>Ga0080006_1093948_pt1 | contig 24122 bp, 25 predicted proteins | sample RS3BMetagenome_FD_69209 | JGI IMG/M metagenome (GOLD analysis project Ga0080006, IMG submission 69209) | Ferric oxide microbial mat and aquatic microbial communities from Rainbow Spring, Yellowstone National Park, USA - RS3B (SPADES... ...
CAAGCTCGTGTATATTTGGCTCTTTCAGGCTGCAGGTGTCGTTGGGTATCTGCTGGTGCGTTTATGGCGGCGCGGTGGGCCTCTGGGCAAGCTCCTGACCCCGCTGATCCTGTTTTTCATGCTCTTTAGCGGCTTTCTGGGGATGCGCCGAGAATGGGGTGGCGTTACGGCTGAGCTCTTCACACCCGCCGATCAAGAGCTAGGTGAATGGATCAAAATGAACACGCATTGGCGATCTGTGTTTCTGACTGGCGAAGAGCACGTCAATCCCGGGTGTGCCCTCGGCGGAAGATCGCTGTATCTTGGCTACCTGGGCTGGGTGTGGTCCCATGGTCTGCCGAATATTCACGAGCGAGTGCAGCTTCGGGACAAATTGCTTCGAGGTGATGATCGGAATGGGACAGAGCTCTTGAATCTGCTCCGATTCCGGCGAGTGAGTCATATTTTGCTGGAGCCAAGAATACCGGATCCAGGCTTTGAGAGCATTTTTAACCCGTCCGACGTATGGCTCGGGTACGAGAACCAAGGATGGCGTCTGTACTTCATCAAGGATGTCGTTCTCGGTGATCGGCCCATCGAGTCTATCTCGAGAGAGCAGCTCTTCTTCTCGACTGGAGTCTCGCTCGTTGCACTCTGGATGGCCGCTATCTGCTTGTGGTATTTGCCGTGCGTGTTTACGCGGCAGAAGACCGAAGAAGACGGGAACTACGTGCTGCCGCATGGCACGATCGGCGGTCGACGCATGAAAGCGCTGTAGCCAATGGCTTCATGAAGAGGGGTTAACGCTCGAGGCTCGACGATATCTTGCTTCTGTCCGCTACATTGCGAAGCGATTCTTTGGCCGACGCGAGTTGTGCGTACGTATCCGGAATTCGGTGTTGCAGCATCTCAGCGGAGAGGCCATGAATGCTGCACTCGTCAGGCTTGCTCTCTGACTATCGCCAACGACGTGTCTCTTCATATCTAGTGGGGTCTAGTGACCATTTCGTGCCTGCTACAGCGATGCCAAACGACAAGCATGCAGGTAGGCAGCCATGTATACCCATACACATACGCAGGCGCTGTTCGTGTTGGAGAAGGCACGGCGCCCTGGTCGCATGCTCGTTCAGGGCACAGGCCAACGCGGTGACAACGAGCAGCATCCCCGTCCTCGCGGATCGCAAACCGGAGAGCGTCGATTCACTACCAGGACTGCGTGCTCGGGTTGTGTTGTGGCGACGCATAGCGTCGGGGCACTCATCTTGATGACTAAGCGGGTGCAGCTTTTGAACCGACCGGCTTGAGCCGGAGATCAGCCGCCTGAGCAGGCACGGGAACGATGACGAAGCGTGCTGGGGTGCGCAAATGCCGCGCACTATTCTAAACGAGACATCAGCGATTCTCTCGTAGTCCCTGGGTACGAGTATTCCCGCATTGCGACGACATGGCGGGCCATTGATCCATGCGCCTGGTTCACGTTCAGCACAAACCCTGTGGTGTTTTGCAAGTTGTCCCAGTAGTGTCGCCTTTTTGAACGCGAGCAAGCCTGAGGCTTCGATATCAACCGACTGCGGGCAGGAATTTACGGTGCCAGCGTTGTCGGATGCCTCTGCATGATATAGCAATCTAGACACCGTCGTCGCCAGAGGCGGGTATGTTGAATCAGCGTATGTGACAGGTCATCGATACATGGGATGTATTGGGTACTCCATGAGCGAGTGCAGCCTATCAGCACATCACATTTGCCCGCCACTCTCGGAATAACAACCAAACACCTCCAGTCCTCTGGGCGTCGTTTCGTCCTAGAGTGCCACTCCATAATCAGCTAGAACGGGAGAATCAGCAAATTCGAGCGCTGAAATCTCCGCTTGTCGGTAAAGGCGTCAACGCAGGGGTGATCTGAGCCAAAGCGACACGTTTCCGTGCGCTGCATATACGCGGGTCCATGCCATCGAAGCATTTGTGCAGCGCGGTTTCTCAGTTGCGCGTTGACGTCCGTGTTGCGCAGTAGCACCCCGTGGGGTATTTCAACGCGACCCGTTTGGATGCGTCATAAGCGCCCACGATTCATGGAGCGGGCACGGCGGACTCGGGACACGCTCAGATGCGTGCCTGAGCGCTCCTTCGATATGCAGCACCATCGAAAGAGACCAACATGAGGAACGAGCTGTACCTCTGTTGAATGGATACAGATGAACGTATATGCTGCGTTGAGGATGCGGGCACGCGGGGATGACGCCCGAAACAATCGCATCGCCTCCAAGCGCTGCAAGGAGAGATGAAATTTTTGTTTGTCAACGGCACCTTTACACACACACACACACAGAGCGATACTTCGGGAATCTGCTATGGAACGACTGGTATCGGCTTTCGGGAAAGCATCCATCGTTTCGCGTCCTTGTCCCGGGGATTCCACCTCCCCCAGACTTTCACTCTGGGACACGCGTTCTGTCTCACGCTCTAACGTGCGTCCAGAGTGCCACCTAGAGCGCCGGTGCGGTCGCAGTACGCAGTCAGAACGGCTTTGCGATACCCCAGCGGGCACCGGCTCGTCATGGAACAGACGAATGGACGTGCGATGCCCGCTTGCCTGTCGCCAGGTCCGCTGGTGGTCGTGCAGGCGCTGGGGATGCCATCAAGCCAGCGCCTCTGGCCAATCGATACGCAGCAGCGAAGGGACGCGGAAAATACGCTCACTGCAGCGGGTACGAACTGGCTCTGCACTCCTGGACTGGGACTACGTTGCTATGAACCTTGTTCGGAGCCAGCTTGCCTTACAGCGACTACAAGACGGAATTGAGTCCGTTCGATGGAGATATACTGTATTGGATGCGTTGCGAGTAGAGCCGCGGTTCGTTTCTGCGCTCGTGGCTCGTGAACGGAACTCCGGAGAGCGTCCTACGACAACGTCCAGCTCACGTGACTGCCTTGTGGCGGAGCGTCTTGACGGTATCGACGTCGGTGCGGCGGTGACCGAGGCAGAGCTGTGGACTCGGGCGGCAGAACGGGCACCAAAACTTGTTGTACGCCTTGTGGACTTTATCAAGGTGGGTGCACGGAGCTGCGTGTTTGTGTACGAAACCTACACGCCAGTCGACCGCGACGCCACGCCGACAGACGCTCAGGTAGTTCGGGTTGCTGCCCAGGCTTTTTGCCTAGTACGCCTGTGCGAAACGCTGGGCACAAGTGTCAACGGTAGACTGGACAGGTCCGAACTTAGCTTTCAGGGCAAAGCGCGTGGTTTCGGACCTGGAGTTCTTCTCAGGAGGGAGGCACCGGCAGGCGTCCTCGAAAGCGAATCGGTTGCATCCGAAAGCATAGCCCAGCAGGATGAAAAACAAGTCGTCTTTCAGCTGGGATGCCTTATTGGCGATCTTTTAGCCGAGGACACGCAGTACTATTCTCGGCGCTTACTACGCCTGCAAGCTAGTTGTGTTCGAGAAGCACCTGAAGCGCGTCCAACGCTGAATATCGTGGAGCGGAAGCTTCGACGTCAGATTCAGCGCCTGGTGCGAGCACGCTCCGACAGCGGCTCCACCGAGGCACGCGATGAACCACCGTCTACCCCGGAAATCAGCGATGTGACTGCACCGGTGCCGAGCCACGAAGACCTAGAAGAAATGTTGCACCAATGGGAGAGCGGCATGTCTGGTAGCCAGACACCGGGACGGGCGTCGAAGAGCTCGCGGGACTCGGAGTCGACGGTGCCAGCCTCTTGTGCCGCTTACCCCGCTGGACCCAGCGTCGACTCAAATCCCCTTGGCGGTCGTGTCGAGGCACCCTGGGCCATGGAGTCGTGCAGTGACCCGACACCGAACGCTGATCGAGTCGAGCAGCTCATTCAGCTGGCTTTGGGACGTTCCGAGCAAAGCTTCGGGTTTCCGCACTGCATTCGAGCGTTGCTGCTCGAGGCGTTCGCTCGACCCGATCGAGCCGTCATCGACACCGTGCTCAAAGCGCTTCGTCGGCGAGTCTTGCAGGACGCTCTGAGCGTATTTTCTCGTTTGCAAGCGCTGTATATTATTCACTTTCTGTTGCTCCGCGGGCCGCGGAGCGTTTACGATAGCGCCATAACTTACACGGATTTTATTTCTCTTCTTAGGTCCGCTGGTCAGCGTTCCACAAAGACTGCCTTGAAGCAGGTGTCTCCCAGACCAAAAGGGGCAGGCTTTTGGGTCCAGGGTTGCACTGGCGGCTCCCGGGATGCAACAGGGATCGTGCACCGATACCGTGAAAGAGACGCTTATGGCTGGGTGGTCGGCAGCGCGGTGCACGCAAAAGGCGACCAGCAGGCCGAGCGCTCGGCGAACCGCCGACAGGAGATGCTTCTCGAGCAAGCCAATGAGCTATCGAGGCACTACGGTGCACTTATCCTGAGCAAACTCGACGCGGTGCGGACGTGGCGAGACCAACGGGGCGCAAACAACGACGATGCGCGCCACCAGTCGAGACGTTTGGGGATGGCGTCCTCGTTGTTGCAAATTTCGAAATCCGCAGGCAAATTGGCTGAAGAGCTCCTTACAAACCCCGCTCCATTACCATTTCGAGAGCCAGTGATTGATGAGCTACTCTTGGATGTGTTGTGCGGCTTTGCTACCGTGACCTCTATTTTGGCGCCCCGTTTGAGTGGCGTCGAGCGCGTTCGACTGGATCACGAGTTCGTCGTGATTTTTCGAGGACTTGCGCGCCTTTTTGGGCTCGCAATTCCCTATTACATCGAACGGAGCCACGAGGCCTTCCTGCGGATCGGTCGGAGTCTATGGGGCCTCTCGCAGAATTGCTCCCTCGACGAACGAACGATTTTCATACAGGTTGCGCGGCGACTTCCGGCGGAGCTGGCTATCGGCTGTGGCCTTCGCGCTCCAGACAGTTATTCGGCGCTACCAGCGTTGGCGCTGTACGCGTTCCGCGCATGCTCATCGTCGAAGTCAGGTAACGTTTGGTCGATGCAAGTGGATGCAACGCTGGCTTCCGCCGTGGCAACGACTGCAGATATAACAGCCGATGATTACCGTGCCGCACATTGCCGGGCGCGGAGTAAGAGCATCTGCACTGTGCCAAGTTTCGAGACCAGGCTCGGGAATCTGCCCCTGAACCCTGAAGCAACACCTGCGAGACTTGGGCGAAATCTGGATATCGACTGGTTGAATATCGAGCTCATTGAGGAACTCGGCCGCGGCAGTTTTGGTACCGTCCATAAGGCAAGATACCTGAATCGCTTGGTGGCAGTGAAAATCTTCGAAATGGGGCGCAAGTATGCACAAGGCGATCAATATCGTAATTTCTATGCTGAAGTGCGCACGTTGTGTAGTCTCGATCACGAGAACATCCTTCCGTTTATTGGAGCGGGTAGAGCACCCGATCCACCGCGTCTTTTCATCGTGACGGAGTTCATGCCCCGCGGAACGCTCTTCGATCTTTTGCATCGTCGACGGGAGGCGCTATCGCCGCTGCGGAAAAAGTGCATCGCGCTGGACATTTGCCGGGGGATGGCGTACCTGCATGAGCATGGTCTTTTGCATCGCGATCTCAAGTCTTCGAATTTACTAATCGATGGTTCCTATCGGGTGAAAATTGGGGATTTTGGCCTGTCCAAGTCCATTCGTTATCTGGCGCTGGACCAGCCAATGACGGGGAACTGCGGCACTCCCCAGTACATGGCACCGGAGGTGCTGGCGTCTGCACCCTACGGCACTGCTGCAGACGTGTTCTCATTCGGAATTCTGCTCTGGGAGCTACTAGCGGAACAATTACCGTACCAGGGCTTGGAGCCGATGCAGGTCATCACCGCTGTGCTGCAACGCGATGAACGACCGCCGTTAAATCCGCGATGGGATGTCGAGCTCGTGCGATTGCTCTGCGAGTGCTGGGATCGGGATCCAGCGAAGCGGCCACCATTTCGAGCATTGGTTGCGCGACTGCCGCCAGTTCCATTCCCGGTACCTGCGCTTGCCGACTAGAATAGAGGCGTGCGGCTGTCTGGGGCGCCTCTTCGAGTCTGGGCGGCGTCGGATGCGCACCACTGGGGTGCGCGTCTACTCCTGCTCATACGCGAATGTATCGCACAATCGGTATCGTTTTCCGGTTCCGTTTGGCGATCTCGCGACAGTTACGATGGTATGATAAAGTCGGGGAAATAGATGGCCCCGTTTTGCAACGCGTGAAACTGCATCGGTGGCAGGAACATACCCGCGTAAACATCATCGTGCAGAGCGAATGTTGCTTCCGATCCACCAGGACAAGCATGCGCCTCGGAAGAAATTACGGGATACCGCTTCATGGACACGCTGTCGTTGTCGCAGACAAAACACAGCTTCCGTCATCGGCATGCCAACAAACGATGCCTCGATCATGGCCAGGTCAGGGGTCCGGGGGTGCAGCGCCGCGCTCCAGGTGTGCACACCGAACACTCCCGAGGCGTGTGCGATGCGCGAACGCCGATGCGCGCACGGGCACGTTCACGCACACGTATGCGATGCGGGAACGGAATGCGTGCGAAGCGACACGTGGCACCACCAAAATGCGCCGCGGAGATTGTCGCGCGATTACGCACGAGCTGCCCAGGTGGGCACGGATGCGGTTTCCGCACGTCAAGTCACTTCATTTTACATTGGTGTTGATCATTAAGGTTGTACGTTGCGTCAACAGCCGACAGAGTTTTTCTAGGTACTTCGTAAACGAGTTCTATGGCGCCGCAAGGAGACAAAGGTAAGGGAAAGGAGGCAGAGCAGTCCAAACCGATGGGTGGTCCAGCGATGGCCAAGCCTGCTGCGGATAAGCCTGGGGATAAGCCCGGACAAGGCAGGGCAGGTGGAAAGCCCAAGGGCAAGTGAGCACGTCCTCTGAAGGTTGTGGGTGTTCTACCGGAATCGTATGGTTGGTTAGTTGGTTGGTTAATTGGTTAGTTGGTTGGTTGGTTGGCTATCGTATTGACAAGTGGGTGCTAACTTTAGCCGCCGGCGTGACACACGTTGTTTGGTAAGGTGTCGCAGTTCGCGAGCGAGGTCGCAGCGTCTGGACCGTCGACACGGCTGAGGGCGCGTCCTTGTCAGGTAATCGTCCGCACTGGCGTGGTTGTCAGAGCACGGGTGCGCTGGAACGGATGCTCGTGGTCGTCGTCGATGCTCAGTAGAACAGCGGCGGCGCCGACTGCATTCCGATGAATGGCAGGGTTTTCCGGCGAGGTCTTGGGGCATCATGAGCATTGCCACCATCGTCGTCGTCATGTTGGTGCCGATGTCGTCATGGATTCCATGGTGGCCACGGGTGTGGAGCGATGACATTCAGTGTAAACGTTTTTTCTTGGAGAAGGTTAAAGACTTCCATCGGTGTACCAGGCGCACAACACGCGCTGTCCATACACCCGTGGCGCCGAAAAGACTCAGTGGTAACAAAATCGTGGATGCCGCTGACCTCCTCGACAGCGGGTGTATTTGACGCAACACGGTACGGACGCGGCGGCATGGATCGAACGGAGTATGCGGTCTCTGCTTCCTTGTATTTCGTACCAGGGCGCGTGTGCCGTAGCCGTGAAACGGAGCGCGCGCGCGAACCCCTATACACCCGTGGACAGCGGTGATATCGCCGCAGCGATTGCATCGCTGGTATCGCTCCTCCGGAATGACCTATTCCGTGCAGCACGAACTGCCTCGACAACGGCTCGATGACGCCCCGCATCATTCAGAGCCGGGAGCATGCTCCATAGAGACCAGACGGGCGTCGACTCGAGCGTCGCCTCCGGTTCGAACTGTTGCCGCTGTCCCAGACGCTTGCACTCGATTCCAGCGTCACCACGATGTTGCTGTGGACTCGGCATTGCACCGAGTCTCGATATCGCTGGTGTCAGTGTCCTGTGCATCATCATCGGTATCGATCCAGGGAAAGCGCAAAAGCGCGGCAATGCCGCCGATATCCGCCAACTGCTGGCCAGTCGCGTGTGCGCTACTGAAGAGATGCACCTGGCCTCGGGCCGACTCCACCTGATCGACCAGGGCAACGAAGCGCTTCCTTTCTGACACCTCTCGATGGCGGAACAAGGCGTCCGTGATCAGGAGGTGCTCGACTGCACCCATTTGTGCGGCTCTCTCTACCTGGTCCGGGCCATAAAGCGCACGATCTGAATCCTGATGTATCTGCTCGTAAAAGGTCTGTAGCAAACGCTGGTTCACAGCAGCCTTGGTGTCATTGATCAGGGTCATGGTCTCGGGCGAGGCGAGCACTTCATGAACGGCCTGCATGCGACCACTGCCTGCCGCCACAGCGATGAACTGTCGCTTGTGTTCCAGAATAGACCGCAGGTCCCGTCGAGCGGCCTCGGCAAACAGGTACTGCAGGAACTGCTCCCGCACGTAACCCGGTGAAGCGATGACGACGCAACGCACTTGTTCTAAGTTTACCTGCTGGAGCAGTGCTCGCATTACTGCCTCGAAAAAGCGTTCCAGCGCTTTATCTCGCACGCCGAAAGCGGTTGCGGCGCGCTGCAACTTGCTGGGAACGTGCTGCTGGATCCGCGCTCGAAGCAGCGTTGCAGTGCCGCTTACGAGACAGAGGTGCGCGAGTCCTTCCTCCATGACGCAGATCGCGATGTCCGCGGACTTGCTGGGATCACAGGCGGTTTCCAAGGTTCGTAGGTGGACGCGGTCGAACTGCGACTTGATGAGATCGAACCGAAGCCCGGTCGTTATCTCGAGCGTGTGGTGCTGCTCTCGCTTCACATACTCGTTTTCGGACACGTTCTTGCCCTGGATCCGCAGGGAAGGTGCCTCCGCGTCATAGTCAATTCGTTGTACCCGGATCGTCAGCACGAGTCGTACGCGTTCCGTGTGCCGAGCACTGGCGCGTTGCTCAGTCGCCCCCGCGAGAGCGACTTTTCGCCAGGTGGTTGTTCGCACCAAGTCGCCTTTGTCGATGAGGTTATAGGCGTGCCAGAGGTCCTCGCTGTTTTCTGGTAAGAGCGCAACTTCAAAGCGCTGATCTTTCAGGCTCACACTGCGTCGGAGGAGCTTCATACGACGCTGCAACGGGTGTCAACAACGCCAGCGTCAACCGCTTGATGGATACCTCGGGCTGTGCTCAAGTTCGCTGTAAACGCGGAACGAGAATGCTTCGTCAAGCGGAAATATCTGCAGGACGTTCGAACCCGATTCTATAGATCGGGTGGGTGACGCTCTTGATAAAGAGACACCAAGAGCCGGCTTCGTATGTGTAGGTAGACTGGTTACCTGGTTGCATGGAAGCACGGATTTGGTAAACAGGCTTACTCGTAGCAGCGATGGCTCGGTTTTGTGTGGTATGTTCAGCTGCGCGCCTCATATGGAACACTTGTGAACAACAACTGGGGCAATAGAAACGCTGCGGAGATGCGAACCCTCTGAGCGGACACGGTTGGTGGACTTCCCGCACAGCTGCACGCACGACTTGACGTTTGTGTCGAGCTTGCTATCCGCGAACGAGCTTGTTTACACGGTCAAAGGACTCATCGGGGTCGACAAACGTCCGACTACCCGGTTACTCTATCGAGTTTGCGAATATGCGTTCCAGAGCGCTACGTTATGCTGCGAAAAGCCGCGTGTCACAGCACGAAGCGCTGCTCAGGGCACAGGTAGCTCGCTGCCGCGAGCGTATCGGTTCACGACTCGCTGGAAATCCCGTTCTAATGCAAGTGGTTAGCTTCTTGGCGTGTCGCGGAGCTGCAGCGGTAACGCTGTTTGCTCCGTACGCAGACTCCGTGGCGTCCGCGCAGGCTCTCCGACCCGAACGCTGAAACCAGTACCCGTCAGGAAGCCTGCTGCATAGATGGATATGAATCGGCATGGTTACCTCGAGGGCAAGGCTACATGCTGATTGATACAATACGTTTGCTCGACGGACTCGAGCTTGCCATTGAATTCGTTATGACACTAGGCTCGTAACAGCTGCAACGAAATCACGAGTTTGCCCCAAGGTGCAGCAGCAGCAGCAGCAGCAGCAGCGCGCACCCGGCTGCAGAGGCGGGCTTGTTTCCGCGCGGCACCCGCGGTACGCTCGACGTCCATATGTTCCCTGAATCGATCAAGCCTAGCTTTCAGAGGACAAGGAATGGACAGGAGCAGGTAGACCGTGAAAGCATCCACAGAAGAATCGAAATCGCTTCGCTGGAAATCGGTTCTATTTGCATGCATGCGAGTGTTTGTTTCGATGATTCATCGAGCGCAGATTGTAGGAAACAGCGAGCGAGTCGCATTTCGCGCGAGCAACTGTCCTGAGCTGGCGATACGCACGATCCTCGCCTTCATCAGTCAACATGGAAGCGGACTTTTAGGATGATCGCATAAGCACGGTATCGGTGGCGAGTGAATGATCGTGATGCCTCACGAATCGCATAATCCGCACGCTTCAAGGAACTGTTCAGGGTGCTCCAGAAACGGTACATGGCCACATGCCGGAATCACCCGGAAACTGACCTGATGCTCCCGAGGCGCTGCCTTGTCCATCACTTGATATGCTCGCTCAAGTTCATGCACGCTGATCAGCGAGTCCGTGGCTCCAGCAACGATGCGGATTCGGCCATTCACACAACATGGGAGTTGCTCGAGAATAGACCCGCCAGTAGTCTCACCATCTGAGGCCAGCGGGTGCACGCAACGCGCTGTGCGTTTCTTATGCGATACGGTTACGAGCGCTGCGAACGCCAGATCAGCACTTTGTCCGCCACGACGTGTTGCCAAAGCGTACGTGTAGCGGCGGAGGTACCGCGAGCGAAATCCCAAATCGCGTCCGGGCCATCGCAGCCGGAATGCTAGATAGCCAAGCACTCCGGCGTTTCGCATGATCATTTGCGGCGTGAGCTGGAAGTACACCGCTCGTTTGTAGCTTTGCTTGGACCAGATGCCTGCGGGCGTCACGAGCACGAGGTTCTGGACCAGCCCATTCGATGCTTCGACGGTGTAGCGGCTGGCAACGTAGGCGCCGAGCGAATGGGCAACAATGTCGATACGTTTCCCGTTTTTGCGACACCAGCTTTCGATGCCGGAACTGTACAGAAATTCAGAGATGCCACGAATCATGAAATTGACAGCTACTTGGGCCCTCGCTGCGGTGTCCCTCGGGGCCCGTCCTGTCGTGTATGGCGGTCGAGACGAGCGCCCCCATCCGAGCATATCGATGGCGTAAACGACATAGCGCCCGGTAGCGGCGAAATCCGCGAGAACGTGTCGGAAGTAAGCAGAAGACATGGAGTGTCCGTGAATGAGCAGCAGAGGCCTCAATTGAGGATTTGTCCCCGAAAACATGTCCTGCTCGTTGCCGGCCACCAGCACGTGCACAAAGGGCAAGGCCGCAGCTGGCGACCGGTTACCGCTTTCGGGGACTTGGGAGGATGTGTCGCTTGAAACGCTCGACATGGGTGTCCGCTCGAATGACTCACTATCGGCTACATCCGTTAAAGGCGACAAGTAATCATCTACGCTGAGTGGCGCCTTCAGTCTCGAAACGCTCATCTCAGAAGACCATTCAGGGAGCGCTTCAGAGCTGACAGAGCTCAGCGAAGGACAACGCCGAAGTATGGGATCTATCGCTTGAAGTGCTCCACTTTCCGCCTGTTCGACGGGAATATCATCGAAATTGAGTTTTCGCTCGAGCCGTTCCGTACTGGTGCTCGCAACAGCTGCGCACCGGGTCGCTGCCGTCGGGCCGGACTGCTCCCAGCGTGCGAGCGTGACGCGCCGTGCAGTGACCACCTCGGTATTGGCCTGTTGGGGGCTCGTTCCTCGTCGCCATGAATTTCGGAGGGAGCGAATGCGCTCGTATGACAGCTCATCGCTCCCAGCAGGCGGTGCATGGGAGCTTGAGCACGCGCCCTGGTATTCACGACGCAAGCAGAGCCCCACTTCTGCGAGCACTTTTTCCTCCAGAGCGTCAAGATCCCGCTCAACCACCGGTGGTCGCGTACCCAGTAGGCGAGATAAACACTTTTGCGCCTCCAGGCTTATGAAAAAAAAGGTTATAACTCGTAACATGGCAGTGCACGTGGAAGCAGCACCAACTCGCGCACTGCACATGCATGGAGCCGCAGCTGCCGCCATGTCGCTACCCGCCCGGATCCGGTACCGATGCGGTGCGATGCGTTGCCGCGCGCGCGGGCGCTGCGGCGCGCCATCCGTTTGCGCTTACGATTATAGAGTTTCACCTGAACTGTGTTCCACGTTCAGATCCGTGTCAACGAATGCCTGTTCGCGGTTTATTGCAGGTGCTTTCTACGTGCGTTGATTTTCAAAAATGCAATATTCAAAGGAAAAGTATGGACATGCAAGTCGGGATCATGGAGGTGAGATGTTGCCTGATTCGACAAAAAGAAACACGATAAGATTCCTCTTATTGCCGAGTATCGGACGAAGAAACGCGAGTGACGAAGGCGAAGTGGAAGAAGCGTGTTGATAGGCGAGGAGAGCTGTTTGCCCGACGAGGCTGTGACGTGACCTTGGTGGCACAGAGGGCACGAGTCCTTAGGCACCCTTCCATTGATGACTTGTACCAGAGACAATACACGCTGGGAGTTCATGAATCGAGACTTCAACGCTGCGCCATTGAGAACAGACAATGTGCGGTGCTGAAGAGGCGACCCGCGTACCCGACGCGAGCCAACTTTGTGGGCCAGCCTCTCACACTCGATGTGTGCAACGATAAACTGAACTCACTAGTCCTGAAGCTTTACGTATATCGGTGTTATACAGCAGTTCGCTACATGTCGGAAGCGTCGGATGCCACGTGGTTCCTAAATTCGCATGAAAGTTCACTACAGCAACGCCGTACCACACACCATGAGTGATGCTCGTCGTCTTTGCAAAGACGCTTCCAGTCATTGTCGCTGGTATAGGGGCAGTCAGCTTGTCAAATAGCGTCGTGCGGGTACCCTGAATCAACTGGAAACCAAGCATCCAATCGATTCAAGGTGTTTCTCAGTCACAGTTGGGCGTCAAGTTGTCCTGATCATGCAGCGACAGAGGCGGCAGCCGCTCAGCACCCCCTGAGTCGGAGTTCCACGTCTGCAATCCGCCATTGCGCTCGGCTGAAGAAGCGTAACGACAAACGTGCAACAGGCATGAGCCACAGATCGGCCGCTGAGCTACATGTATCCGGACGCTCGTTTCCGCCTGCAGAGCCATCACGTATGCGCATGAGAACGTTCGCACCCGATGCATACATCTCGAAGCAAACCGCATGCTGCCGGCTGTGGATAAAGTGCTCTATTCAACGGACAAGTCGAACGCGAACGCCCTCCAAGTGGCGGCACCACTGGATTGGACAATGTTTACAACCTGCCATGCCTTGCGGTGTGTTGCTAACGCTCATTCCAGGCGCTCGAGGTCTAGTTCAAGGGTTTCGTCGCAAGCCACACCCGATGCCGCGGCGTATTGTTTTCGGTCTGCACGTCAGTGAATCCACTGATTGTCAGTAAACTGACCATATCGACGCGTTCATACTCAGAAAAATACGGTTCAGTGCTGCGGAATATGGCTGCTCCGACCGGGGGTATCGAACGGAACGCTTCGCTGTGCGGATCAGAATCCATCATCGCCAACATGCCTCCGGGGCGAAGCACTCGATACGCCTCTACCACGAGACGCTCGGTCGCTGCCATGGGCAGCTCATGTGTCACCAGGGAACATAACACGAGGTCCACCGAATCCGCTTTCTGAGGGAGGTTCTCGACCGCGGCGTGCTTAAAACGCACCTGAATCGATGACGGGTAGCTGCGCTCCTCTGCACGTAACTCGGCAACCGCAAGCATGAACGTCGATAAATCGATTCCTGTTATGTCGAGCGGGCGTTCCGGATACCGTGCTAGCCATGCATCGATGAAGCGCATCGTGCTGAGTCCAGTCGACGCACCCAGGTCGAGTGCTACCAGCGGACGTCCCATGGGCACGAGCAGCTGTTCCAGACGAGGCCAGACTCGGTCCAGGAAGGTGTCGCGTAGCAGGCGGTCACCTTGCGTGGGTGGTGCTTCCGGGAAAAGGCGTGCATGGACCGCCAGAGCCGACAACTCGACTTCCATGGCAGGAATCCAGCCAAGGTTCCCTTCCGGATACGTATGGAACGGTGCACGTACGTAGTAGTCTGGGTATACGAGGTCGCGTTCGACAAGTCGCGCTCGTTTCTCTTCGAGGGTGTCCCACTTGAGCCGCAGCTCACGAACGTTCTCTCGCCAGGGCACGCCGATCTCCTCCGCTCTCTTGACGACACCTGCACGGCCAATTCGCTTCAGTAACCAAGCAGTGGGCGGGAAAGCTAAAATCCCTTGTACTATCAGAGCCGGCAGTTTGCCCTCGGGGTTTCGCGTCACTGGAGTCGTCGCCGAAGCGTGAATCCATCGACAAGCTCGGTATCGAGTGCACTTCTGAGACGGCAGTCTCACGCATGGAACAAAGTTTAACTGCGTCATGAGGCTCGCTATCAAACGCCGTTCTAAAGTCGAACGACGTCGGACGTGTATCGTAGTGGCGGTGAACGTGCCTTCAACCAGAGGTCTTCGACTGTCGTGCAGACGCCTTCCGGTCTTTTCGGACCGGCCACCTACTCCTGATTCCAACTTTTTCTCATATAATTCCACTTTGAGCGATTGTCCAACAAAGTTCTCTCTTGTCCACTCTGGAGGTCTTTTCTCCAGCACCGCACATCTCCTGACATTGACAGCAGCGTTGAAGTCTCGGTTGACGAATTCCATACGTTTCTTGCCGCCGTTGGTTGTGCTCACCAGCGCATGTAGTGCTCGAACTTTCGTCCTGCTTCCCATTTGCTCTTCTGTCAAGACTCCGCACTTTTTTATATCGTCAGGACTGATCTGGCACTTTTCCATCTCGAGCGTCTGAAGTGTACACCCCAGCTCGTGGTCTATGCAGGACGTCCGGAACTCGTCTATCGGGAATGTGACAAAACGCCTTGCGCACTCCTTGTAAGCGCGTGTCGGTGAGGCTGGAGTGCACCCTGTTTTCGACGCCCAGCGCCCTGCTCCCTATGCTGCTACGAGCCTTTGACGCTTGTCCTCCTTGAGGGTGCTCAGCGCATGAAAAAAGTTCCCAAATGCACGCCATTCCGCACAGTACAAGTTCATACGCGGACGATGGCATGGACATTGGCTTTTGAACGCTCTCTCCGCCGCTGCTTCCATTGCCGCTCTCTTAGCCCCGAGTGAACATGTGCCGGTCTCTCTTGTCCTTGCAGTTCCCGAGTCAGCAGTCGAGGGATGTCGATGGCAGCGTTCAAGTTCCGATTTCGCCACTTCCCGCCCGTGGTAACGCGTCCCGCGCGTAGGGCCAAGTTGCAGTCCGCACGTCGTTCCCCACGTTCATCTTCTGTGCACATACAGCTTCGGTGTGTCTTTCGCTGCGCTGACACCGGACTGTGATCAGACGTTCGCATATTCGTCTGCCGCATCTCTCACGCGACCGAGCGCCGCCCTGTGGCATGCGAAGGCTTGCTTCAGCGCTCGATGCATGTCCGGGACTGGCGTAGAAGGCGCTCGTCGAATCCATTCTTTGTCTGCATACCCGATGCCGTGACGAACGATGACGGGCTGCTTCCGGGCGATTCCCTTTGCGAGTGCGCTGTATGGTGCAAAAGCAAGCATACGCAGTCCCGTTTGAGAAGGGATTCGTGGAATGCGATATTGGCCTTGGTGAGGCAGGCACCGGAATGATAACACTCATAGGAGAACCAGTCGAGTGATTTCGATCCGTCCACGCTGTTCTACAGCGAAGCGGCGATCCAGTCTGCACCAGAGGCGATCGCTGCGACGACTATAGTCAAGGACTTCATTCCATGCAACCAGAAGAGGCGAGTGCATCTGGGCGCGAATCCCCGTGTAACGTACGATGCAGCTGTCGAATTCCCTGTCTCGCGGATGACCACAGGGACACAAGGATTTGTCTTTCGAAAGGATTCGATCATTTGATACGAGAAGCACGATGAGGCTTGGGCGTGAGCGTGTGAACACGTCGTCAAGGAGCGACGTCGGGCTCCGTGCCGCGCCAGTCCAGTGGCGAGCATTGCTGTGCCCACGGGTTGCCTTGAAACAGAAAGATCGAAAACATGAAGCATGCATGATTTGCGCATGCTATACACAAGGAACGCGATAGCGGTAGAGGCTTGTGCCTACAAATTGGTTCATAAAATCGGCTATTTTACAAACCTTTGTTTGGCGGCGTCGAGAAGCATCTCGATCCCGGTGACGTATCGAGTTACAGGGGCAACGCGTCGAAAGTGGCACGCAGTAACGCCGACCGGGAATCCGGAAACTGCGCATGAATTTCCAAGCCCTGATTGTTGCACTTTGAGTGTCTAGACCATATATCTAGGAAAATGCCGGGAAAAAAATCGAAAGGCAGGGCCAGCGCGTGCAGTGCAGTATCCTGTATTCATCCAACGGTGGCACAGCGCTGCGGGAATCGGGCACCATTGAGGCGGGGCGTGTGTTGCGATGAATTCTATAATCAAAAGAACGTTCTGTTCTGAGCACGGGACCGAACGCTCGATGGATATCATCACCCTGGAAAGCGTCCATTATGCCTCGCCTTACGTTCAGGTACCAGCCGCCACTAGGCATACTTTTCCTCAGAGATACTAGTCGTCATATGTGTTCAACACTGTTCCGAATCTTCCGAAAATGCCGGGCAAATTGCGCTGGCTGTGGAGCGCGCTTCGAATGTAGTGCACCAGTGCCGAGAGCGCTTCGACGGCTCGTGCCATCGCGTCTCTGGTACGCCAGGCGAAGACGAGCCAACGTTGTTGCTGGTGTAAAACTCCTGAAAGGTGCCATGGATTTGGCATTCGCAGGCAGGAGTTGCACAGGCGACACCGACAGCGTACTATCAAAAAAATAGGCGCATGGCATGTCGTAGCATAGGGAGCCTTCGTCTCATGAGTGTGTACTGGAAACACGAGTGGCTGCCGCACAGAAGCTGCGGATCGCGCCGAGAAGCAGCTGGGCATGCGCACAACCCGAGTAATGGGGCACACGCGAGCGTCTCGACGCGACTCCAGTGCTCCAGAATGCCTGGAAGCGTGTGCCGCGGCCTAGGCTGCCAGGCAAGCCTCGTTCGAGCGGCACCGTCCGGCGCGAGTCGAGTGCGACCTCCCCTCCCACGAGTCAGGCATCCGGGTGCCGGACGCAAATGATCCTCAGTCGGTATAGCGCGTGCGCATATTGTAGCGACGTGCTCCGATATGGCCGCAACACGTAGGCCACTGGCGCAACTTTTTCGCAGCCAGACATACTCTAAACTGCCCAGAGGCTTCTCACTGCGCTTCATGCCGCAAAGCGTTTCCAGTCAGTACTTAGGGCGGTGTCGAGCGCCCTGCTCGACGCAGCGTTCTCGCGCGCCGCATCAAGTCGTTCTGCAATTCATCATCATTGTTACGCCTCCGTGACTCGATTCAGTCGCATGCCCTCTAGACTTGCCATCCCGAGTCGCTGCCCGCGCATTGCGTCCACGAAAGCTCGTCTGTGTAGACAACAAGCGAATCGTTCCAGTCACAACGCTCGTCCCCGTGGACGCGATACAGGATACCCGCGTCGCCACACGCAGCGGTTACTTCAAGCGTCCCGCTCCTGCCGCTGATGCGAGTGCTGCGGCCTCAGCGTCGATATGCCTGCGCAGCGCATGTTTCCGGCCTGCTTTTTTTTCATTGACAAAACGTTTACTTAGGCCAGCGTTCTCCGATTACGCGCATTTCTCTTTTCTTACTTTTTTCTGTGAGTGTGTTTTTTCCCGGCCTGCTGCGGGGGCGCGGCGCCCGCGCGATCGATGAACGCATCCCCGCGGATCGTTGCAAAAGCGCGACACGTCACAGCGCGGCATGCGTGCGTGCGTGCCGGCGGCGGCGGCGGCGGGAACAGCACTGTGGCAAGCGTGCGTGCCGCGAACGCTCATTCAACAGTAAGCTCTCAGCGCAGCGTTCTGTTTTTGGGCGAATACAGGGAGCACCGGCAGTGTTCATCGAGAAGGAGTGTACTACGCGCCTGTGCAAGCGGTGACCGGGCGAAGGACCATTCGGTAGGTATCACTTGGTACTCGTTCGAGAACGCCAGAGTTTTCTGCAGAAGCTTTTCGGATTTCGGTAAGAGGAGCCAGCGCGCCGAGGAATGCTTGGTGATAGCACACGTCCCGTGTTCCTCTCGCCGGGCTTTTGGTGGATAGCCACAGCGCTCCTTTCAACGTATGCCGTTGTCGACGCGCACCTTGGTCACCTCACCAGTGTTTTCGAACGCGTTGCCGTGGCAGTGCCTTTGGGCTGGGCGGTGTCCTCGTGGCTCGCGTATTTGTTTGCGTCGCTGCGCTACCAAACGCTTGATGTACGATCCGTTCGAGCTGCTTGGCTAGTGCAAGCTGCAATCGGCTTGTTTCATGTGTGGCTGGTGCAGCGACGGAGAAAGGCGGGTCATGAACCAGCTGGCACCATGAGGGACTCGCCGGCCCGCAGTGCGAAGGTAGCACCGCACGGGCCTGGGATGGGCTTCACAGCATTGACGGCTTTGATTGTCTGGCCCATGGTCTCGAGTCGTTTCCTGCGGAACGAACCAGATGGTAGCGTGAGCTCAGGTGGCGCAACCTGGGCCGATTTGCCGTTCCACATGAATATAGCGGCATCGTTCCTCTATGGAACGAACCGGGAATTCGACTATCGTCGCACAGAGGCAGCATTTTATGCGGGTTCGCGCCTTGTTTATCCGCTACTTCCAGACTTTCATGCAGCGTGTCTGCGGGTATCGGGCATGAGCTGGCGCATGAGTTTTCTGCTACCGGCACTGTTTCTGGCTGTATCAGCATCGGCGCTGCTGTATGCGGTGAACTGGCGTTTAACCGGCAGTCGCGCCGCTGCCGTGCTCTCCGTTCTCCTCGTCATGTGTGCAGGTGGTACCGGGTCCTTTGAGCACTGGATCGAGCGAGGCTGGAGTCACGCGACGCGCGTAGCCTGGGATGTGGATCCGGTCCAAGCTGACCGTGAGGGCGGCAGACAAGAGATCCTGTGGTTTGCCTACTTTGGGCATGTGTTCTTGCCACAGCGACCGGCCACGTATGCAATTCCCCTGATCCTCATTGTTATCCTGCTGCTTGTTCTTGCCATGACCGAAGGTGTTCCGCTTCAACAGAGCGCTATTGTGTTGAGGCTGGCGGCCTTTGTCGCCGGTATCTTGCCCTTATTCCAGGCGCACGCATTTGTTGGTGCAGTGATTCTCTGCTCTGTGCTCTTCATTATGGATTTCGACCGATGGTACACACATATGGATCTTCTCTGGCGAGGGTGGCTCACAGCCGCTTTCATCGGTTTGGCGTTGTCGGCGCCCCAGCTTCCGGTATACATCGGGAGGGTGGCATCGTCGAGGGAGCAAAGAGGCTTTCTTCGCTTCTCTTGGACGGCAATGTCATCCTTCAACAGTGGGTTTTGGAGAACCTGGTTCCGCGCCCTGACTCTACACGTTCCAGTCTATACACTTGTTTTTGGCATTGTGTCCGTGGTGCTGTTGGCACAGGCGCTTGCAGATCTGGAGAGACTTTTCGGAGTACGCGGATACTTTCCGATCGTGGAACGCATCCAAAACCGCGTTGTGCACTTGCTGCGGGGCCTTGCTCCGGCTTTTAGCGGGCCTTCACATTACTGGCGTTTGAAGTTCTTCCCCGCATTCGCTGCAGTTTTCGTTTTCTGTAATCTTTTCCTTATTCCGCCATGGGTCAAGGATAACGTCAAGCTCGTGTATATTTGGCTCTTTCAGGCTGCAGGTGTCGTTGGGTATCTGCTGGTGCGTTTATGGCGGCGCGGTGGGCCTCTGGGCAAGCTCCTGACCCCGCTGATCCTGTTTTTCATGATTTTCAGTGGCTTGTTGGGGATTCGTCGAGAATGGGGTGGCGTTACGGCTGAGCTGTTCACACCGGCTCACCAAGAGGTGGGTGAATGGATCAAGGCGAACACACACTTGCGCTCGGTGTTTCTTACAAATGAGGGGCACAGTTCTCCTGCTTGTGCCCTCGCCGGAAGAACGTTGTATTCCGGACACTTAGGCTGGGTGTGGTCCCACGGTCTTCGGGATTGTTACGAGCGAGAACAGTTTCAGGACGAATTGCTTCGAGGTGAGGGTAGGAATGGAACGGAGCTCTTGAACCAGCTTCGATACCTCAGAGTGAGTCATATTTTGCTGGAACCGGAGATTTCGGATCCAGAATTTGAGGGCGTTTTTGACGAGAGCGATGTATGGCTCGGCTACGAGAACCAAGGATGGCGTCTGTACTTCATCAAAGATGTCGTTCTTGATGATCGACCCATCGAATCTATCTCGAGAGAGCAGCTCTACTTCTCGACTGGTGTCTCGCTTGTTGCGCTCTGGATGGCCGCAATGTGTATGTGGTATTTTCCGTGCGTGTTTGCAAGCCAGGAGATTGCAGAGGACGGGAATGACGTGGTGCCTCGCGGCCCGGTTGCCGATCGACATACCAAAACGCTCTAGGAAATGATTTTAAAGAGATGACGATGCTTAGCGTTCTGCGATACCGCTTCTGTCCGCTGCATTTCACAGCGATGCTGATGCCAGTCCAGACATAGTGCACGAACCCGGAATGCGCTGTGTGAATGTCACAGTGATCAGGCCATGCAAGCTGAACTAGGTATGCCTGCTCCCTGACTATCACCAGCGATGTGTCCCATCCTAGCAGACGGATTAGTGACCAGTATGTACTTGCTACAGCAGGGCGACAATAACAGGCAGACAGGTAGACAGATGCATTCACAAACTCGCTTAAACAGGTAGGCAAGCGCCGCTCTTCTCGGGGAATACACTATGCCCTGGTCGATTCCCGTTCGGTGCAGTGATAAACTCGACGGTAATGAGCAGCTGCCCTGTCCTCGAGGACCGCCAACCCCAGCGTATCGGTTCGCTACCAAGGGCGCACGCTGGGTCGTCTGACGATCCATAGCATCGGAGCAATCATCCTGATGAATTCTCGGGTTGTGTCGCAGAATCCACCCAGCTTGAGCGGGATATCGCGGGCCTGAGCAGACACGGGAACAATGACGAGCCATGCTTGGAGGCGAATCCCGCGCATTGTTCTGAACTAGACATGAGCGATTCCTATGCTGTGCGTGCCTAGCGCCATACCGACTTTGCGACGACATGGCAAGCCATCGACCCAGGCGCTTTCTGCAGCTCTGGCACAACGCCTGCGCCGTTTCCCGTGGCGTTTTTGCAGTGTCGCCTCTCTGACGGTGAGCGACCCCGCGGCCTCGACAGCAACCGACTATGGTCAAGAATTTTCAGTGCGACACTGCTGAATCCGCGTCCATGGCATCGCAGCTCAGATATCGTCGGCGCAAGAGACCGTCAGGTTTGAACAAACGTGTCCCGCAGGTTATCGGTACTTGTTGTCTATTGGGTACGCTGTGAGCGAGTGCAGCCGTACAGCGCGACACACCTGCCCGCCTCTCTGGAAAGAACAACGGAACACGCAAGTCTTCTTGGCGTTCTTTCGTCGGGATTAGCGTTTTTATGCTCAGGTAGAGCAGGAGATTGAGCAGATTGCAGCTCCGAAACCTCATCTCGACGATACATATGTCAACGCAGGGATGCTCTGTGCCAAAGCGACACGCGTCGGTGCACTGCATATGCCTAGGTACATGCCATGAACGCTTTCGGACGCGAAGGTTTCTCAGCTGCGCTCTGACTCCCACAGTGCCCAGCAGCACCCCGGGCGGTGGGTCTGTAAATGCGGCTTGTACGCCTCCCTCATATGCGAGCGCGAATCAAGGCACATGCACAAGGCACTCGCCACGTTCAAATGCGTTCAACGGCACTCCGTCGATACGCGACACCATCAAAAGATTCCAACTTGAGAAACGATATATTCATCTGCTAGATGGATACGCATGAACATGTCTTGACAGTAGAGAATGTAGACCTGCAGAGATCGCGCACGCGCAGCGCCCTGAGATGTCGATCCCATCCCTCGCCAGCATCATACAGAAGAGTCGAATCGAAAATGTATTTCTATCTGGCAACTCGATAAAAGTTGTTTCCCATTCTATGGATAGCGTTGAAAGTAGGAAAACGTTTCGGTATATTCGAAAGATTACCTCCAAAGCGTGAGATCACCGACGCTGGGCGAGTCCGTCGGGCGAGAGCTCCGCGCACCTCAGCAGAGGCGCGACTTGAGCAGCTCTACCGGTACGCAGTTTACCCGAGGCCTGGGAGCGATTCATCTGCGTCTAGGTGTCTTGCTGGTCGTGGTGGTCTCGTGGCACATTGCTTCGCGCCGTCGCCGGCAGTGGGCTTGTTTGCGCAGCTTGACGACTCTAAGAATAAATACAAGTCCCGGCTCCGTGTCCAATGAACTGCGTCTCGAGTCTGTGCCCTGAGCAGTACGACAAAGCAGAAAAGAATAAAACAAAATGGCACCGAGAACAGAATCCGCGCATGCATACACCGATTTCACCATAAAGTGGAACGTTTCCACAAAGTCGACTCTTGGGTATGCATAGGAGGTTGGGGTCTTTTTGTGGCATCATCAACACCAGCTTTTGCGAGCGCTTCCTCCGGTCACTTGGGTTTTCTGTCTCTCATCTGTGGCTCCAAATATGCCTGCCTCATCTCTCCCGCGGGCTTCGTAGCCAGCAGTCGAAGGATGTTGATAGCAACGTTCAGGTCCCGATGTCGCTGCTTTTGACGGTTGCCGATGCATTTCACGTAAAGACGATGGTAGCGATCTATGCACAGCTTCTCGACTTTATCTTCTTCGTATTCAGTCTCGGTGCGCCATGTGCAGCGATGATACTTGATAGCGGTCAGGTGTTCGCATATATCCATCACACTTCCTCATTCTCAGCAGACTGAACGGTAGCGCGCGAAGGCTCGCATCATCGCTCGGCATCTGTCGTTGGCGGGTACACAAGTCACCCCTCGAGATCATCTTCCGATTCAATGCCCGGTACCGGAACTCAGGATCACGGGCTTCTTCTGGGCAATGGCCTCAACGAGCCCAATGTCTGCTGCATGCACAGACGAACGCTGTTCCATTCCCAAGGGGATTTATGGAATGCGATATCGTGGATGATGAGGCAAGTCCTGGACTGAAAACACACACTGGTGAACAAGTCGAGCAGTTTCGATTCATATAGGTCTCCTGCGTGCGAGGCGGCGACGCACATACCGGGGGAAGCGATCGGTGCGATGGCCCAAGTCCGACTCTAAGACCCCTTTCCGTGCAAATAAATCAAACGCGTTCCTCTATGAGCTTATCCTCTGAGAGTTATGATGCGGATGGAGAGTATTTTTTCATTGAAATCCGCAAACCAAGGCTGATTTGTCCTTGAGAAGGAATCGATTACTAGACGTGAAAAGTTCGATGGATTTTCGGCAAGGGCTCCGGAACAAGTCGTCAACGGACGACGTCAAGTTTTTTTTTTCGTCGTCACTCCAGCGGCGAGAACTGAGGCGCCGACGAGCTGCGTTGTAACAGAAACGTTGAAAACTGCCAGAATGCGTGATTCATGCATGCCGAACGTTAGGAAATGAAGAGCGCGGAGACGTGTACATTTGATTAGGATATAAGAGTTCGTAATTTTACGTGCCGTAGTTTGAAAGCATCATGAATCATCATCATTCCGGTAGGATAACGAATTCCAGCAGCAACGTGTCGATGCATCCGCGGCGAAACAACGATCGAAAATCGAAAAAACTGCGTATGAATCCATAAACCCTAGCAGCTGGACTTCGAATACAGAGTCTGTACATGGAGAGAACGTTCGGAAATCCATCGAAAGGCAGGAGTCAATAAAGCAGTTCAGTAATCCATTTCATTTTTTAAATGGGTAGAGATCAGTGCATGTCGAATGCCCGAGTCGCTCATCTGTTGTTGCCTCTACCGGCATCCTGAGCGATTCGCTTGAGTCGCGGCAACCGCTGGCCTGGTGCGGTCTCCGTCAAGCATTCAGCACCAGCACCAGCAGCAGCAACTCAGGCCTGGAGCGCAAACGCAAACAAGCCCCCGCAAGGAATAACGAGCATCGCTTACCAGTCACGGGCCTATGAGTGTACATTCGCAGACCGCGCTGCGGGTGCAGCATTCCCTGGAACAAGCGCCGGCGTCGATGGTCGCACATGAAAGAAGTTGCCACTTCCA
>Ga0080006_1142462_pt1 | contig 24089 bp, 25 predicted proteins | sample RS3BMetagenome_FD_69209 | JGI IMG/M metagenome (GOLD analysis project Ga0080006, IMG submission 69209) | Ferric oxide microbial mat and aquatic microbial communities from Rainbow Spring, Yellowstone National Park, USA - RS3B (SPADES... ...
TCACCTCCTACGAGGTCATTGTCAACGTGATCGCCCACACCAGCACCGCCGCGGGTCTCAGGGTAAACTGCCAGCTTGATCAGACGCCCTATCCCACCGGCATCCAGGTGACCGACGAGGAGCTTGCCCACGTCCAGATCGAGCCGTACGAGTTCCATCCGCAGTGGAACTACCGCATCCGACCCCACGCCCATCCTGAACGGTCGGCCGAGAGTTAGCATTTTACGGCGCCTTAGGCCTCCCACCGCCACTGGGTCTTCTCGTCCACGGGCGCGCGGTGGCGGGCCGGCGGGACTTTGGCCGGGTGGCCGACCAGGATGAAGCCGAGCACGGTGTCCTGCTCGCGCAGGGCGTAGTGGGCGCGGATGACGGGTTTGCTCGGCAGGCCGGCGGTCTGCCACTTGGTTGCGAGGGTAAGGGCGTGGGCGGTCAGCATCAGGTTCTGGACGGCGATGGCGGTGGCCTCGAGTTCTTCCACCGGCTCGACGTTGGGATTGCGGGCGTCGGGTATGCAGGTGACCGTGATGATGACGGGCGCTTGATACGGGATGCCGCGCTCGCTGCGCAGGCGGGCCTGCGCCTGGGGCGAGTCGGGATCCTGGCGTTTGCGGGCGAGGCTCTCCAGGCGGGCCCGGACGAACAGATCGGAGAGTTCGTCGCGGGCGGCGCCGCTGTAGACATGGAAGCGCCAGGGCTCGGTCTCCCAGAAGTTCGGGGCCCACGTGGCGGCCTCGAGGATCTGCTCGATCTGCTCGCGGGGCACCGGCGCGTCGGTGAACTGGTGCACCGTCCGCCGCGTGTGGATCGCTTCCAGTACGTCCAACGAGGCGCGCCCCCTCAGCGTGCGGGCAGATAGCTGGCCCGCGGCGCCGGCACCGCGCGGCTGCCGACTGCTCGATCCTTTCTTTCGCAACCTGGCGCGAAGTCCTCGCTACGACTGGGATGATGCCTTGAGAAGAACAGGGCTTGGGGGTAATTCACAAAAGTTCAGCCCCACAGATGGGCAAGAAGGGCGGCCGTCCGCCACCTTCCGGGCGCCGACGATATCGCGTTAGACTTCCCGTCCGCGCTCCTGCCCCAATGGTGCGCTGCCCAGAACACAGGCGCTGCCGCTCGTCAGGCGGGGGACCGATCACCGTGGTAGGCTGCGGAGGGCTCCCCCGCGAGCCCCCGCGCAAAGGGGGCGGACGGGGTGGGGGAATCCCAAGGTCCATCATCGGCCGCGGCGGTTGCAGCGGCGGCAGCGAGCCATGAGAGTTGGAACACCGCGCGGGCGATGGCGGCCGGGGGCGAGGTCCGGGCCTGCGAAGGCGGCCTCATCACCCACGGCCCCGATCCCCGCCGCGGCGGTTGGATCGACGCCCTGTTCGTCGAACGACCGTCGCAGCAGCCGGCGAAAGTCGCCGACGAACTTCTGGATTGGATCGCCACGCTCCCGCCGCTCCGCACCGTCGGCTGGTGGACCACCGGTACCGAGCACAACGGTACGCTGGCCGCCACCCTCCTGGCGCGGGGCTTCCAGTGGGGATGGCAACCCCATTGGATGTGGCTGGATCTTTCGGAAGCCCGCCCTCCTTTTGCCGTCCCCGAGGGTATCGGGACCGCGCGGTTTCCCGAAGACGGCGACGGCGGTGCCGACCGTCTCCCGCTCCACGTGCGCGACTTCGGCGCCGACCGCCACGCCCTGACGCACCTGGATCCGCCGTCCACCACGGTCTTCGCGGCGTTCGACCGGGAGTCCGTCGTGGGGAGCGTGACACTGCACATCAGCGGGCCCCGCACCGGGCTCCCACAGACCACGCCGGCCCCTGTCGCCGGGATCTACGACTGCTGGGTCAAACCGCCGTTTCAGCGTCGGGGCATCGGCGCCGCGCTGACCGCGACGGCGGCGGCGCGGGCGGAGGAACTCGGCTGCCGGGTGGCCGTGCTCAACGCCACGGAGATGGGCGAGCGCATGTACCGACGCGTGGGTTTCCGGTCCGCGGGGTGGGGCCAGACCTGGTGGCTGGTCGAGAAGCAGTTGCGCGCGCCGCAGCCCGATGCCGGGACGGTCCGTTTCGTCGAGGCGATCGGCCGCGGCGACGTCGACGCGCTGGATGACGCCCTCGCGGCTCTGCGCGCACGCGGCAGCGCCCCGGACCTCGACGCCGCCTTGCTGTGCGGCGAGACCCCCCTCGGGGTTGCCGTGGGCCTGAAGCAGCCCGCCACGGCACGGCGCCTGATGGAGCGCGGCGCCCAACTGGACGTGATCTCCGCGTGGGATCTGGGATGGAAGGATACGGCGGCGGACCTCCTCCGCGAGCGGCCCGATCTGGCCGATCGCCGGAGCGGAGAACTCGGCGCGACGCCGCTGATGGTTGCGGTCGAACGCGACGACGAGGCCCTCGCCAGACTGCTGTTGACGGCCCGACCGGACCTGGACATCAAGGATCTGCGGTTTGGCTCCGATGCGCTGGGATGGGCGGCGCATCTGAAGCGCCCGCACCTTGCCGCCCTCATCCGCGCCGCGGCGGCGCGGGCGGACGAACCGCGCCAACGGTAGCGCGCTCAGCCTACAGGCCACTGTCAGCCGCCCGTCGGCGTCGTGCCCCGCGCGCTGCACTCGGCCCTCCGTATCACGCTCCCCATGTGTCAGGCCCTCGGCGTGGACCCACCCGTCGTCAACCTTCGGGCCCACGCGGTATGGACCGCTGCCGCGCACCGCCGCCGCCTCCAGCCGTATCGGCACGTTCCGGATGAAGGCCCCGAAGCCCCCTTGGGTATACACCCCTGCCGTCGTCTCCAGGTGCAACCGGACCGTCGCCCTACAAAGCCCCCGAGCGCGGCCTCCACGGCCGCCTGTTGGATCGCCTCCAAGACCCTGCCCCCTTTTGGGCGGTCCCGCGCCAGGTGTAGCCATCGCCCGGTGCGCCCAGCCCTCGCCATGTGCGGCGGCGATAAGCCGCGCCATACATGCCCCTTTTGTCTAGTCGACAACGACCGGCCGCATGGCCGCGGGATCCGGCGCGGGGCCGGTCGCGGCAGCGTGAGTGGATCGGTGCGCCGCATAGGCGGCAAAGAGCGCCGCGCCCGCGAGGGCAGCCGTGACCATGGCGAAGGCGTGCGTCGCCGGCTCCGCTCCGGTCCGCGGGATGAGGCCGAGGTAGGCGGTGCCGAACGTGGCGACGCCGGCCAGACCGGAAATCTGTGACGTGGTGGTCAGTAGCCCGCTCATGTCCGGGGCGTGGCGCGCCGGAACGGCGGAGGTCAGGTGCGCGAGGATCGCGCCGAAACCGAGTCCCAGCCCGAACCCGCCGAAGCCGAGCAGCGTGATCAGCCGCGTTCCGCCAAGATGGCCGGTGAACAGGCTGGTGCTGATTGCGAGGTAGGCAGCGGTGAGGATCAGGTAGCCGATCGCGGCGATGCGGGGGGTGAGGCGTGCCGGCAGCCGTCGCAGCAGCGGTCCGGCGACCCCGAAGGCGGCGACCCAGGAGACCAGCGCCAGACCGGAGTACAGCGCGCTCCTGCCGAGACCCTGCTGCAAGTAGAGCGCCAGGGTGAAGAGCATGGCGAAATAGGTGCTGGTTGCGGCGCCTAGGGAGACGAGCCCCCAGGCGAGGGCCGGCCGGGCCAGGGCCTGCAGGTGGATCAGGGGGTAGCCGCCTTCCTCCCCGACGCGCCGCTCCACGGCGACGAACAGCGCGAGGGAGGGAAGGCTTGCGCCCAGGCACACCCACGTCCACGCGGGCCAGCCCAGGTCGCGGCCAAGGATGAGCGGCAGAACCGCCAGCAGGACCGTGGCCGACAGCGTGGCCACGCCCCACAGGTCCAGACGCTGGGCCCTACCTCCGTGATCGGCGGGCAGAAGCCGCAGCCCCGCAGCCATGAGCGTGACCCCGATCGGTGCGTTGATCAGGAAGATCGGACGCCACCCGCTGCCCAGGAGATTCGCGGAGATGAGCACACCGCCCAGCACCTGGCCGACGACGGCACCGCCGGAGAGCGACATCACGTAGTACCCGAGGGCGCGGGCCCGTTCGGCTCCAGAGAAATGGAGTTGGAGCCCGCTGAGCACCTGGGGCACCATCAGCGCCGCGCCGGCGCCTTGAACAACGCGGGCCAGGATCAGGGCGAGCGCGTCCGGGGCGAGGCCGCAGGCGAGCGAGGCGATCGTAAAGGTGCCAAGACCGATGAGAAAGGTCCGGCGGTACCCGCGCATGTCACCGAGGCGGGCGCCGGTGATCAGCAGCATGGCGTAGGCCAAGGTGTAGCCGGAGACCACGAGTTCCAGCGCGCCACCGGGGGCTCGGAGGCTCGTGTGGATGGACGGCACTGCGACGTTGACGATCGCGGCGTCGATGTTGGCCATGAATTGCCCGGTCAGCAGCACCAAGAGCAGGCGCCTGGCGCGGCGCTGCAAAAGGGGATCTCCAATACTTGGACTACAACCCGCAGTGCCATCGCGGCCCATGGAGCTACCACAAGTGGGAAGTGGCCTCGCGAAAGAGGGCTTTTGCATCGGCCACCTGGCGCGGCGCTTGTCCGCATGTGTCACGGTCTTCCTCCCAGCGTTCGGGCGACGGGTCCTGCGGGCGGCTCCGCGGGGAGACGCCACGCATCTACGCGGGGGCACGGCAACGGCGTGCGCGACCGCACTCAGGTGGCGTCGTGGAAGATGACGCCGAGGGTATGCCGGCTACCGGTGTGCACGGTGCTGACGCCGTGGCGCACCGTGATCCGGTAATAACCGCGGCTTCCGGTTCCCGGCCGGTAGCGGGTGGGCCAGATCGCGGCCTGCCCCTGCCGCAGCGTGATGGCGGCGCCGCGGGACTGCGCGCGGGGCAGATTTTCGACCAACAGGAACTCCCCGCCGGTGTAGTCCTCACCCAGGCGGGAGAGCGCCACCACGACCTGCAGCGGAAAGGCCTGCTCGCCGTAGATGTCCTGGTGCAGGCAGTTGTAGTCGCCTGCCCGATACCGCAGCAGCAGTGGGGTGGGACGGGTTTGACCGGCGGCGTGACAGCGGTCGAGAAACGGGGCCGACTCGGCCGGGAACCGATCGGGGAGTCCCAGCCGCTCGTGCCAGGCGTTGGCGACCGGGGCGAGCCGCGGATAGAGGGCGGTGCGCAGGGCAGCCACCATCGGCGGCAGCGGGCGGGCGAAGTATTTGTACTCCCCCGACCCGAACCGGTGCCGGGCCATGTCGACGCGCGATCGCCAATGTTCAGGCTCGTCGTATAGTGCGACCAGCCGCCCACACTCCGTCTCGGACAGCACCGGCGGCGTGACGGCGTACCCGCTCTGGTCCAGCGAAGCCCCGATGATCCCCCAGTCCCATTCGCCCAGCCGCACGTCGATAGTGCCGGCATGTTCGCTCATCGGGTCCTCCCCTTCCGTCCGGGACGGCTTCGTGCCAGATCAACACCACGGTGGCCGATTCGGTTGCACGGCGGTGGCGGTCAGGCACCGGCGGCGGGGACAGGCCGGCAGTGCAGGCAGGGGCGATACCCGGCCCGAGCGGCCTGCTCGACGGTGCGGAACCCGTGTCGGTGTGCCGGCGTGATGCGCCGCGCGTTCGGGCACGTCGGGTAACACACGACGCCGGTGGTGTCGCTGGCGAGGTAATGCACGCCGCGCCGCGCAAGCTCATCGACCAGGCTCAGGTTCACACCCTCGGTGTCCAGCAGGTGCCGCTTGGCGTTCGGTCCGAACACGTAATCCCCGGTCTCGCCGTCGGAACGGACGACCCTATGGCAGGGGACGAGCACCGGGACCGGGTTGCGTCCCAAGGCCGAACCCACCGCGCGCACCGCCCTGGGGCGGCCGACCTGGTGGGCGATCCACGAATAGGGCCGCATCTCCCCCTTGGGGATGGTCAGGGCGGCACCCAGCACCGCTTGCTCGAACGCAGTCAGCCCCCGCAGGTCGAAGCGCAGGTCCGTGGCCCGGCCGGCGCGCAGCGCGGGCAGGAGTCCCGCGGGCGGCCGGTCTGCGGTCAGAAGGGGCCGGGCGAACCGTTCCCGGAACGAGGCGGCGAACGCCTCAGCGCTGTCGCCCACAGCCTGACCGATGCGCACGTACGCGACGCCGTGGTCGGTGAAGGCGACGTACAGGGGGCCCATCGGGCCCGCGACGCTGATCCACCGGGCCACAACGCGATCGAGCAGCCCCTCGGGGGCATCGGCGGCCAGGGCGGCAAGTCCGGTTATCAGCGCGTCACGATCAGGACTCATTCAGGCACCTCTTGCACATCGCTGGGGGCCTGCAGCGCCTGGGTGGAGCAGAGCCTGCGGAGTCGACGCAGCCCCCGCGAGATGTGGGACTTGACCGTGCCTTCCGGGCAACTGAGGACGGTGGCGATCTCCGCAATCGACAGACCGCTGACGTGGCGCAGGACCACCGCGACACGCTGATCCTCCGGCAGTTGCGCGAGGAGTCCCGCGAGTTCGAGGCCGGTCTCGCGCCTCTCCGCCATCAGCTCCACGCTGCCGCGCGGGTCCGCGGTATCCGGGGCCTGCTGCAGCGGTGCCACCTGGGGGCGTCGGACGGCCGACCGCCGGCTGTTTCGCCACACGTTGAGCAGGATGGTCAGCAGCCAGGCGCGCGGCTGCAGGGCGGCGATCCGTTCGCGGTCGTAACCGCACAGTGCCCGATAGGCGCGCAGGAACGCCTCGGCGGTCAAGTCCTCGGCATCCGCCCACCGCCCGCAGACCCGTAACGCTGTGGAGAACACCACCTGCCGGTGGGCGCCGAACAACTGGACGAACCCGGCATCGAGGTCATCGCCCAACGCAGCCAAGATGGGCCCCCTTGACATGGGAAACTGGGCGCGCGCGGCTCTCTTCAGCCATCACGTACGTCCAAACACCGACTGGCCCAGAACGGTTGCATGGCCGCGCACCCGAAGACCTACGTTGTGCCCGGGCCGCGGAACTTCCGAGCCTGGCGCCCAGGGCCATGCAGGCGTTGCGCGTTACGCGCGTAGAGGAGGCTCCGGACGAAAGGGCTTTGGGCACTTTTGTGGGCGCTCTTTCGCGCCCCCGGCCCCGAGCCGCCTGCCTCATCCGCCTCCGAGGCAGGCGTTCACGCCTCGGCTTCCCCCTTCGCCGGGGCGGGAGGGCGGGGGGATCGCCGCGACTGCACCGATCTGGGCCACCAGCAGGCGGCGCGCACGGACCGTCCGGCCGTCGGCCAGCGCCACTGTGAACCCGCCGTCCTCGCGATCCGTGCCGACGACCTCACCGGTTACCACGTGACCGCCATAACGGCGGACCTCAGCCCGACCACGCTCCAGCAACTCGGCCGGCCCGATTCCGTCCTGGCCCAGCAGCCCATGTACTGTACGCCCGCAACCGGGGCGTTGCTCGGGTGCCCCGCGTGATCACCACCACGGATCGCCGCCACCGAGCCAGCATCAACGCCCGGACCTGGCCCTGGTCCAGCGCATCGCCGCCGACCACACCGCCCACCCCACGCGCGCCGCCATCGCCCGGGCGGTGTGCGAGACTCTGCATCGGTTGATGCCCGACGGCCGGCTCAAAGAGGTCAACGGCTACTGCGCCCTGCGCGCCATGGAGCGCGACGGCCTGCTGACCCTGCCCCCGCCCGTCTCCCGCGGCGGCGGCCGCACCCGCCCCGCCCCCTTCTCCGCCGCTTGCGAGCGCCAGGCCCGCATCGCCGGTTCCCGTGCCGACCTCGACCCCATCACGCTGCGCCCCGTCATCGCCAAGGACGAGGTCGCCCTCTGGCGCGAACGGATCGCTCGCTGGCACTATCTCGGGTTCCGTCGCCACGTCGGCACCCAACTCCGCTACCTTGCCTGCGATGCCCAGGGACGCCTCCTCGCCGCCATGGAGTTCTCCGCCTCCGCCTGGAAGTCGCCCCCCGCGACCGCTTCCTCCGCTGGACCCCCGAGCAACGCACGGCCCGCCTCCACCTGCTCGTCGACCAGTCCACCTTTCTCATCTTGCCCTGGGTCCGCATCGAATTCTTGGCCTCCAGCCTGCTCGGCCAGGTCGTCCGCCAACTCCCCGCCGATTGGCTCGCGCGACACGGTTACACGCAATACCGCTTAGATAGGGCGCTACGGCGGTCTCCGGCGGCGCGGTAGAGGGTCGCCATCATCGGCCCAAAGGCGTTGCCGCTGAAGCCCTGCCCCCCCCTGGCGCCAATCGCCGCCTTTCGCGGCGGCCGCTCGGCAACGCCAAAGTAAGCGGTATTGCGGTTACACGCCAGTTCTCATGGAGAGCTTCGTCGATTCCCACCGCTTCTCCGGTACCAGCTACCGTGCCGCCGGTTGGCTTTGCCTCGGCGAAACTACCGGCCGCGGCAAATTTGACCGCCACCACCGCCGCACCCATCGCCTGCCCGAGCGTTACATCTTCGTCCGACCCCTCCGCTCCGACTACCGGGCCATCCTCCGTGCACCCCTGCCACCCACCCCGTAGGACTCGCCGCTGCCACCCCCCGGACCCACATCCCTGTACTTCAGAGAACATGTACCGGCGGACTGTCACGCTATCGTGACGTTGTGACGTTCAGTGAGTGGAGGTCTAAGTGTCCAGGCGGAACGGCTGACCAGGCCTGTTGTGGTTACGATGGGGCTGGGCGGGGGTGAACGAATGATGGACGTTGAAGTGTTCAAGACCCCCTATGTCCGGCCGGCGAGGGTCGCGGGCGGCAAATGCGCTCAGCGACGAAGGGCGTACTGCGGCTGCCCGTGAACGTGGAAAGCTACGGAGTTGCGTTCCGACACAAGCGGAGGAGAGCACCGGTCATTAGGCGGTGGCCACGTTGGAGGTGCAAGACGATGCCGGCGAAGGTCTGGTGCGCCACAAACAGGGGACGCGGGCTTGATAGCATTATCGCATGCGTGGGCGTCGTGGCTCTTCTGTTGGCGGGGTGCGGGTCCCCACGGGGAGGCGTGTCGCCGTCATGTCCTCAACACCATGCGGCGACTACCGTCTCCTCCCCGTCGGCGGGAGGGGCGTTGGTACCGAAGCGGGTACATATGTTAGGCATTTGTTCAGGATGGGGGCTTACGGCGGATGCGGTGTTGAAAACGACCGACGGTGGCATCAACTGGCGGAAAGTGGGTCCGTCCAGTGTGGCTCCCGGACACTTGAGCAGTGCGGGGGCGGTATTCCTCGACGCGCAGCACGCGTGGATCCCGGTGGCAGCCACCTCGGCGAACCTTGAGCCGGTGGCGGTCGACTACACCGACGATGGCGGCCGCTCATGGCGGGCGACCAAGCTCAACGCCACGGTCGGCAACGCCTCTGATGGAGTGTACCTCGCCTTTGCCGATACCGAACACGGGTGGGCCGCCGTGGATGAGGGCACCCCCGGCCATCCGGCATTCGAACTGTTCTACACGGTGGACGGGGGCATACGTTGGACCGAGCATGATCTTGTGTTCGGTCGCTTCACCGGTATGGCCTGGGTCAGCCCTGCCGATGGGTGGCTGGTCGGGTATCTGAATCCACTGACAGCGCAGTTGTATACGAGCCCGAACGGCGCCCTGCCCTCTTCACCGTCGCTGTACGGGTCGACCGACGGCGGCTCTACGTGGGCGCCGGCCAATCTGGCGATCGGCCCGTCCCTGGCGCCATCTGGCGGGCACGGGACACTCTCCCTGCTGCCGCCGACCTTCGCGGAATACACCGCCCTCCTCCCCGCGTGCCTCAGCGGGTCCAGCTCGAGCCGGATGCAATTCTTTGTCTCTGCCAACGGTGGCCGGACTTGGTCCGGCACCACCCCGCTGCCGTTGGACATCGGGGGGGATTGCCGGAACTGGGGCTTCGTCTGGCCTAATCACCTGTGGGTGGCGGGTGCCCATGCGCTGCACGTGTCCCTGGACGGCGGGCGGACGTGGTCGTCGATCGCCACAGGTCTGACACTCGCCCCTGCGGACGAAGTCGACTTCGTCACGGCGTCCGTCGGCTGGGTCGTCACCGCGAACAATATCCTTCGAACGTCGGATGGCGGCACGCACTGGGTCCGGGTGGGCAGGTGAGATCCGGGCACCCCCTGCAACGGAAGGGGGGTGGCCGCGCTGACCATCGGCGGCCGGGGCGGTTCCGCACCGACGATCACTTTGGGACTCTGCTGAGGACAGGAAGCGGCCCAGACGCGGTGAGATGAGGGCATTACCGTGCCATCCATGGCTCCTTAAATCTGAGAGGCAACCTCCTTCAGGGCCGTCCTCATGCAGACGCTCGACGCCTTTGACCCCAATACCGCTTAGTTTGGCGTTGCCAAGCGGCCGCCGCGAAAGGCGGCGGTTGATGCCAGGGGGGGATCGGGGGGTTCAGCGGCAACGCCTTCGGGCCGGTGATGGCGACCGCCGCGCCGCCGGAGACCGCCGCAGCGCCCTATCTAAGCGGTATGGCGTTTGACCCCGACAAGAACGCCACCCGTGAGCGGGCAGGCGTGCGCGGCCGAACCGTCCGGGGTGTGGCCGACCGATGGAGGCCCGCCATCGGCGCGAACACCACGTCCGCGGTCTGACCGGTGCCGAAGCGTCACCGGAACTGCACGCTCCGGCCCATGATTGCGCCAACAGCCTACCGCGCCTCCTGGCAGCCGCAGTGGAGTGACGCGCCCCCAAACGCGCGCCCCTTCCCCACTCCCCCCACCCCCAGGCAGGACCCTGGCAACGCCGGCGGAAAGCCCGGCGATACAACCCCCAGCCGGTCACCATCCCCGGGAGGTGCCTGCCGCGTGTCCAAGGTCAACCTCACCTTCTGGTTCGATTCCGAGGACTACACCTCGCCCTACGAGCCGACCTGCCTGCAGCGCCTGACGGAGATCTTCGCCCGCCGCGGCCTGTGCGCCACCTGGAAGCTGGTCGGCGAGGAGGCCCGCATGCTGCGCCGGGCCGCCGCGGGCGACTCGCCCTCGCGCGACGCCGGCGCCGCCCGCGCGGCGCTGCGGTCCATCTCCGCCCAGAACCTGGGCTTCCACACCGACTGGCACAGCCTCCACCCCACGGTCGCCGAGTACTGCACAGGCGCCGGCTGGGACGAGGGCCAACGGCGCTTCGAGCAAACCGAGGGCCCCGGCCTGCAGGCGCTCCGCGAGGCATTCCCCGGCAAGACCGTGGTGTGCTACGGGCAGGCCGGCGCCTCCTGGGCGCCGCAGGCCTACCCCGTGCTGCGCCGGTGGGGGATTCCGCTCTACATGGACGAGGCCGGCCACGTGGGGCTGGACGAGCAGCCGTTCTACTACGGCGGCCTCCTCAACGTCCTGCGCCTGCGCCGGTTCTGCATCCGGCACCGCGGCCACCGGCCGCCGCAGGAGGGCGCCGCGGAGGCCCTGGCCGACCTCGACCGCATCGTGGGCGAACTCGGTGGGCGCGGCGGCGGTCTGGCGCAATGCTGGTGGCACCCGAACGAGTGGTACACGGACCAGTGGTGGGACGGATTGAACTTCGGCGCCGGCGTCAATCGCGTCTCGCCGCAACCGGACGGCCGGACCGCCTACCACGTCCCCGAGCCGGTCTCCGCAGAGGAGCGGGAGCGGCGCTTCGCCTCCGCGGAAGCCTTCGTCGATGCCGTTTCCCGGCGCGACGACGTCCGCGTGTGCGGCGGCGAGGACATTGTGGCGATGTATCCCGACCGGGCGCGCGGCCGCACGTTCACACAGGGCGAGCTCGTCCGCGTGGCCGATGCCCTGGGCGACGCACTCTCCTATCAGCGGCACGGGGACATCACGCTCAGCGCCGCCGAGGCGGCCTACCTGCTGGCCACCGCCCTCGCCGCGCCGGCCCTGCCGGGGGAGGTGGTCCTCGACGTCAGCCCCGACGGTCCCGCCACGCGCGCCCAGCCGGCGCTGCCGGAGTCCACCGGCGTGGACGAGGTGCGGCGCGCGGCGACCGACTTCGTGGCGTGCGTGCGCGGGAGCGGACGCCTGCCGGACGCGCTGGGCCTGGCCGGCGGGACCGCGGACCCGGCCTGCCTGGCCGCCGCCTTCGCGGCGGCTTACCTGGAGGCCACCGGCTCGCGTGCGGGCGCGGCGGGACGCGTGGCCCTCACCCACCCGCGTCTGCTCGCCGAAGACCACGTGCGCGGCGAGGGCGTGTGGGGGTGGTCCATCTTCGCGGAGGGCTTCAATCCGACCGACCTCATCGAGTTGGGCCGCCTGCAGGCCTGGACCCTCAAGCCCGCGGTGGCGGCGCGCTGAAGGGCCTCCGGCGCTTCGATCACCGGGGGGTGCCCGCCGGCGCCCCCTTCCCGCCACCCGACCGCCGCCGCGGTATGGGGCGCCGGGAGCGGCAGCAGCAGCCGCCATCCGGTCCCGCAGCCGCGACGGCGTCGCGGCCCATCTCCCCCTGGGAGCGCCCCCCGCGATGCAGGGGCAGCCGGTTGAAGAAGGCATCCGGCACGACGACCTCTAGGTGTGCCATCAGTTGGGGCATAGCCGCCAGCACGCCGGGGAAGCCCTTCGGGGGGTGCGGAGTGGTTACTGTTTCGGTCCGGCCGGGAGACTCCTTGGATCCCCGTTCCTGCGGACCTGTCGGCGGGACGTCCTGACCAGGTCCGGGTGCCCTGTCCTGCGGGCTGGCACACGTACCCGTGATTCCCCCCCGGCACGGCCACACCCCGGGTGCGGGTGCGCCGCCTTCTCCGCCGGCGGGGGTACCAGCCCGGCCCAGCTCCCAGGTGTCCGACACCCTACGCGGGCCTCGCGCATCCTACGCGGGGTGGGTTACGCGCGCGCGAAGGGATGGGGGGGGCCTGCAGGAGCCCTGCGGGCACCCGGACGCCGTAGCCGCGCCAGGCTGAGAGCCGGTGGGCGCGGGTCGCGGGGGCGCCGGTCAACCGTACAGCGGGGACCCCGATCATCATACCGGCGCCCGGCCCACCCTCTCATCTCACCCGCGCCGTCCCCCCGTCGGCGGGGACACCCCTGCCCGCGGCAACCCCATTCTCCGTCGGGAGCCCGTGAACCAGACGGTCCCCTCCGGCGCTAGTGAAGGGTGCAGAATGCGCTGAGGGTGGTGGGGACCACGGCGACGTTCGGAAAAGCCGCACCCGCATCCGGCCCGCCGTCCGCGGCGTGCGGGGCGCCCCCGTCCACGGGCGGGACCGACGCCCTGCCGCGCCCCGGGGATCCCGACACGAAGTTGATCCGCGCGGCAGCCACCGGCGACACCGCCGCTTTTGGAGAGCTATACGCGCGGAACGCGGAGCGCGCGATGCGGGTCTCCCTCTTCCTCCTCGGCTCGCGCCCGGAGGCCGAAGACGCCGTCCACGACGCCTTCCTGCGCGCCTGGCGCGGCCTGCGTTCCTTCCGTCCAGGTGCGCCCTTCTACCCCTGGTTCCACCGCATTCTCCGGCACGAAGTCGGCAACCGCCTGGAGCGGCGGGCCAGGCGCCGCGTCCTCTCCACCAGTGCCGCGGGCCCCCCGGCAGAACTCGCGCGCGATGCGGAGCTTCGGCTGGCATTGGACGGTCTCGACCTGCCCAAGCGCGAGGCGGTGCTGCTGCACTACGTCCTCGGTTACAGCGTGACCGAGGTCGCGCGCATGTGCGGCGTACCGCCGGGGACGGTCAAGTCGCGCCTGCGGCTTGCCCGCGGGGCGCTCGCCCGGGCACTCGGCGACGGCGGTCAGGGGAGGGAACGGGAATGAGGGGTAAGGGCGTGGAGTCGGTGGATGGTGAGGAAGGGCTGGCGCAGCGGCTCCGCCGCTACTTCGCGGGAATCGACGCGGCGACCGACCTGGCGGCGTCCCGAACGGCCCTGCTGCACGATATCGCCACCCCCGGACGGATCGCCACCCGCCCGCGCCGGCCGCTGCGCTGGGTCGTGGGTGGCGTAGCCTTGGCCCTGGTGGCCGCCGGTGTGCCCGTTTTGGCCGGTACGCCACTCGGACAGACGATCGCCGAGTTGGTGCGGGCCGGCGCGATCGACCCGGGGATGGCGGCGGCCAAGAGCGGCCGGGATTGGCACACGCTGAACCTTCAGGTGTCGAACGAGGGTTACGCCCTGCGCTGCTCCGGATACTACTTCGACGGCTACGAGACGGTCCTGCTCTGCCGTCTCGCGCTTCCGGCGTCCGTTCAGGCCCTGGCCGACAGCTCGACGTTTCCCATCCTACCCACCCTGACGCTGACCGACGCCGCCGGGAGTTCGGTCATGGACGGCACCACCGATGGGGGCGCTGCCGGCGCGACGACCCTGTACGAGTTTCGCGGGGTCCTGCAGCCCGGACCGGTCCGCCTCACGGTGGGCGCCAATTTGGCGATTTTTCCCGCAGCGCCCCAACGCGCCGTCGTCTTGCACCCCCATCTGCCATCGGCGGAGTTCACGCTGGAGCGGACCGCCCCCGGACGTGTGGTCACGGTCGACCACGCCGGGGCGGTGTCCGTGCAGGGCATCCGCGCCAGCGTCGTCGACTTCGTCTCCGCCCCGGACACCACGCACGTCGACATCACCTTGCAGGCCGAGGAACCGGCGCTGCGACTCGTCGATGCGTTCAATCTGGCGGATCCGGGCGGTCCGCTACACGACGTGAATCCGGCGAGGGGCTCGATCATCGTACGGCCGACCGGCTCGGTCTTCAGCGCCCTGTTCGATCTCCGCGGCGGCCTCCTGGCCGACGGCGGAAGCGGTGGTGGCCCGGTCGGCGGCGCGTATCGCTTCAGCGGCAACTTCGGCGCCGCGCCCGGCGTACGTAGCTTCCAGGTCGAGGTGCCCGCGATGTACGTCGCCCGGGAGGTCGTCCTCCCGCTCGCCGGTGCCGCTGCCTCTATCTCGGCGGGTGGCGGCCCCTCGGGTCCAGGCCGGATCACCGCCTCCCCGGTGAGCGGGTCCGCCGGCACCGCCCTGCGCGTGACGGCGCAGGGCACGCGGCTCGTGGGCCCGTTCGCGCTGGTCGGGCCCAAGGGCACGGTCTACCCGTGCACCCTGGTGACCACCGACGACAACCTGGAAGGCCTCCGTGGGTCGCACGGGCGTCCCTTTTCCACCATGTCGCTCGCCTGGGGGGGTACGGCCACTCTGTCCTTCGCGGGGTGGCCGTCCGAGCGCTCGCTTGTGGGCGCCAAACTGCAGGTCTGGGCGGATGCCCTGGTCACGGGCCCCTGGGTGATCCCCGTCCGGCTGCCCCGGTGACTGACGCGTGGACATAGCCTTGGGTCGCGACGGGGGATCGGATCCACCCGATGTCGACCGCCCACTCTCAAGACACTCGGCGGGTCGATGGGGGCGGAGGGTGAGACCCGTCCCCTGCTGCCGCGCGCGGAGGGTCGCGGAGGGGCGGTTCGGTCACGGGGACTGCCTCACGGGAGGGTCGGCTTCCGGTCCCGCCGCCCGCGGGGTGCAGCCCGCCGTGGGTGGGAGCAGGGGCCGCCGGCCCGTGGCGCGCATCTCCCGGGCCACGGTTGCGGCGGGGCGAAGGCTATGAAGGTGTTATGCCTCCGGTCCGGTGTCGAGGGCCAACGGGATCGGTCTGGGCGGGCGGATGCGCCGCAGAAACTCCTGCCAGGGCACGCAGGCGACGTCTTCCAAGAGTCAGGCGGCCCGCACGACCCTGTCATCCGACGCGACCGTCCAGCGATTGACCCCGGCGACCGCCACCAGTTGCGCGTCCGCCGCTCTGCGCCCCGCAGGACTGCTCCAAAAGCCTTGGTAGACATGCCTACCCACCCGTACGGCTTGTCCGTAGGCCGTTTCGATGCGCGCGGACGCGTTTCGGAGGGTCTCGTCCCGGTCGACCTCGACGGGCATCACTCCCGCCTGAACCCACCTCTCCACGGTCGCACCCAGACGGTCGGTGCCGCGGCGGATCTCACGGTAGACTCCGCCAACCAAGAGCAGGCGGCCGCGCTGTGCCACCTGGAACAGCAATTCCAACTCTCCGGGGAAGTGGCGGTGGATATTGATGAGCGCGTCGGCATCGGGGACGTAGTTCTCAGGTGTCACGTCGGGTTGCCGCCATCACGCAACTCCGCCAGCACTTGGTCCAGACGGTCCACCTTGACACCCAGGAGTTCGGCCACGTCGAGCGGAGAGAGTTCCGATGCACGTTCGCCGAGCAGGCGGGACCCGGAGTAACCGATGTCGCGCAAAACCCGTTCCGCCCGAGTGGGGTTGGTGGCGAGCCCGACCAGAGGTCCGCGGGCGGGCGTCCCAATGTGCGCGCCTTTGGCGGTAGAACCCTGGAGGGGCAAGCCGCCTTCGCTCCAGGATGATGGCGACGACATCACGGCTCACCCGCAGGGAACGGCGAAGACGATCGATGTCGGCGTCGCACCACCGATGACCCGTGCTCACCGTGTGGATGTCGAGCCCGCTCTCGTGGAGGGCGGCGTCGAAGTCGTCGTCTTGGCGGCGATGTCATTGACCCACGTTTCCATTTCGGTGTCGAGGCCCGCGCCGCGAAGATCACAGACGCACCCGGCCCGGGCCATGGTCAGATGCGCGTATTCATGCAGCAGAGAGAACAGCCGGCCGGCGGCCGACTCGGCGTCATGGCGATTAACCAGGATACACGGGGGCCGCCCCGATGCCCAAAGTGCCGCACCGCGCACTTCCCGGGGATCCAGTCTCAACTCGAAGACGAAGACCCCCAGGCGTTCGACGGCGCGGCGCCACCAGGAGAACGCAAGGTTGGCGTCGGGCCAGCCGCTGCGGACGGCAGGGGAAAAGCCCAACCGCTCACGCTCGCGCCGCGCGACGTCGGCGGGTGCTTCGCCGAGGTGTGCGGATCCAACCGTCACCGGCCAGTCGATCTCCAAGTCCTGTACGACGTTCCCAAACCAGGCGGCCAGGAACCGGAAGCGCTCGATGCTCGCGAGGGTCACCGGGCTGAGTGGATCGGTTCGTGCCCGATGCAGGCCCCGAAAGCTTAACTCCTGCGACTCGGACGGGGGTTCTGCCAGGAAGAAGTAGCCGACGGGACAAGCGTAAATGGTGGCCAGTGTCTCCATGTCCGCCATGGTGGGTCGGGCTTCGCCCGCTTCCCACGCCGCCAGCGTATCGGCCGCGATGGCGCGGTAGGCGCCCGGTCCACCGGGGAGTTTCCCGGCGCGGTCGATCACATCCGGGGGGTCAAGGTGCAGGCGGACGCGTGCCCAGCGAAGCATCGAGGGCTCCGCCCACTTGTGCACCAGGCCTGTCGTGCCCATCGCTGATGCCCCCCCGGCGGATGCTGCCCATCCGGCGGACTGATTTCCACAAAATGTGCCGATTCCATTTTTCGGTCACGCCTGGCCGCCGAGGGCGTCGCACCGGAGACGGCGGGCACGATTCGGGGCCCGGCCCCCCGCTCGGATCCGCGCGGTCCTCGGCTGCCGGACCCCATGGCATGGCCGTACGATCGGCGGGGGCGTCTGCGCCCGATCCGGTGTGGCGCCGACCACATCGGGGCGCGACCCGGCTCCACGCGCGCGATTTCGATCAGGCCTGGACTAAGGTCAATACCGCTTACTTTGGCGTTGCCGAGCGGCCGCCGCGACAGGCGGCGGTTGGCACCAGGGGGGGCTCGATGGGTTCAGCGGCAACGCCTTTGGGCCGATGACGGCGACCTTCCGCCGCGCCGCTGGAGACCGCCGTGGCGCCCTATCTAAGCGGTATTGGGACTAAGGTACGTGGCGATCTCGTCCGGCGGCGTGACTCGCGCGGACGGCCCGGGAGATCGCGGAGCGCCATGGCGGCCCGCACGATGGCTGCGAACCATGAGCGCATGGGTCTCGTATGCGACACCAAGGTGTTCTGCGGTGAACCGCCCTGCGGGGGCCGCGGAACGGGCACGTGCCGCGGGGCCGTGCGCCCGTGACGGCACCGTATCCGACGCAGGCCGGACCGTTCCCGCGGCTTTCTCCCCGCCGCTGCGCAGAGTAGGAAGGCATCCCGCCGTCAGAGGTCGGCGCCCGCGCCCTCCCGCCACTCCCGACGCAGAACGGAGTACAGCCGAAGGTCACGGTAGGCGCCCTTCACGTGCATCTGCTCCCGGATGACGCCCTCGAAGGTCATGCCCGCCTTCTCCATCACGCGCGCCGAGCCCACGTTGTCGGGTAGGCACCGCGCCTCAATGCGATTGCAGCCCATGGCCCCGAATCCGAAGCCGAGGACCCGCCGTACGGCCTCGGTCATCAGGCCCCTGCCCCACAGGCGTCGGGCGAGGGCGTAGGCGATCTCCGCGCGGTCGTGGCGCGGAACCCAGTAGACAAAGCCACAGGTGCCGACGAGTCGCCCCTCGGCCTTGAGCACGACTCCCCAGTTCGCCACCTCGCCCGTGGCGTACTTGGCCAGGAGGGAGGCCACGAAGGCGCGGCTGGCCTCGGGTGAGGCGTGCGGCTCCCAGGTCGTGTGCCGGGCGACGTCAGGATCGGAGGCGTACGCCAAGACGTCCTGCGCGTCATCCTCCGTGACGCGCCGAAGCAGGAGCCGCTCGGTCTGAAGCGGCGGGAGATCGGCGAAGACCTCGGCCACTTCCATGCGCGTCGCCCCCCATCCATGCGCCATTGACTACGGCACGTGCCCGTCCGGGGCCTGCGCAGACGGATCGGTGCTTCGGCGCCCTACCCGCCCGCAAAGATGGCGCGGGCCGCATCCTGCCAGGCGGCACCGCGCCGCAGTGGCAGGCCCTCCCAGCCGAGTAGTGGGATGGCGCCGCGGGCGGCGTTGGTGACAAAGGCCTCCTCGGCGTCGGTCAGATCCTCCGGGCGGAGGTCGGCCTCCTCGACGGGCCGTCCGGACAAGCGGCCGGCAGCCAGCAGCCGGCCGCGGGCGATCCCCGGCAGCAGGCCGCCCGCGGCCGCCGGCGTCAGCACCCGTCCGCGCCGGCAGACGAAGAGGTTGGTGATCGCGCCCTCCGTCAGGCGGCCGGCGGGATCGAGCCACAGGGCCTCCTGGCACCCGCGCGCGCGGGCGTGGGCGGCCGCGGCCTCATGCTTCGCGCGCCGCGTCGTTTTGTGGGCGAGCAGGGCATCCGGCATCCGGGCATGCGGGGCCGCGCAGGCATGCCAGCCTTCCCCGGCAGGGGGCACGGGCCGGGCGTCGAGCCGGACGCCTTCGGCGTCCACGGTCAGGCGGACCGCCGCCACACCGGCGATATCGCGGGCGGCGCCGACGACATCGAGGGCGCTGGGCAGCCGGACGGGCAGGGGCAGGCCGAGGGCGCACGCGGAGGCCGTGAGGCGGGCCAGGTGCAGCGGCCAGAGCGGGGCGCGGCCCTGCTCCACGCGCGCGGTCTCGATCAGGCCCACGCTCACTCCCACGGCACACCCAGGGCGCGGAGCGGCCCTCTGGCTTTCAATCGCGTCTCGGCGTACTCGCGCTCGGGGTCGGAGTCGGCTGTGATGCCGCCGCCCGTGCCGTAGAGGCACCCCCCGCCGAACGCCTCCAGGGTGCGGATCGCGACGTTCCACTCCATGTCGCCGCCGTCGTCGCAATACCCCGCGGTGCCGGTGTAGACGCCCCGCGGCGAGGCCTCCAGAGCGCCGAGGAGTTCCACCGCGCGGCGCTTGGGGGCTCCCGTCACCGAACCGCCGGGGAGCATGGCGCGCAGCAGGTCGCCCGCCGCCGCGGGCGCCTCCGCCTCCACCGTGGCGAGGAGGTGCTCCAGGCCGGGGTGTCGCTCCACGGCGAAGAGCTCGGTGACGCGCACGCTGCCGGTGCGGGCGACCTGACCGAGATCGTTGCGCTCCATATCCACGATCATCGTCAACTCGGCCCGCTCCTTCGGATCGGCCGCCAGGGGCGAGCCTGCCCGCATCTCGGGGGCCCACCCCGGCACGCGATCGGCGGGCGATCCCGCCCGGGCGCGCAGGGGCGCCTCTGCTTGCCGGGGCGTTGCCCCGAGCCCCTCCGGGCCGCCCACCTCGCGCACCCCGCGCGTGCCCTTGATCGGCCGGGTCCGCGCGAGTGCGCCGCGGCGCTGCAGCAGGAGTTCCGGCGAGGAGGAGAGGACCCAGCGATCGCCGTCGTGCAGTAGCGCGGCGTACGGGGCGGGGTGCGCGGCGGCGAGGCGCGCGTATGCGGCGGGCGGGTCGGCCAGGCCCTCCAGGCGGATGCGGTACGTGAGGTTGGCCACGTAAGTCTCGCCGGCCGCGATCCAACGCTGGACCTGACGGACCTGGCGGACGAAGGTGGCGAGTTCGGGCCCGGGGTCGACGACGCGGGGCGCGCGGGCGGGCGCAGTCGGGGGCGCTGTGCGGCCCAGGCGTTCCAGGCGCCGCAGCCAGGCGTGGGCGGCGGCGTGCCCGGCCGGACCGCGGCCGACGGCGTGGGCCGTGCCGCGCGTGTGGTCGATGGCCAAGGCGGCGGCGTAGCGGGCGACGGCCGCGTCGGGCGCCGTGCCGGCGCCGTGCGGGGCAAGGCCGAGTGCGGTCAGCGCCCCCTCGTAGGAGATCCAGCCCGCCCAGCCCCCGGCGAAGCCGAACGGGCCGGGGGGCGCCGCCGCCGGGGCGGTGAGGGTCGGCCAGATGGCACGGGCGGAGCGGAGCACGCGGTCGGGGTCCACCATGAGCAGGGAGATGCCGCCGATCGCCCGGCGGTCGAACCAGCAGCCGAGCTCGGCCTGCGCGAGGAGGCGCAGGCAGGCGCCGGCATCGGGTGCCGGGCCGGCGTCCAGCACAGTGATCGCATCCATCGTGTCCACCGTGGTCGACATCTCAGGCCCGATTGTACCGGGCGGAGGATCGACCGTTTCGCCCGGTTTGCCCGGGGTGGTCGGGGGGATGGGGCGGGGCCTCGGGGGGCGGTGCGCCCACACCAGCGTGTCGCACCATAAGAACACGGTCTTTCGCCCCCGTCGCCGCCTGCAAGCCCCTCCCCCCTTTCGCCGAACCTCCTTTCGACAAGGAGGCCTGCCTTTTGCCGACCTCGTCTGCCCTCTCTGCCCTCGCCGACCTCCTCCGCCGCGGCCTCCCCGATGCCCCGACCGCAGACTCCCCGGCCCGCGATGCGCGCGCCCTCCGAGCCCTGCACCCCACGGGTCAATCGCGTCACGGACGACCCAGGCGACCTGGCGGCGTCCCGGCGGTCCCGCCGTTTCACCGCGCCGGCGTGGCGGACCCGCGGATCAGATTGGGTGGGCTGGCGGTGGTCTGCCCATCGAACCCCTTGCCGGCCTCGAATCCCGCGCCCCAAGCGCCCGGCTCGACCAGGCGGGAACTCGAGCGCCATGTGGACGAGGTCGGCCCAAGCAGATCGGCGAATTTCTCATCCACCGCAGGTTCCCGGACCAAGACCAGGGCCCACTCCCGGTGCTCGTGCCGTTGCGCTTCGAAACGCTGCGTCAGACCGGACGCGAAGCCCTTGAGGAAGGATGTGCCGAGTATTCGGGCGCCGGCCGGGGATAGGCCCCAGCCATCCTCCCGACGGCGCTCCTGGACATGTGCCGCGGCGAGCCGGCCAGCGGCATGGGCGGCCTGCTGGTAGACCTCGACCGCCACGGCCACATCCCTCTGCCGCCCGACGAATCGGATCACCGTGGCGCGCCTGCCGTCGGCCCGGTCGGCCACGCGGTCCAGATAGAACAGGCAGCGGAAGTTGGGCGCGACCGCATGGGCAAGGGCCACGCGCCATGCCACCGCGCGCCCCGTCAGATCCGCGTCCACGGCGTGGACATCGCCGCCCTCTTGGACCCCACCGGCCTCCGCCTCCGCGAGATCATGCTCCGCCATCAGCCGTTGAGCCAGCAGCAACGCGTTTTCGGCCTCGTGGCGGTTCGTGGTCCGCTCGGCCACGCGGCGGAGCTTCCGCACCTTGTCCAGTACCGTCTCGCGCTCAGGCATGCTGGCTTACCCCCGGGATCATATCTGGAGGTGCTGAGGCGGGAACTCGACCGCTGGCCCTGGCCAGAGCGATCGGAACATCGGTCCGGCTCGAACGCGCTTCCTGACCCGCAAGGTGTCGCCACCATCCGCGATCGGCTGAAGCAACCTGCCCGGCCGTTCCTAGCGCCTGTGTGTCCACCAAGCACAACGGGGGACAACCGGTTCTTGCGTCGGGCGCAGTTCTGCCAACGGCACCGTTGGTCGAGCGGGAATTGGCAGCCAAGGCGGACCGCTCCATCCGCGAGAGGGCACCGGTCGCGGTGACATGGGCCGCCCCCAGGTTCCCGGACTCCTGAGGGTCTGGTCGTGGGCATGGCCCAGCCACACCCGGGGCGCGGCAACCGCCCTCCGCGTGTGACCTGGCCCAAGCTAGATTCCGCCCGGGGCGAACGTGCTCCTCCTGGCGCTTGGCGGGAGTGCACGGTGGAGCGGGCTCATCGAGCGGCCGGCGGGTGACACGGGAGGGGGGAGGTCCGCTTGGTCCGCCGCCTGCCCTGCCGGCTGGCTATGCAGGAACGTGGCGACCACCGCCTGCTCGACCTCGCGCCCGGTGAGCGTCGGGGTCGCCTTCTGCGCCTCCCACGCCTTGGCCAGATGGGCAGCGTCGCGATGTGCCCGTGCCACACGCTCTTCTCGTGCTCACTGTCTTCGGAGACCTTCTTGAGCGGGAGTAGGGTCCGAACGCATGAGACAGCGGGGCCGGGCGATCACCCGCCCGCGTCGGCCGCCGCAACTGCATCCGCTCGCGCATAGTGTCTGCGCAGCTTGCACTTGACGCGCCACAGGGCATTGTCGACGGACTTGAGGTGCGTCCCACAGATATCGGCGATCTGTTGAAACGACATGCCTTCAAGGTAGCAGGCGATCACCTTGCGTTCATAGGGCGACAACAGGGTATCCATCGCCTGTATCAGGGTAGAAGACTCTTCCAAGCGCAACAACCGGTCTTCGGGTGATTCCGTCACTTGATCGGGGATCAGTTCCTCAAGGGTGTGCGAGCCGTCATCGAAAGCCGGCTTGTTCAGTGAAATCGCTCGGTTGAGCGGGACATGCTTCAACCGGGTCGCGGTCTTGACCGCGGTGATGATCTGCCTCGTGGCGCACAGTTCGGCGAACGGGCGAAAGGGGATGCCGGTCTCTCCCCGATAGTCGCGCACCGCCTTGAGAAACCCGATCATGGCCTCCTGCAGGAGGTCCTCGGGCTCACCGTTGGGAAGAAAGTAGCGGCGCGAAACCACCCGGAGGAGCGGTCGGTAGCGCTCGAGCAGGGCCAGGAGCGCGTCCTGGTCCCCGCCGCGTGCCCGCAGCACAGCCGCACATTCTTCTTCGATTCCGTCGGGCATCCGGTCCTCCGCCACGGCCATCGAACCGCACACCCCCGCTCATGCCGTGGTTTCGAGGTTGACGGGTCACCTCCTACGGTGCTTCGCGGGGTGCCGACGGCATGCACGCACCGGTGCAGCGACCGGTGCAGCCGGTCCGCCCCGGCGAGGCCGACTCGGGCGGCCCGGGTCATGTCGCCGCAACGAACCTCCCGGGCGGCCTGTTCGGCCAGCCGGCCGTTACGGCTCGTGGGGCAACTTTACATCGAGGATGCGTCACTCGGTGGCGGGGCCGGGGATGTGGGACACGGCTGCCTGGTGCCGCCCGTCGACTCCGCCCGAAACGGGGGGGGAGGCCCAGGAGATTCCCCCTCCGCGGGAAACGTGCCGACGGAACCAGTTGGCTTCCTGGACCGCGCCTGCTGTGCGGACGCGCACCACCAGGGCAGGGTAGATGCGTTCCGCGACCTGCACGAAGCCTGGTCGTCGCGTCGGCGATAGGTCTGGAACAGCAACCGTAAGAGCTCTCCGCCGGCCATCGCGCCCTCCCGACGGGCAACACGGAGGGAGCGGCCCGTGCCCGAGGCCGCCCCCAGGGATTCCCCCACCCAGAAGGTTTCGCCCCGCGAAGGTCGGCCGCCGGCGGACGCCCTGGCGGTTCGCCCCCTCTGACGCGGCCGACCGGCCCCCACGCTGCGCCTGCGGCGCCTCGTTCCGGAGCCGGCCATGCCGGTCAGGCACCAGCCGCGAAGATGGTCAGCAGCAGTTCCTCGCCCTGCATCTGGTACGTGGGCTCCCTGCCGCTGAGTCGGCGGCTCCGGTCCAGGATGAGCGGCACCCCCTCACCGCGCGCCTCCATGTACAGCCGGCGGAATTGTTCGACCTGTGCAATTCACTTAGGTAACGGGGTGAAGTAGATCCGCGGCCCGACTTGGCACTGGCATCCTCGACAAGCGGACAGCGCTTCCGCATGATGTTCGGGGAGGCGGAACTGAGTGGA
>Ga0080006_1147679_pt1 | contig 24074 bp, 24 predicted proteins | sample RS3BMetagenome_FD_69209 | JGI IMG/M metagenome (GOLD analysis project Ga0080006, IMG submission 69209) | Ferric oxide microbial mat and aquatic microbial communities from Rainbow Spring, Yellowstone National Park, USA - RS3B (SPADES... ...
GTTCCGTGCCGCTTGTACTCATAGTCGCGGCCCACCGCCGGATGTTGGCCCGGAACCGGCGGCAAATCCGGAGCGGTGTTCCCAATCGCCTGCACCCCCGGCTTTTCATCAATGGATACCGTCACCACGGCGGGCGTTTCCCCAGAGGCCTGATTTTGCACCTGTACCTCCTGGTAAACCATCAGCACCGCACGCATCTTCTGTTCAAATTCCGGATCGCGCCGTTCCAAATAGTATTTCACTTTATCGGGGTGCAGGTGCTGCTCTTCCATAATCCTCTGCACCGTGGCCTTGGCGGCACGGGCCAGACTCGGGTGACCGGCCGCTTCCGCCTGCCGACGCACATGCCCCGCCAGAGCCTGGCGCGTCCAGAGTTCTGCTGCGTAACCCAAGTCCTTAGGCTTGGTGCATGCCAGATGCACCACCCACGCTTTGTCGTCGCGGCTGATGACGGGGGGCCTGGGGCGATGAAAGGTGTCTTTCAGTCCCGCTTCCACTCCCATCTCCAGAGCCTTGTGCAGGCAATGGTAAATTGTTACCCGGCTTATTTTCAGGGCTGCCCGGATGGCCGAAGGGTTGTTCCCGGCCTGATATTGCAACAAAATCCGCGCCCGCTCCACTTCGCGCAGAGGTGCCACACGTGACGTGCTCAGACGCTCCAATAATTGCCGCTCTTCCGCCGTGAGCACCAGTGCCGGTAGTTTGCATTTGCCTGCCATACCCTTATTCTAACAAAACAACCGCGTTCTGTAAACCTTTTAGTGAAACGATGTACTAGGGCCTATGACATCAATGCGTGCGAAATCGACCAGTGGGTTGCCCGTGAGGCGCAGGTGCAGGGATCTAGCGCCGGGGCGAACGTAGGCGGTCAACAACACCGGGAGAGCACGGCGTTGGCTCTGCGGTTTAAGGGTTAGCTCCGTGATGGCCGCAGGCCGCTGGGGCAGAACGCGCGGCATAAGCGGCGCTGCGGCGGGTGCTATGGCCGCCTCAGGCGGCTTTCCGTAGGGTGCTACCACGGTGATGGAAATAATGTTGCTGGTAACAACAGATTTATCCAGACGGACAATTTTGGTCTGCGCCAAGGTCCCTCCCGGGAGCGGCCAGCACAGGTGCTTGCCAATAGTGGCTCTTGTCGCGCTAAAAGGCCCGCTTTTTCTCCATATCGTGGTTTTTCTGCCGATGATGTAGAGTGGCTGCTGCGCGATAAACTGAAGCCGGTAATGCCCCGGAAGAGTGAGATCGTACAGCCGCGCCAGTGGAAAACCGGTAAATGCCCGCGACCTGCCCGGACCTACCAGCGGCGTTACCGTGGCGGGCGTGCTAAATGGAAGCCACTCGCTGGCGACCGTATGCCGACCGCACCGCGTCGGCAGGACCGAGCCCGCAGGGCCGCGCGCGGTAGTTGTCAGGGCGAAGACGTAGCCCGCCGGCACGTCGGCGGGGTAAAAACATAGCGGGATGGGAGAATGGTTAACTACTGAAATACAGAGCGGTTCCGGAAAGCCGGAAACCACCAGTATCGCAGGGGGTATGTGCAGACTGATACCCGTGGTGGGCGTAGCGTGCGCCGAGGCGGCAGGCGGGCGCACCGAAAAAATGGAGGGAATCGCGAATGCCAAGATTGAAAGGTGCAGGAAAGAACGTGCTTTCATAACAACATCTCCATTTTTTTACCGTGACGCGTCCCGAAAACCTCCTGAGGCAGTTCACAGCCGTCTAACAGTCAACACGTAGTTATTGTAACTTACTCTCCTGTTTACTACGCTTGGATTCAGTGTGAATCTGGCGGATAACGGTCGTATGTTTCCGGGTGGCGCGGCAGCGGGCGGTGGGCCGACCCCGGCGAACCGTTCGTATTGTGCGTCCCATTGTGGCATCGACTCATCTACACGCAATGTTATTGCCGCTGTCATTACACGCATAGTGAAGCGGTAAATCTCGGGAGAACTGGCAGGCTGGTTAATAGGGGAACTTATTGGGGATGTTTGGGGGGCATTGCTTCGAGCGCGTGGACAATCCGACGGTCAGGAATAATCCACATAATGGCAACAAATACGTACAAGGAATCGGCCAGCCAGGTATTCACGAACGCAAGGCCGATGGCGGCGGCGTATAAGAGCACGGATAATTTTCCCTTGCGGTCACGTCCGACCGCACCGGCCAGGAAAGATTCACGCCCCTGCATTTTTATGATAGCCAATTGCAGTATGACATACGCGACCGCGCTCATCAGTAAAATAACGCCATACAGTGCTGTCGGTACAGCCGCATAATGATGTTCTCCCACCCATCGGGTTACAAAGGGCACCAGCGAAAGCCAGAATAACAGATGCAGGTTAGCCCACATGACTGCGCCATTTATTTCGCGGGTCGCATGGATCAGGTGATGGTGGTTATTCCAATATATACCAATATAGATAAAACTCAGCACATAGCTTAGCAGCACAGGCAGCAGTGGCACCAAAGCGGCAAGGTTCGTCCCCCGCGGCACTTTCAATTCCAGCACCATAATGGTGATAATAATGGCAATTACGCCGTCACTGAATGCTTCAAGGCGACCAGTTCGCATAAATTGCCAGACCTCAATAAACTCTCACCCAGACATCTTAAAGCCACCATCGCTCCAAGATTATCACCCTGCGGCAACTTTCGTCAACGGGTACTGGCTTATGGAGGTCCTTGCTGCAGGTGCCCGTTAAGACTGATAATCAACAGGCTTTCAGTAGCTATTATTGTTAACGTTTATCCTTTGATTCCGGTGGTGGCAATGCCTTCAATGAAGGTGCGTTGGGCGATAAAAAACAGAATGACCACCGGCAGAACGACCAGCACGCTGGCGGCCATGAGAAGATTCCACTGACTGCCACCTAACTGGGATTGAAAGGCTTCCAGTCCCAGGGCCAAGGTGAATTGATGGGAATGCTGGAGATATACCAGCGGGCCAAGAAAATCATTCCAGACAGCAAGGAAGGCAAATAATGCCACGACACTTAGCGCCGGGCGGGCCAAGGGGAGGATAATGCGAAAAAATATTCCCAGCTCGGAGCATCCATCGATACGGGCTGCCTCCGAAAGTTCATCCGGAATCGTGATAAAAAATTGCCGCAGCAGAAAAATGCTGAACGCCGATCCAAACCAGTATGGCACCCACAATGGGCGAAAGGTTCCCAGCCACGCCACGCCGGTATGATCTCCCAGCCATTTAAAGATAATAAACATCGATACCATGGTGACAGGAAAGGGGATCATCATGGTGGAAAGCATCAGGGCAAATAATATCCCGCGACCACGGAAGCGAATCTTGGCAAATCCGTAGGCCACAAATGCGCTGGAAATCGTGGTGCCCAGCACAACGAGTACCGCGATGGTCAGGCTGTTGCGCGCCCAAAGCAGCATGTGGTATTGCCGCTCGGAAAACAAGTTGACATAATTTTGCCAGCGGAATGGATCAGGAATAAGGCTTGGCGGATATTGCGTGGCGGTGGACTCGGTTTTGAAGCTCGTATCCAGCAGCCAGAGAAAAGGCACCAACGCAATAAGTGACGCGCCAATAAGCAACGCATGGGTCATCAGTCGGCGGCCAATAGGAGGCGTCGGCCCACCGGCGGAACCGGACGGCGTGGCGCGATCCACAGATTCTCCGGCGGTAGCGGGAAAGTTCCCCTCCAGGAGATCCTTGGAGACCATGTTGACCGGTAGTTTTTCAGGCATACTGTTACTTTCCCTGATAATGTACCCAGTGTCGGCTGCTCCAGAAGGCGATGGCTGTGAGTATCAACACGATCAATAATTCTACCCAGGCCATGGCGCTGGCGTAACCCATGTGCAAAAAGCTGAAGGCGTTGTCGTAGAGGTACATGGTAAATAAATAGGTGGCACGGTCCGGGCCGCCCTGGGTCATGACATACGGCACGGTAAAGTTCTGAACCACGCCGATAATAGCCATAATGAGATTAAAAAATATAACCGGTGAAATTCCCGGAAGCGTTACATGCCAAAGCTGCCGGGCCGGGCTGGCACCATCAATTTCCGCGGCTTCGTACAATTCTTTGGGGACATCCTGCAAACCCGCCAGGTAAATGACAACCGTGTTACCCAATCCCCAGAAACTCATGATCGCCAAAGATGGCATGGCCCAGCGCGTGGTCGTCAGCCATCCAGGTGGATGGGCCACGCCCATATAGCGAAGGAGGGTATTGATCAAACCCAATCGTGAATTAAATAACCAGAGCCAGACCATCGACGATGCCACCAGCGGCACCAGCGAAGGCAGAAATATAATAGCGCGGTAAATGGAAATACCCCGCACGCGGCTGTTAAGCAATAGCGCCGCCGCGATCGCGATGATCATTCCCGCGGGCAGCGTTAACAGTGCGTAATAACCCGTATTGCGCAGAGATTCCCAAAATACCGAATCGTGGAGCATCGCATGATAATTTCTCAGCCCCACAAAGACCGGTGGTTGCAGCAGAGGATAATCGCAGAAACTTAAATAAAGCGACAGACCAATCGGCAATGCCATGAACACGGCAAAGCCAATGAGCCAGGGCGAAAGGAACGCCAGGCCCTTGGCCGTCTGTTTTATCTCGTTTCTCCACCGGATCATTCAGCAGAGTCCTCCATTGATCAGCGGTAAATTACCGTTGGGGCTGGATGTTTGTATGTTCATTTTTCAGCCCGCCGCAATTTCTGCACATGTTCATAACTGTCATATTCACGCTGGAGACGATTTTGTGCTTTCTGCAGCGCGCGGGCGGGCGTTCGTTCCAGCAATGCAACGGCCTGGGCCTCGGTATTTAGTTCATCAATGACCTGGGGCATAATCGGGATTTGCGGCAATCCGCGGGCGTTGGGACTGCTGGCAAGTTTCTCAAACACGTCGATGTACGGATTCGGATTGCGTTCAATAAACCGCTTACTGACTTTTCGCAGCGGCGAGTTCTTGCTCATCATGCTGCACAGGCGCTCCATTACCGGCTGGCTTTCAACATAGGCGATAAATGTAAAGGCCTGTTTAACATGTTTGGCCCCCCGGGGAATCACAAAGGCGTCAAAGCCACAATAGGATACGTCCTTAAGCCCCGGAACCGCGGATGGAAACGGGGCCACCGCCCAGCCATAATTTTTTCGGCGCTGTGCCAGTGGCATGACCAGGGCCTTGGCGTAGGAGCAATGCAACGTGGAAAATCGTTTATCATAACTGTATATGTAATTGGCCATCCAAGGCCCCTGCTGCTCCATTGCGAGTGTGCCAAGCATGAAAGGATTCTGTGCGGATTCAAAATTTCCCTGGGCGGACGTGAAAGAGTTAATGGCATTGGGTCCCAACCACTTGGAATAACTGGCAATCCACCGGTATGCGGCAATATCCTCCGGGCTGGTAAGGGTGAATTTACGGGTTTTGGCATTCCATATATGGCCGCCAAACCAGAAGAACACTTCGGGAAAATACCATCCCGGCTCCGTAGGCAGAAAGCCCGCGCGTAATAACTGACCATTCGGGCCGAATTTGGTCAGAACTCGGGCGTATGCATCAAGCTCGTGGATGGTTTGCGGAGCCTTATTGGGGTTAAGTCCGGCGGCACGCAATTTGGCGGCATCACTTTTAAAAATCAGCTTGTTATAGAATAGCGCAATGTCCGCGGGCGTGCTGACCAGCGCATAAAGCCGTCCGTGATAATGACAGGCGCGCCAATAGACCTTTTTATATGTTTTGCTGGTGATGCCATGCTGGCGTGCCAGTTCCCCCAAAGGCGTCAGAGCGCCGAGGGATGCGAACTGTGCAATATCATTATCCCATAGCCCGGCAATATCCGGCGGGACACCAGCGGCTGTAGCGATCAGCGTCTTTTTATCAATATCCGCCATCGAAACAAATTGCACAAAAATATGTTTTTTTCGGCCCACGGTTGCATTGAAGTCATCGACAATGATCTTCATCTGCTGCTCTTCCGGCCCGGTCCATTTTTCCCAATACGTGACCACAACGCGGCCTTTGGGCACCCCGGCCTGTTGCCGCGGGCCAAAGAACAAAATGGCAAGCGCCGGAATCAGCAATAGCACGAAGCCGATGTTTTTCAGCATTCGCTTCATTTGCAACCTCAACAAAACCTGCGGCTGTGTTTATGGTATGCGCAAAATTCCTTTTTTGCCACTCTCTGACCAGCGCGCAGGAAAAGCCCCCAAGCCATACCGCGAACGCCGGCAATGGCGGCCGCCAGCCGACGTGATGATCCAACCTTCGGACAAAAAAAGCCCGGCAATTCAGCAGCCGAGGCCACCGAATTGCCGGGACAGGTCTCTCCCCCCCTCCAAGGGGGGTGAGCCTTGCGCCTGTCGCCCCGCGAAAGGCGCAAAGCCACCGTGCTTCCTTCTCTTTCTCCCTCCACCGAATTGTGCTTCTACCAGCGGCGCCGAAAGGCGCTGACGAACTTGAATCTTTGGCCGCTTAGCTTGCGGCCATTACGCTCTATCTCATCCAAACGTGTCCAAATACGGACCGACAAACCTCTCGCTCCCTCCATCGGGGAATCAAGCCAAACTATTTTTCTCGACCGGACGAAAAACTGCGGACCATAAGCTCTTATCAAGACCTATGGCTTGCTGATATTGAATTGCGTCAGCCCGCGGTTTAAATTTTTCGTCTCTTCTCTGGTGCAGTTCTTCAGTCGATATGTGTCTGAAGGTTTTTAACCTGCACAGTTAATGTATCGGCAGAAGTGCTGCGTAAGCACACAAAAAATATGAATTTTCGCCAATAAAATCAATGGTTCCAATAACATAACGCCCGGATAATTCTGTGCCTATAAAAGCCGCCCCGCGGGGGCAGATTCTCCCATCGGTTGACTGAATCAACGACTTTTTTCATCTACCGCGCCCGGTCGTGCGTATAATGGGGTGGCTTGGCACGGTGCACTCCGAGGAATCGGGCCGGGCCTGTGTTCTTGTAAGTCTGATAAGCTGTTGCGGCGGGGCCGATGGTGTTCATCAGCCAGCCAAAACTGGGTTTCTTTTTTGGAGTTGCGTTATGAATCGCAAAATCGTTTCTGGTATCGTGGGTTTACTGGCGGTCAGCGCCATGTCGGTCAGCGCTTTCGCGGTGACGGTCAAATCCGTAACCGTCAAGGGTCAACTGCTTGATATGAAGTGCTACTCGGCCCTTGGTGCTACTGGCCGGGCACATGGCAAGACCTGTGGCAAGAAGTGTCTTGATGAAGGCGTACCGGCCGGAATCCTGGTTCATGGCCATGCTTGGGTGCTGGCAACCAATTCCAGACCCCTGGCTCCTTATGTGGGCCTGAACATTGAAGTCATGGGCAAAGCCAATCCCAAGGATCATGTTCTTGTTCCCTCGATGATTAAGGTGGATGTTCATGGCCATTGGAAAACCATCGTCGGCAAAGGCGCTATGGCCGGAATGCCCGGAATGTAAGGTTTCCGGCCAACCACGGTCTGGCTCAAAGAACCAGCAGGCCTCCGGGGCGAACCACCGGAGGCCTTTTTTTGAACTGTTACATTACCACGGAATTAACTGCGGCGGTCGTCAGCGTTTCAGGGCCTCCGAGCTTGGCATCCGTGCAGGGCTGCAAGGTAATGACGGTATTTAAGTGGATGTCCGCAGATGAGCTTCCCACCAGCACTTTCAGCATTCCCGGCTGCAGCACAAATTGGCGTTGCGTTTCGTGCCAATACCACAGCGCCTGCTCCGTATACGGAAGCGTAAATTCAACGCGGCGGCTTTCACCGGATTTGAGTTCCACCCGTTGAAAGCCCACAAGCTGCTTGATTGGCCGCTGCACGGGAGATTTCGGGGCCTGCACATACAACTGCATAACTTCCGCACCGGCATATAGCCCGGTATTGGTAATGGTTGCGGAAATCACAACCGATTCACCGGCGGCAAGAGCAGCTTGGGAAATATGAAGATCACTGTACTGAAAGCTCGTATAACTCAAACCATAGCCAAAGGGATACAGCGGCTCGCCTTCAAAATACATGTACGTCCGCCCAGACACCTGTCCCGATTTCGACGGTTGTTTTTCGCTGTTCGGGATGATGTCATAGTTATGAAACGGCGGTAATTGATCGATGGACTTGTACCAGGTGCAGCAGGTTTTGCCACCGGGGTTATAGTTGCCGAACAATACATCGGCGATGGCGGTGCCCTGGGCCTGCCCGGCGAAAATAGCGGACACAATTGCCGGCAGATTCTCCTGCTCCCAATTTACCGCCACCGTATTGTTGCTGGAAATCACCAGCATGGTTTTTGGATTGGCTTTATAACAGGCTTGAATTAATTCATGCTGTACGCCGGTAAGCATGGTATTTTTGCGATCGTGCGCTTCGGCATCCACGCTCTGATCGACCCCACAGACCATGATGACCACATCCGCGTTCTTGGCGGCTTCTACCGCTTCGGCAAACATTTTGTCATCTTTGGGGCCTTGCACACTGCATCCCGGCTTAAAGACCACCACCGGCTGGCCCGGCTTGGGTTGCGGTTTGCGTGCCGCAACCATGGGCTGAAGCTGGAACCATTCCACATTGCAAATGGGATGCCCTGGATTGCCGCTGAACTTGAAGAACACCTTATGTTTGCCGGTAATGCCGCTGATGGCGCTGGAAACCGTTGTCCAATGCTGCCAACCGCCGGTGTGCGGCACGGTGAGTGTGGCGATTTGCGGACCATCCAGTGAATCAATATGCACCTGAATAGCAGCTCCATGGCCCGGACTGGATACACGAATGGCAATATGCGTTTTCCCGGTGAAATTCTGCGGTTTGTATTCCACCCACGCCCCATTGTTGATCCAACCGATGTTCATACCGCCTTCGCTGGAAGATTGCGTTTGCACGCCCGGACTGACAGTTTGAAGGTCCTGTGGCCAGACATGATCGTGCGGGTGATAAATCTCCGCGCCAAGGGCCTGCGCGATTCCTTCATAGGGAGAAATTCGCACAAATGGTGAGCCGCTGTAGCCACCGAGATGGCATTGCCCCGCCGTGGGGCCGATGACCGCAACGGTTTTCAACGCCGATTTTTGCAAAGGCAGAAAATGATTGTCATTTTTCAGCAGTACAATCGACTGCCGCGCGGCATCCAATGCCAATTCTCTATGGGCCGGCGAATCCACGACATCAAAGCTGATGGTGTTATACGGAACACTTTCCGGCGAATCAAATTCACCAAACAGCACGCGGACGGTCAATAATCGTGTTACCGCCCGGCTGATGTCCGCTTCACTGACCAGTTCATCCGCCACCGCCTTGCCCAGATGTTTAGGCATGGTATCGCCGCAGTTAAGATCGCAGCCAGCCTGCATGGCCGCCGCCGCCGCCTGATGCAGGGTAGGTACATAATGGTGGGGATTGAAAATGTTATAAACGGCATCACAATCGGAAGTGACATACCCGCGGAAACCCCAGCGATCCCGCAACAGGCTGATCAGTAAAAACCGGTCAGCGCTGCACGGAATGCCGTTAATGGCGCTGTAGGCACTCATAAAGGTAAACACATCCGCATCCAGAGCGCAGGTACGATAGGCGCGGGTGTAATATTCCCAGAAACTCCGCGGATTTACGGAAGCGGAAACGCTGGTGCGATCATCATCGGTATTGTTGCAGATAAAGTGCTTGGCACATGCGGTGGTTTTCAGATACTGGGGATTATCTCCCTGCATGCCTTTAATGACGTTAACCGCCCAGGTTCCAGCCAGGCACGGATCTTCCCCCGGCGCTTCTTCACAACGCCCCCACCGCGGATCACGGTGCAGATTCAATGTTTGCGGAGAATAATAAGCCAATCCGACATTTTCCTTTTTGTTGTAGGCGCGGGCTTCATCGGATACCGCCGAATACACTTTCAATGCCAATTCCGGATTCCACGAACACACCATCGCCAGAGGCAGTGGAAAACTCGTTACCGGGCCGCCGCGCACCAGGCCATGCAGAGCCTCTCCGGAATAATAGTTGTAGGCTGGCAAACCGATGCGTTTAATGGCGGGGGCATTATTGCCGGTTTGCGCTATTTTTTCCGCCAGCGTCATTTTGCACACCATGCCCGCCGCACGTTGCCACGCTTTTTTGTATGCCGCATCCGATATTCCCACCGGCGAAGATTTGGTCGATTGCATCGCCAGATGATTTTCCCCAGAAGGTTGCGTGGCACAACCCGTCATGGCCGCGGCACCAACAACTGTGGCTCCCGCAATAAACGCCCGTCTATTGATACCATTGTGAACTGCTGGTAAATCCGCCATGCGTTTCTCCTCAAAAAAGTGTAAGTGTGCCATGCGTTGCCTCATTGGCTCGAACCGCCGGGGCCAACTGGCCCTTCATACGAGGCGATGAATATGGTAGTGCGTTGGATTCAAACTCGCAATATCGGCCCGAAGCGATCGGCCCGATGCGATGCGCCCGGCGGTGCCTCTGACCTTTTCTGGCCAAACGGGTTCAGAATATATGTTGCACTTTGGGTAACCGTAGCGTGCGATCTCGATTTGAATGTTTGGCCTATCTCTGGTGCGATAAACAATCGGTTTGGGCAGCGCGTTCCCACGTAACACCTCCTGAGGTGTACGGGTGCCCAGGGCACTGTGGGGACGCCTTGTGTTGTACCAGTCCGCAAAAGAATCGAGACGGGGTTGAATAATCCACTGTTGAATAATCCACCGTTCACGGGCGGGGCAGCTTATGGTAAAATAACACCGGTTCTGCGGAACTCCGTTGTGTGCTTGGCGGTGGCTGGTTGCCTTGAGGCTTGATCCGCTTTGGCGAAAGGGTTGACTGGACATGGTACGAACCGGTAGAAAACTGCGCGTATACCTCGAAACGACGATCATCAGCTATCTGGCGGCCCGTCCTGGCCGAGATTTGGTGACGGCCGCCCATCAGCAGGTGACGGCGGATTGGTGCGGGATCGCCGGGCGCTTTTTGAGGTTTTCGTTTCGGGTTTGGTGCTTGAGGAATTGCGGCGTGGTGATCCAGACGCGGCGGATCGGCGAAAGGCTATTATTGACGGGATTGCTGTACTCGGCCTCGGGCGAGCCGGTGGGACGTTTGGCGCATGATCTGGTTGAACAGAAAGCGATTCCACAATCCGCAGCGGCGGATGCGCTGCATGTGGCGGTAGCTGCCGTTCACCAAATGGATTTTCTTATGACGTGGAATTGCACGCATATAAATAACGCGCAGATGATCAGCCGGCTACGGAAGATTTGCGAGTTGAGCGGCTTCGAGTGTCCGGTGATTTGTACGCCTGAAGAATTATCAGGAGTTTAACCATGGATTGTGATCCGATCGTGAATGAAGTTCGTATGGTTCGTCGGAAGTTGTTTCGACATTGTGACCATAATCTCGACCAGCTAATAGCATTTGTGGAGAAAAGTACGGACCGCGGGCATGACCGGCAGCGTTACATTCAAGCACCAGTACAACGCCGGCGGCAACACCATGTTGGCTTACATGCCTCTCGACAACGGCGGCTCCAGCGTAAATGACTTGTTCACGGCGTAAACTTATGATTCACAGAACCGCTTAAGCACGGTGGTGGATAATCATTTGCCGACAGGTGCAAATATGACCGCTTATGCTTATGATCGTTGCGACTGTCACGGAGCCAAATGGTGTGGTGACCATACATTGGTACAATTCGGTAAATGGCATAACCGGTGAGGCCGTAACCCCGGATCACGCTTATGACCTGAATTCTAATCGCCTGAGTGACACCTCAATAAGCCCTGAAGGGCGGCCAGCGAAAGCCAACAATGGAGGCCAGCAATGACACAACTAGCTGCGTCCCCGTTTCACTTCCTTCTCGCGGAACACGGTGGCAACTTCCAGAACGCGACCATGGGGCCGTTGGAGAAGTGAAACGGGGACGAGAAGTGAAACGGGGACGTGCCTAGTTGACAGATGATGGCGTTGGGCGTAGAATGCTCCAATGGCTCGAAAACCACGATATTGTCCTGGGGAAGTGAAACGGGGACGTGACTAGTTAATGCAAATGGCGACGGCTCTAATCGTTGCTGGACTGTGGTTGGTGCGGCGATAAAATGGTGCGATAAAGCGGCCCGATAACAGCGGTGCGATAAAACGGGTGGTGCCCTGAAGCCGAGACAGTTACAATGGCTGCTGACCAAGAATCAAAGTTTTGGATGATGGCATGGTCGCGATAGGTGAAATTATCTTGGAATCCAAGCCGGGTGGTAAATCGACCGGCCGCCTCCGCGGGACCTCCTTTTCCTCCGCTGCCGAGGTTTATCCCGGCGCGCCCTGGATGGTGGATCCCGTTCTGCCGCCTGTCCCGATATCCAGAGCATTCAAATTGTTGTCGGGATGCCGTCGTCGTGAGATTCGCTATGTTTCCATTATTCCACGCAACGCGCCAATCGTGACGGGCGGAAGATGTCGTGTCATCAAGTTTTATTCCGCGGCGAACTCAACGCTGCCGCATTGAGCTAATGCCTGCGTTACGGTCAAACGCGAAAAACAATCGTTAGCCTGATGCGGCAGCGTCATGGTTGGATGCGGAGCCGCGTCATGAAAATTCACCGCACTGCAACATGGCTCGCATTGCACCAATCGCGACGGGGACACCGCATCGTGTCATGCAATCACATTCCGCAGCGAACTCAACGCTGCCGCATTGAGCTAATGCCTGCGTTACGGTCAAACGCGAAAACAATCGTTAGCCTGATGCGGCAGCGTCATGGTTGGATGCGGAGCCGCGTCATGAAAATTGACCGCACTGCAACATGGCTCGCATTGCACCAATCGCGACGGGGGACACCGCATCGTGTCATGCAATCACATTCCGCGGCGAACTCAACGCTGCCGCATTGAGCTAATTGCGCGTTGTGGTTGAATTGGGTACGTGATTTCGGGATTTTGCATGCTGGTATGGCGGTTGATGCACCAATCGTGACGGGCGGAGATTGTCGTGTCATCGGGGTGATCCGTGGTCAGTGCTGATTGTCGATTACGTAGCGTCATTGACTCTTGTAACCACACGACGACAGATTATCGACAACCTGCCGCGCCTATAACCGGAACATGGCTGATTTGATTTCATCTGCGTATTGTTCCACCGTTGTCCCTGGCAGTGCCAACGTGACCCCCCCTACTTTGGCGGCGATTATTTCCGCTGTCAGTAAAGCTATCGAGCGTTACTGCCAACGCAGCTTTATTCCATCTGCATTTACAGAACTTTATGATTCCCCCAATCGCCCATATTTAATGCTGCGCCAAACCCCGGTACTGCTGCTTAATTCCGTCACGCTTTTCCCCACCGGTTTATATCCACTTGTTTGCACGGCCGATCAATTTGACTTGCGGCCCCAGATCGGACGTATTTCATTTAAGCCGCAGGCGGCGCAATCGCTGGCTGTGCCATTTCCCTGGCGGCGGGGGTTTCGCTGCCTTGATGCCGTTGAAGTTAATTATCTTGCCGGTTTTGGTTTTGCCACCACCGGCACAGACGCCATTCTGCCGGGCGTGCAGACGGTGACCCCGGCCACGATGACTGGTGTAAACATGGATCAGCCGTGGGCCATCGGTGCGGGAACCATGTTGGTCATGGACCCCGGCACAGCGGTACAGGAAACCGTGACGGTCAGCCTGACGCTGTCCAATACCTTCACCGCCGCATTTGCCCAGCCACACGCTGCCGGGGCGGTAATGTGCGGTGTGGTCATTCCCGATGATATTGCCTTTGCCACCGCTCTGGCCGTGGGCAATGTGCTCAATGAGCCGGATTTAACCAAACAGCGTGAATCACAGGGCAAGACCATTGGATATGAATATCTGGCGCGGATGGGGGATCTGATTTTCACAACGGAAATAATCAACATTTTAAATCGCTATCGGGACTCTGTGGTATGACCTTGGAATTATTAACCCGTCGAAAGCTCAGCTTGCAGCGCGCCACAACAACACCGGGACCCAGCGGTGAAATGATCCGTTCCTGGCAAACGTTGCTGACCGCGATTCCCGCCAGCGTACTGTCCTTTCACGCCCACCCATGGAAGGCCATTGGCCGCCGGAGCCTGGATATTACCCATGTGATCATCACGCCACAGAATATCGCAGCGGCATTTGGTGATCGGCTTTTTGATGGCACTTTATATTACCGGGTGCAGTATGCCATCAATTTGGGAGATCGTGATCAGGCGTGGGCTATTTATGCGGATCTACTGGATCCGCAGGATTTGCTGACAGAAAGTTGATGGCGTTTTATGCAGGCACTGATTCAGGCTTTGATCAGCGAAATCACCGGCGATGCACAGCTCGGAGTCATCTTCGGCACCGCGCCGGCAGTTTATTTATCCGAAGCGCCGGAATCCGCCGCCCTGCCGCTGGTGATTCTGCGCCTTGGCGCGGGGCGCGTGAGTCATGACTTTTCCGGAAATCGCATCTCGGTTGTACAGGCGACTTTTCAGATTATCGCCGCCGATATTAATACCGCGCTGGCGGGTGCTCAACGCCTTGGTGCGCTTTTGGATAACGCAACGCTTAGCTTATCCACCGGCAGTCTGCTTTCCTGCATGCGCACCACGCCGATTCAGCCCGCCATGCCCGGCTTTAATTCCTTGCAGAACGCCATTTACACGGCGGCCCTGCGCCTGGAATGTCAGATTTTTAACGCGGCCTGATGTGTGCCGGGAAAAGCAGTTTGGAGATTTCACCTATGCCATCATCGCTACCATTGTCCGGCCTGACGGCCGCGGTCACGCTGCCGCCCGGTGTTACCGCCAACATTTATGATGCCCGCCTGGATGAGGAATTCCGTGAAAAAGATTCTGAAGCCTTTGCTGACGCGGGCTTTGGCTCGGGCGTGCTTACGGGCCAGAGATTGCACGGCGTGATGGTGGGCTGGCTGACGGAAAATGATCCAGGCATAGCCGCGTATCATGCCAATGTGCCGATAAGTTTTACGGCGGCCACTGGCTGCATCATCACCGGCACGTTTAATATCACGCGCTTGCGCATTCGTTTGCGCGTGGGACAGATCAGTATTTTCACTGCCGAGGTTTCATCCGTTGGCACCTACAGCAAAACATGGATTCAGTCATGACTTATCACAAAGATTTTAACAATCCGATCCCGGCAACCGGCGCTGATGGCATTGGCCATGAGCGTGGATTTACCGCGTCTGATTCGCACAGCCAATCCCCGCTGCCGGCGGACATTCTCGAACTGCTGCAACGCCACGCGGAAGAATTGCTGCGCACCAGCCGGGAAGCCCATCGCCATCGCCCGACAACAACTGATGCTCCGATCGTTGATCCATGGGCGTTGGCGGGTACCGATGCCGAAACAGCGGCAGCCGGAACCAGCGGTAACGGCAGGCAGGCCGGCACGCTGCAAAAACTCCTGGCAATAGGCGAAAAACTGCTGGTCAAGCTGGAAAACGCCACACACAATCCCTTCGATTTTCTGCCGTAATACGCTTGGCCATAAGCGCTGGGAATACCGCCGATACTCAAAACCACCCTCCACTTTCCTCCAATAGCTCCGCGGTGCAGCCCGGCGCACCGCTGGTTGTTCATCCGGCAATCTGGTTATCCGCGGTCTTGTTTGGCCGTCGCCGTTATTCTGCGTAATGTGAGAACTGGTGCAGCAATACGATCTCCGCGATCCATATATCATTGGGGGATAGTGGTGTGGCTTGCCGAGGAAATTGGGTAAAACCTAGCCATAATGACGTGTGGTTTGGTTATCAGGGCATAAAAGGTACACCCGCGGAGAATTGGTAATCCCCCGTGCTTATTCGCCCCAGATATCCGTGAAGCTCCAGCCGCGGGCGTCACGGATTGGTTCTGGCGCGTTTCGCGTTTCGCCGTCCTCAGAGGTGCCGGGACCATCGGCCTGGATCATCCGTTCCATGCCTGTGACCATATAGCGCAAGGCGTCCATGGCGTGGTCGCTGCCGGGCTGAGGCGTCGCGGTGACTTTTTGGCTTTCATCGGCGGCATACTGATATTCCGATGCTTCCTGAATCAAATTGTGGCAGGAAGAAACGATTTTTAATTTATCCGCCATCAGCCGGGATTCCACCACGGAAATACCCGCGGCAATGGAAGCCAGCGGGGCCTTTTGGCATGGCACATCATGCCGGCACAGTTGGTCAATTAAATCGGGCCGAGAGCCGTCCGCAAAACAGTATTCGACATTCCAGCGCTTGAGCAACGCGGCAATTTTTTCCACGAGTTCATCCAGGGGCACACGCCGGGCGTAGAATTCCTCAACGACATAGAGCCGCCGATCGGGCCGTAGCACCCCCACCACCGCAGCCGCCGGATCACGCCAACCCCAATCTATCCCGGCAAAGATGGCCAGCGGCTGCGCATCGGTCACCTCATCGCAATCCGCACCCGGGCCAGAAATAACATGATCAGCAAATGCCTCATACACCAATCCCTCCGGGGCCGCCCAAAGGCCATCAAGCAGACGCTTGCGTCGCACGCCGGAAAGCCGATCCAGCGTGGCGCGATACGTCTGCCCGGCAGCGGTGTACAGACCAGATTGGCGATCAAAGAAAATGGGGTTGTCTTCATGGCGGCTGTTTAATCGGCGCATGAGTCCGGTGTTGGCGCGCACATTGAGCCAATGTCCGGGATGTGATGGGTTACATTCCGCAATCGCCTGCTGATACGGCATAATGCCGTGCCGCAGGCGGGTGAGGAGTTTTTCCCAATCAGAAAGCGTCAATTCAGTGGCTTCGCAGGCCAGAATCATATCGTATTCACTGGACATGACCCGATCAGAATTATCCAGTCCGCCGAGCACAAGTTCCGAGCCATTCTCCAGCACATATCCCGTGCGGCGGCCACGCGTGGCACCCCGGCGGATGGAATGGCCCGCGGGCAATACTTTTTCTTCCAGCGTTACCAGGGCTGATTGGGAGAGGCTCACGCGGGTTTTTCGTGCCAGCAGACAACGCATGGAGCTGTATTTTTGCATGCACAAAAACATTTTTTCCAATGCCGCCCGAGTTTTGCCCGTGCCCGCCGGCCCGGCCAGCAGCACTTCGCGCTCATGGCAGTAAAACAAATCCTCAGCCGCCCCCAGCGGTTGATAGGGTTGGGAATCAATGGCGGTATTTTCCGGTTGTGGGGATTTTTTGCGTTTGCTCATATATCCTCAATGCGTACATTCTGGTACGTTTTTACCGGCTCGGTGCCGACGGCGTCACCGGTTGATTCCGATTGACCCAGATAATGCTTACCAAGAAATTGCAGCAGGCGCACATCGCCATCTTCGACGGTGGCCAACTGAATCTGTTTCTTCCGCAGGCCAATGCGCATGGACGCCCGGCCACGTTTTAATTGTTTACCAAATTTGCCGCGGATAACGGCAACCGATAATTCCAGATAATCGGCAATTTCCGCATCGGTTGCGCCGGTATACGCCAGGGAAGCGATTTGTTCCGCCGAATCCGGATCATGTAAAAACTCGTCGCCTCGCAGCACCCGCGTGGGTACAGGCCGCACCGCAGCATTATCCTGCGCCGGTACGTCCGATGAAGCATCTGTCGTTTCCAATTTACCGGCCATATTACAATCCATCATTAAGAACAGACACTCAGGACTGTCACCGCGCGGATATTTGCAGAGATTCATGAAACATAAAACACTTGGCTTTGGCGGATAACGCGGATACATAACCGCATCGGTGGTTTATCCGATCGCAGCCGGTGCAACCCGCGGCGCGACTTTAGGCGGTAGTATCTCGGCCATCACAACGCCCAATTCCGCACCACCCACTTGTTATCCTCAAACGTAAGTAAACGAACAGATGCGTCGTGCGTGCTCTGCATGGGCATTGGTTCCGCGTTGTTTCAGGCCGGCGGTGCCGTTGGAATATGTGACGGCCTTTAATTTCCATTTTTCGCTGGCTTGGCAGGATCGGATCATGGCGGGGTGGGATGTTATGAGGCTTAATCGCTGGCAGCCGATTTGCTGAGCCGCGATTTCCGCAACGGCATCACGGAATTTCCCGCCCACACCAATGCCCTGATAATCGGGCAACACCACAATGCGAGAAAAGCGTTTATAGCCGGCAAAACCAGCCACTTGGGTTATGCCGGCAAATGCGATGGGAAGGCCATGAAGTAAGCCACAGTAATAATTCCCGCCCGGCAGTTTGGAGCTTAAATAATGATGGCGTGCAAAACTTCGCCATAAAGCCCTTTCGCACCGGCGGATTTCAATGGGTAGTTGTGGTCGCTGAAGACACCCCCGGGCAAGACTTTGCGTTGCCATATCGACAATCCAATCCGGGCAAAGCCATTGGGCAATATCATAATGGCAACTCACGGCCACAAAGCGCTTTTTCGCCACACCGGTGCGGATGGCCCGAGCTACCGCGGCTGATCCGACCTGGGCTACCGTCCGATCAACAACCGATGTGAATTCATCCACGACCGCAATGTTGTTATCCGGTGAAAGCAACAGACGCGCAAGTTCCACGCGGAATTTTTCCCCATTGCTTAAAACATGGTAGGGCCGCAGCCAAGCTGGCGGGGAACTAAAGCCCACCGCGGAAAGCATCTGCGTAATGCTGCGAATATCCGCATCACCAAAGCCATCTATAACGGCGGCGTCGAGCGGCCAGGCGGCAGAATGATCAACGGCGGCATCGCCATAAACGCGCCGGGCAATGCTGGTTTTCCCGCTGCCGCTGGGACCGACAATCAGGCCGATTTGCCAATTTTCCTGCATGGTCGGAATATCCACGGCAAAACGTTCCGTTGCGCCAATCCCGCTGGGCAGATCAAACATTCCCCGTAACTGCTGCACGCGGAAACTTTCATTAACAGGACAGGAGACCGTGGCGGTGATGAGCATGGTGGAAAACTCCGTTTGGATTTTGGGTGATAGATTACAGGTTGCAGGGGACAGTAGCGGAGACAACCTATATCAGTACGAGACAATTGGCGCTGTAACCTGCGACCTGTCACGTCAGATTGTCAGCACTCGGCATTTTCGACCTTCCTGGGTGAGGCGTTCGTAGATTTCGCGTTGGTCGTCTTCATCGTGGCATTCCACAGCCACTTCGAAAACTTGCCGTAGTGGAACTTCACCACCATTATCGGCTGTGGCTTGGTCCAACCCGGTGGTAAGGGCGGCCATTTCCTCCGGTGTAAATCCGGCAGCCAATTGTAAATGGGCATCCAGTGCGGCCAACTGGCTGGCCAGAGCGGGTGAATCCCATTGGGCCAATTCGGCGGTACGATTGTCGGCAATGGCGTAGGCAACAGCATCACTGCCGACAAGCGCGGTCTTGATAACCCAAATGTTCTTCCACCCCAAGGCCTTGGCCGCGGCCCAGGTGCCGTTGCCGGCGCGGATGATGTCCGCGGAATCGACGACAATGGGTTTCTGCTGACCAAAGCGCTTCAAGCTGGCCTTGATGGCGTCGAGGTTATTGTCCGGATGCCGCCGGACATTGGCGGGATCCGCCGTAAGAGAATCAATCGGGACTAAAGTTGCCGGTGAAATATCATTTATCATGCGACTGTTGTAGGCGCGGTGATGGGGAGATAAGGGCAAGCTCTACCATTTCTTGTGGCGCGCCGGCAAGGCAGGTAGATGCGCATGAAGCCCCGATTCTATGTCCCAAGTGGTTCGCGAGAATTCAGCAGCGGAAATTACTGCAACACCCAATGCCTAAGTTGAAGTATCAACGTGATCCCAATCTGTCTCGCAATCAATGAGCCAGTTGAAAGCATAATGCCGATAGTAGCAAACCGGATGTATCAGACCGGCAGGTGGTGCCTGGCCGCGCAAAGCCGCATCTCGCGCCGCCCAGTGATAGCGGAAAATTAGATCCGCCTCGTCAAACATTTCGTCGGCGGTACGATATTTGGCATGCTCGATCATTTGTTCTACCGTCCGTGTCGCGATCACGGCGGAAACCTCGGCCGGCACACAATATCCCGTGGGGCTTCCCAGGGCTTCGATATAACCCAGCGCCCATAGCAAGATGTTCGCCGATTCGTATTGCCAAGTGAACGGCCCTCGTAGTTTTTCCGACGGATTTTCCTCGTTTAGAAAGCTGCGTTCTCCAGGGGTCAGGTGCGCGCGCAAACCCCTGAGATCGAGGTGGCTTAACGTGATGTTTCTTGGCATGCCGTTTGGCTCTGCAAAAAGTGCGAGTAATAAGATTATGTTCGCTCGGCGCGCGACGTCTTCAGCGCTCTGTATTCTGCTTGGGTCGCATCCGAGCGAAGGCAAATGCTCGATGACTGGCACGCCCTCGTTCCGTAGGCGAGCCATTGATCGGACCTTACGGTCGATTTCCATTTGCATCCGTTGGTCTGCCATTGCGGTAGCCTCTCAAACGATATTTATGACGGTGTCACTTATATGGTGATTCTACCACAGGGCATGCGGTTCCGGAATAACCGGAGATAAGCATAACCAGGGATAAAACCCGTGCAATGAAGGTTATAATGGAAGATTCGCTTGAACTTCAACCAACCAATCGCTCAAGCCATCGGCATGCTGGTGACCGCCCATTGTTCCCTATCAATCTGGTGCGGCAGTAAAACCATCTGTGTCTTATGAACTGTAGGTGGTTCATCGTGGAATGATCCGTCACGCGCCCTACGCCATTGCAAAGGAGATGGTGGAGTCTGAGCTTGACCGCGAGGCCTACGAGGATGGGGGCTACCTCACCGCCCCCGTACGGATGGCCGATAACCTCGCGAAGTGTGTGGATCGTAAGAACTTAAAGACGACATGTTGTCCCCGACCAGTCACTTAGCTATTTTCTTGAGACAAATTAGGGGGCATCCGTTTCGCCTCGCTTTTTTTGGGCGAGTTGAGCCATATCCCGGACTAACGTGAATAAAACCCTATGCGATCTGGTATCCGTAACGGCAATAAGTTTCTCGTCAGGCGAGATATTACTGCTGCATTGGGTCCCTTGGCCCCCGGTCTTGGAAGGCATTGTGCATAGATATCCAGCGACATTGCGCGCAAGTGCTGGCGGTGCCATCATTTCAAGCGCATAATAATAAGGAAGCGCATTGGTCTGCTTCGTAAGGGTTCGCCATGGCAATTACAAAACAGGATATTGAGTCCGAACTTAGTTATGCGTACCTGCATGCGGTGGCGAGCCACGCCGGCTTTGCGTGCGAAGTATCGGGAAGGCTATCTGACAAGCAGGGGATTGATGCCCGACTGGGTGTCTATGAAGTCTTCCCCAATGGAATTCTCACGGATTTTTCAATTCAGGTACAGCTTAAAGCGACCGTGAAAACGCCCACCATCAGCAATGGTAGGATTTTCTTTGGCAAACTGAGCATTGATCAATATGACGACCTGCGAAGCACATCTCTTGAAAGTCAACGCATCCTTGTCGTTCTGTTCCTTCCCGAAGCTCCGGAGGAGTGGCTACGGTGTACCGAACAGGAATTGAGCCTGAAACGATGTGCTTATTGGACAAGCTTACGCGGTGCGCCGCCGAGCACGAATCCAGTATCTCAGACAGTTTACCTGCCGGTAGGGAATATTCTTTCCGCCAGTGCGCTGCGGGACATCGCTTCCTAGGTATCCCGCGGGGAGGAAATAACCTATGTGGTCTAGCCAGAAGGAAATATTGGAATTCCCACGTCCAATCAACATCCGTGATTACGCCATGGCTAAGGGGTGGATACCGCTGGACCGTTCGCCCAAGGGACTAATGGTGCTCAAAAGCCCCACAGAAGAGCTTACACAATTATTGATACCAAAGAGCGCGGATGTTAAAGATTATGCCGATTTCGTTGAGGCAATAGTGGCCCGGTTGGCAGATTTTGAGCAGCGTTCACCCACCGCAATTCTGGCGGATTTGATGCATCCATTTTCGGATACGGTGCGGTTCCGGATTTTTACTGATTCCAATACAATAGGCAGCATTCCCTTAGCGGACGGCCTCTCTTTGCTTGAGGGAGCAAAAAAATCGCTCGCGTCCGCCGCGTGCAGCGTCATTCAACGTCAGAGCCGACCTCACTGCTGACCAATACGCCTTGGCTGATCAGGCGCACATGGATGGAGCTTTCGTCACGGTCGTCGGTGCCCTGGAAATTGGAGCCAGGATTCACCGCTTCAGCGAGATAAAGCATTTTGAGTTGCTTCGCCAAGATGGCCAGATTTAGTCGGGATTTTCGTCGTTGAAAATAAGCCGCACCATTGCACCGGCAGGGCGTTACTGAGGACGACGTTAAGGAGTGAAATTTCTCATCTGAGGCCCCAAAATCCGTCATCCCGCGTAAGTCTGCCTTACGCCTCAATTGCATTGTCCGTAGAGACATTGCGAGCTAATATTTGTTATGCCTCAAATGGCTGCTGGAGTGGCATCTGATTTCTTGAGGAAATCAGTACGCGGGTGAACTGGAGGATTTCATGAAGCTGGGATATAAAACGCACCGCCACCATTTACGCATCGCCGGTGACGAATTGCAGGAACTTAAAAAGCATACCGGGTGGATGGCGGAAGCATTCGGGCTGGACCGGAAAATTGAGAAATATACCGGCACTCGTCCCATGACGTTTTACCGTTGGGACTTGGATTGTTTATTGGACGTCATATCAATGGCCTTGGAAGATAAGCAGGTTTACCCGGACCTGTCGGCACCGGAATATCAGGCTTTGGCGCGACTGGGTGAACGGTTGCGAACAGAGTATGACGCCGTTTATTCGGCGGAATAATAATACGGGGGTGCGGCAGCCACAGGTTGCGCAGATTTTTCCGGATACGAGACGTCCCGCTTCAACGATGAATGCCTTGCACATTATCCACACTGCCCAGAGTCTATAACGTCGGTATGGAACATATTGAAAAATCGGTGGCGGATGCCTGGATTTCGATCGGCTCGCCTTGGCTCAATAGTACCGCAGGCCGCAGCATTCCCAGCGATGCTCAGCTTATGCTGGAGTACCTCACCAATGATCTGGTTTATACCTGTGCCAATTGGAATGCCGCGTCCGTGGCGCAGGTGCCCTTCCGACTTTACGCCATTCGCCGACCTGGCCAAAAGGCGGTAACGGATTTTTCCACGCAAGGCGTACCGGCTAAAACACTGGCGCAACTCAAGGGTAATCCAAATTTCTCCCGGACCCTTTCCCGGGCTGCGGATGTGGAAGAAATTACCGACCATCCGTTGTTGAATCTGCTGGAAAAAGACAATGACGGATTAAATGGGTATCAATTGCGGTATATGACCGGCGTATACATGGAAGTATTTGGCGGGGCGTATTGGCTCTTGGAGCCGGGGCCATTTGAACCGGTGCGGCGCATCAAGGTGTTGCCCACGCAGCGCGTGCTGCCGCTGCGGGATCATGATTTAGCTGTCGTGGGATATAAATACATGCCCGCTTTGACCGGTGCGTGGATTCAATTGGATAAACAGGATGTGCTGGATTTCCGGTTTCCGGCGGTGGAGGATCCTTATGGGGGCCGCCACGCACCGCTGCGCAGCGCGTACATGCAGGCGGAATTGGCCGCCAAATATGCAATGTATGAAAACGCGTTAATGGACAACCGCGCTCGAGTTGATGGCACATTTATCCCTAAAGATCAACTGACCAAAACCCAGGCCGAGCGGGCGGAGTTGCTGTGGAATCAGAAATTTGGCGGTGAAGGCAACGGTCGCGTGCTTGTGGCGCAGCAGGCGGGCACCTTTGTTCCGGCGCGGTATCCACCGACAGATTTGGGGCCGCTGGAAATCAGCCGGGAGACCTTGAAGCGATTGGCCCATGCGTTTGGCGTACCCGAAGCGCTGTTGAGTAAAGATGCCACCTACGCCAACATGCAGGCGAGTTTAACCCGGAGTTTCGCCCCCAAAACGTGATTTTCGGAAGAGAAACCCCTTGATAGCATTGCGTTTGATGCGTTTTCGGGCTGTTTTTTGTCGGCAATTTGTACCCATGTAAATGACAATATTATGCTTGACATTAGATATTATTGTGTATATGATGTGGGCATGTATATCGAAGATGTTCCAAATCGCAACTCCCGCCCCGCCACGCTCGTGCGGGAATCGTCACGCGAAGGCCCCATCGTGCATAAACGCACCGTGGCCA
>Ga0080006_1183816_pt1 | contig 24074 bp, 18 predicted proteins | sample RS3BMetagenome_FD_69209 | JGI IMG/M metagenome (GOLD analysis project Ga0080006, IMG submission 69209) | Ferric oxide microbial mat and aquatic microbial communities from Rainbow Spring, Yellowstone National Park, USA - RS3B (SPADES... ...
ATAGAGCTTTTTGCAGATGATGAAGTTATAATCGAGACCCCTGGTGGAGGAGGCTATGGATAGCCTTTAAATTATATTGTTTTACCATTTTAGCCATTAATTTTTAAGATTTTCAATATATATATTTTTAGAAAAGCTTATATACTGCATATTATAAATTTGAAAAGGACAGGTGGCTATGTATTGCGCTCGGTGGAATTTATAATAGGAGGAATGTCTCAAGTAAAAGTCTTATTGTCGTATTATCTGTTGTTATAATTTTATCTGTAGTTATAGTTGGAGTATATTCTTCTATTAATTTAAAGAAAACTCATGTTAAAGCAACCTCTTCTACAGGAATTACATCATCTACTACATCAAGTAATCTTACAACAAAATCTCAAAATGTTTCTATTGTATCAACACTACAACCTCTTATGCCTGAAAGCTATTCTATACAGGTTGATCAGCCATTAGAAATTAATATACCAGGATTTATTCAAGGCGACTATTATTTAGTTTACGATGGAGAAGGCAATGTAATAAACGTTAGCAGCAGTAGTTTTAATGTAAGCTATGATTATCCAGGCCAATATTTATTATACTATAAATTATTTAATAAAAATGGGCTTATAGGGAGCTCATCAGAGAATTTAATTCAAATTATAGTATTTCCTTATTTAAGTTTTAATCAATCTAATTTATTAACAATACCTGTTATATCATTAAGTAATGGCTCTATATTAACAGCAGGTGAAAAGTTTAATATATCAATAGGATTTTTGCAACCTCCTTCAGGAACGAATATTACAATAGAAAAATACATATTATCGTTAGGCAACGGCTCAAATATAATTTTATTTGCTAAGAATTCAACAGGTTATGCAATTCAATCCTATTTAACTGGATCTGGTAATATCAGCTATATAGAGCCTTCCAAAGGTTCTATTACAGTCTCATATGATAAACCTGGTCTTTATGCAATATCTTTAACAATTGTTACAGAAAATATTTCATCTAACAAAACTTATAATTATACAGTTTATCAAACAGTTGCAGTATCATCTCAAGAAGAACAATTTAGTTTATATTCTGGGTTATCAAAGGTTTCGAATCAAAACACAATAATTGATGCTGAAGTAGTTCCTGGAGGGCCTTTTACTTTTGACCCTTCTTTATGGATTGATACTATAAGTCAAGAAGTTATAAATAACATATATGGTTCTTTAATATGGTATTACCAATCTAGTACAACAAAATTCATACCAATGCTTGCAGAGTACATACCTACAGTTGGTAATTGGTCTAATGTAACAGCAAGATATACTTATGGAGCAATTTCTCCCAATTACACTGTTTACATATTTAAAATAAGACCTGGTTTAAAGGCATCTAATGGAGATCCAATAACAGCATACGATGTTTGGTATAGCATGATAAGGGCATTAGTATGCGCCGGAGGCATACCCTCAGGTTCTGGTACAAACTTAGCTCCCTTTACTGTACCTAACTATACGCTTTTTACTTTTATAGTAACTTCACCTAATGACTCTTTAGGAGCCAAAGAAATTATGGAATCAGTCTCATATAATAACCAGACTAATACTGTTACGTTCCACTTAATACAACCTGTTACTCCAACGTTTTTCTTCAACATGATGACCACCTTTGATTATGTTATGGATGCTAAGTGGTTAAATCAAGTTGGGGACGGGTTAAATCTAACCGGTTATTATAATAATAACTATACACAGTTGGCACAGTCATTTTATCAATATCAACAAACTTGTATAGCAGGCAACTACAATACTAATGTTCAATGGCCAGCTCCGAATGCTGGATTTACAGGACCATATTACATAGCATCATTCACGCCTGGACAATCAGTTGTATTAAAACCCAATCCTTATTGGCCAAATAATGTAACTTATTTCCCAAAGCCAAATGAAACAGTTATAGTAGACTGGGTAAAAGATCCAACAACAGCCTTGAACATGCTTGCAAGCGGTCAAGCAGATATAGTTACTTTCCCAAAGAGCAGTCCTGCTCCTTATCTTCCAACTTTATTACAATTGCAAAGCCAAGGAAAGATAAAAATGTACAATGAGCCATCTCTAAATGAATGGTGGTTCGCATTTAATTTAAATATAAGCATCCCATTGCTAAAGGAGATTAATCCAAACTATAACATATCATCATATTACTTTGCAAACCCATTGGTTAGAGATGCTTTTGCATACGCATTTAACTATACAGAATACATAAATGATGTGCTAGGAAACGCTAAATATCATGTAAATCTTGGTAGTCCTTGGTGTGGAATATTAATTCCAGGATTAGATTACTCTATACCTCCATCAAACTTAACAGGTTGTCCAACATTTAATTTAACTTATGCTAAACAATTAATGGAAGAATCAGGTTTCTATAACATACCAGTTAACTTCCCAATAATAGTATCAAGCGGTGATACTGTTGATTTTACAGCAGCAGAAATGTACGCCCAGGCATTACATGAAATGGATCCAAATATAAATGCTCAACCATTATATATGCCTTTCTCAACAATATTAAGCTATCTGATACCTGGTCAAAACCCCTTACCCCTTTATTACTTAGATTGGAACGGAATACCAGTGGTATGGTATTGGCTTCCTTTCATATATCAACAGGGAGGCATATATGCTGCGCCTGACGGTTGGGATGTTGGATACTTAGAGCAATTATCACAGCAATTCAATAGCACAAATAACACCCATGTAGGTGCATTAATATGGCAAGAGGCTAAACAATATGAACAATTGAATAATTTAATAGTTCAGGCAGATTTAGCAGATGAAGAAGGTTGGAGTAATGCAACTCAAATAATTCACAACGCACAACAAATGGCTATAGATCAATATCAATTTGTATACGTTGTTATACCTAGTAAGTTCTGGATACTAGGATCATATATGAATGCATATCAAAATAATATAGCATGGCAATCAAATCCAGCTATAACTAATGGATTAGAATCCTTCTTCTGGTGGTGGGAAAAACCATAATTTTTTTCTTTTTTCTAATTATTACACCCTTAATGCTTAATAACTCCAGAGCCTTAAAAACCTTTTAAACGAGGTATGGCCCTCAGGCGGTCAGTTCATGTCATTAAATCCAACATTTAGGCATCTTTGCCCTAATTGCGGAAAGGAAATAACTTCAGATAGGTTAGAAAAGGGATTACCTTGCAATAAATGCTTGGAGGCTGAAATAGAGAACAATGATCCTATTTCTATAGGAGAAGCATTAAAGAAGAAAGGAAATCTATATGGTTATTCTTGGCTTTACTATTTAGAAAAAAGCTATAACGATTTTAAGCAATTTTTTAAAGATAAAACAGGATATTACTTATCAAGTGCCCAAAAAAGCTGGGCCAGAAGACTTTTATATCCAGAAAGTTTTTCAATTGTAGCACCCACTGGAGTTGGAAAAACAACTCTTTTAATGGTATACACCGCCTTTAGGGCCGTTAACGAATTAGATAAAAAATTTTTATATTTAACACCTACAGAAAATTTGGTAGCTCAAACAGCTGAAAGGCTAAAGAGCTTTATCAACGATGGTGTAGCTTTTTATTATTCTTCTATGCCAAAGAAAATTAAAGAAGAAATGTTAGCAAAAATAGATAAAGGGGATTATAAAGTATTAATAATAACACCTGGGTATTTAACCAAAAAGTACAATAAACTTAAGGAGTTTTCTCCATTTGGATTAATTGTTGTAGACGATGTGGATAGTCTTTTAAGAAACAGTAAAAACATAGACAGGGTCCTAATTTTATTAGGCTTTTCTGAAGAAAGCGTTGAAACAGCGTATAAATTAGTAACCAAGAAAATGGATTATGGCATTGCTTTATCTAATAAAAAAGAGGAAAAGATAAAACAGCTGGAACAAGAAATTTCTGATTTGCAATTGAATCTCTTAACCAGCAACAATGAAGAAATAAAAGGTCAATTAATAATAGCTTCTGCAACGGGCAGACCTAAAGGAATTAAACATTTAATATTTAGAGAACTTTTAGGTTTCGAAATAGGAGGAGGAACTGACTATTTAAGGAATGTATTGGACACCTACATTATATCGAAAAATGTATTAAGTGATGCAGTAGAACTAGTTAAGAAACTTGGTAAAGGAGGGCTTATATTTATTTCGCAATCATATGGAAAAAATGTCGTAAAACCAATAATTAGTATGCTAAAAGAAAATGGAATAAATGCTATACAAGCAATAACTAATTCAAGAAGAGCTGTTGAAAAACTTGAGAAAGGAGAAGCAGACGTAATTATAGGTTTGGCTAGCAGATACGGTACAGTAGTGAGAGGTATTGATTTACCAGAGATTATAAAATATGCTGTTTTTATAGGAACTCCGGCAAGAAAACTTGAGCTCAAGACAGCGTTATTATCTCCTCAACGTCTTTTAAGAATCGTTATGTTTTTAGAAGAAAAAAATCAGTCTTATTCAAGCTTAAGGAAAAGTTTGGAAAGTTTTTTATCAAAATATAGCGAACAATCACCTATAGTTGCTGCTGTATTAAGAGGAGAGATGGAGGCAAAAGGAATATTAAAAGTATTAAAAGATTTGGTTAGCAATTCCATTGAGAAGGTATATAAAGAAATGATGAATTATATTCCTAATGATGGAGATAGAATAAAAATAGGTTCATTTATTATTACAAATGAAAAAGGAGAACTTTATTTATACTCTACCGATGGACCAACATATTTGCAAGCAAGCGGAAGGACTAGCAGATTATATCACGGACATATGACCAAAGGTCTTTCCGTAATAATAGATGAAAGCCCAGAACTTATTGAATCATTAAGTGAAAAGCTAAAATACATAAGTCAAGCAAATTTTGTTAAATTCGAAGATTTAGATTTAAACGAAGTAGAAAAAGAAATAATAAACTCAAGGAAGGTAGATGGGGGCAAAAAAGTAAACATTGTAAGTGAGCTAATAATTGTTGAAAGTCCAACTAAGGCTAAGACAATAGCTAGCTTTTGGGGTAAACCTGCTAGGAGGAGAGAAGGAAATCTTAACATTTACGAAACGACAACTGTAGATCCTATGACAAATACAGTTTATCTATTAACAATAACTGCTTCAAAGGGTCATGTATATGAACTAATAGTTGACGATAATAATGAATCGTGCTATGGTATAAACTTAATTGATAGTATTATAAGCCCTATTTATACTTCAATAAAGAGATGCTTAAAATGCGGTTATCAATTTACCCAAGAGACCAATAAATGCCCAAGATGTGGCTCCTCAGCTGTTATAACATCAGAATCTATTTTACAATCTATTAAGAGGCTTGCAACAGAAGTGGATCAAATAATAATAATGACCGACCCTGATAGAGAAGGAGAAAAAATTGCTTGGGATCTCTATTTGGGTTTGAAGCCTTATAATAAAAACATTTTTAGGTCAGCTTTTCATGAAGTTACTTTAAATGCCGTGCTAGAAGCATTAAGAAATCCAGGACAAATTCATAAAGGATTAGTAAACGCACAAATTGCCAGAAGAATTGACGATAGATGGATTGGTTTTTCTACAAGCAAATATCTTCAAAATAAATATAGCAAACTTTGGTTAGGAGCTGGCAGAGTGCAGACACCTGTATTAGGATGGGTAATTGAAAGATATAATGAATATAAGAAAGAAATGGGATTTAAAATAAAAGTTAAACTACCTAGCCAAAATTACATTTATTTTTATACAAAGGATAAAGAAATAGCAGAAAATGCTATTAAAGAGAATACAATAAAAGCTGTAACAATTAAAGTATACAATGAGGAAGTAAATCCTTTACCACCTTATACTACTGATGCTTTAATTTTTGATGCAAGTCAAAAATATGGCTATACAGCACAATTAACTATGAAACTTGCTCAGGATCTATTTTATTCTGGATTAATAACATATCACAGAACAGACTCTATAAGGATATCCCAAACAGGTTTGCAAATAGCAAAGGAATACTTAGAAAAAGTTAACTTAATTCAATATTATAAGCCAAGGACCTGGGGAAATGAAGGTGCGCACGAGGCTATAAGAATAACAAAGCCTCTAAATGCTCAAGAATTAGAAAAGGCTATTTTAGAGAGAACTATAAAAGTTCCTATGGAATTAACTCAATTCCATTATAAACTATATCAATTAATATTTGAAAGATTTATAGCTAGTCAAATGAGCTCATCGATAATTGAAAAAGCTATTGTTAAGCTCAGCCTCGGTAGTTTAGAACAAGAAAAAGAGTTTAATACTAATATAATAAATGAGGGATTTACATTAATAACTAAACCATCTTTAGAAAATTGGATTAAAAAGGATTTAAATATTAAATATGAATTAAAATTGAACGATATAATTTACTATAAAGGAAGTTTGGTTGAACTGTACAAAAATGGAGATTTAGTTATGCTAATGAAAAAGAAAAACATTGGAAGACCAAGCACTTACGCAAAAGTTATAGAATCAAACATAAGGCATGGTTATATAATTGAAAGTAAAAAGAAGAAGTATATCATACCTACTAAATCAGGTATAGAGATTTATCAAGATCTAATGGAATCCATTTTTAAAGATCTCTTAACAGAAGAAAGTAGCAGAACGCTCGAAAATCAATTAGACATGATTGAGAATGAAAAATTATCCCCAATAGAACTTATAAATGAAATATATGATGAAATATTTGTTAAGAAATTAAAAAGTTACTGCAAGGTTAATAAAAGAAATTAGTCATACATATAATTTCTGAAGTAAGTTTATTTATAGGTGACTGAAGTGGAAGAAAAAGTAAAAATAAACCTTGGTAAGGACCCAGCAGAAGATTACGCGCTGCAAGCTATATTAGAATTAAATAAAGGGCCAAAACAAATAGAACTAACAGGAATAGGGGAGAATGTTTGTAAAGTTGCAGAAGTATATTTAGCAATGAAATCCAGATTAGGAGAAAGTTTAAAAATAACATCTTCATCAATTGGGACTTCAAAATACAAAGGAAAGAAAAGTAGTTATTTAACAATAGTTATAGAAAAAATTACATAAGCTCAGACGGGGATATTATCTTCATAATTTCCGACGATATCAGCGTCATCACCGCCAATTAATTGTTAATTAAGTTATAAGCCCTCTGTAACACAGGCCAAGCTCATCTTATCGCACCTGCAGCGGTCTTCATCGGGCAATATCTGTATGTCTCTGTGAAAATTTAAATACATAAATAGACATAATATATTTTAGAGGTGAAAGTTTGTACAAAAAAATTTTAGTTGGTTATGATGGGTCCGAAGGAGGAGAAAGGGCTTTAGCTAAAGCTATGGAACTCGCAAAAAGCTTCAATTCTGAATTATGTTTAATTACAGTTATACCACCAGCATCTGTAATAGTTGGAGAAATAGTTAGTCCCGATATAATAAATACAGCCACAATTATTGATTCTACAAAGAAAAAACTAGATGATGTAACAAAAAAATTAGAGTCTGAAGGTATAAAAGTAAAATATGAAGTCTTATCCGGTGATCCTGCTGATATGATAATAAATTATTCTGTGTCTAACGGATGTGACCTAATAGTTCTTGGTAGAAGAAGACTTTCCAGATTTGAAAGACTTATTTTAGGTAGCGTTACCAGTAATGTAGCAGGTAAATCAACAAAGGCAGATGTTTTAGTTGTTCCCTAATTTTTCTTGTTTGGAATCAAAGGTAGCAATATCGTAGAAACTATACCTATAAAAGCAAACAATACCATATCATTAGTCAATCCAATTTTATTCATTAAAATACCACCTATTAATATTCCTAAGGCTCCGCCAACAGTATTACCAACACCCCATATGAGCGAATTGGCTCTTGCTGATAAGCTTTTGTCTACTATTTGCCCAACATAGCCTAAAAGAACTGGAAACCCACTAAATGCAAAAAGCGAAAAAGCCATAAACATTATAGACATTATTATAGGATTCTTATATAATATAAAAGCAATATAAAATATAGTCGCAAAAATTGTTGTTATATATACTATTTTTTTCCCACCTATATCACCCGTTAATTTTCCGAAGTAGGGTTGGCCAAATATTGCTAATGCATACGAAACAGTTAATATAATGCTCATTAATACTTTAGATTTGAACAAATGATCTAAATAAGTTGGGGCATAAGTTTGCACTCCTGCTATGAAAATAGCTCTAATAAAAACCACTATTGTTAATGGAATCAAAATATAATAAAAAGAGCTCATATTCAATTCGCTATTAGACTTATCAAAAGACTTTGTGTCAGCTTTAATTTTTATTGGTTTTAAGCCATAAAAAACTAAAGATCCTACTACAATAGTATAAACACCTATAATTGAGAGACCTAAAGATCCTCCTAAATATTTTATTGCAAATACTATTACTATTGGAAATAGTGCTCTACCCAAACTCCCAAATGAACCATTAATTCCAAGAGCTTTAGGCGAATCTTTGGGGTCAAAACTATGCTGCAATATAGATCCCCCTAATGGATGGTAAAATGATAAACCAGAGCCCAATATTATAGATGCAAATGATATATATAATAAATAATATTTTATATATGCAAATGAGAGCCCGTACAAAATTATGGATATACCTATTAATATATAACCTAAAAGCATCAATGTTGCATGATTACCACTTTTATCTGCTGATTTTCCAACCCAAATACTTAATAATCCTGATATTATGCTTATTAAAGCCCCCATAACTCCTAAATATGAGGCTGATATTTTCATATCTAAATAGTAGGCTATTAAAATAGAAAATACAATTATATAGCTATCATTTAGGAAATGACCCAACGACGTAAATATTAGCGACCTTAGTTTTTGATCCATTTTTTCACCCATTTGCAATTATGGTTCTTGAATTAAAAATTTATCCATATATAACAAATATATTTTACATTTCTTTAATTACTCAAATTGTTTCGTAATTACATTGAGAGATACATTGGCTGCTTTTATTATTGAATTATTATAATCGCCTACCTTATTTTCAATTACATTATTGCTAACTACTAAGATACAGGCTGACTTAATATTTCTTAGATTAGACAACGCAAATAATGTAGCACATTCCATCTCTACACCTATAAATCCTAACTTTCTTATTGTTTCTATATACCCATTTTCCGCATAAAAAGAATCACTAGAAAAAATTGAACCAATATAATATTTAATTTTATTTTTATTTAGTTCTTTAATTAATTCATATACTAATTCATAGTTTGGGGCCGTGTTAGGACAAATATTATTAAAATATAGACCTAGACCTGCTCCTCCATATGAAAAAGACCCACCTGAGGGTATAATTATATCACCCACATTAATTTCATTAGTGATAGACCCAACGGTACCTAGTCTTATAATATATTTTGTTCCCAATTTTATTAATTCCTCTACAACAATAGCAGCGCTTGGTCCTCCTATACCGTGAGCAGCTAGACCGACTTCTACATTATTATAATAACCTTTGTAAACAAATAAATCTCTTGACTTGCTAATTAGTATAGGATTATCTAAAAGAGTAGATAACATATTTACCCTTTGAGGGTCTCCCATAATAATCATTCTTTCTGGAGTTTTCTCTGCATCTAAATGATATACTTTTTTCAAATTTATCGCCATATAAAAAATAAATTAAAAAGAGATTAAATAGTAGGTGTTCCTTGAATTGATACATATATTCTTAAATGATACGGCAAGCTATAGCAATAATTGCCTCTTTCTAATAATCCGTTAGAGACAAGCGTTTCAATAATTGATGAGGGATTTTTTATCCCTTTTCTGTTTAATTCCATAATTGCCCTTAAATCGCCTACTGATATATTTTCTAAAAAATATCTAAATACTTTCTTCTCTTCTTCACTCAAATTCCTAGCCTTTTCTAAAATTTTAGACGATTCTATTAACCAAGATTCCATTAGTTATTCCTCCCAATTTCATTTTTAATTAGATCTAATTTGCTTTGGTTTCTATTTATAGAACTGAGACTATTATAGCATATAAACTTTATTTGTTAGTTGTATTTTTTATTAGATTTAATAAGTTTTATAATTATAAGGATTAAGGGGGGATAATGCAAATAAGAATAAATTATGAAATATGCCTTAAAGTAGGCAAACTATTAGAAAAGATTAAGCCAATGAAAATAGACATGTTTGATAATGAAGATTTTTTCCCTCCAATGTCTTCTCCAAAGGAAGATGTGTTTTTGTATTTTTTGGTCATGGTTTCTATAGATCATAGATTAAGCTATCATAATAAACCATTTGAGGGAACTATTGAAGGAAAATTTTACCATGGCGCAGATGCACTGTATAAGTTAGGCATTATAAAATATAGAGATGATCCATCTTTTTTCTACCCAGAAAACTTAGTTAGCTTAAATGAAAATGATATGATAAAGTGGTTAACAATAGAAAATAAAAACAAAGAGATTTATCCAAGTGATATAAAAATAAGATTAGAATTAGTCAAAGATATTGGAAATAAAATTAAGAAAAATTTTAAAGATCCATACGATATAATAATAATTTCCAAAGGATATTTAAGAAGAGGTATAAATGATGGATTTATAGATATACTTAAAATATTTAAGGCATATCAGGACCCTGTGGAGAAAAAACCATTTCTATTAGCAAAATTTTTAGAAAGGAGAGGCGTATTAAATATTAATGACCCATACAACAAAGAAGTTCCAGTAGATAACCATTTAACTAGGGTTGCGCTTAGATTAGGATTAGTTGAAACCGATGAAATGACTAGAGAAAAAATAGCTGCTCAACAAGAATTTTCAGAATCGGAGGATGTTATGCTAAGATTTGCTATAAGAGAGGCATATAGAATTGTATCGCAATCATCTGGTATGGATCCTTTTATAATGGATGATATCTTATGGTCATTTGGAAGGAATTGCTGTAAAATTAAAGAACCAGTGTGTATAGCAAATTGCAATAACGAATGTAAAAGAATTACAGGATGCAAAGATAGTTGCGTATTAGCAAAAGAATGTAAGGCTTATTCTGAAAAAATATATATGATACCAGAGCATAACTTTAAGAAAACATGGTGGTATTAGGGCGATATAATGTATCTAACAAAAGAAGAAGAGAAAATATTAAATGGAGAATACGGCTGGGGACTTGCTAAGGCAATGCAGGTTATAGTTAGCGTTGGAGATTCATTAAACTCTGAAAAATTAATAAATATAGCTCATGCACACATATCTGGAGTATCTTATGGTAATATAGGAGAACCAGGAAAGAAACTAATAAAACAATTCGCAGATGAAGGAATAAAATTTTCCGTAAAAACAACAGTAAATCCTATTGGATATGATACAATGGACTATGACGCTATACCCTTTACAAGAATAGATAAAAGTTATATAATAGATCAAGAAGAAATATTAAGATCTTTAAACAAAATGGGAGCTGATTTAACATTATCATGTACGCCATATTATTTGCCTAATGTTAATGAAATTAAAAAAGGATCTAGCGTTGCGTGGGGAGAATCAAATGCAGTTGTATATGGTAATAGCGTTTTAGGTATTAAAACAAATAGGGAAGGGGGTCCAATTTCTTTAATGGCAGCTATAATTGGAAAAATATATTATTATGGTCTTCACATAGAAAAAAATAGAATACCAGAAATAAAATATAAGATCCATAAACCAGAAGATTATGAAATCAATGAAGTTAGGGCTGGTATTATTGGTGAGATAATATCAAAAATTCATAACAACGATAAGCCTCCATATTTAGAAGAAAAGCTAAAGAACGATACAACTATTAAAGAATTCTCAGCTTCTTTAGGTGCAGCAGGCAATTTAGCAATGGTTGTTATAAATGGGATAACTCCAATTAGATTTGACGAAAAAGAAATAAAAGAGACAATAACAATAGATTTTAATGATATTAAGAAAAGAGAAGAAGAATTAAAGCCCAATGAGAGGCCTGATTTAATATACTTCGGATGTCCACACACAAACAAACATGAAATTGAAAAAATTGCAAATAATTTAAAAAAAATTAATAACTTAAAAACAAAAATAATTATAACAACATCTAGAAAAGAAATAAGTAAATTAGACAGAGATGCTTTAAATATTTTGAGATCAAAAGATGTTAAATTAATTAGTGATACATGCTTAATAGTAAGCCCATTTGGTTATAAAGGGTTAAATATTGTAACAAATAGCTATAAAGCATATTTTTACTTGACTAAAAGAGGTATTAAGGTGTCTCTGATTTCAATAGATAATTTAGAAGAGGTATTAAGGCTATGAAAGAATTTAGGGGGAGGGTTTTAGTAAAAGGGGAAGCTGAAGGAGAGGCCTTAGTTATTGATGAGATAAGCTTTTATGGAGATATAAATCCTAATAATGGAATGCTTGTTGATGGAAGAAATGTAAAAGATAAAATAATAGTTGCATATAAGCCTAAGGGTAGCACTGTTGGATCTTACATTATATATGCTTTAAAGGAAAACGGCTTCGCTCCCAGAGCTATAATTATGAGCAAATCTGAACCTATTATAATTGCTGGATGTGTTTTGGCTAATATACCTCTAGTTGACAATATTGATATAAATGTTCTAAAAGAAATAAAAGACGGCGATAAAATTATAGTTAAGAATGATAAAATTATAGTTAAATAATTTAAAAAAAAATTTATAAGGCTCAAACCATTATTAATAATCGGCGATGCTTATTGAAGTAGGAAAAGAGTGGAATCGGAGGTCAATTTCGAAGGGATTAGTTATTTCAATTTTGGTAATTGCAATAATTTTAATCGGCGCTTATGTGGGAATAATGTATACTCATAAAAGTAAAAATACGTCATCAATGCCATCAAGTTCCACAAGCTCACAAACTTTATCAATACTTAAACCTGTATCACCTGCATCGTTAAATACAATAGCAAGCAGTCCTTTGAGCGTTTATTTGCCAGGATATACATCTTCTAATGGAGGCTACGCCTTAGTTTATACTGGTAACGGAAGCATTATAAACACAACCAATAGTTATGTTAATTTATTATACAAATACCCTGGAGTATACCTAATTTATTATGTAGTCTATCAAAAAGGTTCTATTTACGGATCTTCCTCCCAAAACCTCATGAGGATAATTGTTACCCCAAACATAAGTTTATCATTATCTCAATACTTAACTGTACCTACTATAACTTTTAACTCAACTGAAAATCCAAGTGCCCCATTATTTAATGTTTCACAAAAAATTTACTTAATTGGTAGCTTTTTACAGCCACCATCAGGTCAAAACATGACAATTTATGAGTATTTATGGAATTTTGGTAATGGAACTACAGAAACTATAATGGCTAACCAAACAACTTTATTACCATTATATAATCCTGTTGTTGTTTATAATACACCTGGATTATATGCAATATCTTTAACAATTGTTACTAAAAACGTATCATCAGGGCAAACGTATAATTATACAACATATCAAACAGTTGCTGTATCAGGAAATGGAGAAAAATTTGCGTTGTTTACTACTTATTTTGATACACCGAATTCAAAATTGATTATATCGGCAGAAAATGTTCCTGGAGGACCATATAGCTTTGACCCACAAATAGATTACGATGCCATAGGCTTTGAAGAACTATTAAATATATACTCCACATTAGTTATATATAATGGATCTTCAACATCTTCATTTTTACCAATGGCAGCAGCATATTTGCCAACAATTGGTAATTGGTCAAACTTAACAAATAGATATATTTATGGAGCAATATCTCCCAATTACACTATTTACATATTTAAGATAAGACCAGGCTTATACTTCTCAAATGGAGATCCTATAACGGCATATGATGTATGGTATTCAATGATAAGAGACATATTGTTTGCAGGAGGAACTCCTGGCACGCCAGGTTGGATATTAACTCAATATTTGATACCTAATTACACACCATTTACATTTGTTGTTACTTCTCCAAACGATACTCAAGGATTTGAAGAAATTATGAATGCTGTAACTTATAATAATCAAACTGATACAGTAACTTTTCACTTGTGGAGACAGGTAGCCCCACAATTCTTGTTTACAGCATTAGCAGATCCGGAAGGAACAGGTATTTTAGATGCAAAATGGTTAGAGCAAATAGGTGCTGGAATTAATTTCACACCTGCAGGATTTTATCAATACGAACAACAAGCAAATGAAGGTAATTACAATACACAAGTTCAATGGTCTCCGGTAACATCAGGACCATATATGATTAAATCATATACACCAGGACAAAGTATTGTTTTAGCTCCAAATCCATACTTTAATGGAGTTCCCGGAATACCTAAACCAAATGACACTGTTATAATATATTGGGTTAAAGATCCAAACACTGCCTATGAAATGTTCTCATCTGGACAAGCTGATATAGTAACTGGTTTACCATCTAATTATATACCATTAGTAGAAAGTCTAGAATCATCAGGACAAGCATCAATGTATGAATTTCCAACATTATCAGAGTTTTTCTTCACATTTGTGGATAATATATCAGAATCTGCACTACATGCATTAAATCCATCATATAACATACCATCATATTACTTCGCAAATCCATTGGTTAGGAAAGCTTTTGCTTATGCTTTTAATTATACAGAATACATAAATGATATAGTTGGTAACGTAAAGTATCATTTTGACTTCGCAAGTCCATATTGTGGAGTTATAATACCCGGTTTACCATATTATATACCTCCAAGCGAATTAACGGGTTGCCCAACATTTAACTTAACTTATGCAAAACAATTAATGGAAGAATCAGGATATTATAACATACCAGTTAACTTCCCAATAATAGTATCAAGCGGTGATACTGTAGACTTCACTGCAGCAGCTATGTGGGCACAGGCATTGCATGAAATGGATCCATATATAACTGCTACACCATTATATATACCATTCGTAACAATGTATTCCTATGAAGTTCCAGGAGAAAATCCAATGCCAATTTATTATATAGGATGGATAGCAGATTATCCATTGGCAAGCGATTTCGTTAACGCAATGTATTTGCAAGGAGGAGCTTACCCTGCTCCTAATGGATGGAGTGTATCATATTTTGAAAACCTAAGCAAATACTATGCTTCACAAGGAAATACATTTTTATCACAACTATATGCAAACGAATCACAACAATACAATGAATTAAACAATTTAATATTACAAGCAGATAATGCAGCTGAAGCAGGTAATACAACTTTAGCACAACAAGATTATAAACAAGCAGAACAAATAGCAATTAACCTATATCTATTTGTTTATACACAAATGCCTAATGCATATTGGATAATAAAGCCATACATGCACGGGTATAATAACCAGATAAGTTATGAAGAGAATCCAATGATTGGTGGCGCAGCAGACTCACTCTATTATTGGTGGGTTAAAGGATAAATATCGATATAAATAAATCTTTTTAAATCTAAACGATAACTTTTTTTCTTTTCTATTTCTTTTTAAACTCGAGGGTTAGTTTAATAGTGTGGGGGGATGGATTATAAAGCTCTGGCAGTACGCTTTGAGAAGAGTATTGCTGTTTATACCTACATTATTAGGGTTAACTATCATAGTATTTGTTTTAATCCACATAGGAGGAACAAACAAACTTCTAGCTATGTATCTTAGTCCAAGGTTAACTGGTGCTGCAAGACAACAAATAATAGCTGAACTAAATCAAAAATTCCATTTTAATGATCCCATTTATATACAATACTTTTACTGGTTAGCTCAAATATTCCAGGGAAATTGGGGAATAACAAACACTCCAATATTTAGTGGTCCAGTTACGCAAGCAATAGAAATATTTTTCCCAAATACATTAATTCTTACTATATTTGCTGCAATATTGATATGGTTAATCTCAATTCCTTTAGGGGTACATACTGCGGTTAATAGAGACAAGCCCTCTGATAATGTAATTAGGGTTGGAAGTCTTACTTTTTATGCTATGCCATGGTATTTAATAGGAATAATACTTATAATAATATTTGCAGTTTGGTTAAAAATATTGCCCATTGCAGGAACTGTGAATCCTAGTATGGTCTCAGATCTTTCATGGTATCATAATGGTATATCATATCCAACACATATATTGCTTATAGATGCATTAATACACGGGAACTTTATGGTTGCAGGTAATGCATTTTTGCATCTAATAATGCCATCTGTAACATTAGCGTTAGGAGTTATGGCAGCTCTTGTAAGGTTAATGAGGGGGACAATGTTAGAAACTTTAGATCAAGATTTTGTTAACTTTGCTAGAGCCAAAGGTGTTCCTGAAAAAGTTGTGATAAATTTGCATGCAAAGAACAATGCGCTTCTCCCTGTTATAACAAATTTTGGGTATCTGGTGGCAGGTCTTTTAGGTGGTGTAGTAGTAATTGAAGATGTTTTCTCTTATCCAGGTATTGGAATGTGGTTAACCGATGCTATGATAAACAATGACATGGGAGGAATTATGGGAGGTACCTTATTATTTGGAATAATATTGGTTGTAACCAGTTTAGCATTAGATTTAATCTACGCTAAAATAGATCCAAGGATAAGATATTGAGGTGAATTATGAAAGATGAGTAAAAATAGTAATGTTAAACCGGATCGTTTCAGAGAACTAAAGCTCTCTTTACAAGTATTTTTTTCAAATAAATCTGCTGTTGCTGGTTTGATAATCTTTCTATTTTATTTATTTGATGCTTTGATACTTCAATTTTTCCCTCAAATTTTGCCCTTTAAACATCCTTATCAATTGACACCTAATTATGCAAATCCTATACCAGAGCCGCCTTCATTAAAGCACCCATTTGGGACTACATACCCAGGGATAGATTTATTGAATGCTATTATAAAATCTATAAGGCTTGACTTTTGGCTATCATTAGAGATAGTTATACCAGGTGCAATAATTGGATTAGTAATAGGGATAATAGCAACCTATTTTGGTGGATGGATAGACGAAGTTTTAATGAGAATAACTGATATAGTTTTCAGTATACCTTACTTAGTTTTAGCAATAGCTATAGGTTACGTTTTAGGTAGAACTCTGCAAAGTATGATGATAGCATTAATATTAGTTTGGTGGCCACTATATGCAAGGTATGCAAGGAGTGTTACGTTGGAGACAAAAGAATTAACTTTTATAGAAGCAGCAAGAGCAGCGGGCACCAGCAATTTGAAGATAATGTTTAAACACATACTTCCTAATTCATTGCCTCCAGTATTTGTTCAAATTTCATTGGATTTAGGAACTATAATGCTTACTATATCAGCATTGGCATTTATAGGTTTCTTGCCAGCGGCAAACTTACCCGAACTAGGATATTTAACTAGTTTAGGTTATGGGTACATACAAACAGCACCTTGGGCTATGATAATACCAGGTTTGTTTATAGTTTTATTTGCTTTAGCAGTAAACCTTATGGGTGATGGGTTTAGGGATGTTATCGATCCTAGGAGGAGGAGTGAGTTATAGATGGAATCAAATCAATTAAAAAGCAGTATAGCACCAATAGTTAAGGTTGAGGATTTTCATTTACATTATTATACTAGGAGAGGAGTTTACAAAGCATTAAACGGAGTCAATCTAGAAATAAGGAAAGGAGAGGTATTAGGAATAGCTGGAGAGAGTGGATGTGGAAAAAGTACATTAGGAAGAGCAATTATGGGTTTGATCCCTAGGAATGCAGCTGTTGTTGATGGTAGGATACTAATAAATGGAAAGGATTACTTAAAGCCATTAAAAGAATATTATAAGAATAACAAAAAATTCAAGCCATCTAAAAATGCAGATGTATTAAAAAAGGTAAATAATGAAATGTCTAAAATAAGAGGCCAAGAGATTTCCATGGTATTTCAGGAACCAATGACAACATTAAATCCTTTACTTCAAGTAGGATATCAGATTGCTGAAGTTCTGCTTTATCATAACCCTGGCCTATTAGCAAGTAGAAGGTTATCAAGGTCAAGGGCTAAAAAAGAGGATACAAAGGCAATAGTTAAAATATTAAAAGAAAATGGACCTAATGAAAAGTTTGAGCAGTATTTAAAAGAAAAGGATATTGTTGGTTTAGAAGATCAAATATTAGCTATATGGAGAAGGAAGGATTTACATGATTTAAAAAAGGAACAAATGATAGAAAAACTGTGTTGCGAGCCAATAAGTTCTTTTGTCAAAAACTATTTAGAGAGAATAGAAAAGGAAAATAAATTACCTAATTTTTCGAAAATCCCAATAATAGGAAGAATTGTTAAAAAAGAATTAATTAAAGAAGGATATAAGAAAGCATCCGAATTTTTGGGTTTGTTAGGAATTCCTAATTCAGACAAGATAGTATATATGTATCCACACGAATTAAGTGGGGGTCAAAGACAAAGAATAGTTATAGCTACCGCAATGATTAATAGTCCTCAACTTGTTATACTTGATGAACCAACAAGTGCTTTAGACGTAACAATTCAAGCACAAATTCTTGAATTAATAAAAGAGTTAAAAGAGAGCATAAATTCATCATATATGTTTATATCACATGACTTATCAGTATTGGCAGAAGTATCTGATAGAATTGCAATAATGTATGCTGGGCAGGTTGTAGAAGTCGGCAATAAGGATTCTATATTTGATCAACCTAAACATCCTTATACCCAAATGCTAATGGAAGCTATACCAACTATTGAAGCTCACGAACTAAAGGCTATAAAAGGTGAAGTCCCAGACATGAGGAATCCTCCAAAGGGGTGTATGTTTAGGGATAGATGCCCGTATGCTATGCCAATATGTGCTGAAAAAAGACCAAGTTTGATAAAAATTGGAGAGGACCATTATGTTTCATGTTTTCTATATGAAGGTGATAGGTTATGATAATAGCAGCTAGAAATTTAAGTAAGTTTTTTGATGTTAAAGGAGTGAAAAACGCTAAGATTAGAGCAGTAGAAGATGTTAATATAGAAATAAAAGAAGGAGAAATAGTTGGTTTGGTTGGAGAAAGCGGTTCAGGAAAGTCTACTCTAGGCAGACTTTTGATTAGGTTAATTGAACCAACTTCTGGAGAAATTCTATATAATATACCTGATAAGGAATTAGATGAATTCGATATTGCCTTGAAAAACAAAGATGAAAGTGCAATCAAAAAAATTTTAGATAAATATTCTATTACTAAGTTGCATGGAAATGAATTAAAGAAATTTAGAAGAAATGTTGGAATAGTGTTTCAGGATCCGTATTCATCATTAAATCCAAGATTGAAAATTGAAGACATAATAGCTGAGCCAATAATAGAAACTGGATACTTAAAGGGCAATGAAGCTAAAGAAAGAGTTTATGAATTATTGGACGAGGTTCAGTTACCAAGAGAATTCAGCTTCAGATATCCGCATGAATTAAGTGGGGGTCAAAGACAAAGAGTTGCATTAGCAAGAGGAATAGCGACCAATCCCAAATTGGTCATACTTGATGAACCAACAAGTGCTTTAGATGTATCTATACAAGCAGAAATTTTGGAATTGCTTAAAGATTTAAGGGAGAAATATAATATCTCTATGCTATTAATAACTCACAATATCTCTGTAGTATCCTATATGGCAGATAGGGTCTTTGTTATGTATGCGGGTAAAATTATGGAAAAAGGTACCAAAAACGATATTATTAAAAATCCTGAGCATCCATATACTCAGGCGTTAATATCTGCAGTTCCACAAATAAAGAGAACTAAGATGAGAATTGTATTAAAAGGCGATCCACCTAATTTAATTAATCCTCCAAAAGGATGCAGATTCCATCCAAGATGTCCTGTGGCATTACCAACGTGTGGTTGGACAGCGGATGAAGTTAAACCAACATTAGATTACCTAATTGATACAAAATATTTCACAGAATTTACAAATGCTAATATAGAAATCAAAAATGATTTGGAATTAATTGCAAATAATGTAGATATTAATAAATTAAAGGAAATAATAAATATTGAAAAAGAAAACTATAAACCTTTGTTGTCTATAAAAGATATTGTTCAAGAGAATGGATATGTAGCGTTGAAGTTATATCAGTATGAAACGCCTGAGCTAATTGAACTAGAAAATGGAAGAGAAGTTGAGTGCTTATTATTTTCTCAAAAAAGCAAAAATAGTTAAATTATTTTCATAATTTTCTCTTGTCTATATCCAACTATAATTTTTATATAGCCTCTAAGTAATTCATCAACTTTAGGATCCCCCGTATCGACAAAAAGATATTTTAGAGAATTAATTTTAGATCTAGTTGATATAACTATAATGTTTTTCCTTCCCACGAGTTTAATTACTTCTGGGCTTATTTGTTGATTTCCTCTTCCAAATAAAAAGCCTTGTCCACCAATGGGAGTTACTATTATCTTAGACCTTTCATTGTTTATTAAATTTAAAATTTCTTTCTCATTTGCATCTCTTTTAATTATTTCATAGTTTTTAATAACATCAACTCCTAATAATGTTTTTTCAATACCAATTTTTTTAAAAACATTATATGTCGTGGAACCAGGACCAACTATATAAATTAAGTTAGGCAGCATAATTTCTTTTAGATAGTTTGATATTCCTTCTATTTCATCCTCATCTATACTGATAACAGCTTGCTTACCAGAAGCGACCATTCCATCTGACGAAAAAGATTTCATATAACCATACAGTCTGATTACTAGTTTATTTTTTCTAAATTCATCCTCATCTATATCGAGAACCTCCTTCAACTTTACATTTACATTTTTATAGTAGTAATTTTCTAGGGTTATAGCAGCGTCTCTTGGACTCTTAGCAAAAACAGCACTGTACATTTTAACTCCAGAGGGGATTCCAATAACAAGAACAGATTCTTTTATAGCATCATAAATATCTCTAGCAGTTCCATCACCTCCAGAAAATACTAAGACATCGATTTGATTACTCATTGTTTTGGCACAATTAATCGTATCATATTTATCGGTTTTAAATTCGCTGTGAGCACAATTAATAACCAAAAATTTTTTTATCTTACTCTGTCTTATCACATGTTCTCCCATAATTCCATTCGGTACTAAAAAAGTGAATTTATCGTATAGGTGTAAGTTGTTCAGAAATTCCATTGTTCTATTAATAGATATTGGATTTGCACCTAAAGCTATTGCTTTTTCATATAAATTCCCATCAGTACCCTTTAATCCAACCTTTCCTCCCATTCCTGCGATAGGATTTATTATTAGGCCTATTTTCATGTTTTCGGCCTCATATACTTTATTATTTGGTCAACATTAAGGCATTTCGATGCATAAGTTCTTTGATTTGCAAAGATTAAATCTATTTGTTTTATTGCGCAATTTAGATCTATAAATTCATCACCACCAAGATCTTTTGCCATTTGAATTAAATTCATTGCAGCTCTTTTATCTCCTTCTTGTGCCTTTGCTAGAGCTCCAGCATATAAGACAAGAGATTGCAGCTTTTTTTCGTTGTATGATTTCCATGGATTTTCCATAAATGTATGCGCAAGCCAAAATAGTTCATTATCAAGAAATAATATAAAATCAGATAATTCTTTCCCTTTTTTAATTTCTGGTTCTCCAATAAAAATATCTAGTATTCTAAATCCGATTGATTTTGTTATCTTCTCTCTCAGAATCTTTGAATCCTTGCAAAATGCTACAACTTCTAAATGGGTTAAAGAAACCCTTATTGTATGGGGACATCCTAGATTGCTTAGTTTATCCTTTAAACTATTTAAATCATTAATGCTATATCCATTGTTTTCTATTACGTATAGTACCCTATCCATTTTTCTCCCTATAATTATATACAACTATAGTTTATATTAATTCTAATTTATATTTAATTTCATATTTAATAGTGAACCTTTTATATTAGCAAATCAATTTCTTTTAGTTTCAAAAGATTAGTTTCGCATATTTATTATTTTCGAGTAAGGTCTCTTTTAAAATACGTTTATTATTTAGGGGGGATTCGTTGAGAAGAAATTTAAGTGAAATGGTTGGAAGTATTATAGTTTTAACGATTGTATTGGTATCTTTAACATCGTTTTATAATTTTTATCTAAAGGACATTAATGAATCATATAAAATTATGAGCATATATCAAAAAAGGATTTTTGAGACCTATGACCCTCCTTTGATGAGTATGATTTATAATAGCAGTGGCCTTTATTTATTAATAGAAAGCTACTATCCCATAAATTTATCATATATGCTCATTGTGTTAGGAAATCAAGAAATTATAAAACCAATAAACCTATATACCAAATTTAGCGTTATTCCATTAATAAAAGATTATAACTGCACACAAAATGTTTCTGTATTTTTAGTTACTGACCATGGAACTATAATAACATACGATCCTTACTACGATCCAAGTCTTAACAAAATTCTAACGAATCCTAGCCTTGATTATTTTTCTTGCAGGTTTTTAGCAAGTAATGTTTCTCTGGAAAAAAATTATGATAAAGACTCAAGTACATTATTTAACAATTCTTATTTTGTATCATTTACTTCTCCAAACGTAAATTATTATTATGTTAACATTACAAAGCAATTTAACATTAATGTAAGTGGAAACATTAATAATAATTTGAATATCACATTTAATATCAATAGAACGAAATTTTACATCAATAATAATGGCATGATATATCTTGGCAGTTACTATATTAATAATACGAAATTAGAATTGTTTGCAGGAGTTTATTATAGTAATCAAAATTGTGTTATTTATGTATATATTTATTCAAATAATACAGCATTTTATTTAATTAAGGGTAATATAAGAGGGAATATTGTTTTTACTGCTTCTGTATTTTTAATGCCTATAACTTCAAATAACGCTCCTATATTGTCTTTGTATGGGAACATAAATAATTATACTGGTACATTAAATTATACCAATACTCTAATTAACGGTAATAATAATCAGGCAACATATGTAGGTGCAGGAGAATTAAATGGATATACTATAACCTCTGGACCTCTAGTTTTTTATTATTCAAATATTGGGTTGTCTCAATCGTTTAACATAAATATATCTCTTGAACTAGAAAAACTATACAAATATAATTATACTAAATCATATTTTTTGCTTCCACACTACAATTATATTGAGTATAAATTACTATTATCAAATCAGAGTCCCAGTATTACATATAACCTGTATAAAGCGATTTCTATTATGAATTTTCAATACCCAGAGTTAGTGTTTAATACTTCTTTTGGAAATATATCAAGAATCATTGATAATAGCTTTCACATTTTTCAGGCAAAGTATTATAATTCTTATCTTGTTTATTTTCCTTACTTAATTTATTATTATGATTCTATACCAGCTTTTACTCTAAAAAATACAAATGGTTTAAAATATTATTTAATTTTACATCCAGCTAATGTATCCCCATTTATATTGAATCCGATTATGATTGCTAATATAAATAATTATTTTTATTTTACTTCTAACAACAATTATAATCCTAAAATATATTATTCAGGTATAGATATTAACCAGAGCATTATTTACAATTTTATTAATGGAATTGCATATAATACTAATTGCAATCAAAATATATTCTTCAATTTGATTGCAAATAACGGAGAATTTTTAATAGAAAACGAATATATTTACGGTAAAAATTTTACTGCGAACTTGAATAATGGATTGTATGCCTATGTTTGTTTTAACAATTTAACTTATGATTCTGTAAATCTCGCGTATTTCTCATAAATGACCTCCTCCGCACCTTGAAGGGAGAGAGTTCTTTAGGGCGGATCATAGGTTTGTAATTTACCACCTTCATTTTCATCACTTCATAGTTAGTGTGTAGAGATTTCTCTACACTTCCCGGTCTGAAGAATTACAAGTTTAATGTACCCTTCTTACCATAGCTCTGTAAAGTACGGTATGATATTGGGAACGACAAACCTCGCCCCTTCTAGGGGCGGGGTAAAATTTTTTAAATCAAAAATACTATTTCTATTTG
>Ga0080006_1128135_pt1 | contig 24060 bp, 29 predicted proteins | sample RS3BMetagenome_FD_69209 | JGI IMG/M metagenome (GOLD analysis project Ga0080006, IMG submission 69209) | Ferric oxide microbial mat and aquatic microbial communities from Rainbow Spring, Yellowstone National Park, USA - RS3B (SPADES... ...
ACTAGAATCTTTTTCCTGGTCTACCTGGATCGGTTGAGAAAGAGTCTCGTTGCGCACCGCTGGGCGAGGCTTCACCAAGTGCATCCAGACTGATGGTTTATCGCTCTGCATGCTCCCGCAGACCGTTCTTCATTTCCTGGGAGCAAACGAGAAACATGGTATGAGCGCCACAGACGCTGTTTGCGAATCTGTTCCAATGCATCGTCGTTTCTTGCCAAGACCAACCGCTAAAAGAGCGGACGATATCCACTGGCAAGCAATTCGATACCAGTGCCGTTCGGCCTTCATGATAACCGTTGGAAAGGAGGATACGATTTCCGTATCTTCCAACGTTTACCTTCTATGCCGAAGTGCCCGTGTGCCGGACGAGTATGCTGGGCCAGTGCTGCATGCTGCCCCCAGGGGTGGGTGCAGTTGCGCCACCTGAACAACTCGCCCGCAATGCAGTTGATTCTCGGATTCAGGGCAGTTCGGGTGTGTCTCGAAGTCGCCCAGGTTGCAGTTATCTCCTAGTACACCGCATCGCGCTGCCGCATGCAGTAGGTCTGTCTGCGCAGTTTGCAGGCGCCCAGAATGATGTAGAGTGCCGACCCCGTGTCGGATGAACGACGCCTCGAGCCGACATGCCCATTGGTATGGCAACGCTGCTCTGTCTTTGTATTGCATCCGCACTTGCGGTATAAGCGCTACAACGGGTGCAGCACTGCATGCACTCGGCGCGAGAGATACCATAACAAACGACCAGTGTATCCTATAGAAAGTATGGGCCATGGAACCTGAAGGTACAGTGCGTCATGATGAATACGTTCCCGAATGCCTATATCCCTCATTTGATCTTGGGTATACGTTCAATGTAAACCTTTAGTCGAACAAAAAATGGAAACGCTGCATAGGTGAATGAATAACGCAACATCCGCTCAAACCGTGCTACTGGCCGGCCAGTCTCCTCCGGAACGCTCACATCATTCTATCAAGAGAATAACGATTGTGAACACACACTCGCCATCGACGGGCTTCCACTCTGGCTCAGCATGGTCCCGTTACCATAACCCAATCGTTGCGTCTGTGCTAGTTTTCAACTTTCACTTGTTCAGCGCGGTAGTTTTCTCAAAAAAGTGCGCCGTTTCCGCTACGCCGAGCAGTTGCGTCACTCTCAGAGAAAAACGGTCGCAAGTGTAGGCGAGGCGTTTGTAACTGGACCACGTGTCCGGGGAGTGTCTGGCACCTGGTCTGTGGGGCGACTCCCTCAAAAGCTACAGCGGAGTCAGCATCAAGACTGGTTGCGTGTCTCGAGGATGCGACTTCGCAAACGTCCGCTGACCAGGGCATTGACTTGTATCAAGTCCGAAGACGCGCGAAATGAGCGCTTAGGAAAGGCTGCAGGTGAGATAAATGAAAAACCTGCGCCAGAAGACAGCGATGCTAGCCCCAGCGTGAGGCAGGTTTACCAAGCACTCGTACAGACGTACGGCGAACGCAACCGACGTCCAACCGGGCGAAGCGTTCTTGAGGCTCTCGTTCGTACGATCCTCTCCCAGAATACCACGGATAAGTTGTCAGGAGCTGCGTATCGGGCGCTTCGGTCTCGTTATAAGGACTGGGCGGACGTGCTGCATGCACCTGTCGGGGAGATTGAGGAAACCATTCGGATCGGAGGCCTTGCACGAACGAAGGCTCAACACATACAAGATATTCTGCGCGAACTTGAGCACAATGCAGCAACGACAGGCACCGACACTGACTGGACACAGGGTCTGGAGTTTCTCCGCAATGTACCCACCGCGCAAGTCATGGAATACTTGACCCGCTACCCAGGTGTCGGTCCAAAAACTGCCGCATGCGTGGCGATGTTCACCCTCGAACGCGATGATAGTTTTCCTGTGGATACGCATATCTTTAGACTGGCGAAGCGGCTCGGATGGGTACCGAATGGGCATACCCGGGAACAGGCTCAAGTAGATTTAGAGAATCTGATACCAAGCACTCTCCACTACCCGATGCATATTCTGATGATTGAGCATGGGCGCAAGGTTTGCACTGCTCGGGGACCGCGATGCCAGCACTGTAAACTAGCAGGTCTGGGCTGCCCGAGTGCCACGCAAGATACAGAATCGACGCCCGTCTGATCTGAAGCGAGAGTCTCGTATCAAATGGAGCCCGAATTCTGGAGCGTAGAACGATGTAGAGGTATTGGAGCGTTCGGACCTCGCAACTGCTTTTAAAGTTTTACCGAGTTCTGGTGACAACGCGTATTCAAGCATGCATGCATGCCCGCCTTTTCTATTCGAGTTCGTTTGTTGCCGATGACTCTTTTCTGAAAGAGCGTTCGACGTGCTCGTCGCTCCCGCTGCTGAATACATTCCGAGGTTGCGTATCGAGGTCATCGTCGGCTGTGCTGCGTGTAGATGAGCGTTCAAGCGCGTACACACCTGGAGCACCGGATCCGGTGGTTGCGTACCCCGGGTCGATGACGTGGCTTGGGGCGGTCACTTTTCGCGTGCAAGGCCACTGAGAAACCAAAGCGATCTGCACATGCATCACGCACTGCGAACAGATGTGCGACTCCTAATCGCGCCCAGAAGGTTCAAACGCGTACGAATGTGTGCGAGCAAGTGCATCGCAGTGTACATGCGGCAACGTGCTTTCAGAGTCTTAACTGTGGTTGACTCTTGCCGATGATCCTTCGACTCTGGCCATGCTCTCTCTATTCACGGCGCATTCCCCTGAGGAATGCAGGCTGGTCTCTGGAACGCGACACTGTAGAAAGGTCCCGTCTGAACGAATACAGCTTTCATTCAATAACTGTTTCTTAAAATACATATAAAGGATGTCGACGCGCCCGGTTGAGCAGGGTTCCGCGGATTCCCAGCGGACCCTCGGGTGACACTTGAAGTTCGAGTCTTCTTCCGAGGAGCGTTTTTAAGCGATCTGCGCCATAGGCGGTTCTGGTGTCGTGCACACCAAGAAAGCGCTCATCGCATTCCCGAATGGACTGCGGTATCGCGCCAAACCCCAAAAGAAAGTTGAGCGAGCGTCTGAGGAGACGCCCCTAGACTAGGCGATGAGCGTGCAGGTTTATTTCGGTTTACCGCGGGGAGTCGATTTTTTGCTTTCGTAGGATTTTCACGATTCTGAATACCCGAGAGATTGCTTGGTAGCGCTCACGCTCGAACCTGGATGAAAGCCGGCATCTCTGGCGTGTCGATACAGGTGCACGCTCGCTGGCGAGGCATGGTGTGGTTCGGCTGCGAGACGTCCGCGGCAGCACGATCGCGACACCGGTACCAGATCAGGAGAGAACACAGAGCTGCTTGCTTTGTTTCCGCCTTTCGACTTTACCAAATTTTTTTGAGATGCGCTGCCTCGAACGTCGACGTGAAGCGTAAAGGCCTTACAGATTCATGCATAGCTTTAGGATTCTCGGTCGTGTGGTCTCGGAGAGGCTCCTCGGACTCTGAGGCGCCGGAATTCCTTATGTCGAAAGGATGATTCGCGATGCACATGGCCGGGGTTTGTCAAAGAAGTGTCATCATCCTCCAACAAGTACGTGCGAATCTCTACGATTCTCCTTTCCGTCCGAGTAGTCCACTCAAATCGCGCATTCATCACGATTTCAATGATGCTGTTCAGAGGCAACTCATGGGGCCGGCAATTCGTGCCGCCCGATTAACGAGAAACATGACTAGGTGTCGTCTCTTGACGACTTTTTTCCAGCACTTGTGGGAAATTCACTGAACTTGTAACAAAAATGATCTTTTTTCTTCGTAATCCATACCATCCTGTCTTGACGGTCATCGACGAGACCGCATTCTAAACCAGCACGATGGCTGTCACGAGATATGGTGCGAAAAGTATCCGTCTTTTCTTTTTGCATGGAGCAATGGTCTTTGACCCCCACTTGTGTCATCGCGAAGCTTGCTTCGAATGGAACGTTTGTGTTGCCGCTCTGCAAGTCCAAAGCGTTGACGGATTGATATTTCTTGAACTGCTATCCTGCATGGATCTTGCTTGCGGTACTCGTTTCATCATGGACGGCATCGCTTTCCACAAATCCTCTATCGAATGGAACGGCGTCCGCTTTTGCATGCGGCAGACAGCGCAGTCGGCGACGGGATCGCGAAAACCAGGTCCGCCATCGCAGATATGACGCGGGGCGTCAACAAGCTGGAGTGCATCGAGGCGGCCTGATGCCCCTGTCGAGGACCTCCACCGAACGATGATGGAAGTGGTCACGCCCAACAGGACACCGCTCGGAAGAAGAGGTGTGGTGGACATATGCGAACACCTGGCCACAGTCAAGTGTCCGCTGCTGCAAAGAACGCACTGATACTGAATGCAAAGGTGAAAAAGATAGCGAGCGAAGCGTTGATAAGAGGAACCGGTTGGGCTTGAGGTGCGTAAACAACACCTGAATGCTGCGAAAGCGCGATTTCAAGGCTGCCATCAACACCATCGGACAGCAGACGAGAAATCTCGAGGGAAAGGAGGAACCAGCGTATTTGTAGCCAGACACGAGAGAAAGAGAGAAAGAGTTGAACTGCGGAAAAGGCTCGCAAAGGCTGCTCTGAAGAGATTTGGGAGGAGGCATGAGATTTCGTCTGCGCACCCTTGGTACAACGTTGTCCATTTTATGCTATTAGGATCAAGCCCACCCGCAAACGTCTGCACACCATCATTGAATCAGTATAGAATATAACATTACAGTACAATATTGCCACTCGCACGCCGCGGCCGTCGCTCGGCCATCGTCGTTGACCCAGACGTACGCTCAAGCACGCTTTCTCGGGAGGGTTAGCCTTCTTGTAGCTGGGTCCTTGTTCTGGGCCAGCGTTCCGGTGTGTGACTAGTCCTGCCGAGTGTCCAAGAACTTCGATCGAGCTATGGCAACTAGATTCAAGAAAAATAGGAAGAAGCGCGGTCACGTAAGTGCTGGGCACGGGCGCATCGGTAAACACCGAAAAGGTGGTGCTCGGGGAGGTCGCGGCATGGCGGGCGGCATGCACCACCACCGAACGCTTCTGGATAAATACCATCCAGGTTACTTTGGTAAGGTAGGCATGCGGTACTTTAATGCCGGAGCGGATAAAAATGCGAAATACACGCCATGCATCAACATCGATAAGCTATGGACGCTCATTCCGCCTGCGGAGAAAGAAAAGTACGCCTCGAACAAGGAGGCGGCTCCTGTCTTGGACGTGACGCGAGCAGGTTTCTTCAAAGTGCTTGGACGGGGTCACCTTCCGAAGCAGCCACTTATTGTGAAAGCAAAGTATTTTTCCAAGACGGCGGAGAAGAGGATCAAGGCTGCTGGCGGTGTTTGCGTGCTCACAGCTTGAGCCGTGGCGAAGGCCTTGGCGACATCACCATCTCCACCTCAGTGAGACAGTGCAGCAGGCGGTGAAGCGTGCCTCTGCAAGCTGAGAGAGACGTTGGTATTCGGCAAGGTTATGCTCGGCTTCAGCGCTCCAAGGTATCCAACGAGTTTGGTATTCTGAGGGCTTGGCACACCCTGCGCACGCGTTCTGAAGATAGATGGGTGTCGCCTTGCCGAGATGAACAACTCACGGCCGCAAACTGCACTTGCTGTGAGGTGCTGGCTCTCAGGAACGTCTGATTTTCAGTTCTGATGGATGCGTTGGTGACCACCTCGTGGCCTGCTACGCGGGTACGATGTGTGTAACGCGGTGCGGGAATAGGCGGGCATGTCTCTCCGTTCGTGCTCGCAACGATTCATTATGGGTGTGTGGCGCCGCCAGTGCAGCCGCAGAACGCACGCTGGTGTGGACAGGTCTCGGAGTGCCCGCAGACGAGCCACTCGTGCTTGCGCTGGTGTTGCGCGCTGCACTTGCTGGAAACACTTTCATGCTATCAGTGGCAACCCGCGAAGAGCAAATGAGCCTATTTTCCGAAACAGTAAAGGTATCGCCAGGCTCAGCCTGACCCGCCATTTCCCCAGTCATCCCAGTTGTAGCGACGAGTACCGCAGGGGTCGTCCCTAACGCCGGCCACATGCACGGCTTCATCGCAGTGCAGGTGCCAGCAGCAACTCGCGAGCGTACGAATCCTCGCCATGACGGCAATGATTGCTTCGGGCACTACCAGCACTCTATAGTCGGCGTGCTCGGAGATATATCCGTTGCCGGCATGCATGGGTGCAGTGCCAGCGTATGTGCACCCATCATATGGTATACACTCAACGCCAAGCTGAACTCAGCGCGTACGCGAATTGCCAGTGCTTCATGGGCGTGCGGGACGGGCGCTCGCCCAGTGTCGTAGCGACGCTTCGAGCCGTCTCCCAGCAGCACGATAGTATGCGTCAAGAGCCGTCGAGCTGGACTGTGCTGCTCTTGGTGAGGTAGAGCGTTTTCCTTGAACGTTCCCTGGTGGATATACAGGTGTGAGGCTTCCCGGAGAATCCTCAACGACAAGCTCATGGTCGCTCGCAAGAACTGTTATGCGCTGGTACCGCAAACCACGGATGCGGGGCAGTCCATAACATGAGACAGACGCCTGCCGTACGACACGAACTGCTTCGATGAGACGAGGCTGGGGCTCGCTGTCGACGGCTGCTGTCGGCAGGTAACGCACAAACCACAAACATGGTCAGTTACACGAGGGTTCTACCTCTTCTCATCGTGAACCTCGTCCATCGAGGTATTCACGTGCTCCGACACCATCACAGCAACATTCGTGCCAACACTTCTGTGCACTACGCTCGATGTGTTTTCCGAACAGAGGCGCCATCCCCGTCTGTACCTGTATATGCGGTAGCCAGTTGCGAATATCCGACCCTGGATCAGCACTGATGCCGCTACGTGCCGCTCCGAATATTTTTGCAGCCAGCTCCATGATGCAGCGACAGGCGTTCCTGGTACGTCGAACTTAGAACGCCTTTGGAATGCTGGCAAGCTCCCTGACGATGCGGATCCAGACTTGCCGACTTGGAGGAAGCGTCCGTTACGCGGGTTCGCGGCAGCAGCAGCAGCAGCAGTAACGCCATGCCCCAGTGCATGGTCGTTGCGGCGCTTGTGGTTTGCAGAGGCCACAGTGTATCCTAGCGATTGTCGAAGAGGGTTGCATGGCTGGCTTTATGAATGCCGCTCATAGAGACTGCCCTTCATGCTCGTCAATCCGTGTCGGAATGCTTATCAAGCGCTGAGTCACTTTTTCAACAAGTACTAGCTGCTCGAGACGAGGCAGAGCGGCGGTGTCAAGTCCAAACTACCTGGCTACGAGTGCTGGTACGCGATGTGTGTGCGCTCGTCGACGAGAGGCTTGGCGACTTTGCCGACTGGAACTGCGAAGAAAATACGCTAGATGCTGCGGAACTCCGGAAACTTCTCGAAGAAGATGCTGGCCCGGAGGCACTTGCGGAAAAAGCACACGCTCTCATCCAAGCGCAACGCTCGCGAAAACGGGAGCGACTCGCAGAACAGGACGAGGTGGCAGGCAGCGTAGGCGGCCTCGGAAACTACAAAGCCGAGTTGGAAATGATTCACTGTCAACTAGAGAAGCGCTTAAAGGAACCGAAGAGTGAGCGCGCGTACCTGGCACGTTCAATAGCGTCCGTAGCGACTGAGCTCGATCGCTGTGCAGCGCTGTTGAAACATGCCCGACAACTTGCTTGCAGCGCGTTGCAGGACACGCACCAGTGACACGCTAAGGTAGCGGGATAATCAACTGAAACGCCTCGAGAGCGGAACGTCTCGTGCGCGAGCGGGAAGCACGTCATGTTACCGACGCTTGACTTTGGACGAGCATCACCGGCTACCGACTTTCTTTGCATCCGCGGTCGGTGCAACCATGCGGTCATCGATTCAGGAACCGGAGTCGTAAGCGCGTTCAGTGCTGTGGCCTTTGATCCGGTACTATCCCTCGTGGTAGAAGCAGTTTTAGCAGGCGATTTGTAGAGGAATGCAAGACGCCGTGCGTCAGCCGTTACTAGACAAAATGAGTCGCAGGTGTGCACACCCGCTCCGTCCCGATTCGCTGGACGGTGCTCCTCTGACCGTCTGCGAATGAAGCATGGCTGCTGGACGGATACACAGGGGAATGGAGGCACCATATGCGTACCAGATTTCGCGTGCTTCGCGAGAAACAAGGCTCCAGCCCTGTGATGCAAGATCGCGTAGGGAAAGCGCTGCGCTCCGACGCTGGATAACGCTGGGCACTGTTCATGTCGCTTGATCAACAAGGCAATGTGAAATGCATCCCAAAGTAGTACTCGAAAGCAAATGGAATCTTCCGCCGACTTATGCAGCAAGAAGCCGAACTCAGCGGGAAAATTTGCCAAGGGATGTGCTGAGCTTCGCTGCATGGCCCCCTGTGGTGAATGGCGCAAGCTCACTACGATGCAAGTAAAATGCCGAAAGGAATCCAATTGCAAACCAGCTGCAGCTGCTAAGAAGCACGAGCATCACTAGGTTTGCGGGAAAGTTGTCGCCGAACGAGTGCAACATTGCAAAGCATAACACATAGATTGGAAGCACAACGCATAGCAAAATACGATGCTCGGACGTCATAGGTCCATCTTGTTGAAAAAAGAAAATCAGCAAAAGCGCTGTTGAGAAAATAAATGCATACATGATCATATAGACACGGCGCATTAACCGACGCATCTCCTGCGGCTCCTTGGAATGCCAAAAAGAATCACTCTGCATGGAGACTGGCGATTTGCCGCTCTCTTGCTGGGTCTGACGGAGCGCCTCCAGAACCGCTTCGCGAATCGAGCTCGACGTCAAGCCAGCATCGGCACCAGAGGGTCCAGCGGACTCTGGTGCGCCCCCCTTGCTCTGGTTGTCTGCCTCCGTGAGGATCGTCGCCCCACTTGCGGATGGAGCGCCACCCATCACGCTCGTTCCTGGCTCATGCTCTTCAGGAAACTGGCGGAGCCGCTGCGGTGCAGTGGTCCATCGAGCGTCGTTCCGCGCGAGATACCGCACCGATGTATGCGCTGCTGGATACATGACGCCACCATTGCCCGTATAGTATTCATCCAATAGCTCGTCGGACGCTTGTTCGGTCCAACGCGGCCCAGCGCTAGGCATAAGCTCGTGCTCTCCGAGGCGGACTAACCGCTGGTGCTGTTCTTCGTAAACGTCGGCGGCCGCACTGCTCGAAACACGCTCACCACCGACTGCCGGATACAGGTTATCCCCGTGGGGTGTGCCAGCTCGATATCGACCATTTTTAGAATGGTACTCAGCACCGGACATAAGTTCAGCACTCGTAGAAGCCGCGAGCGGCCGATTGCGAGCGTTCCCAGAACGACCGTCTGCGAGCGGCAACGAGAGCACTGCCGACTCGGTCTCTGGGGCGAAGGGGCTAGCGCGGTCAGCTGGGCTCCCAGAACGCCCTCCGAAAGCAGCACCTTGAGCATCTTCACGTTCTCTTTCCCAGACTGTAGAACGTGGCCTCTTTCCGTGAAAACCCTCCGCAAGGGTTGCCGGTGCCCGGACACCTACGAGCCACGTGCCGAGGCGCCAAACCAGACCTACAGCGTACCACAACAGACGATAGAGTCGCGTCACCAAGAACATGGCATATTCGTGTTTAACGGAAGCTTTTATGCAAACAGCACCCACGGGAAGCAGCAGAAAATACCTCTGAAGCGTAAACGTTGGACCGTTGCTGCTCCAGCGGTGCGCCTGGAGTGCCTCGGCACCAGCAGCAGCAGCAGCAGCAGCAGCAGCAGCAGCAGCAGCAGCAGCAATCTGCACGCGAAGACGCGCTCTCCGTGGAGCGAGTCTACCGTGAATGCCACTGCTGGACGCATTCAGGCAGCTGTGGTGCAACTTGAGGGCGTCGAATCCCCAACCACATCATGCAGTTAGGTATTTGGCTGTTTTGTGCGTCGGTATTCTCGGTTCACGCATCATGGAGCATGCGGGTGACTGGAGGCTCGTGATACATTCGCATGTGTGCGCATGAAGACGTGTGGGCATTCGGACTTGCAGGATCGACGCAGACTCGCGTGCGTTGGTGGTAGCGGCTTTCATGGGATGCAGCATCATCGTATGGTGCCAAGCGAGCCATCTTCGTTTACATGAAGCGATCGTTGCATGGATGGATCGACAGGTGTCTGATATTGGAAGCGGGCGACGAGCGGGCGCTCAATGTCCCGCAGGACTCCCGCTCGATGTCGATCTGTAGCTGGTGGATATCTCGCAGCCGCTAGCGTCCTGGGAGCTACAGACAGCGAGTATGGAGCTCGTGATCGGCTCGAGGGCAGGCGCGCCTGCCTCCGGTCGTGTCTAGCGGTCGCTGGGCGTATTCCATTCAAGTTCAGCGGAAACAGTGGCTCGGGGGTTGTTCTCCAAAGCACTCTGAGTAAAAAAATCATCCATGGTCGTGCGTTTTGGATCGAATGGAATGGTGTTTGCACTGATTCGTGATCTATGAAAGGCGTGTCCAGAAAACAGGACACGTCACAGGGCTGTGAACGGTTCCCACGTGAAAATACACAAGTTTCCGGGTATTGGAAAGTGCTGCGCAGACAGTCACCGTGATTCGTGAACGTCTCCAGAGAAGCATCTCGTTCGTGTGTCCGGGGCGAGAAGCTGCTTGGGCGCGCGACAGCATTTACGCTGACGCATGCGTGGCCAGAAGCGTCGATGTTCTTGGCTGAAATGCTCGGCACGAGTCGGGCTCAAGTCTGGCTCCCTCGATGCCAGGTCGAACGTTATGCGCAGAACGGGAAAATCTGGAATACCTGGACCAGCACGCCACGTTTGCCTTTCTTGAGGGTATTCAACGAAGGCGTGCATCCTGTAACTTAGAGAATGCCTGACGGCTTTCTTTACGATGCCATTGCTAGCTTGCGAATATCTGATCGAACTTGTACAAGTAAGGTATTCCATCGTCGGCAAATGGATGACCCATCGTTTGCGGCGTCCACATACTCCATATCGTTCGCTCAGAACGGAACCAGTATAAATCTATTCACAGGATTGTGTGCTCGTCCATCGGAGCCAATCCATTGCTTTTCTAAGAACTACCACGGAATAAGCCATATGATGTGAAGTTTCCATATAGTAGAGACGACCAGTGATGCAGATACGAATGGACAAGTTAAGAAACACGCTAGTAGTGGCGCTGGTCGCACGTTGAGCAACACACGATCGATTCCGTACTGAAACGCGAACAGTTTGGGCACGACAGACGGGTATTCATCTCGCTCGATGAGATTCTATTCCACAGAAATCGTACATCTGCGTGTGGATACTCAACGAGCGGCAATGCAATGTTTGCAAAGAAGACACAGGCGAGCTTCGCGACTCTACCAGGCCAAGCGGCGATGTCGACGGGTGTTCGCATACAAACCTTCAAACGAGAGGAGCCTTTCGCACTCGATGCGTCACCTAAGCAGTCTTCGTGCATTCGCCTTCCCATATTCTTCTGTCCTGCTCTCAGATAACGTCGCTTTCCATCAATCTACACGGTAACGGAGATCGTAGCTGAGACTGTTGGTAAGCGAAACTTGATGCCAGCCTATGCTCAGTGGTTTCATCCATCCGGGCGCGTCTTCTCTATCGTCAAACGCCATTTTTATGTTCGACGATCAATAGACGAGTCATTCGAATCTGGGACCCCAAACTTCTTCGACAAGTCGTTCTCTAGCTCCACAAGCACGCAACTGCGCAGTTGCTTCTCTGCTCATGCGTGCTTGGGGGTGAAAGGCCAGCTCTGGTCCACGGGCGTGCTCCCGATGGACGAAATGACGAAAAACTGCGAGGAGCGGTAGATATACACCCAGAAGAGGCGAGTCTCGGTGGCAAAGTCCACCCAGTGCGCACGGGCCGTGGCAAAAACGAACGGATATACCGTATACCGACCGCGTTCCTGCCAAACCGCCAAGTAAACGAGAAGAAGAAGAAACCTCCGCATCATGAAGAGAAAGATCCTCCTAAAGACAGTACGAGCATTGAGAGAGGGCAAAAAGTGTGAGGGCAGAAGGATTCGTCAAATACCTCTGTCGAGGACGCTCTACGAAAATCCATCGACGGGGAACGTTTCCCGGAAATGTGATACAGCAAGGCACCAGTGATCGTAGAGTCTTGTCCTGGGGGAATGCTCACGCAGCGCCTCTCGACTTGAAGCACCTGGTAATGCCATTGTCCATGCGCGTTCTGAACGCCGGGCTTCTAGCTGCCTGCGCTCCTCTGGATTTTTTCAATCAAACCGTTGTGCAATTTCTGATGCTGGGGATAGATATTGTGGGACGGACTGAGACGCTCAGGGCTCGATATGATCCCGAGTTGGACGTGGCAGACGCCACGGGACAAACCAGCGAATAGTAGGTCGGCACCAGGACCCGTGCCAATGCCCCGAACCCTGTCCTGGACAGAGGCGATGCTGCATACGCTTCATTCAGAGAGTACATGCGGGTCCAGATTTTTCGACCAGACCATCTTTGCTACAAGGACCGGAGAGCATGCTGGCGTCCCCAACAACCGATTCCGTTGCTCCATGTCACGAGGCGGTCACTCGCCAACCTCTTCATTGAGATGAAGAACAACAGCACCGATGCGTCGCGTCGTTTGCTCGAGACCTCTGACGCGGCACGTTTTGGAGAGCGCAACAGCTTCACGTTTGTTCCTTTGATGGACGGGTACAACGCGTGCAGGGATCGGTGCTGCACGATGCCCATTGATGCCTTCGGAGCGAGATTCACACATCTCGAGCGCAAACTGGCGCTGAAGCGGGCATCCAGGGAGAGCGTAAAGCAGCGACACATCCACGATGTGGTGTCCGGAAGCATGACCGAGCGTCAGCCTGCCACGAAATCGAAAGCGAGTAACTTGCCGAGCTGGGACTCTACCAGAAACCATGTGCACAAGTCCGTTTTTCTTCGCAGAGACTTGAACGCCTCAGTGAACGCCAGAAACTATTTTGTGCTTCCGGATTGATCATCGAGTTTGCATTTTTGGCGGTCATCATGTCATTCACCAGGTTGGTACTTGGATGAAACGCCGAACCCCTTCGATGAACTCATCGGTCGCCACGAGCGACAGACTTCCATCCCGGCCTGGAACGAGGTACGCGTACATGATGGAACGGCACGGCGAACGCTGGAAATCCAGCACACCCGGATCTCCGTCTCTGGACACTGGAAAAGGCCCCGCATGCCAATGGGTGCACTTTCATGGCGCTCCACGATTCACCATTACCGAGTACGTAAGTAAAGTACTGACATCCCACTTTACTTTTTTCGAAATCCTCCGCTGCACGAAAAACATTGCTTGTCATATGAAACCTCCAACGGCTTCTGCCTCTGATGCCCATATGCCAGGAGTTTCTCTGCTTGCTCGATGATTTTCCTCTAGCTTGCCGACATCATACCTCCATAGATGCAATCCTGTGTCGAAATCAACACAGTCGCCGCATCCCATGTCATCAAGCGGGTGCGTCTTGTCGCTGCACGACGCTGTGCTGGCGGTACGCCTCGAACACATACGACCCGACTCTGGTTTGCAAGGCGCTGGCGGCCGTCGCCAGGTCCACTCGTGCATTGCCAGTCGCCAACAGAGACAGCAAGTTCTCGTTCGGAGCGCAAAGCTCGATCGGCGACCTCTGCTGGCTATCATATCAGATGCTGAGGACACAAAGTCTAGTGCGCATGCCCTTCATCGGAAGTATTCCGCACGCTATAATGACCGGCATGCTCCCAGCATCTGCCATGGACCTCGCAAGCATCGAGAGCGCTCCGGGAGCCGTTATCGGGTTTTTGACTTTTCCGAAGCGCACTTCGCGCTTGTATCATTCCAACGATGTACCTGCGTGTGTCCTACCTGTAGGTAGCACAGCCTATGTTTCGCAGCTGCAGTTCCTTACCGAGCAGCACCCAAGTTCCAGGAGACGTTGCAGGCAAAACGAAGGGTGATATCGCGGGCGCTCCAGGGGCAGCGCGTCTGCGATCGAGTCGACAATCGTCAGGGAGCGGCTCGGTGCCGGCATACCCCCTGATGCAAACACGCTTTTCGTTTGCTTTCGGGAACTGTGGACGTTTTCATCTACACTGTGTCGACGATGCAGGCGGGAGGCGCTGAAATTTGGCCAGGTGCGGGTGCTGGTACCGCTGCAGGCACTGGTGGTTCAGATGCGACTCCAGTCGCGGCGGCAGCGACCACGACAACGGGAGCTAGCCGCTCCTTCAGCGTACGCGACTGGGAGGCACGCCTTAGACAGGTTCGGGTCGACAAACGCGATATCAATCGCCTCGTGATGAACTATTTCGTGGTGGAAGGATATGCGGATGCAGCGGCTGCGTTTGCCAGCGAGTCGGGTATGGAGCCGGGGGTGGACCTCAGTGCAACCCAGCAGCGGCTGGAAGCTCGAGCGCTCGTCGAGGAAGGTCGCATCCTGGAGGCCATCCAAAGAGTGAACGCGCTTAACCCTGAAATTCTGGACTCGAACCCGACGTTGCACTTTCGTTTGCAAAAACAGCGCCTTATCGAGTTGATTCGACAGGGTTGTATCGAAGAAGCGATCACCTTCGCACAGGCGGAGCTGGCGCCTCTCGGACAGACCGATGAAAGTTATCTGGAGGAGCTGGAGAGAGCGATGGCGCTCCTTATCTACGATACGGCAACGCAACACCCCGACACTTCCATGGTTCAAGAACTCCTCGACGAACGACAGCGGACCCGGTTGGCGAGTGAGTTGAATGCTGCCATTCTGGCGAATCAGAATCAAGAGATTTCGCACAAGCTGCCTCGCCTTATTCGACTCATGCGGTATGCTGAGCGGGACCTGCGCAGTCGCGGTGTCGTGTTTCCTGAACTAGACCTGGAGACGGGCGTGCTACGCGAGTCGTCGGTGTCGGCGACTTCGACTCAGGCAGAGCCAGAGCCCATGGCGGATCCATCGGCATGACAAGGCCCAGTGATGCAGCATGACTCACGAGTACGATCAAACCCCGAAGACGCAGATCGCATCCGCTGCTGTTTTCGCGGTGCTCTGGGTTACCTGATAAAGGGAGCGATTGCGAGTACACACCAGAAGCCAGGGACTCCAAGGTGATCACCTGCGGCACACGCTGTCCCGAAAGTGAATGAGCCGCGGGGTCATGCGCGAAGAGTATCTCTGGGCATTCTCCGGTTCACGGTGTTCAGCATTGATCCCATCGATGCTGGTGATAACTGATTCCGGGAAGTCGCTCGTGTGGTTTATAGCTTGCTCGATGTGACGAATTAAGAGCAGTCCACGCGATGAGGCATATCGACTTTTAGCACTCGCGTGGCGGGTCGTAGGCGTCAATTCAGACTCCCTGTTACGATTCGGGTCCATAGGAAAAGGCCGTGATTTAGCTGGATGTCTGCACCAAGGCTGCGATTTTTGCAAGCATCAAATCCATATGTGGACGTGGTCGAACACTGAACATTGCCGTCGCCGCCGCCGCCGCCGCCGCCACTACCACCACTACCACTACCACTCCCTGCCGCAGTGCCCCGCGACAGAAAAGTTCCCCATCGCGATACCACATCGAAGCCGTGCGACGCTAGGCATGTCCATGGACGCTGGTGACGCCATCCAATGACCCAAGGAGCGATCCGCTCTCTTTCTAACGACGCCGAGTCACGCCGTGATCAGGCGCTTGTGATCGAGCTAGCGTCAAACAGCGAATGATCATGGCAATCTTGCTGCATGCTTCGCGCAAGAAGTTTCCGGCCTGTACGATCGCAAACGTGATGCTACAACGTGACTGCTAATCCACGATTCTATCGTGCATCGGTTGTACGCTTGTGTGCACGTTGCCGTCTATGCCAGATGGAGCTAGGCAAGCGCACTTTCCCCAAGATTGCTCTAGCGGGCCAAAATCCCCTCTAATGGACCTTGCTGCGCATTCGATTGCGCAACGGCAACCATGAATGCCAGAACAGCATCTACTTGCACATCCAATGGAGCAACGGTTTCCATTGGACAGTGCAGGAAAAAAGTCTGCCACAGATGATGCCCGTTCTCCGCAAGACCCTCAAATGCGGAGAGATAAAATAAGTAATTACATAAGAAACGACCCGCGTCGTCATTGACACGCACTGTCCAGTTCGTTCGACCCCACTCGTTCAGCAGGGACTCGGTGCGGTCACAGAGAGAGGCCAACGCTTCCCCGTCAAGTTCGTAGCGTGCACCGAGCTGAGCACCACGGACGACTGGAATCGGCGTTGTCGGTTGCCAGCCTCTTTCGTCGGGGAATCGAAAAAGCGCCTCATTCACAGCACTGCGCTCGACGAGGAAACCATCCGCGGATGCGTCAACTCCGAGATGCAAGAAACAGACCGTCCTGTTTCTGCCATCTGACGAGATATTTGGTTTTTGTCGCATTTGGAGGCACTGGGTTTTCATTTCCGCAAGCGTCTCGTGAGCCGCTGCTGCCGACACCTCGAGGATCCGCAGATCGACGATTCGCACAAGCCGCTCGTGCAACATCTGAACGCGACCTGGATCCTGCAGGATTTCTCGTAGTCGCAGCACGACACGCTCCGTCGGGTTGTCTTCCATAAGCGCAAACCGGCCAAATCCAGTGATGTAAAAGTATGTGACTGCTTTCGATAGCGATGGAGGCGCTCTTGGCAGGTCGACCACCTGCAGTTCGTTTTCATGCTCAGCGTTCGTCACTTGAGCTGACGAAACATACGTTGAATGAGCACCGCCCAGGTGGCCTGTTTCTTCGTGCGCTCCCACAGGTTTCGAAGTGCTCGCTGCGCGCATCCCAGTGAGCCACGCTCTCCCCTGCACCGCACACCAACAACGAACGCCTCAAAAGACAAAAGTTGCTGCAGGCAGTGTACAGTAGTGCGGAGAAACCCGCCCTAGACAACTCGTCGCCAACTGACTTGCAGACGCCTCCTGGTCTTTTCGGACCGGCCACCTACAACTGATTCCATCTTTTTCTCATATAATTCAACTTTTAGAAGTTGTCCCACAAAGTTCGCTCGTGTCGACGCTGGAGGTCTCGTCTCCAGCATCGCACTTTTCCTTATATGGATTGCTGCGTTACAGCCTCGGTTCATAAACTCCATTCGTTTATTGCCGCTGGTGGAAGTCACCATTTTAAGGAGTCCTTGAAGTCGTGCCTTCCGTTCCATTTCATTTGCTGTCACCTCACCGTACTTTTCTATATCTTCTAGGATTTGCTGGCTCTTCCCCGTCTCGGCCGTCTGAATTGTACGCCCCAGTTCATCCCATAATATTTTAAAATCAAGGCACTGCTTTATGCATTTAGCTGAGGACATTCCCGGAGGAGATAGCACTTGCGCAGAAAGGACGACAGGTGCCCCGGTAGTGTTGTATGCTGAGCGCTTCAGCGATTCGCTCCATGCATCGATCGATACGTTTCACGATACAAAACACTCCCTCAATGGGGTAGACCAACGGAAACCACTAAAGAATGAAAACCAGCTCTATCCAGACAGAATCGGCAAGATCTCGAACGCAACGGGAATGATGAAATGCCAGTTTGTCCCGTAGAAGGACGTCGTTAGACGTCAGGGAAAAGGGACCCTTAATTCGACAACGTGGTTGAACCTGTTGTACGAGGCTGCTCTTCAAGTTCGATCTTATATACAACGGACTCTGATTGCTCGTGTACGCTCAGAGCGTTTCGTACGAGGCAAGTCGCATCGACTGAAAAAACAAACCGACGTCCTTGTGCTTCATATCCATAGTGACTTTCCAGGAGCTTTGTTGTAGTTGCTGTTTCTGTCGAAGATGGCCGTGTATGGACTAGGACTTTTTTGCGACGATATGTCTCAGTGTTTTTGGGACCGCACGAACAGACTTCTGCGAAACAGAGACGCCGTTTGCGGCTTCGATCATCGCTTTTCTTTGCTTCCCGTAAGGTGATCGACGAGTAGTTTTAAACCATGGACCGCAACCAGTCTCTAAGAAGATCGATTTTCGGTACGTAACACAAATCCTGCTTCCTTCCCGTGCTCCTCGACCATCAGAGTACTGTGATATAACTGACGTGAAGGATGGATGCAGACCTCGTTGCACTTTTCAGCAAAGAATATATCTTGTAGGCCATTCGTCTACGATATATGCGGCACGTTTCATCGATATTTCGATCCCTTACTATACACTGCGACAAAGCATTCGAATACTCTCTCCGCGGGGACGAAACAGCATGTAGTAGAATGACAATCCATCCAGCGGTGCGAATCGCACCGTCCACGAGTTGCGTTTAACGTCCAGAGATCGAAAACTTGAAGAGTGTCTCTTTTGAGCATGCACCATAGAGGCAATGGAGAAGAATGTGTGCTTGCACGTATGCACTACCTCATGATATGGGTTCTATGTCGAACGCTTATTCGGATGCGTTGTGAATCACCATGATTTCCATGATGTACCGAGTTCCAGCGCAAAATATTCGATAGAATCGCTCTGGGAATCCGACCGAAAACCCTGACACTACACATGAACTCGTATGCCCCGGTCGCTGCACTTCGAATCCAGATGCTGTACACCAAAAAATAAAAGTGAAAAGAAATAGAAAGGTAGGCGCAGAACGAACACTTCAACAGACCACCTCCAGTTCGATACGACTACTGGGTTGCACCGACGCGCCTGTTCGTCGCGTCACAGGTCGCAGCGGTTGACGCTTTGGGGTGGGCGTTCGCGCGTACCGCTCCCTAGAGCAAGAACGCGAATAAAACAGCTCCGAGTGTGAGGAGCTTCGGCTCTACCCGATAGACGCTGTGGTGCGAGATACGACTGCGCGATAGGGAACCTCCGGCGCCGGTGGAACGACGACGCTCGGGAATGAGCGCGGACTCTGGAAAATGTGCAGCGTGTTGCGTTGAGCACTGCCTCTGTAAGCGCGAAGCCGTTTTCCGAGCTCACCAAGTTCACTGCGTTGAGGTCGAGAACGAGCCAACGCACCCCGAGCTATTCCGGAACGAGTGGGTGCGAGTCTACGCAGGCATCCTCGCAATAGGGAACTGTACCTTGTTCCATAGGCACACGAGAGATACCCTATACGTGACGCTTCGAGACGCAAGCCTACTGAATGAATACTTTGTGGACCCGTCGCTTCGAGATGCGCACACAAAGACCTACCGACACGATGCGAGGCGTTTCGAGGTCTTTGGGCGGTGGCACGCTACCGACCAGAACCCACTTGTCCACCGGGTGTGTTATCCGTCGGACTGGGCGAAATCGCTTGCCGACCGCAGCGCTTCTCCTACAACACTCTTTATTGGAATCGAGTTTCTGGCGTATCCTGAAGTGAGCCCAGCACTTATCGTCGCAGACGCTGTCCGCATCGAGAGCGTCGCGGAGTACCTGCAGGAGCCGAGTAGTCCACGTATGCGTCTCTGGCGTCTTCGCGAAAACCTTGAAGCGATTCGATTGCCTTTTCACTGTGTTGTGATCGAGTGGAGCTCGCCTCTGGATGAGCACTGGGATACAACTGATCTCGCAACATTAATGAAGCTCACTGCTAGTCGAGTGCGATTCGTTCCGGCTGGTGTGCAGCAGCTGCGCGTGTTGGCTAATACGCTCGTGGTAGAGCTGAGGTCAAGAACCGATCCATCTTGACTGGCGCTATCAAACGATCGGTAACGGAAGCTGAAGGCTTCGGCTGGCACCAGGTGCTCTGGTGACGGCATGCTGGTCGTGAACAGTGCGTCACCAAGCCGTATGGCGCACCACGGTTTCCCAGTACGTATGTAAAACAAGCGCGTACCCTACACGTTCGTATTCAGGGTGATGACGAGTCGCCGCCACGGTATGCTGGGAAAATCATCCGAGTGCGCTTTCGCTGCTCGAATACTGAGCATCATCACGAGTCTGGGTGCGTTTCACTGCACGAGTTGCAACGATCATAGAATCCGCCATCATCCAAGAGTGACGAAACGTCACATACGCACCGGCCTAGCACCTCCAAGTCAGGACGTGCCCATCAGCACGCAAACAGTTTCCGCGACCTGCTGTGCTTTCACCAAATGAAAGGAAACATGCGTTTCCTCGACCGGGGATAGAGGGTTCCGAATTCCTTCAGATACTGGCGATGCTTCGCCTGGGCCCAGATCATCATCTGCAGTGTACCCACGAGCATAAACAGGATGCCTGCGATTGTTTGCGTCATCAAGTTAAATCCCACCCACGCCAGTACCTCAAATGTGTAGTTCGGACACGACACAAGCTCGAAAAGGAAGCCGTACGGGATCTGCCGCAGGCGCGTTCCCGCGGGTCTCAACTGCCGCAGGCGCCAGTGGCACACCAGGTTGCCCAGCTCACCGATGCCAAAGCACAACACGCCTATCCAAAACTGGATATGAGACGCGACCGGCGTATAGCGCGGATGACAAACGAAGTGCGCAACATAGGTCGCAAAGCCCCAGTAATACGCGCAGTTCTTGACGAGATTGCGCCATGGCATTGTCGCGTTTGAAAAGCGATGAACGAAAAGCGTCTCTAGTTCCCTTTTCGCAAAGTGCAGCGTCCACGCCACTAGAGCCGCCCTCTGTTGGGGAAGCGCCCGATGCCACGCGTAGCTAAAGTCCAGACCCCCTAGTTGCAGAGTGAAGACAATCGGAAACAGGACCAGGGGTCCTAAGTATTCAGCGAGGAAGACACCCCGCCAAGAGACCTGCGGCCCCAGATCTTTGAAGTGCACCACAAAGTCCTGCGCCCCAGCATCAACTCGAATTCCATACTCCTCCAGTTTGTGACCTGCTTCGAGCAGGCTACGAGCTTTGGGTGCTGAGGCAACCCCCGTGGGCAGCGTCAAGCGCTGACGCAACGGCTTCACCCGAGGTCCCTGGAGCCACAGCAGTTGCTGGAGGTCGTCCACAGTCTGTGGAGCGCCAGGCTCTCTTAGCGACAAACGCAAGAGCTCCCTGCCGGATCTCGATTGAATCGACAGGCTCATTTCCAGTCAAACCTTCAACGGTGATAGCGCAGGCTAAAAGCGCTCGTTCCCTTTGCAGAGGCCTCGCTGAGCGTCCGAACGCCAAGGTCAAGCGCTCGAGCGGGGGGTGGGGTACGCTTCAAGCGGCGCGTCTGCGCTGCTTGTTCCATAAAAGGGTCAGTTGGAAACCGGCAGGTTTATGCTGCCACAGCCGAATACGTCACGATGTGCCTGAAACCTGTACGGACTCCAGGAAGGAAACGAGTGCTTTTTAGGATTAGAAATTAACTGCGGAGCTTTTGAATTGCGACAAAAACAGCACGACCAGGAAAAGCAGTTGACGTTGGGTTGCACGCTCGAACGTGTACAACCCGCGGACGATTCTGCTGAAGATGCGAACTGGAAACCGAATATCGAAGAATTATCTTTATTATTAGGAAATGTTCAGGTTTCGCGAGATCAAGGCTAAGACAGCGTACCAGATTTACGCGTTGAGTTGATCTCACGAGTTGCCGGCAGCAGAGGTGTCTGAATGAAGCAGCAACCTAGCGGTACGTTGGCCCGCGCTCCAGTGGGAACCCGGGACCCTGCAGCAGGCTGCGGACGCTTCCTCATGGTCATCGTGAACGTTTCTACACGCTGAACGCTTTGAACAAGTGCATCGACGGTTTGTCGGAACACTTTGCGTCACGTCTGGTGGACGGCACCTCGCTATGCGCACAACGCTGCAACAGCGCAGTGTGTGCCAGCGTGTCGCTCACCAAAGATGCCTGGTAGTTGACGGCAGCGCTGCGTTTTGGCAGTGTCGTGCATCCTCGAAAGAAGAAGCGAAAGCGACAAACGTCCCTGATTCATGGCAGATGCTGTGGTATGGAATGGAGCCGGATGCAAGTTGCGACTGAACCGGCGATTCTATGCTCCTTTGACGTAAAGCAGAGCGTGTTGGAACACCTTTGCCAGAACGGACTTTCGGTTTGTGTTTTGTTTCACACAGGTATTCAAGAAATGGGTTGTATCCTGTAGATTGGAGAAAGGTCGCGCAAAGAGATTGTATGAAGTCATTGCGAGCTTGTGAAAAGAAACAGTTTTTCTCATACGAGTCAGTCGGTCCACGGTCAGCCGGCAGATGCGCTGCCCGGCCTCGTTGTCCTGGTTCTAAGCGCCGCGTACTCAAAACAGAAGTTATTCAACCCCATTTGCTTCGCTGTTTGGTCGACAATCCATTACAATCTGTCCGTTCCTTGAGGGTTACTACTACTGGAGAATCAACAGAATAGGCCGTGTTCGCACCGCTGAAGCAAATGCTAATAAAAGAGCACCGATGGGCAAAGGAAGTGAAAGCATGCTTCACTGGGAGGTCATCGCGTGCTGACCAACATGCCGTTGATTTCGTACGGGGGCACGAACGCTTCTGCTTTCAGGTACCAGGGGCGCGCTTCTCAATCGATCATGCTTGATCCGGGGAGAAATTGCGGACGTGCACATGGGTAATTAAAATGAGGTACAGCGCTGTACGTAAACAGAACACGAGCGGATTCGACGATTCCATCAGACCGAGTGGCAATCGAATGTCGTGGTCGTGTACAAACTGACAAGCAGACACGATAGATTCACACTTGATCCTTCATCGATGGAGGCTTCGTGAGCTCGCCTCCCTGAATTCTCTCCCCTGCTCGCAGACAATGTCACTTTACATCATTCAAAAGTGGTCACGGATTATGCATCCGGTATTTACGAGGATCACCTCTTCATGCCATTGTATTTATCCTGTTCCATTCAGTCGGAGGTGTTATTTCTGTCGTTCAACGCCATTTTTACGCTCAAGGATCAATGAACGAGTCGTTCGCACCAGAAACACTGAGGGATGTAGGACGCCATTACGCATAGCAAAGCCTATGATTCGAAGAAGGCTCGCCTTGCTTTCATCTTTTCAACGCACCTCGTCAGGCAAATATTTCTCGTAGTTCCGCATACAGGGCTATCTACCGCCCGTATTCCTCAGGAATCTTTCGATCTAGCTTTCGTGCGACAGCACAACTGATGCTCAGGAGAGAAGATGCAGTACAGGATGATCGCGTGATCAGAGATTTGCGCGCTTGCTTTTCAGAATACCTGGACTAGTCGCCGCACCACCTAGGCGGTCGGAGCATTTACCGCGCAGGTGCCGAGAAGCACCAAATCATCCGCCTATACCAAAAGCATACGCGGGTCATTCACCGGAGCTTCATGAAGCGCGCCTTGAGCGCGTTGTCGCTTCTCTCTACTGACCGAGAAAAGCGGGGTCGCATGAAAGGGATTCTCGGGATGTACGTGGAGGCAACAAAAACTGATTCTTGCTGAAGAGTTCAGAGAGGTAATGCGTTTAGAAGATATGTCGCAGGGGGCGCGAACATCGCCAGCACTCGCCCAGTCTCATCATGTTGCTTCGTGCCTCGACCGACAAACGTTGCATCGGAAGGATAGTTCGTATATCTGACGTCTGGCTCTCTCGCGTCTTGCGCTACTACATGTTCCTGCAAAATGCGTTACAGAGTGAAGCGGACGCCCTCGCCATATCCGAGTAACGTAGCCTCGTCGAGCGTCCATTGGATGCGGTGCTCACACATGTCGGACCAGGGGGCATTCCAACGCCGTAGAGACTTGTGAATTGTACCGCAGTGTATGAAGGTCTGCGCGGTCAGCTGCGACTGGTCCCTACCCTCAAGTATGAATCATTCGACAGCTTTGCCAAGGGCATTCACTGGGCGAATTCAAAATTGCCCATGACTAGGGAGTAATTCGAAAGCATTTACCGGGTTTGCAGAGACCGACGGAACATCAGCCTGCATGCACGCTTCCACGCCTATGCTTCATTCGAGCAACGGATCGCATTTTTACCCGTTCAAGTTGGATGAAGGAGAGATTTCGTGGCGAGCGCGAATGCCTGGGTGAAGGGCAACAAGGCGATCGCCAAGCCTCAAAGTCAAGAGGACGGATCCAATATCCCGAACGGGAACCAGATGAAGTTCCTCAATGGTTCATGGACCCGGTATAATCGAGCGTCGGGCATGACGAACGATCGGTGAGAAACCAGCGAATACTAGGCCGGCACCAGGACCCGTGCCAATGCCCCGAACCCTGTCCTGGACAGAGGCGATGCTGCATACGCTTCATTCAGAGAGTACATGCGGGTCCAGATTTTTCGACCAGACCATCTTTGCTACAAG
>Ga0080006_1112707_pt1 | contig 24050 bp, 19 predicted proteins | sample RS3BMetagenome_FD_69209 | JGI IMG/M metagenome (GOLD analysis project Ga0080006, IMG submission 69209) | Ferric oxide microbial mat and aquatic microbial communities from Rainbow Spring, Yellowstone National Park, USA - RS3B (SPADES... ...
TCGAGGACGTCCACCAGCCCATGCACGTCGGCGACAACGGCGACCGAGGCGGCAACGACACCCAGATTCAGTTCAACGGCGAAGGCACGAACCTTCACAAGCTCTGGGATTCCGACCTGATCCACCGGATCGGCGGCAACGACCAGGCCTGGATGGCCCGGATCGATCGTGACATCACGCCCGAGACCATCAAGCAGTGGTCGAAGGGAAGCGTGGACGACTGGGCCGAGGAAAGCTTGCAAGCCGCGAAGCTCGCCTACAAGCCGCTCGACAACGCCCCCAAGGCGATCCCCAGGGGATTCAAGCTCGACGACGCTTATCTGAAGCGGGTCGAGCCGATCCTCAAGGAGCAGATGGCGAAGGCCGCGGTCCGCCTGGCGAACGAGCTGAACGCGGCCTTCCCCTGATCCGAAATCGCGATCAGGCCAGGATCTCCCGGACGACCTTGCCGTGGACGTCGGTCAGGCGATAATCACGCCCCTGAAACCGATACGTCAGCTTCTCGTGGTCGAAGCCGAGCAGGTGGAGGATGGTGGCCTGAAGGTCGTGGACGTGGACCTTGTCCTTCGCGACGGCGAAGCCCAGGTCGTCGGATTCGCCGTGCATGTAGCCCCCTTTGACGCCGCCTCCGGCCAGGACCATCGTGTAGCAGTCGGGGTAGTGGTCGCGGCCGAGGACGCCGCCGCCGGCGGTCCGGCCCTCGCGGAACGGGGTCCGGCCGAACTCGCCGCCCCAGATGATCAGGGTGTCTTCGAGCAACCCGCGCTGCTTGAGATCCTTGATCAGAGCCGCCGCCGGGCGATCCATCGTCGCACATTTCTTGGTCAGGCCGTCGCGGATGTCCTCGCCGGGTCCGGTGCCGTGGAAGTCCCAGCCCCAGTCGAAGAGCTGGACGAATCGGACGCCTTGCTCGACAAGCCGACGGGCCAGCAAGCAATTGTTGGCGAAGCTCGACGCCCCCGGCTGGGCTCCGTAGGCTTCGAGGACTTCCTTCGGCTCGCGGGCGATGTCCATCACCTCGGGCACCGAGGCTTGCATCCGGTAGGCCAGCTCATACTGGGCGATCCGCGTGGTGGTCTCGGGATGGCCCAGCTCGCGCTCCTGGATCTCGTTGAGGTCGCGGAGAACGTCGAGGCTGGCCCTGCGGAGCGAGCGGTCCATCCCCGAGGGGTCCGACGCATAAAGCACCGGGTCGCCCTGCGATCGGCACTGAATCCCCTGATAGACCGAAGGCAAGAAGCCGCTGCCGAACGAACTCTTGCCGCCGTTGGGCTGGACCCCGCTCGAGATCAGGACGACGAAGCCGGGCAGGTTCTCATTCTCCGAGCCCAGGCCGTAAGTCACCCACGAACCCATCGACGGCCGGCCCGATCGAGGCGACCCGGTGTAGAGCAGAAGCTCGGCCGGCGCGTGGTTGAACTGGTCAGTGTTCATCGACTTGATGACGCACAAGTCATCGGCCACCCCTTGCAAGTGGGGCAGGGCATCCGACATCCAGACGCCATTCTTGCCATACTGGGCAAACTTCCGGGGCGTCCCCAGCAGCTTCGGCACGCCCGAGGTGAACGCGAAAGTCTTCCCCTTGAGGAACGAATCAGGGCAAGGTTCCCCCGTCCGCTTGACCAGCTCCGGCTTGTAGTCGAACAGGTCCAGGTGAGGCGGCGAGCCGGTCAGGTGGAGATAGATGACACGCTTGGCCTTGGCCGGGAACATCGGCGGCTTCGGCGCCAGCGGATTCAATGCGGGGGCCACGTCCGAGGCCGTCGCCGGCCGGTCCTTCGACAGCAGGCTCGCCAGGGCAATCGCCCCCAGCCCCGCCTGGCTCTGGCGGAAGAAGTGGCGACGGGTCAGGTGCTGGACTCGGGCGGTTCGGGGGTCCATCGGTCGTCCTTCGGGAAAGATGTTCACCGCGTGAAGCCTTGAGTGCCGGTCCATCGATCGATCAGATTTGACCGTCGTGAGTTGATTGCGACGACCGACACCGAAATGTCGGCAACGGTCGTTCGAGGCATCCATTGTCGGAGGTGGCGAGCCACCACTTGTCGGATCTCGTCGGGAGGTAACCCCGTAACCGGGACGCTGCCGTAATAGCCCAGGCTCACCGTGCCATCGGGCCGGACCAGGCGTGATCCGCTAATCGGTCGCCCAGGAAGAGAGACTGTGGATTGGACCGAGATGATATCGGGCGCATAAACCTTTTTCGATTCTCTCACGATCCAGGAAAAAACCAGGGCAACCAGCGCGATGCTGAACAGGAACATCCAGACTCGCAACCGCGGTTTCGGCAACTTCATGGCCTTGAATCTCCCGATCAAACCAAAGGACGGTCGCCTTGCCGGTCACCGTCTCATCAAGGTCTCGTCCAGGTTCAAGAGCACGTTCGCCACGACCGTCCACGCCGCCAGGTCGGCGAGATCGGCCCCGGCCGGTGCGGGTCCCAGCGGGTCGGTGGCCAGCTTCTTGGCCTTCTCGGCGTCTCCGGCGAATCGAGAATACGAGTCGTCATAGAGTCGGGTCAGCCTCTCGACCTCGCGATCGGAGGGGTCGCGGGAGAGGCACAGCTTCACCCCGAGCTTGATCCGATCCGACTTCTCCTTGCCGTCGGCGGCCATCTTTCTCGCCAGGGCTTGCGAGGCTTCGACGTAGACCGGATCGTTGAGCGTGACCAGGGCCTGGAGCGGGGTGTTGGTCCGGGTCCGGCGGACGGTGCAGACTTCTCGGTTGGGGGCGTCGAAGGTGACCATCGAGGGGTACGGGTTCGAGCGTCGCCAGGTGGTGTAGATCCCCCGGCGGAACTTGTCGGCTCCCAGGCTGGTCTGCCAGTCGATCTTGCCGCCGAAGGCCGCGTTCAGGCCGCTGGAGGGTTGGGGCGGTCGGACGGGCGGGCCGTACATCTTGGGGCTGAGCAGCCCGGCGACGGCAAGAGCCTGATCGCGCACCGTCTCGGCGGGCAGGCGGAACCTCGGCCCACGGGCGAGCCACTGGTTACCAGGGTCGAGGCGGAGGCCATCGGGCGTGACCTTCGACGATTGGCGGTAAGTCGCCGATGTGACCAGCAGGCGGAGAATGTGCTTCAGATCCCAATGCTGGGCGACGAGTTCGGTGGGGAGCCAGTCGAGCAGCCCGCGGTGGGTCGGCGGTTCGCCCTGCGAGCCGAACTCCTCGCTGGTGGGGACCAGGCCCGCGCCGAAGACCTGCTCCCAGTGCCGGTTGACGACGACCCGGGCGGTCATCGGGTTGTCGTCGCTGACCAGCCATCGGGCCAGGGCCAGCCGGTCGCGAGAAGCGCCCGAGGGCAGGGGGGCGATCGCCTCGGGAACGCCTTCGGAGACCTCGGGGCCGAGGTCAAGGTAGTTCCCTCGGAGCTGGATCTTGGTCTTACGCCGGGCGTTGGGGGGAAGCTCGGCGAGGACCGGCACGGTCGTCTCGGGCTTGAGGTCGGCCAGTTGCTTCTTGAAACCGGCGAGCTGGTCACGCTCGGCTTTTCGCTCGGGGGCGACCTGGGTGAGATAATATCTGGACAGTTCAAGCTTCTGAGCCTCCGACCGCTGGACCTCGGGCATCTTGAGGATCGCCAGGATGTTCGCCGGAGTTCTGGCGAACTCGACCGCGCGGTCGTCGCCGGTGATGGCGACCCGGAACCGGCCGAGCGTTTGTTTGCCTTGCTTCGAGCCGTGGTCGATCGCGAGGGTCAGGGTCGAGCCGATTTCCAGAGTCAGCGGCGAAGCCGGCACGAGGGTCAAGGTGTGGGGCTGGCCGTCGTTGGCCACCGTCCAGCCCTTGCCGGGTTTGGTGCCGAGGAGGTCCGGCGTCACCCGAGGGTCGTCGGCGAAGGCGGCGACGAACGTGATCGCCCGGCCGCCACCGATCGAGAACTCAGCGGAGGTCTTCGGCGCGGTCTCAATCATCTGGGTCCAGACCGGCTGGCGAGTCTCGTCGAGGACCAGCAAGCGGGCGCCGTTGAGCCGGGTCTGAAGGTTGCCGTCGGTTCGACTCCAGAGGACGACCCGGTCGATCGGGCCGGTCTGCTTGAGGTCGACCTCCCACCAGGGATCATCGGAGACGGCGGTGTGGGTGGTCGACTTCGCGGTCGCGAAATCGCCGTCGGTGTTGCCGTCGATGGCCAGTCGCGCGGGGCCGTCGAAGTCGGTGCTCGACTGCCGGGCGTCTCCCTTCAAGGCGACATTCTCAACCCCCCGGAAGACCTGGATCTCGGCGAGCGAGATCATCTTTTCCTTGCCGGGAAGCTCGATGCGGACGTACCGGCCGCTCGGCGAAGAACCGCCCGGCGGCAGGGTCGAGGCGTTAATTTTCGAGACAACCGAACCTTTGCCAGCATCCTCAGGCAAGACTTCGAGCCGGAGGGCCGTCAATCGAGGACCGGCTTCGCCGAGGGTCAACGTGACGAGGTCCGCCTTGTCTTTCGAGCCGAGCTTGACGGATTGGTCGCCTTGAATCGTCGCCTCGGCTCCTTCGCGAGAGGAGACCGTTAAGGACTTCGGCGTCTTCCAGTCGAGGTCCACGGCGAAACCGGCTTGCCATCGGGCGAGGCTCGCACTGGTCTCGGCCGAGGGGGTTTCGAGGGTCCGCCCTAATGTTTGGATCTGCGCGGTCAGGTCGGCCTTGCGCTTCTTTTGTTCGAGCGACTCGACCGGCAGGGTCGGGCTCTCATCCCCTCGGTCGGCGTCCTGGGTGTTGTTGAAGAAAGCGAAGAGGCGGAAGAAATCGGCTTGCGAGAGCGGGTCAAACTTGTGGTCGTGGCACTGCGCACAGGCGATGGTGGTGCCCATCCAGACGGCCATCGTGGTGTTGACCCGGTCGACGATGGCGGCGTTGCGGAACTCCTCGTCGACCGTCCCGCCCTCGTTGTTCGTCATCGTGTTGCGATGAAAGGCCGTGGCGATCCGGGTCTCGTCGCTGGCGTCGGGCAAGAGATCCCCGGCGATCTGCTCGATCGTGAACCGATCAAACGGCTTGTTGGCGTTGAACGATCGGATCACATAATCGCGATAGGCCCAGATGGTCCGGCTCGGGTCGTCGGCGTAGCCGCTGGAGTCGGCGTATCGGGCGAGATCAAGCCAGAGCCTCGCGGCATGCTCGCCATAAGTCGGCCGGGCGAGCAGGCGGTCGACCAGCTTTTCGTAAGCGTCGGGCGACTCGTCCTTGACGAACGCATCCACTTCCTCGGGCGTCGGCGGCAGGCCGGTGAGGTCGAGCGCAACCCGGCGGATCATGGTCGCCTTGTCGGCCTCGGGCGAGGGGGTCAGCCCTTCTTTTTCAATCCGGGCGAGGATGAAGCGGTCGACCGAGTTTCTGGCCCATCCGGTGGCCTTGACCTCGGGAAGCTCGGAGCGAATCGGCCGGGCGTAGGACCAGTGCCGGGCATAGGGGGCACCCTGCGCAACCCATCGGACGATCCGGTCGATCTCGGAAGGTGGGAGCTTCGCGGCGTGCCTGGGGGGAGGCATGACCTCGTTGGGGTCATCGGACCGGATTCGCTGGATCAGCTCGCTGTCGTCCGGCTTCCCCTTGACGATCGCCGCATAACCGCCGAGGTCGGCAAAAGCTCCCTCCTCGTTATCGAGCCGGAGCGGCTTGCTGACGCCTTTCCGCTTACCGGCGTCGGGGCCGTGGCAGGCGTAGCAGCGGTTCGAGAGGATCGGCCGGATCTCCCGGTTGAAGTCGACGGGCCGGTCGGCCAGCTCGCCGGCCTTCGCGACCAGACCGGCGAACAGGATCAACAACAAAGCACGAGCGGTCGAGGTGGGCATGGTTCGGCGACCGGGTGGGGTTGGCGCAGGATTGTTTGAGATTCATCATACAGCAAGGTCGGCCTGGCACGCAAAGCGTGATCGGTGGTCGCCGAAGTCGGAAACCTCGAATCGACCCATCCCCAGGACCACCAGGTGATTCAGTTCTTCGATTTGACCTCACCCGGGGCCAGCCGAGAGGGATCTCGTCTCGGGGTCCGCAATTCGACGAGTTGCCGCTTCGGAGCCGGGTGTCTGTCGGAGAGGACCTCGCCGAGCCGTTTCCGCAAGGCCCATTCCTCCTGGGGTCGGAGCCGGCCGTAATTGACCCGACCGGCGTCCTCGCCACCGGAGGTCTTACGCTCGCCGGCCAGCTTCAGTTCGTCGCGGACCTTCTGCCCGAGCATCCAGCGGGGCTCCTTTTGGATCTGGCCGAGCAGGGTCAGATATTCAACATCCTGCTGGCCTCGGCGGTACGCCTTGAGGCGGATCGAGGGGCTGGGTTCGCCGCCGGTTTCGGAGGGGTAGAAAAGGGCCAATGGGTCGGCCGACTTCCACGACTCGGCCCGGCCGACCGTCTGCCAGGGCAGGACCCCATCCATGCCCAGCGACCAGGCGTCGAGACACCAGCCGACGGCTTGCATGTTCGATTCCTCGATGGCGTTGGCCGTGCCGTACTCGACGACCACCTGACCCTCGGCCTCCTTGCGGTCGAGGACGATCCGTCGGTAACGCCTCATGGCCCCGCCGACGACGTTGTAGTCGAGCAAGCCATCGAGAATGTCGCGCTGCCACTCGGGCCTCGAAATATCGGCCCGGAACCCGAGTTTGGCCGGGCCTTTGGCCTGGTTGATCCCTTCATGGAAGGCCGAGGCGAAGTACCTCAGGGCCCAGTAGTCCTGGGTGTTGGCCGGCTCGTCGAGGAGCCAGGGGGAGGAGCCCCGCGACCATCCCTGGGCCTTGAAATCAACCTTGTTGTTCAGGAACCCCTGGAACAGAGTCTCGTTCCAGTTCTTGCGATGAAGGTGCTCGGCAAAGTGGCGCGACACCTCCACGAAGTTCGCCCGGTAGGCGGGCGTGAAGGCCCGATCGGCCCAGTAGTCGCCGTTGTAGTTCGCTTCGATCGGGGTCGGCCAGTTCTCGTGGAGCGGCAGATAAAACCCGTCGACCGGCACCCCCTTGCGCGGGAGATCCGCGAAGGCCGAGCCATCGAGCAAGGGGCCAAATCGACGGTCCCAGGCGGTCCAGTCGAGCGTTTTTCCATCCCAGATCGGAGCGCAACCGGACTCGACCACCCCATTCTGGTGGTAAGGGAGCCGGTTCAGAAAGGTCCGGTGCTCATGGGCCAGTCGATAAAAATCGCGCTCGTTAGCGGGAAGGCCATAGCAGTTCATCTCGGGAAGAAAGCTGAGAACGTCGGGAAGCGTGAAATCCCAGACGTTCATCTGGACGCTGATCGCCAGCTTTTCCTTGCCGTTATCGAGCGTCAAGGTTCCACTGACGACGCCGGAAGGAACGTCGTGAGGAACGTAGACCTCGGCATGAAGGCTTGAACTGACGGCGCCGGGGATCTTCTCGGAACGTCCCAGAGGGACGATGGGGTCGGGAAGCGGTCCCTGGCTCGACCCGACGTGGCGGTAGTTCGCGAACTTGACCTGAATTTTCGACCCGGTCGGACCCTCAAAAGAGAGAGCGGGACGCACTCCGGTCATCGGTCCCTTGAGAAGGATCTGGAAGCCGACAAATTCGTTGCGACCTGCCGCCAGGCTGATCCTGCGAGACCGGGCCTGCCAGAGGTGGTTGCTGGCGAGATAGTCGTCGGGTTGCCTGGGGATCAAGACCCCGGTGACCGGCTGGACCTTGTCCAGCTCATCAAGGATTGCAACCTCGCCCTGGCCGAGCTTCGGCAAGGGAGCCGCTTCGTGGGAATAACCGGCCATCGCCGGCCACTTTTCGGCCACACGATCCGACAACCGGATGCGGATCTCTGCCGCTGGCCCACGATTACCGGCCCCGTCCACCGCCCGGACACTCAGGACCCTGGCTTTGGTATTGACCTTTCCCAGGTCTCGCAAGTGCATCAGGACCCGGTCCCCCGGCGCTCCGGCCAGAGGGACCAGGTATCGAGGCAGGTCGACGCCGTCGAGACTCGCGAGGAATCCGACGGTCCCGCCTGATCCCGAGTCAACAGGAGTGGACCACGAGACCCAGGCCTCGCCGGCCGGGAGGTCGCCGACCTCGGTCTTGAGGTCACCAGGACTCCGGGGCGGCGTCCGGTCGACCGGCCCGAGGTCGACCGTCAAATAAGGGGCGCTGGCCCGGTTGGAGTCCTTGCTGAAGACGAACCGGTTGGGGAAGCCATCGCGGGTGAACTTTTCGCCGAGCCGTGTCCACTCGGTCCCTGTGTCGTCGAAGAGAAAGAATCCTTCGCTGAGCCCGGCGACCCGCAAGGCGACGATCAACGGGTCGACCGCGATGGTTTGCCAGCCTTCAGGATCGGGCTTCGACGCCTCGGCCATCCGCCAGGCGGTGGCTCCCTGGCCGAGGATCACCGCGTTCAGGTCCGAACCGGTAACCGTCCAGGGGTTGTCCGGATGTTGCCGGTGGTTATGAGTCGAGCTGCCCACCTGGGGCTCGTAGGAAGTGGCCGTCCCTTCAAACCAGTCGGTCCCGAAGCTGCCGACCGTGACTCGCTTCAAGCGAGGCTCGCCGGTCGACCGGAGGTGCAAGGTCGCCGACTGGACGACTCGCCCCCGGAGCAGCGAGGGATCGACGTCGACGAGACTCATCTCCTGGATCGATTTGAATTTCAGACGGGGCGAAGCCCCCGTGTTGGTATTGGCCTCGCTGCCCACGTTCGAAAACCAGGTGTCGCGAGTGACGGGAAGCCGGAGGGACCGAGGCGCGTCCTGTCCGCTCGCCGACGCGGTCAGACCGGCCATCGCCAGGCCGAGGAGGAGGCCGAATTTCATGACGAGATCTCGCGAGGTAGGGGTTTCAGGCCCCCATTGAACCCGATTCGGCGGAGAGAGGGAAGCACCGGCCCGAGGTCACTCCCTCGGCTCGAACCAGAGCGGCGCCCGGCTCGACGGGTCGCCGTTGTAGTTGATGGTCAGCTCCTCGCCCGGGGCGATCTCGCGGAGGGCGACGATCTCGAGGACCTCGCGCTCGAGTCGTCGATGATATCGAGCGTTGGGCTCATACGAGTGGTTGTAAAGACTGGCATATCCCAGCACGAAGGCCCCGCCCTTACCGTCGGGCCCCCAGCCGAAGTAATAGGTGGAGAGGGTCGACTGCTCGATCAAAGATTCGTCGAGGGAGGTCAGGGCGATCACCGGGCAGACTTCAATGGTCGCGCCGGGGGTGAACACGCGCGTCGCGAAGACACCGCGACCCTTGCCCGGCGACGGCCGGACGACCACGCCATCCGGCGGCCTGATCATGGCTGGCTCGGTCATGGATGTTCCCGGAGTCGAGGCATCAAGGTCATGGTCGGATCGTGATCGACTGCAAGGCCCTGGTTGCGCCATCGGAGAGGAGGTCGCGATGAAGTCGCGACTCGTCGCCGAAAAAGGCGACACTCGCGGCGCCGTCGAGCAGGTGGGTGCCCAGCAAGTCGAGGGCTTTCGGTTCCTCGAAGAGTCCCTCGGCGAAGATCAGGCGGTGGCCCTCGCTCGGTTCGCCGAGGAGCTTGCTGAAGTATTGCATGGCGATCTCGCGGTCGCGGGCCATGTGGACCGACATCACGACGATGCGCATCGATCGCCACTCTTCGGGGGTCATCCCGGCTCGCCAGGTTTCCATCTGGGTATTGAGCTGGGTCAGGTGAGCCTCAGCTGCGTCATCGGCGTTGGCCAGCATCAGCGGAGCGGTCTTCCTCGCATAGGCTTCGAGAGCCTCCGGCGGAGCCTTGCCATCCTTGAGGACCTCGGCGAGGTAAGTCCACGTGATGGTCAGGATATCGCGCTGGCGAGCCATCGATGAAGGGGGAAATTGGGAGGGATCGAGACTTTCAAGAGCGGCGGTGATCAGGTGGTGGACGTATTCAATCTCCGCCCGATCGACGGCTCCGAGCGGTCGGCCTTCGGTCTTGTCGAGCAGGACGAAGGTCATCAGCGGAACGTGGGCCACTTCCTTGAGCTTGTGGTAGATGGCGGGGGGGAAGGGGACCTCGGATCGTTGCCCCGGGCGGATCAGGGCCAGGCGGTCGAACCCGACCAGCACGACCGGCCCGACCTTGGCCAGACGGTCGATCCTGGCCCGTCGGTAAGCGTCGTGGAACCGGTCGTTGAGGACGACCAGCGGGTCAGGGGGTTTCGAGGCGGCGGACGAAGGACCTGGCCGGGCGGTGGCGATCCCCCAACCAATGGCGAGGGAAACGCCGAGGATCGCCAAGACGAGAGCGACCCGGTGGATGGTTCGAGGTGCGGTCATCATCGCTCCGGGTCGTCCTGGAGATCGTTGTTATTGACGCGAGGATTGGTTGTCAGGTCGCCATGAGATCGGCCCGGATCATGGCGACGAGTCGCGATCACCGGGCGAAGTTGAGCCCGGGATCTTCAGCCGGCGTGCCGACGGCCTTGAAGTTGAAGTGCGCAGGGTCCTTGAAGCTCACCTTGGCAACCATCGGCGGCATGTTGGAGGTGACCAGGGCAAGGATGTCCTTGTCGAAGTGGGCGTCACCCTTGAACTCGCGAGGCTGGCCTTTTTCGACCACCTTCCACGAGTACGACTTGTCATCGATCAACGTCAAAGTGATCGTGACGTCGGCCGCGGGCGAGGCGTTCCAGGTACCGATTAGGTTGGCCGGGACCGGGCCCTGGGGCAAGGGAGGGGCCTCGGGGGCCGAAGCGGGGGTGGCGGCCCCCTGGACCGGAGTGGGGTTAACGGGCGGGAGATCGTTCCCTAGCGCCCCGGCTCCTTGCGGGGTCAAACCCTGGTTCGCGACCTGCGACGGTTGACCCTCAGAGGTCATCGCCTGGAGAAGCTGAGCCGAGAGTTTGTCCTGCGGCTGGAGGGCGACGACCTCGCGGAGCCGGACCGCCGCGGCGTCCCGACTCCCTTGCGTCAGGTAAAGTGCCGCGAGGACGAACCGGGCCGACGCCGCCCTGGGGGTGTTGTTGCAATAGGCTTCGAGCGCCCGGAGTTGAAGAGTGTAAGTCTCGACATCCGGATAGAGGCCGATCAGGGTCGTCCAGTCCCATCCGGGTCCGGCCGAGAGGACCGTGTAGAAGGGAACGGCGGCCTCGTCGTAGCGCTGAAGGGCAAAGAGGCAGGTGGCCCGGAACTCGTGGAGCATCGGGTCGTTGGGGCTCTGCTTGAGAGCCTGATCGGCCTGGCTGAGCGCCGTGAGATAGTCGCCCGAGCGGAAGGCGTCGCGAGCCGAGTCGAGGCTTGTCACCGTGGCCTGGATGATGGGCTCATCCGGCGGGGCCGACGCGAGGTTGAGCGGCATGGAGTAGTCGTAGCCGAGACTCTGGGTCGAGAAGTTGTTGGGCATCGCCGAGTAGGCCGACGCATAGTAGGGATTGTAATACTGCGAGTAGCCGTAGTTGTTGAACAACGACCCCAGGCCCCACGACGCGATACCGAGCCCGGCACCCAGTCCCAGACCCAGGCCGAGCCCACTTCCATAACCATAGCCGCCATAGCCTCCTGGTCCATAGCCGCCCAAGCCGTAACCGTAGCCTCCCCAGCCCGGTCGGAATCCACCCCACGAACCATTCACCCAGTTCGAGTGGTAGCCGTAATAATTGTTCGCGTTATAGCCGCTACCATAAAATCCGTTCCCGCCCCAGACCCGATTTCCAGGAACATTGGCCCCATAGCCGTGGGCATAACCTCCATAGTTCCCACGGTTGAAATTGGCCAGATTGTTTCCATTAAAGTTATTGATGTTCGTCTGGTTGAAGTTTTCTCGATTGATATTCGGGTTGATGTTCGTCCGGTTGAAGTTTTCGCGGTGGATGTTGGGAGCGACATTGGGTCGGTTGAAGTTTTCGCGGTGGATGTTGGGAGCGACATTGGGTCGGTTGAAGTTTTCGAGGTTGATGTTGGGAGCGACATTGGGTCGGTTGAAGTTTTCGCGGTTGATGTTGGGAGCGACATTGGGTCGGTTGAAGTTGCCGGGATTGAACCGCTCGCCTCCACCTCCAGCAGGTCTGGCAAAACCGCCGCCGCCCCGACCGACCATCCCGCCGCCGCCGCCGGGCCTTCCCCCACCTCCTACGCCCCGACCGCCTCGTTGGGCCGTCGCATCATTGGTGAATCCGAGCAGGAGGACCAGTGCCGAGGCAAAGACAAATCTCGTCGCTTGGGTCGTCATGGGAAGAAGCCTCGATGGTGCCAGGTCGGTCGGAGAGTCGTCGAGCGTCGAATTCTCTTATTTCGGTTGCGGGGGTTTGCGGACCATCGTCACTTCGTGGGAGTCCTCGCGAGTCTCGCCACCGAGGGTCCGATTGGTCGAGGTCCAGAGAAGTCGATCCTTGCCAACCCGGGTGAGAGTCTGGGTTGCCGAGGTGGTGAGCACGTCGGGGCGGACGCCGGTGGATTTGATGATCCACTGCTCGCCGCTCCGGCTCCAGTAGCCCTCGCCGTGGCCACCTGTCGAGTCGAAGACCCACGACTTGATCTGCTTGGTCAGCGGGTCCCAGCCAATCCGCTGAGTTCCCTTCAGTTCGGTCTTCCCATGGACCTTGACGTCAAAGTTGCGGAGCATGAAGTTCTTGTCATCGCTCCAGGCCACCGAGGTCTCGATCAGGGCGTCGCCGGTCTCCTCGACCCAATCGCCAACCATCCATTCGAGTTCTCGAAGCCGTTCATGAGGGGTAATGGTCGGGTCTTCCAGCTCTCGGATGCTCGCGAAAAGCCATCGTCCCTGGATCTTGCTGAGCGTGGCCGTGTAACGCGCCGAGGTGGGGGGCAACCCCTCGGAGATCAGGGTGGTCCGGCCGTCCTGGCGAGCGAGTTCGGGCGTGAGAAAGTGGATCAGATCGACCTTGGCCTCCAGCTTATCTCCGGGACTCCCCTCGAACCTCGACGCATAATGCGCCTCCAGGCCGGCTCGACCTCGGATCGCCTCGCCGCCGATGTCGATGGCCTCTCCTTGCTCGACGAACAGGTTGGCGATCGCTTTCGGATCCCCCTTGGCGAATGCATCGACAAACGCATTGACCGTGGCTCGGACTGCCTTTTCCTCCTCGGGCCGCGCGGCCGGACCCTGCGCCTGAGAGACGACGGAAGTCGCCAGGAGCGTCCCGAAGAAGACCAAAACGTTCGCCTTCATGCTGGTCCGCCTTCTTTTTTCAGAGGAATCAGAAATCCTGACGAGATACCAACGGCATACCCATCCCAGGATTCCAGCAATTCATGGACCGGGACCCCACCGAAACCGAAGTTCCACCGGAATCCTCGGAAATCAAGGAAAATCGGGGATCTGGTTGGGCCGTGTTGACGATTCCTTGCGAGACGAATTGGGCTCGAGTTCGACAGTCTGGCCCAGCTTGCCGTGTTGATTCTCGACCGAGCCACCCGTCGCGAGAAAGAATCGATCGGCCTCGATACCCGCATCGATGGTTTTGGCCGGGTTACTGTCGGCGGTGAATCTGGCTCGGGTGAGCGGAAGCCACTGGTTCGCCTTTGACTGGACGTAGCCACCGCCGAAGGCTGCCTTGCGCTCGATTGTCGCCGAGATCTTGTTGCGGCGAAAGTCCTCGATGAACGAGTAATAGCCGCCGAGAAGCTTTCCCCGGGCCAGGGTTGAAAACGTCGCGAGGTGTCGCCAGGTGGTCGCCCCCGGGGCCGCGATCGAGGCCGAGAACGCGGTCCGGTCGCCGTCAGGCCGGGCGGTGACGAGAAATCGGTAGGTCTCGCCAGGCTTCCAGTCGAGGTCGAGAAACGACTGGCCACCGGTCCCCTCGTTGCCAAATCGACCAACCCGGACGGCGTCGTCCTTGCTCACGAGCTTGACACGCTTGTCCGGGGCGACCGAGTTTGGGTTATCCTGCTTTCCCGGGTCCCAGACGGAAAAGATCACCACCTTCTTCCCCGCTTGCTGCTCCTGGATCCCAAAATAACCCTGGTTGAAACCGCAAACACAAAAATAGGTGCCTTCGGCCGACTTCTCGACGGTGATCTCGTTGTAAAAGGCGGTTCCCTCGGGAGCCGGATAAACGAGGTGGACCGACCGGCAGGCGATTCCCGCCAGCTTCTCGTCGGCGAGGGCCGAGGCGAGCATCAGGGTCACTCCGGGAACCATCCACAAAGCGGACAACACGAGTCGGCGTGACATGGCAGGTTCCCGAGATGAGTTTTATCGATTTCAAATCAAAAGCGGTTCGCCGATCGTAGTCGCCCGCCACTCTCATCTCAAGCGAACCGTCGGAGCGACCGACTTGACCGTGGGGTCGCCTCGCCGCCCATACTATGATATGGTTAGCGTCCTTTGAGTGGGCCTTGACCGATTCGAACGGGCCCATTTGCGATCGCGAAGCCCCTTTTGCTCGCTTTGAGGAGTTACCGGCATGTGGGGCATCGATGCCGCCGGATACATGGCGCTCTCGATCACCGTGGCGACCCTTGTGGTTCTCGAGGGTCTGCTCAGCGCCGATAATGCGTTGGTCCTCGCGGTGATGGTCCGGCATCTTCCCAGGGTTGAGCAGAAACGGGCCTTGCGCTATGGGTTGCTCGGGGCGTTCGGGTTCCGCCTGATCGCCGTCGTCTTCGCGGCGACTCTGCTTCAATACTGGCTCTTGAAGGTCCTCGGCGGCCTCTATCTGCTCTACATGGCCATCGCGCATCTGGCTCACGGCGAAGATCAGCCTGGGAGCGAGCGGAAGTCTCGATTTGGCAATGGTTTCTGGGGAACCGTCATTGGTGTCGAGGTGACCGACATCGCGTTCTCGATCGACTCGATCCTGGCGGCGGTCGCCACGGCCGAGGCGATTCCCAAGCGTTATGGCTCGATTCCCCTGTTCGACATCCCCTGGGTGAACGTGACCGTCGACGTCAAGTTGCTGGTCATCTATATCGGCGGGATTCTCGGGATCGTGGCGATGCGGTTCGTCGCCGGCTACTTCCTGATCCTCCTCGACCGGTTCCACGGACTGGCCAAGGGAGCGTATTACCTGGTCGGCTGGATCGGCCTGAAGCTTCTGGGCGGCGGTCTTCACGATGCCATCCATCCCGGCTTCGCGGTAGGACCGGACAACTGGCGAAAGTCGTTGCCGGAATGGGCGGATGACCTGCCCCTGGAGATCAACACCTGGCTTTTCTGGTCGGTGATGGCCCTGATCATCCTCGCGAGCCTGGCCTACCGCTCGAAGCCTCCCGCTTCAAAACAAAGTGTGGTCAGTGTTGAGAAGACGATCATCGATGGTTGATGATCGATCGAAAACCGTCCGCCTGATCCGATCAAGGGAAGGTCGTGTTCAGGATCCAGGCGAGCCGGACCCCGGCCTGGGCCACGCGAACCTCGGCGCGAGGAAGGTTGGCGTCCTGATAAGGCTGGCCAAGCTTCGCCCCTTTTTTGAGTGGTGTGTTCTCGGGCGGGTCGAGATAGGCAAGCCGGGCGATCTCCAGGCTCTCATTGGCCCAGTCGGGGGGCGTTCCTTTTGACCAGGCGGCGGCCAGCTCAGGGGTGATCGTCTTCGAGAGGCTCTCGACCCAGTCCGATTCCGACCGGTTGACGTGCTCGATCAGGCCCGAGTCCCAGACGCTGTGAAGGTTGGAGCCTCGATCGAAGAACTGGACCTGGAGGTCGTTGCCGCCCCGGTCGTCGCGGTGGCCGACATGGACCGGCTGGTGCATGTCCTGGACGAAGTGGATCAGGAACTTGAGTGCCTTGGCACGCTCCTCGCGAGGGACCGTGGTGTCGGCCAGGATCTTGCGAAACTCGTCGACCTTGGTGACAACGCATCCTTCGTCGGGGACGAATTTTGCGTCGTACCGGGGCTCGGTGATCGGGATGTTGATGTAATGCCAGGGGCCGGATTCGCGGTGGTCCCGGCGGTAATCATCGGCCCAGGTCGAGACGTCGGCGAGGCTTTCGCCGGGCTCCATGAGCGCGGCGATGGCGGCCCGGGCCGAGGGAGTCAGCCGGGACTCGGCGATCTTGCCCGCCACCCGGTGGCCGAGCCGTCCCCAGGCCATCGCGGGATTCGCCATCATCGAGGTTGCCAGGATCGTGGCAAGCAGGACGCGCGTCGTCTTTGATCGTAGGATCGGATGCATGCGGAAACAACCTCGACCGGGTCCTCGGGCTGTCGCTGGATCTCGAATCCGGAGCTCGACTGTCCAAGCATAGGCGCGAAGCGGGCCGCTTTGCTACTGTGAAGGCCTTGAAGGCCCCGAACTCCCGGGCGACCTCGATTCCCGATCGTATCCGCCAGGAATGCAAAGCGATGGCCGGCGTCGAGCCTTATTCCCCTTGCCCGTGCGGCAGTGGCGAGAAATTCAAGTGGTGCTGCCACAAGGTCGAGGCGTTCGCCGATAAGGCGGCGCGGCTCTACGAAGGCGGTCAGTCCGAGGCCGCCATCAAGGCGCTCGACGAAGGGCCCCGCAAGGAGCCGGGCAATCCTTGGCTGCTCACCCGCAAGGCGGTCATGCAGATCCGCCAGGGGCAGCCCGAGCCCGCCAAGGTGACCCTCCGCCAGGTTCTTCAAAAGAACCCGAAGCACTTCGGTGCCTTGATCTTGCTGACGCGCTGCGTGCTCGAGACCGAAGGGCCGGTCAACGGCGCGGGGATCTTCCAACAGGTTCTCGGGGTGGTCGAGCCAGACCGTCAGCCGACCCTGGCGAGCCTGGCCCGGGTGGTCGCCTTGCTCCTAACCGAGACCCGCCATTTCCCGGCCGCCATCAAGCATTTCGAACTGGTGCGCCGACTCGGCGACCCCGAACAAGCCGCCGCCCCGGCGCTTCGCGCCATCGAGGGGGACCCCTCGATTTCCCCCTGGCTCAAAGACCTTCGCGAGCTGGCCCCGGCGCCGGGCCACCTCGACGCCGATGCCGCCAGGCGATTCGACGAGGCCCTGAATCTGGCTTCCAGGGGCCTCTGGGCTCCGGCCGCCGGGGCTTTCGATGCGCTGGCCTCGGGCGATCCTGGTGGCGAGGCCGACTACAACCTCGGCCTCTGCCGGCTCTGGCTGGGGGATGAGGCGGGCGCGGTCGGGCCGATCCGTCGTCGATCGAGGAAGCTCGGGAACTCGACCGAGGCCGTCGACCTCGAAGCTCTCGCCCAGTTGATCGAGCCGATTCACCCTGACGACCGCGTCGAGCATGTCCAGCTGATCTGGCCGCTCCGGAACCGCGAGGCCCTACTCGCCTCACTCCGGTCTAAAGCTGATATCTTTGACGATGGCAAGGCTCCGCTCGACCCGAACGACCCCGAATCGCCCGAGGTCGACACCTTCGCCTTGCTCGACCGTCCGGCAATCGACAAGCACGACGGCAAGGGGCTGACTCCCGACCAGATCCCGATCATCCTGGGCCGGGTCTCGGTCGGTCAGGAGATCGTGGCGCTCGAAACTCACGACGACGGCCGGGTGGATTCGCTGGGCGATCGCTTCACGGCCCTGGCCGGCTCGGCGATTGCCCCGGCGCATCCGAGGACCAAGGTTCTCGACGAGGATTCGCGGTCGAACCTGGCCCTGGCCTGGGAGTGGCTCTACCCCGCCGGCCTGGACGCCGCCGAGGCCAACCGGCTCAACCAGGAAGAGCAGGTTCGTATCCTCCGCGACGTCTGGCCCGTGACCAGAATGTCCTATCTCGGCTTCCGGACGCCCGAGCAGGCCGCTAAGGACGGTCACGCCGCCATCCCGATTCGGGCCGCCCTCTGCCAGTACGAGCAGAACCGCGAACTGGCGAAGGCTGGTCTCGACTTCGCGGATCTTCGACGCCGCCTCAAGCTCGAGCCCGAGCCGACGGTTGACCCGACCGCGGTCGATCTCGGCAAATTACCCCTCGCCCGGTTCGTCGAGGTTCCGGTCGACCAGCTCGACGATTCTCAGCTCGTCCTGTTTTATCGGCGAGCCCGTCGGGCGATGATCTCCGACGCGATGGAGGCCGCGGCTCACCGGATCGTCGATCGGCCGGAGATTTTCGAGAAAGGGCAGCTCGATCCGATCTCGGTCTACACCGACCTGGCCAGCCTGGCGATCAGTCGAGGTCTCAAGGACGAGGCCATGTCGTGGCTCGCAAAAGGCCGGCAGACGGATTCTCCCTCGCGACGAGCCAGTACCGCCCCGGTCTGGGACATGATCGAGGTCCGGCTCAAGGCCCGGTCCGAGCCCCCCGAGGTCTGGGTTCCCGAGCTGGCGATCGTCATGGAACGCTACGGCCAGGAGCCCTCGGCAAGCCAGGTGCTGCTCCTGAACCTGGTCGAGATGGGACTGGTCCGGATGTCGCCGAACCCCGACAACCCCGAGGATGTCCTGCTCGACACCCGGCCGCTCCAGGCGGTCATGGCCGAGTACGGGCCGAGAGTGACCACCGCCTCCGGCCGTCTCGGAGTCTCCGCGACCCGGCCCGACCTCTGGACGCCCGGCGGCCCCGCCGGTGGCTCCGGCGGCGCGCTCTGGACCCCGGGCTCGGCGACCAATCAGCCGCCCGGTGAGAAGCCCAAGCTGATCATTCCCGGGCGTTGAGGAGCAGCCGGGACCCCATTCCTCGCGATCGGATCGTGACTCGGCGGGCTCGTCACCCTGCCCGGGGTCACCGACGCCGTCACCGTCGCGGCCGATGGCAAGACCAGCAAGCCGGGCCACGACGCCCAGGGTGACCCGGTCCACATGCTGAACGTCGGAGCATCCGGCCTGGCCTGGCGGAGCGACTGGCGATTCTCCGCGACTCGGCGTTGACGGCGTTGAGACTGGTCCCCGGGGTCGCCGAAATCATGACGATCCGGGCTCGGGCGGATCACCCGGGCAGGAAGATCCGCAAGGCCCTCAAGTTCATCGGAGCGGTCCATGAGAGACTTTGCAATCATCCTGTAGCACTTGCTTTCCGCCAGGTCTTGATGTCAAATTGTGATTGCTCCCGTCTCTGATGGCCTTGTCCATGACAGGTGACTCGGAGCGAGATCGTCAGGCGTATGAGTCGTGCCCTACCGCCCGATCTTTCAACAGGAGGATGACGCCATGAAGTCCAGGCGAGTGATCCCTTCACTGGTGCTGGCCTTTTCCGCCTCGGCTTGCATGATCCTGCTCACTGGCTGCGAAGCCGGGAGCGGCCAGATTCCCCTGGCCAAAGTCCCGCCGCCTCCGGAAGGGTTCTCCGCCACCAACGATCAGTCGAAGCTGCCTGGCGGGGCGAGCCCCGTGGATGCAAATTCCCGCAGGAAGTGAACCCCTGAGTTCACGACCCGTTCCCGGCCGTGCGGCGGTTGCCTTTCTTTTCTCGTCCATGATTCTCCGCAAATTCCGTGCGGGTCGCGGTATCGGCTGAGCGTGCCCTCAACGTCTCGCGCATTAGCCATGAGGCCTCGATTCGCTCGCACTGATCGTGAGAAAGTGCGTTTATTATCTGCGCGACTCGTGAACTTTTTTGTTTTTTCGGAGCCGTGTCCATGACTTTCCATGACAGAGGGCGTGGGGCCCGCTCGCGGGGCTTCACCCTGATCGAGCTGCTGGTCGTGATCGCGATCATCGCGGTCCTCATTGCCCTGCTTTTGCCGGCGGTTCAGGCGGCGCGTGAGGCCGCCCGACGTGCCCAGTGCGTCAACAATCTCAAGCAGATCGGCCTGGCCATGCACAACTACCACTCGGGGCTGGGCTGCTTCCCGCCGGGTGGGGCCAACACCGGCAACGTCGAGGGGGGCCCCGGCTCCACAGGGGCCTGGGGGAATTGGAGCGCGCAGGCCATGATGCTCCCCTATATCGAGCAAGGCGCCATCGCCAACGCCTGCAATTTCAGCGTCGCCAACCAGGGCTACGGCGCGGGGACCGATGGCCGCATGAACTCGACGGCGACCCGGACGACGATCAATGCCTTCCTCTGCCCATCCTCCCCCCGGCTGAACGGCGGCAACTATACCACCTATTACGGAGTCCCCTTCCCGAATAACAACTACTTCGCCTCGGTCGGTTCCGGCATCGGCCAGTATGCCGGCGGTCCGGCTGGCGTGGCGTGGACCGCCGGCGGGAACTCGGGCGCACCCAACGGCATCTTCCCGGTCTTCGGTCCGGCCGTCACCGTCGCCAGTATCATGGACGGCACCTCGAACACGATCGCCTTCGGCGAGTGGCGGACCGGCGACGGCAATCAGGGTAAATTGTCGGTCCCCCAGGATGTCATCCGAGTCAGCGGCAGCCTCCCGGCCGGCATGAGCATCGGGCCGACCATGAACATGCCGATGGGCGGGGCCTACCTCAACACCTGGCTCGCGGGCTGCGCCGGCTCGGCGACCAGCACGGTCGGAACCTCGCAGAACTGGAGCGGCCTCGGCCAGTTCTGGTGTCAGGGGCTCTTCGGTGATTCCGTCGGGAACATCCTCACCGCCCCGAACAGCAACTATCCCAATTGCGCCGTGTACCAGTACGGCGGCGATAACGACGGTTCCTACGGCAATTACGGTCTCAGTAGCTACCACTCGGGCGGTGCCAACGTCTTGATGGCCGACGGATCGGTCCGGTTCATCAAGGCCACAACCAACCAGGTGGTCATGTGGCAAATCGGCTCGATGGCCCAGAACGAAGTGGTGAGCTCCGATCAGTATTGATCGACCACCGAACCGCGTCGAGGCCCCGGTCTCGGTCGATGCCCTGATCAAGGCGGACAAGCGGTTCGACAAGATCTACCTGACCGGTAAATGGCACGCCCACGCCGATCAAGAAGGGTGACTGATCATTATCCCGGCGGTTTGCTCCGGCGGCAGGTCGTGGTATGATGCGATAAAAGGGCATGATGGCGGCTCGCGGACCAACCCGCGAGCCGCCCGATTATCCTGCTTCGGAAGAATTGGCCCGATGAGCCACCAGTTCGAGTGGGACGAGGACAAGGCGAGATCCAACGCTAAGAAGCATGGCGTCACTTACGAAGAGGCGTCCTCGGTGTTCGCCAACCCCTTGGCCGCCATCTTCACCGATGAGGCCCATTCGGTCGAAGAATTGCGAGAGATCATTGTAGGCTCTTCGGCGGAGGGTCGTCTATTGGTGGTGTCTTTCACCGAGAGAGTCGAGGCGATCCGCATCATCAGCGCCCGATCAGCCTCCAGGAGTGAGCGGAGGGATTATGAGCGACGTCCCATCGAGTGAGCAGCCTGACGAGCCAGTGGATGAATTGCTCCCTGAATATCATTTCGACTACAGCAAGGCGAGGCCGAACCGGTTTGCGAATCCCACCCCGAACGGTGGTCGCATGGTCGTGCTTGAACCAGATATCGCCCGGATCTTCACGACCGCGGAATCGGTGAACTCCGTACTGAGAGCCTTGATCTCGACTATGCCATCCGGGGCCCCCCGATAGCATAGGTTAAGGATGGTCAGGGCAGATTTGGTGTTGCCTTTGGCATGTCCGTGGCTCGCTCTTGCCTTAAGTTTGTTGGGCGAATATCCGATTTTTCTAGTGGTGGCCTGAAGAAATCAGGCTGTTTCTCGGACGTGGTCGAACTCTGCCGGTTGACTGGCTTGGTCATCGGTTACCTAGCCTTTCTTGCTTTGGACTAGGCGATTATTAAGCGACGAGCGATCGCCTGAGCGCGGTGAGATTGTAGTCGGAGACCTCGATGATGATCGTCTACATCGTTCGAGTTCTAATCCGCTACAAGGGCGCCGCGAAACCCTCTCATTTCTTACCGCTATGCCCCGGCCGCTCGCGTTCGAGCTTGGAGCCGTCGCGTTCGCCGAAACGAGTGACGACGTAGGTCCCGCTCTTGGGGTTGCGCTCGATGTCGACGATCGCGTGGTTGTCGGCTTCTTCAAGGAGGTGGGTGAAGCTCCGATAGCCGTAGTAGCTCTCGTCGAATGAGGGCTTCTTCCGCTTCATCGTGTCCTTGATCATCGAGGCGTAGAGGACCTCGTGATTCTCGCGGCGGAGGGCGTTGCAGGCCTCGATGAGGAGTGTGTAGACCTCTCGCTTGCGGTCGGGCATGTCGGCGTAGAGGTTCGTCGCAAGCTGTTGCTCGTCCTGCTCCTGCCGCTCGAGGTCCTCGTAATAGATGAACTCGTCGCAGTTATCGCGGAGGAGTTCGGAGGTCGAGCCTTTCATCCCTAGCCCGATAACGTGCTTGCCGTTCTCCTTGAGCTTGGAGACCAAGGGGGAGAAGTCGGAGTCTCCCGAGACGATCACGAAGGTGTCGACGTGGGGCTTGCTCCAGGCGAGGTCCATCGCGTCGACGACGAGACGGATGTCGGCCGAGTTCTTGCCGGTCTGGCTGCGTCGGGGGATCTCGATCAGCTCGATGGCCGCTTCGTGGAAGGGCGCGGTGTACGCCTGGTAGCGGCTCCAGTCGGCGTAGGCTTTTTTGACGATCAGCTTGCCTTTTTCGACCATCCGTTCGAGCACCTTGGTGATATCGAACTTGGTCTTGCGCTGATTCTGGAAACCCATCGCGAGGTTTTCGAGGTCGACAAACATCGCGAGGCTGCGTTCACGTTCAGGCTTGCTCATGTCGGGCTCGAGGGCGGGCAGGAGGCTTCTGGTCCGGTCGAAGGTTTCGGGTGGCGCGTCGATTTTCGACGCGCCCTTTTTAATTCGCCCGCCCCTGACTTTACGATCTTAAAGAAATTCGCGAACGCGGGAAAGCGCCACGGGTCGGTTCCGTGACGATTTCTTCGAAAAGACGAAAACCCCCTCCGGGTGACTGGTCGGGCCAGGCCGGGAGGGGAGATGATGTTCGTCGGGAAAATCAATTCCAGTCCAGCGACGTTTAGCCGCCGTGGCCGCCACCGAACCAGCCGCCGCCGGCGTAGAGGTCGCGGACGGTCCGTCGCGGCCTGGATTCGTTGACCACGAGGGCCCGATCCTTGTATTCCTTGCCGTTCAAGGCGGCGATCGCCGCTTCGGCCTCGGCCGGTCGGGTCATGTCGACCATCCCGAAGCCGCGAGACTGACCGGTCCGGGATTTGACCTGCACCTCGGCCATCGCCACGGCACCGAACGGCTCGAACAGCGTCCGCAACTCCTCCGAAGTGGTCGCGTAGTCCAGATTCCCCACGTAAATCATCATAGCGGGCATCAACTCCTCATCGAAACGAGCGGCATGGGCGATGTTCATCCCAGTCGCGTTGTCATGCCTTCTCTTCGGTCGATTCGGACCACGTCGGTCCGTTCAGCTCGGGCCAAAGCGTCCAGCGATCCGACGACACCACCCGGGGCCCCTTCCGATCAGGCCCTCGGATCGGATCAGATGCGATGAAGCCGGGGCGTCATCGCTCACGATGTTCGAGGTCTGCCAGCAGGGAGCCGCCCGGGGCACCGAAACGTTCCGTCCTATTTTACCGGATCTCCGGCCGACCCGCCAGGGAAGTCCCCGGCATCTCCGTCGCCTCCGTCTTTTCAACTCCCGGCGAAGACTCCTCAATTCCGTTCGTTCGTAAACCTTTTCGCGTCGCGAAGCCGATCAGCAAAATGATTCCCAGAAGCAGGACCACAGCGTTGAGCCGGACGGAATCGCGATGGAGTCGGTTGAACCGGTCCGCCATTTCTGGACCGCCGTCGCGAGCCTCGTTGATCAAGGGAGTCAAAGTATTGCCGCAAAAGAGGCAAATCACCAGACATCCGGCGATCAGACCGGCCTGGACTCCGACCCAGGGCCCTCGAAGCTCGGGGAAGGTCAGGGTCCCGCAGATCAAGGCCGGCAAGGCGATCGAGCAGCAGATCACCCCCCAGAGGTAATACCGAGGAAACAGGGCCCTGACGAATTTGCCGCCCGACTCCGCCCCCAGCACGCTGAAGATCACCGGCGCGACGCCGAACGAAAAAAAGAGGATGCTCCCGACCAGGCCGGTCAGCGCAAGCAGGTAAACGCTGTCGAAGATCGCCAGAAGGACGCGAGCGGTCACGGTTCGAGCCTCGGAAGTTTTCCCATCAGGTCCGGGCGAGGGCGCTCGGCGGGGCCTGACCGGCCGCCAGTCCGCCGTCGACCCCCCAGATCTGACCGGTGACGAACGACGACTCGGGGCCGAGCAAAAAGGCGATCACCGAGGCGACGTCGTCGGGCCGTCCGATCCGGCCGAGCGGGTGGAGCCCTTCGCTGAAGGTCCGGCTCGCCTCGTTGCGGAGCAGGGGGGGGGCGAGCGGGGGGGCGGTCAAACCAGGGGCGACGGCGGTGACGCGGATATTCTGGCGAGCATAAGGGATCCGGGC
>Ga0080006_1126088_pt2 | contig 24040 bp, 27 predicted proteins | sample RS3BMetagenome_FD_69209 | JGI IMG/M metagenome (GOLD analysis project Ga0080006, IMG submission 69209) | Ferric oxide microbial mat and aquatic microbial communities from Rainbow Spring, Yellowstone National Park, USA - RS3B (SPADES... ...
AGGGTTGAGTCCCTGTTCTCTGCCGTGAAGCGCACCTTTGGTGAATCTGTTGGGGCTACAAGTTTTCTAGGGCAAGTGGTTGAGGCCAAGCTCAAGTTCTGGGCCTACGCGTGGATGATGTACATGGCTAATTCTGTAGTCGGTAGAGCTCCGGGTGTTAGGATGTGAGCTTGTGAACAACGTTGAAATAAATATTAATTACTGAAAAACCCTCAGTGTATCATATTATGTTTATGAAATAAACTGAAGAGGTCCACAAAGCACCTTCGTGGTGGTTTGTGAGATACTTCAATTTTTAGCAGAGACGACGTGAGGTCTACTTTTAATCTTACACTAGATTTTGAATTTAAGAAAACTCATTGGATTCACCGTCTAAGAAAATTGAACAGCCTACAAAGCACCTTCGTGGTTAACCTATTATGAACTGATGGGCCTTGACCTTATCACTCTCAAGGACCACGTAAGCCGCGTGAAGGATGCCCTCCGAGTGCTCACTCCCTGGGTTCAACACCAGGGTTCTTCCTAGTTTATCGAATGCCCTAGACTCATGGATATGACCGTGAAGGCCTATGAGAGGCTGAAACTCCTCTATGACTTTCCTGACGGACGAGGAACCAACGTGAACCATGACTAGTTCTCCTCCTCTTACTACAGGCTTCAAATTGTCGTCCAAAAGTGGAGCTAGATCTAGGTTGGTGTTTAAGGGTGGAGCGTGCACGTTAAATATAGCCTTGTAAGGATCCTTGAGCTTCAAGGCCTCATCCCTCAACCTCCTGTATATCTCATCCTCTGGTAACTCCCTAGGCGTGTTCCAAGGAGTAGGATTGACGTACCCAAAGGAGATCATCTCGTGACCTCCAAGTTCCACTACCAACCCTTCACATCTCCTCATTATTTTGCTCTCGTCGAGTATCTCGAATAGGTACGTTGGATCGTCATTCCCCAAGTTTACGTATAGAGGTATGTTGTAATCCTTCAGCTTCTCCTCTGCTACTCTAACCCATCCTCTGACGACCTCACTCATGGCCGTCCTAAACGCTTCATCTACTTTCCTCTTGTCGTTCTTGAGGTCCTCTAATCCTTTCTTGTCTACAATCACGTAGTAGTTTCCCTCCTTCCTTATGTTATCGACCATCTGTTTCATTCCCTCGGGGCCGTACACTTTGCCGTCTATTTCGTACTTTCCCTCTCCGATCTCCACGACCGGTATTAGGGCCTTACCTGCTATGTCTCCTCCTATGATCAACGCATCTACCTTATACATCTTCCCGGCATTGAGGAACTTCTTAAAAATTACGTCGGATCCGTGAATGTCGGTGGTGAACATGATCTTAAACAAGTTCGAGATTGAGTCCTTGTTTTTCTTAAATAGACCCACAATAACTCTGTTGTGGGTCTTCAATTAAAAGTTGATTCCCGTAAAATCTTATGAAAAGAAGTCTTAGAAATCTTATGAAGGCCCAAACTCCTAAAGGGCTGTGGAGATAAGTTAAAATGGTTTGCGTCAATAGAGTTAACCATGGTTCTAGTGATCCTGGTGAGACACGGCCAAAGCGTCTCCAATATCCAAAAGATTCTGTCCCACGACACCAACAACTACCCTTTGACTGAAGAGGGGAGGGAACAAGCTAAGAGAGCGGCTCATGAGCTCAAGAAGTTGAGGGTGGACAAGATCTTCACCAGCCCAGTCATGAGGGCCTATCAAACGGCTCAATTGATTGGGGATGAGCTAGGACTGGTCCCAATAATAGACGAACGACTGAGGGAGAGGTGGCTTGGAGAATTGAATAACAGGAGGTTCGATCCGAATGATCATTGGAAGTTGAAGATAATGAGGGGACAATTGGAAGTGAGAGATCTGGAACCGTGGGAGAGCTTGAAGAGGAGAATTTTAGAGTTCCTTCAGTCTTTACCGGAAGGTCAAGTGGTTGTTGCCGTAAGTCACTATGACCCCATAAGGGCAGCCTTAGGTCACATCTTGGACTTAGACGACATATCTGCACACGGTATCTCGGTCCCCAATGCTAGCTTCACATTCATAGAGAGAAACTCCAGCAACTTCAAGATCTTGTCAATTGGTTCCCCTGCCATATCACCACAACTGTTATCTAAACTCAATAGATATGTTATTAAGGCGAAGTAAATTGGTTATGAATTCTCTTCTTTCACGGTTTATACTATCTAGGATAGCGGTATTAGGTCTTGTAATATTTCGTTCGATGCTCTGATGTATGACTTCCGAATTTAATTCGGAAATAAAATGCTTGGAAATAATATGGGATATACAATTTGTTAGTGCAAGACCTTTTGCTGTCTTGGAATAATGGGGTCCCCCGTACACCAGGACAACGTTTCTACAATCTACCTCGTTGACCCCCTCTATCCCTCTTAGTACCGACTCCACGAATCTGTTAACTAATGTCTCATTCCTCCAAATAGTCTCGTCACTACCCACCTCAGCGAAGATCACGGGTACTCCCCGAAGTGTAGGTCCATGGTGGGTTGCCTCAATCTCTACCTCTACTCCTAGGTTCAGTTTCCTTAACTCCCTGAAAATCGAAGTCAGGAGCCTGGGATGTGCTACTCCCAGTTGCCTGGGTTCACCTCCCATGGGAGTCCCTCCTGGGTTTCCCACATGATGTACCGTAAGGGTGGGGATCTTACTGGAACTCTCGTGCCTGGAGAGGACCACGATGACGTCTCCCTTGGAGTAAGTGAAGTCTGTTACGTCCTCTTCCACTTCATCAAAGCCGTAACCAAGCTTCTTTACAGTCTGGCCCACCGGATCCTTCTTTGATACTAAAACTGAGACTTTCATCCGCATTCAACTCGAGAAACTCGCGTTAAAGGTTAACTCGCTGGGGTAAGCCCAAGACCTTTAGAGTCTCTCTTGCCAGATGTGGGGCCAACGCCCATCCGAACCTGAACCCAGTGGCGATTGCCACATTGCTCAAGGGCCTCATCAGTAATGGTCTGCCGTCTGGAGAGACTGCCCTGAAGCCGACCCTCACTTCCCTGACTTCCAGTGTAACTCTCAAGTACTTCTTGAACACTTGGACTGTTCTCTCTACCTGGCTATTATTTACGGATGGATCTGAGGACTCCTGCGAGTCCCCGTTCAAGAGTGCAGATTCAGGCCCTTCCACCCCCAACCTGTCCTCTAGCATGAGGATGTTCCTCATTCCGAGCTTGCCTGCTTCCACCACGTGCCCCTTAAGCGGGCGAACATTGATCCCGAAGTTCCCAAGCAGGTTCAAGGGATCGTGCCCCAACGTCAAGATAACGTGACTCCCCCAGATCCTCCCGCGGTCGGTTTTAACGCCTGAAACTACTCCCTCTTCCCTTAGCAACCCCACAACCCTTGCCCTAACGAACTTCCCGTCTATCCTCTCCATGAGCGCGTTAAGGAAATCGTCTCCTTGTATAAATAGACCTTCCCCCACGAGCTCCCCGTCGTGACCTCTGAGGAGGGGCTCCAACTTCCCAACCTCTTGAGAATCAAGGGTCTCCCCTCCCCTCGGGGGAACCCTTATGACGGCCTTGAGAGAACAATGAACCTTGAATTTCTCGCACATTATCCCATAGTACTTCATGGAGGACTCACATTCCCCTCTCAAGTCACCGCACAGGTTCGGAATAACGGTCCACAGACTATTATGGGAGTTCGTCCTTCCTTTGCCCATATCCACGAGAGTCACTGGGCCTCCGTACAGGTAGGCCGTCAAAAGACCTGTTATCCCTGCTCCCACTATCACTGGGTTGTCCATGATACATTATTTTTGTTTCACCAATATAAACTTTTTAAACTCTGTTGAGTTAATGTGAGATATGAGCACAGAAAGGGATCCAGAACTAGAGGCTCTCCTAAGGAAAAAAATTAAACAGATGATGAGCGAAAACAGGAACATGGAGAAGGGAGGAGAAGTCGTACACCTGGACTCTGAGAACTTTGATAGCTTCCTGAGGGAGCATAAGATCGCTGTCGTTGACTTCTGGGCCGAGTGGTGCGCCCCATGTTTCATCCTCTCTCCAGTCATCGAAGAACTAGCCAAGGATTACCCTCAGGTTGGTTTCGGGAAGGTTAACTCAGATCAGAACCCCCAGATAGCAGGCAGATACGGAGTGATGAGCCTCCCCACGGTCATCTTCTTCCGTGACGGAGAACCAGTAGATGAGGTAATAGGAGCAGTACCAAGGGAGGAGATAGAGATAAGGCTGAAATCCTTGCTGGGCGAGTGAAATGAAGGCACTCCTCGTAGGCGTTGACGGACTGAGTTATACTAGCTTCATGAAGTGTAACCCTAGATTCCTCATGAGTCTGTTCGGGAGTACCTTCCGTGGCGTGGTAGTGAATAGGAGACCTCAGACCCACGAGAGTTCTTGGCTCTCAGTACTGGGAATGGACTACTCTGGAAAGCCGAATGAGGGAGTTCCTGAACTGGCTAAGGCCACCGGGGCGACGTTAGTGAACGTGCCTATTTCTGACCCTACCACTGGGATAGTGAGTTTAAAGATTCATGAAGTTCGACTGGAGGACGAGCTCAACCAAGTGACTGAAGCCGTACTGGAGTCCCTAAACAGGGGGCCGGTCATAGCTGGTATAGTGGGCCTGGACGTGGAACTGCACAGGGGTTCTTTAGATAAGTGTAAAGCCTACTCCATGGTCGATTCTGCCCTGAGGAAAATGGTCAACGCAGCTGACGAGTTCATCGTGTTCTCCCCCTTCGGGGAACCCAAGGCTCCGTCAGAATCTGAACACGAGGAATACGGAATCTATCTCTCCACGGTACCTAGGCCCTCCGAGCACGAGACCGTCAAGCTTCCAGAAATAGGTCTGCTGTTCAGGAAGCTCGTCGGCTGAATCCTTTCCCGCATGAGTGTACACGTTTTCTCGAAGGTTCGGGGTTGGAAGGCCTACGTGAGGATGTGAACGGATAGTCCTCGCGGTTTAAATATACGTCACGGGCACTGATTCAATGACGGTCACGGAATTGTAAGTGTAACCGAGACCCCTAGGTTGAAGCCAAGGTTGATGATGTAAGTCTCTGCCCAGTAGGCTGTCCTTACGGGTAACAAGTGTCCCACACCCTCAGGGTCTTACACCAACAGTTCCTGTGGGCTCCGCCCTCCAACTGGAAATTCCATGAGCAGTCGGAGCGGACTGGTAGTGCCTCTTCTGTCAATAATCGGATGGAGGCAAGGTGGAGCCACGAAGCAGAGAGCCTCGTGCGTGGTTAAGGCAGTCCACCAAGAGTCCTGAAGAGTCGTAAGCGGAACCCTTTTTACTTCAAGGGTTTCATCGCCCTCTCTTTCCCAGAACATTCAGGGAGCATACAGTTCTCAGCGTATTGTCCTTAGATCTTTTCCTCTATACCGTTGAGCGTCAATTACCTCTCACCGATCTCCCTGTTGTAGAAGGGGTATAGGGCCAATATCACGGCATCCTTGTATAACCTCCTCCTATCGATAACCTTGGAGAGAATCCCAACTGCTCCTTCATGATATTTGGAGCCAACTCTGCCGTAAACCAGGTCCGTAGCCTCTCCCAGTTCCTTACCTTCAAATAGTTTTGAAGCTAAGGAAGGAGGCAGGACGAACCAGGGAGAAGTGGAGAAGTTCTCTGTGCCGTCCCTCCCTACCGCGTATATCACAGCGAAGGCCAGCACTCTGTTCCTCTCTACACATACCCCTCCCTCTATGCCCACTCCTACGTCGCAACCTTCCTGGAGGGACTTCAAGGCCCTGTTTCTAGCTCCAGAGTAGGTCTCGTGACACCACGGTTGTGGTGACACTTCCGAGTCCACACTCAGAGTCTTAACCTCAGCGTTGGGTAAAACCTCCATCAGGGCCTCTCTCACTGCCTCCACCTTTACCCCGTTTGTTGAACCAACACAAACCAACATTTTTTACTCCCCTTGCCAGTTCGTTATCCATGGTCACAATTAAGATTGGTGCACTGGCAGATTCAGGTGACCTCTACCCTTTCATTCCCATGATGGAGGGTTGGGTGAGGGAGGAGGGTCTTAACCTGGAGTTCGAGGTGATACCAACAGTTCAGGACGTAAATATGAAGGTACTATCCAAGGAAGTTCACGTTTCTGTACCCTCAGCCGCCATGTACCCTTACATTCAGGACGATTACTTTATCCTAGGTAACGCCGTCGCCACTGCCATAGATGGAATAACGGGGATGCCCATCCTCTCAGCTACCAAGATTGGAATAGAGGATGTGAAGAACTCGGTCCTGATAGTCCACGGCCCCAACACCACTGCCTTCACCCTGTATCGTCTCCTCATAGGAAAATACAAGAGGTTAGTCATCATACCTAGAGTTCTTGACGAGATCAAGGCCTTGGGGAAACAGGGCGACGTATTGGTGGCAGTTCACGAGATAAAGATGATGTACGCCCTGAAGAAGCTGGGTGTAACGCCTAACGTGGTGACGAGTATGTGGGATATGTGGCGTGATCGGTCTGGAGGTTCTCCTATGCCCATGGGTATGGTGGTGATATCCAAGGAGTTAGGGAGAGATGTGGCAGTGAAGTTCAGACAGCTGTATGAGAGGAGCAAGAAGTTCGCGGAGAAGAACTTAGAGAGGGTTATACCCAGAGACCTTGAGATAATGAGCGAGTCTCAGGGAGTTACCATGGATAGGGAGGTGGTGGAGAAGACCATTTGGGCTGACATTCAGGAGTATAATGTCCCAGAAGATCAGGTAATGAAAGGCTTACGGACCTTCTACAACATGACGTTCGAGAGGGGTGTCCTTCCCAAGGTTAAATCCTTGGACGTCGTATAATCAAACTCTCCTGACATACTTGAAGGATCTTGGGGCGAACAATATCTTCACTTGATCCCTGACTTCCTCTAGGGCCTCCGCCACTTCTCTCAAGTGGGCCTCCGGCATGAACAGCTCTATGAGATAAAATGTAGCCTCGTCTCCTCTCAGGTGGGCTACAAATCTTATGAACGGAAAATATTGAAAGGCTTCTTTCACTTCTGGATTTAACGTTATCACATCCAGAAGGAACTCCCGGCTTCCGTAATCCACAACGTAACTTTGGATCAGGCCTTTACTGTTCGCCTCCCTCAGTACATCAGTCATAGACTTGGGAGACCTCAGGGTAGAAAAATCGATTGGTTCAACTTCTCCCTCATATTGGAAATCATGGACAAGGGGAGTAGCCTTGATGGAACCGTCATAGTTCCATGTGTCTGTATCGTAGTCATAGGTCTCTGGGATGCCAGAAAAGTTCTCGAAGCGTACTACCTCTACGCCCTCCTTGTCAAACAGAAAGGAGAAGTCGGTCTTTACGCTTTTCCTAGTGTAAATTCTAGAGCTAAACTTCAGCTTCATGAACCTATTGGCTGGAATGGGGGTGAAAGACAAACCCTTGATCCTGGACAGGAGGGACAAGATCTCGTCCTGCTTCAACTTGGTGAGCTCACTCAACAGAGGTATGTCCGGGCCCACTCTTCTCATTAATCGTATTAGCTCTGGGAACTCCAACTCCCCTCACCTCCTTCTTCAGCCTATCAACCTTTGTCGGGACTGCCCTGACGTCTATCACGGCCACGCCATCGAAGGTTTGGACTATCCTTTCGGCCTTTTTCTTCTCCTTGTAGACTTTAGATAGCGGAGTTTCGGAAGGCATCCTTACTATCACATGGATCATATAAAATGATCCCAGCCTCCTCACATACACCCTCGCTACGTTGAACCCATAGCTGGAGAGTATCGTCTCAATCCTCTCCGCCAGGGGACTATTACAATTCGCTCCGACTAGGGAGAGGATAGCCTCCTTGACCTCTCTGGCGGTGTCTACGAGTATAAATCCGACTATGGTAGTTACTATGGCTATTGTTAGGAAATAGTTCCCGACAATGATTCCAACCCCACTAAGGGCCTCCAGGACAATGTCGAGCTTGCTGTGTAGCATGTCGGCTCGAACTAGCTGGAGCCAGTTGTACCTTCGCTCTAAAAGATATATCCCCAACGTGACAAGACCTCCCGCCCAGGCCAAGGACGAGAGCCACGACGGTGTGCTAGCCTCTCGGCCAAAGCTCTGCAAGAGAACGGAGACGGAAAGGAAGAGTATTAGAGCAGACACCATGAGCATAGCCAGGCTCTCCAGGTTATAGAGACCTAGCGGGAACCTTTTCGTTCTCCTGTAGATCACCTTGAGTAATACGGAGAATAGAAAAGCTGTCAAGGAGTCTATGAACCCATGATAGGCGTCCGCAAGAAGTATATAAGACGAGAACAGGTTACCGTAAATGATCTCTAAGATGGAGAGGGGTAAAAGCACTATCCCTGAGTAAAGGAACACTCTGGAGGCGGAGTTTAGCTTTTCCGTCGGAATCAAGCCACATCACCACTCCATCCCTACCCATGTATAATTAGAGCGGATATTAATAAATGGAAAGGTGGGATGGGAACGGTCTATTCGGTCGACTATGTTAGCAGTGTACAGGTTCAATCGAGAAGCTCATCGCGAGATCTCCGAGCTTCGTAGACCGCTTTTTGCAGCACCAGGTATGGAATTTTCTCTTGGATACGGGCCTTAGGTGAGGTGAAATCTAATAACCACTGTTACAGTCTGTTTACTCTTCGGGATTTGAGAAACCTATTTTAGATTGGAGCTCTCACCTCGAGTCTGCTATGGTTAACGTAGTTAGTAGCGTTTTTATAAAAACAATAAAAGTAACTTTTATAACCTCACGGAGAGACCCATATTCATGGCCGAGAAGAAAGAGATAAACGGTCTCCTAGATCTTATAAAGGCACTCTTTGCGGACGACAACTGGTACTTAGGGGGTTTCATCATAGCTCTAATACTCTTCATCATCTACGATGTAATAGCCTTCACACCACATTGACCTTCCTCTATTAAACAAATCTACAATGGTTTTATAAAGTGTTGAAATGTACATAATCATGGATAAGAGTTGCCAAGGGTTAACATAGCGGCTGACAGTGACCTAATCAGGGAGCTGGAAAAGGAGGCTAAATCCAAAGGTTACACAATATACTCTCTGACGAACTTGGCCTTGAAGGCCATGTTGGAGATGATAAGGAGTGGAGAGGACTCCACGAAGCTCCAAGACCTAGTGGAGCTACACAAGATATTCAAGGACTTGGACGTGATACCCATAACCTCCTGGTATATAGAGAGCCTGGCCAAGCTGGCATACGAAAAAGATCAGAAGGCCTTTCAGACCATATGCGAAGGGGCAGGCCAGCAATTGGCCTCATACCTGAAGTCCAGGGCCTCTAGCCTTGAAGAGCTTCTGGTAGTTTACGAGGGAGTGAAGTCTGCACTCCCGATCAAAGACATGAAGATCAAGAGAGTAGACGACGATATGGTAGAGCTGAGGCTGACCGGTACTGGGTTCAGCCTTGAGTCTACGTTCTGTGCCTCCATGGTCCTAAAGAAGATCCTGGAGAGCTACGACTTTGAGACCGTCGAGCTGGTCCCCTCTCCGGGCGGAATAATATACGCCAAGGCTAAGTATCAGCCCAAATGACTCAGAGAACACCCACAGAGTAGCCTGCAGATGACGTTCTGAGTCTCTAAGACGTGTTCACTTATGGATACCGTTTCCCTAGCTAGTAACGTCACCTCCTCTGAAAACTCTCCATGAGGAAAGGCCCCTACTCCGAGGAACGCTTTCTCACCGCATAGCGTCCTCACGCCTCTCCTCTCTCCCTCCTCATGGAGGAGAACTAGTCCTCTCTCCTCCACTAGTTCTTTCAAGCTTATGTCAAGCAACTCCATGAGCGGATTACCCCGAGGGGGAACTCTTCCCTCGACCAACAGTTGTTCCATCAGCCCTACAAATCTAAGGTAGTTTTTTGGGGGTCTCATCCTCCTGTCTACCCTTATTATTTTCGACTCCAACGTGTGGATGTAGAGGTCACCCCTGAAGCTCGGTTCGCTGAGTAGGAGAACGAGGGATGAATGGAGTATATCTGGCCTACCTCTCTTCTCCCTGTTTGGTAAGTAAGTCATGGCGTGGTAGTGAAGGGACTTGTCTAGTAAGGTTCTCCCTGGATCCTTTCCGAACCTCTCACTGTTCTTAATCACGCTTGGGTGATTCCTTATGGAATCGGGCACCAGTTCTAGGGACGCATCTAACAGTATTATATCCATGGTTCTTTATTTCTACTCGAGCCAAGAAAGTTATGAATTTTATGAACAGGAGGGCAGTCCTCAGGAGATCCATGGAACTCATAGATAGGGCGGTCAGGTTAGCTAATGAAGGTGATCTTTACCTGGCGAGGGCTTACGTGAAACTAGCCGTAGAGTACTCCAGGAAAGCTCAGGTGAAGTTGCCGAGGAAGTACAAGGGAATGTTCTGCAGAAGGTGTTTCGTACCACTCATTCCTGGGATTACCGAGAGGAGGAGGATTAAATCAAAGATTTTAGTAAGGACATGTCTATTGTGTGGATGGGTGAGAAGATACGACACGAAGAACGTGGAGAAGCTTAGACGAAGTTCGATCTCAGGGGGCGGAGGTGAGGATAGGGAAGAAAGGGGTAACAGAGGAACTGAAGAGTGAGATAGCCAGACACCTGAAGGATCACGGTCTAGTTAAGGTTAAGATCCTGGACAAGACCTTGGACAGGGAAGAAGTGGCCCGTAAGGTTGCTGGAGAGGTAGGGGGAGAACTTATAGAGGTGAGGGGAAGAACCTTCATCCTGAAGTCCGTTGATAAGGACTGAAGTGATAACCTGTAGAGGACATCCCAACGTCTTGGCAAAACATAGGAGTACACTTGAGGTTACAACTGAAAATTTCCTCACCTTGAGGGGAGACTGCATAATCTGTGTGGAGGCAGACAAGAGTGCCAGTTCGTTGTCCTCTGAGGTAAAGGAGGTTCTAAGATCGGAGGGATACGGATACTTGTTAGTGTCTACGCAGAACTTCACCGAGCTGGTCAAGGGCAGGGGGAGTGCCGGACTGACCATGACTTCGACGGTAAAGATGATCGTGAGGAAGTCCTCGTTCATCTCGGACGCCACGATTCTAATAAAGGCCGACAAGTCCGCTGGTGATCTAAATAGGGATTTGGTGAGGGAACTGAGGGGAGGAGTGGTCAGAGTCTTCTTGGTGGCATCGGATCTCCCTCTTAGCAATGATGAGGTCCTTAGAGTACTCATTGACTCTTTCCCAACCCTCCTGAGGAGGGCCCAGCCTGTAGACGAGTAGTGTGCCTCTAGTCACCCTACAGAGTTCCCCGATGAACCTATCTATCATTGACGGATTGTCCCCTATCACCAGCTTGAACACTGCGTCCCTGAAGGGGAGGAAATTAGCGTCGTAGTGGACCAGGTCCACCGTGAACTTGTTTCCGTTCAACCTGATTGACTTAATAGCCATGATTAATCCGTCTAGGTTGAGGTCACCTGCTACCACGTATGCCCCTCTCTTGGCCATATGGAGGGCAAAGGCCCCGTACCCCGTGAAGGCGTCGAGGACCAAATCTCCTCTATCTACTCTCTCGGACACCTTCATTCTCTCTATTGCCAAGGAGGGATTCACATATACCTTCGAGACGTCTACGAAGAAGGAGATCCGTCCCTCTACGAAGGAGGTGGTCGTCTTTCCCTCCCCTGCTATAGGAATCAACTCCCCCAACCGCAACTCCCCGACTACTCTCCTCTTCAGAAAGACACTCCTCACCCTGGGAACAAGTCTGATTATGGCCTCACCTACACTCCTCGGATCCTCTTTTCCCTTATACGACACTATGGCTATGTCGCCTATCACATAGAACGAGGAAGCTCCAGGTATCACTTCGTTGAGCCTCTTTGTCCTGACCTCCAGGGGATTGCACTCCACCACCTCGAGTTCTTTGGTCGGCTCAGACACTGGAACCAGTAGGAATTCGCCGTCCCTCCTTACCTCGTAACCCCTCAGGTTCTTTATCCTACCCTTCCACTTCTGAAACTCCCTCCTAGGGACCTTTGCACAGAGCGTAAGTGCTCACCTCCGTCACAAACCTTAGTGACAAGGGAAGTTGCCCACAGATTTACCATTGGAGTTGAAGAGTTAAAGTTTCACTCTCCTCAGGCAGGCTCAAGGTAAGCCCTTGAACCGTCGAGTCCTGTCTTGCGTGAAGATGTCCAGCTTTTAATCTTTCAATTGGAAGGAAAAGGGGAGATAGGCTCTATCCTGTTGGGCTGCAAGGAGCGTCACGACCAACTCACGGTAAAGCTAGGTGAGCGCTGGAAGGCTAAGTCCCCACATAGGATCACGTAGTGAACACAACAAGAGAAGTGAAAGTGTAGGTTCACGAACTGAAGAAAATTCTCACTTCTTGAACTTATCCATCTCAGAGCTGTGGCCAGCGAAGACGGAGGCGTTCGGGTCGATGTACTTCTTTGCCATACTTGCGGCCACTGCAGCCTGACCGAACCCCACAGCTATGAGAGCCAGCTTGGGTGCCCCTTCCACAGATGCGATATCCCCTACAGCGTAAACCCCCGGTAAGTTGGTCTCCATTTTCGGGTTCACCACTATGTCTCTTCCCTTCATGTTTAACCCCCACTTAGTCATGTTACCCAGATCCCCCTTATGGCCTATACTTATTATCACTGCATCAACATCCAACGTCTTCTCCTCCTTGGTTCTGTTATCAAATATAACGGCCTGTGTGACCCTCGTGCCATCTCCCCTAACTTCCTTCAGCTCATGCCACGTGTAGACCTTGGCAACCTGAAACATTTCCTTAACGCTCCTCTCGTGTGCCCTGAACTGATCCCTCCTATGTATTAGCGTGACTGACTTGGCAATAGGTGCTAGGGTGAGGGCCCAGTCTACTGCTGAGTCTCCACCACCTACTATTAACACTCTCATATCCTGGAAATCCTTCTTCCTCCTTACCGTGTAGTACACTCCCTTACCCTCATAATCCACTTCCCCTTTGGCTCCTAACCTACTGGGTGTTATTTTCCCTATCCCTGCCGCTATCATTACGCTCTTGGCCTTATATTCCCCACCTTTGTCGGTCTTCACGACCCATATGCCATCTTGAGTCCTCTGAAGCACATCTGCCCACTCTTTGGTCCTCACGTCTGGTGAGAACATCTTAGCCTGCTCTATGAGCCTCTGGGCGAGCTCATAGGCCTGGATTCCCGCGAACCCTCCCACGTCGTAGACCATCTTCTCTGGATATAGAGTCACGAGCTGTCCTCCCAGCTCGTCTTGTGAATCTATGAGGAGAGCCTTCATGTCCCTGAGCCCTGCATAGAACGTTCCGAAGAGACCTACAGGACCTCCTCCTATAACAATAATGTCGTATTCTCCCATGCTAACCAAGAGAGTGACAAATTTATACTATTTAAACTTTCCGACAACAATCATGAATAGTAGGTCAGAGGTGTACATTTCTATAAACAGAATAAAATTCAGGAAAACGCTTTAACCTCGAGGAGAGACATGTCAGCGGTGCCTGAGTCTACCCTTTTACTGATTGGCCTTCCTGCCCCCATTCTTATGTTGCTCTGGTTCAGGTATTACAGGAAGCTCTTAAAAGGAGCTTTGGAGTATCCTGGGGACTCGTTTACGGAAGACAGAATCCGCATTCCGCCGTCCCACAGTGTGAAGGTGAGGATAAACGGGAAGTGCACCATCGTGATTACCGGTGTGAATAGTTGGGCGACCATAAGGGTTAACGGAGGGCCCAGGCAGAAAGTTTACAAAGTCAGGCTTGTGAACGCCACAGGCGAACTGGAGATAGTTAATGAGAGCAAGGTATTTCACATAGATGTCTACCTTAGGTGCGGTTCCTGAGGGTGAGAAGAAGTAGGAGGGGCAAGAGCCCCGCCACGGAGAGGGCTATCCAGGCAGAGAATCCGAGAAAACCTGCAAGAAACTCTAACCAAGTTCCAAAGAAGATGTTCAATGAGTTGACTTCAGCTAAGGTTACGCTGGAGTTCACCACTCCTCCCTCTAACGCCACCATTGAGTAAAGGACTGAGATGGCCATCTCGTTTGAGATCCCTAGGATCGCGAGTCCTAAAACGTAAGCGGGGCTGAATCCTTTCTCACGTTAATAGAAATCTTTTTATATCTGTTTATAACAAATTTTTGTTGATAAATAATGATCTCTCACACCGATGTGGGCTATGCCCAAAAGGGTGGGAGTGATTGCAGAGATGTGAGCCCCGTGCCGTTGGGCTCGAAGGAGTCCCATGACCCACCTACAGTAAGTAGGTGGTTGAGGGCTAAGTCCCTACACTCGATCATGAATGAACATAAAATGATTGAAATGAGAGTGTAGGGATAAACGGTATAAAGTAAGAGGGGAGAAAGGGAGGTTAGAACTGATGAAACTAACAACAACCTCATCCTGCTGAGTCTGTCTCCCAATCCTCCTAGGCTTCCACCTATTGCGGAGAATAGTAGGAGAAGACTCGTCACTGCTGAGCTGGTCAGTAGCTCGCCGTGTTGGTAAAAGACGAGGAACGAGGGGAAGAGTTCTCCGACGGCGTAATAGACACCCCACACCCCAGCGGTTGAGAGACCAAGGATCAAGACCCTTCTGTTCTTCACAGATGACCAGGATGAGGAGTTGTTGGGGAGTCTCAGGTTCAGAAGGGCTGAGAGCAGGGTGAGCACTCCAACAGCCACGCTACCTAAGGAGAAACCCAAGTACTCATCCACCACGCCCCAATTGAGTCCCACGATACCTCCTACACAGAAGAGTGAGTTATATAGACCTAAGGCCAGGGACACCCTCTCCTTGTTGAGGGACGAGATTATCGCTCCCCCTGATGAAAAGAAGAATGAGGCTCCCACACCGCCCAAGGCGTAAAAGAGCAACAGGAGATTGAAATTCCATGCAACTGAAAGCAAGAACGAGGAGGCTGACATGATCACCAATCCGAGGACTAGGGAGTTCCTCTGGCCTATCTTACTTCCCACAAAAGCTGCGGGGAGCTGCATGATACCTGAGCCCAGGAAAAAGGATAAAGGGATGAGACCGGAAAAGGTCTGTGGTTCGTGAAACCTAAATATCAGCTCTGGGATCTCCGGAGCCAAATAGAACCAGCTCAGTGCATAGATCGCCCTAGCAAAGAATACGTTCAGTCCACGAATCATGACTGGTCAATTATCTACTGGGTAAATATCTCCATCGCAGTGAAGAGTTTTAACTTTCTCTGTTCTCTTATCCCCACACCATGAAGCTGAAAATAGTGGCCAAGAACTCACAGCTAGTTGAACCCATAATTTCTAGAATCAAGGACGCCTCAAAGAGACTTGGTATTACTCTAGTGGACGAGGGTGAGGAAGTCGTGATGGCCGTAGGAGGTGACGGAACGCTCCTAAAGGCTATAAAGTTAGACAAGCCAGTCATAGCAGTGAAGGCCGGGAGGAGAGGGTTCCTCATGGATGTGGAACCCTCCGAGGTGGAGGAAGCTCTGGCTAAACTGTTGTCTGGGGAGTACTTTAGGGAAGAGTACGACTTACTCAGGTTGAGATACCACGGAAGGAGTCTGGACGCCTTCAATGAGGTTGGGGTATTATACGATGAACCAGAAAGTATCTTGCTGTCCCTGGATTTCATGGGAAACCACTTCGTTATGGAGGGCGATGGCGTCCTTATATCCACTCCCCAGGGATCCTCCGGTTGGAGCATGTCGGTTACAGGTGTATACGTCCTGAGTAAAGGGGTTATGGAGGTATCTTTTGTAGGGCCGATACTCTCTCCGCTTAAGGCGCTGGTGATACCAGGAACCAACATCAAGCTGAGACTAGAGGACAAGGGTCACAGACAGAAGGCGAGGCTAGTCTCAGACGGTGACATAGTGGACTACATCTTCACAGGAGAAGAGGTAACGATCGAACCTTCACCCAAAAAAGCTATTATCCTGAGATTTAAGAAGGTAGACCCGCTTAGAGGTATAATACCGTGGAAAGGGTAGTGTTCGACACAGCGGGCTTCTTTGGAGGCCTGCAAAACTCGTTTGAAAAAGTTTACACTACTCCTCTGGTGATAGAGGAAGTGAGGGACTCCTCATCTTTGGGGAGCCTTTCTTTCTCCATGATAACCAATAAGGTAATAATCATGGAACCGTCCCAGATGGCCTTAAGGAAGGTAGATCAAGTACTGAGGGAACTCAACGAGAGGAGCTTGTCTAAAACCGATAAATCTGTTATAGCTCTGGCTGTGGACTTGAGCCCGGCCGTGGTGTTCACAGACGACTTTGCAATTCAGAACGCCCTCATCAGATTAGGAATAAGATTTCAGCCTGTGAGGCTCGGGAGAAAAGCAGAGGAGGTCAGGAGTTACTCTTATGTCTGTAAGGGATGCGGTAAGGTGTTTAAGGAGCCTGTAAAGAGCTGTGACGTCTGTGGTGGTGAGGTCAAAAAAAGTGTAGCCAAGGTGTTTCAGAGGGAAGGATAGTATAATTTGTCATAATACAACCCGTTAATCTAGAAAAGCTTATGTTCAATTAAAACAAAACTTCTTGATGCTGGACAGTGCCAGCCTCATAGAGGCCTTAGCCAAGTGCGGTCCCAATCCTAACTCTCTCTCTGACTTCCTCGGAAGACCTTCCCTGGAGATAAAAAGGGAGGTATCTCAGTTGGTGACGAGAGACGGGCTCACAGTATTCCCAGCAGTATATTCCGAGGGTTTAGGATTGAGGAAGGTGTTTTTGATGCTTGAGAACGCCAAGATCAGCTACGACGTAGCTAAGGGGTTTCTCCATCCGATCATGAGCATCTTCAGAGGGGATTTGGAGGAAAAGCTGTTCTCCGTGATAGCCTTCGCAGATAGAACCTTAGAACAGGAGATCAGGAGATTGAGCGAGGTTCTGGAGCCTACCTTCTCCTTGGTAGGGGAGATCCCCGAAACCAGAAAGTTCATCAGGGACCCTCACTGTTACGATTTTGGTAGGCATAGATGGCTCTGTGAAGATAAGGTTGAAATGAAACCTGGGGCAAAACTTTCGTCCCCGGATCAAGAGGACGTGTGGGCAGTGACGCAGATTCAGGCAAATCCATCCCTGAACATGAAGGTGATACCCCACAGGTGGCACGTCAGGAAGGTCGTTACTGGTTTCATGTACGTTCTGGGGAAGACCTCGCTGGTCGTACAGGCCCTGACCAAAGAGGACATGTCTTACGACGTACCAGAGATCATCTGGACGGCGCGTGTCCAGGATTTCTACCTCTCCGAGATGCACGTGGACAAGGAGGGGTTAGAGAAGGTAATGGAAAAGATCAGACCGGTATCTGTCAAGATCATAGTTTCTCCCAAATCTCCTAGGTTCGCCCTAGGCTATACGATTCCGTATGAGGTTTTCAGGAACGGATCGTGGAGCTACCCGAAAATCAAGATCACTGTGGGGACTAGTAGTACTTGAAATGTTCTGTGGAAAGTTTTTCTCGATGAGTCTTCCCACTAGGTCATGGAAGAGCGTGGAATCCTGGAGCCCTCCTGCCCTGATCCCCTTGCGGACTCTAAAGGAAATATAGTGGTCCTAGTACATGACTCTACCGAACCTAGGGCGGAGCTTTCTGCATCCCACTTTTCCAGCTCATGTGCTCAATCAGGAGCCCGTTTTAACTCGGGTAACACCAGTTGTTCTACACTCATGTGAAACCCTGAGATGAGGGTTTTGTAGATAGTTAGGTGAGAGTTCTATGAGGACTTTGAGACTGTAACGCTTCTACGTAACTACTCGTTATTTTTAATCATCTAAATATCGTTTTGACAAGTTGTGTTTATATAGTATCACCGAAGTAGTTTTCATTGATGATCCCCCCAACTGATGACGGGCACTGCTCACGAGGTTTGGGGAGTGATGAAAGTGTGGATGGGAGGGTATTGAAGTTTCCCTCGACTAGCCCCAATGATGAGGGTGACCCTGTATGATCCCTTAAGAGGGGTGCCCGTGGTGGAATTAGATTAAAAGTAAGGAAAAGTTACGCCACGGGTAAACTCTAAACACCTGACAAAATAATATACTCTACAGCAGTTATGGAACTTTAACGTTGCTGAAGTTTTCATCAGTCCCGGCGATCCGCCTGAACGGACTCGAGAACCTAGGATTTCCATGACTGCTGTTATTTAAAAATCCCTGACGTTTCTGAAGGTACATCCCACTGCACTGAAAGGTTTTAGACCTCATATCTTAGTGCGACAGCTGGTTCTATTCTGGACGCCCTATAGGCTGGAATAATTCCGGCTAGGAGGCTGAATACCGCCGTTATTCCTATAACTTCCAGCATAAATACAGGTTCGAAAACTGGAGTAACGTGTCCTCCGAAAGGACTAGCTCCTCCGGGTCCTCCTCCACCAAACCCTCCGGGTCCTCCTCCACTAAACCTCCCTCCCCCCGAGTTGGACAAAGAGGTGAGAAGGTACCCCATACCTACACCAGCTCCCACACCAGCGATCCCACCTATGAGTCCCATCATTATGGACTCTGCCATGAAGAGTATCATTATACTTCTCCTTGTGAAACCTATTGCCCTCAGAACACCTATCTCTCTAATCCTCTCCACTACAGTGGTGAACATCGTGCTCAATATACCCACGAAGGCTACTATGAATGATGATGCCCCAGCCACGAAGAGTAGGCCGTCAATAGAGGCAGTGGTCTGATTTATTAAGGTGACGAACTGCTCCACTGAGACTACCCTCACGCCTTTGCCTAATGTGTTCTGGATCTCTGAGACCACTTGGTTGACTTGAGACACGCTGTCTACAACCACTATTGCCCCAGAATATTGATCCCCATAATATTGTCTACCGACTATGGATTGCACTATTAGGGATTGATCTACGTCGGCGAAGGCGCTACTGAACTCGTTGAAATTGCCCGTGACTAGGAAGGTTTTTGTCACCTTTCCCTCTGGGGTGTTCATCACTACCTGGATAGTTTGCCCCGTCTGATATGTTGGTTGAAGGGGATATTGGGGATGAGCGATGTAATATCCCACCACGGCCCCGAAGGTTGAGTAAGGAGATGGATACTGTCCAGTTTGGAGTGTGAGACCTGGGAACGCCACCTGTGCCTTTGACATGTCTATGGAAAGGATCTCGGTTCTCATAGGCCCGCTAGGTGTTTGTATGGTGGCTGGAATGAGATAAAAGGGTACGACCTCCTTCACTCCCTTCAGTTGTTGTATCTCTTGGATGACGTAAGCGTTCAGGTTTGAGTTCCCTGGACTCACAAACACGTCGTTTGGAGAGGTGCTAGAGAAGAGATTGTGGTAGATAAGGTTAGAGAAACCTAGGGTCAAACCCGTGAGACCTACCACTATGGCTGGCCCTATCAGGATCCCGAGAATAGTGAGGCTAGTCCTAAGTTTCTTTGACCTAAGGGCCTGGAAGGACAGGCTCAAAACGTCTCCCATCCTCATTTCTTCCCCCTCCTTAACACATAGATTATGGCAGATGTTATTACTAAGACTACCACGATATAGATCAGGATAGGAAGTACATTGTGCCTAGAGTGATGCAAGAAGTGAGTCTGATTCAAGTTAGTTTGAGTTAAAGTGTACGCGAGTTGATAGGTGATGTTGTGTGGTTGATACAGCGAGTCCTCATAGGACACGACTATGTTAACATGTTGAACTCCTCCTTGGGAGGGAGTGAACGTATAGGAGAAGGGGGTTGGGCTGTTGGGTGGGACGCTACCTATGTACGTAGGACTTCCATTGACGTAGACGGTGACGAAGTTAGCCGAGGTGGTGCCGAAATTATTAAGGATGCCGTTCACGGTGACGGTCCCGTTACTTACTAGGGCACTGGGTTGTTGTAGAACCAACTTCACCAACCCCGTAGAGATCAAGGAAAAGTTGTATCCCTCTTCCTGGGATGAACCTCCTGGGAGGAGGTACTCCACGGTTAGGCCCAGAGGGAGGGAGGAGGTGCTGGTAACTGTGGGGAGCATCACTAGACCGATGTTCTCGGCCCTCCCCGGATATAGCGTCCCTAGATCCACCGAGTTCTGAGATATCGAATAGAGTGATGGTTGGGAGAAAAGACGGAGCTGAACGTTATAGAGGGGAACTTCTGCCGTATCTAGTACTCTAACAGTGATGTTATTGGGAACTCCGTAGTATACGACTGAAGGTAAGACCGAAACCGATACGAGTTGTTGCGAAGGTATTACGTTGAACGGAATTGTGTACTCTAAGGTCTTAGTGACTCCCTGATAGTTATAGGACACTATCAAACTCAGGGGATATGTCCCTACCCCCAGACCCTGAGGGGCGTAGAGCTGGTATAGGAGAGTTACGTTCTCACCGGCGGCAAGATAGTTAACGGTCTGGTTACTCATGCCCACCAGTGAAATCCCCTGTCCGGTCAACCTCACGGAAACTGACGACACTGGGGTGGAACCTTGGTTAATGAGCACAAGGGGGAAGGACTGTTGAGAACCCTGGTAGATGGTTGTATTACCATATTGGAGAGAGATCTCCTCTGATGGGTACACATAGATAGCTACCTTGGAGTGATAAACCGAAGTCCCGTAATAGGATGAGAAGGAGACCGTATAGGGTATGGTAACGTAACCTGGAGTGAGATTGCTAGCTAAATTGAGGTTGAAGGACACCTGGTAAGAGCCGAATGATTGTATGAATGGAACCAGAAAGTTGGTGTAGGGAGACGAGATGCCTGACGGCAACTTCAGGCTAACATTGACCCCGCTTATGGGATATGGGAAGGGGTTGGCGAGGATGAAGCTCAGTGGTACGCCTGTCATCCCTGGGGTAGGAATCAGTTGATCCTGTGGGCTCCCCCAAGTGGGATCAGAGAGCGTGGGACTAACGTTAAAGTAATTGACATAAATGTAAGTGGTAACCGACGCTTGGAAAGTTTGACCCAACTCCTGATAGCTCACCTGGAAATTGATCGGGTAGACCCCTGGGGCAGTCGTGGGTGAGACATCGAAAGTGAAGTTATATGTGGACTGACCATAACCAGAGGAGGGAGTGAAATTGGTGAAGGCTAAGGAGAGGCTGGATTGCGTGACGATGGAATCAACGAAATAGTTAACCGAGGAGTTCAACCTCAGTATCACAGAGACAACCGAGGAGGGTGTTCCCCTACCTTGAGTGGCGTAAACCTGGAGAGGCGACTTAGGGTAGATGGAAATCTCCAGGGGAACCTTGGAGCCAAAGGTCACATTGGCGTTACCAGAGGTTATGTTGAAATTAGTGGCATAATAGTGGTATCCCAAGTAGTTCATGAAACTGACAGTGTAATTGAGGGTATAGCTACCTGGTGAAGAAAGCTGGCTCACGTTGACTAACTGAGTCACCTCTTGGATTCCTTGTGCCGGAATAGAGGAAGCTGTGAAGAGAGCGTATCTTTGTCCTCCCTGGCTGTAAACCCCCTTGGGTAAAGACACGTTTATGACCACGTTGTCCTCAACGTGATCTGAGGGATTAGCTACCTGGATAGTCAGTGGAACTAACCCCTCGCCAACGAAGGCCTGCTGAACCGTAGAGACTCCCCATTGCACGCCTACAGGAGTGGGGAAGTTAACGCCATAGACCGGGACCTGGAGGGTGAAGGTCTTCCCTTCCACGCAAGTGTAAGCGGCTATATTTACCGCGTAGGTCACGGTCACCCTAACTGGATAATAGCCAGGACTCGTGGTATTGCTTACAGTGAGATAAAAGATGGCCAAGGATTCTCCATTAGCTGTTGACGTAACTCCCGTGGAAGTTTCTCCGACTACCGTGAAAGGGGATCCGCTCGGGACGGAGATGCTCATGCCTATGATCGTTGCATCTACCTGGGAGGCCTCAACATAAAATGGGAAGTCTGTATAACCGGCGTGTGCATTCACAGGAGAGGATGGACTGCCCCAACCATAGGCTATAACATATACGTTTGGAGTGACGGGAGTCGAGTAATAGACCTGCGGAAGCGAAAGACCGATCAACAGGAACGTGAGGCCAAGGATTGCGAGATTCCTTTTCATACCCTGAGGCATCGAGATACATGTTAAAAAGGATTATCAATGGTCCATTTTCCGAACTGCCCAAGTTCAATGAGTGAACTCTGGAGAATGCTTTTATTGATATTCAGGCATAGAATCCCATGGAAGTAATAAAGCTGGAGAAGGTAAGCAAGGTATACGGGACCAAGGTAAAGATCACTGCACTCCAGGATATAGACCTCAGTATAGAGGAGGGAGAGTTTGTGGCCATAGTAGGCCCCTCAGGTAGCGGAAAGACTACACTTCTCACCATAATGGGGACCTTGGCGAAGCCTACTTCAGGTAAGGTGTACGTTTACGGTAACGATGTGACTACAATGGATGACGATGAGCTATCCAAGGTGAGAAACTCATATATAGGTTTCGTCTTCCAAAATTACAACCTCGTCGAGAGAATGAGTGCGGTTGAAAACGTCGAGCTTCCATTGATAGCCAGGGGCGTTTCAAAGAGGGAAAGGAGGGAGACGGCCATGAGGATTCTAGAGACTCTCGGGCTGGGAGAGCTAGCCTACAAGAAACCTACAGAGTTATCTGGGGGACAACAGCAAAGGGTCTCAATAGCTAGGGCGTTAGCACAAAATCCTAAGATCGTTCTTGCTGACGAGCCTACAGCTAACCTGGACAGCAAATCCGGGGAGACAGTACTCAAGACTTTCCAGCAGGCAAACAGGGAGTTTAAGACCACTGTAGTCATTATAACCCACGATCCAGATGTGGCCTCCTACGCTAGAAGGAGGGTTCACCTTAGGGACGGAAGGATCGAAAGGATCGACTAGATGAAGCTGAACTCTTAAACTACAGACCTTGAAAGGCTTCCATGAACAGGTACTACACAATACTGATCCTGGGCGGGATAACCTTCGGAACTGCAGCTATCTTCATCAGGTTTTCCTCCCTCAGCCCCTCATTCATAGCCTTCTCCAGGTTCTTCGTGGCTGGGCTCATCCTCTCAAGAGGGAGGTTGAGCCTGAAGGAGATAGCCGGCAAGTGGAGACCTGGACTCCTTTTGGCAGCCCACATGATCCTTTTCATCCTTAGCGTATATAGAACGACGATAATAGATTCCACAGTGTTGGTCTCAACGTCGCCGCTCTTCTCGCTAGCCTTAGCCCACTTTGTGGGGATAAGAACCACTAAGAAGGAGTTAATAGCCGGGTTGTTAGCCTTCCTAGGAATAGTAATCATGAACTACCCGCTACAAGCTGGATTACTCCTAGGAAACTTTCTCGCCATCATTTCAGCACTCACAATAGCCCTTTACACCATAATCCTCGCTAAGGGGTCCACTGAAGACCCCATGATTCTGACTTCCCAGATTTATCTTGCCTCATCGATCTTCTCCTTCCCCTTAGTACTCCTTCAGGGGATAGGAAACGTCAACATGACCTCTTTACTTTCCCTGTTAGGCCTGATAGCCTTACCGACCCTCATAGGTCATACCTCGGTGATTTACTCGTCAGGTCATGTGAAACCCCAACATATAGAGATCATAGGTCTCTTGGAACCTGTGGTAGCCTCAGTCCTCGCTGTGCCTCTCTTCGGGCAAATACCAACATCTACAGAAGTTTTAGGAAGTGCAATGGTGATAGTATCAATCATCGTAATTTTGTGGAGAAGATGAGTGTAGAATGATGAAACACTTTACCTTATTAGCTTCACAAATGTCAAGACTTTACCCGCCCCTAGCGGTAGACCCAAAATCTAATTAGTAAAAATAATTTTTATTCATTATTAGTAGTTCGTAACGATTTAATGTAATTAGTTAGATAATTATATGATAATTTTTATAAATTTCCAAGTATCATATTAGATTTTTTATATTTCCATACGATTAACTGAGGAATATTATTATAATATTAGAAAATGATAAAGATGTATATGCAGCAGTTATGGGACTTTAACGTAACTTAAAGATTTTCATCAGCCCCTGCGGTCCGCCTAAATGACGTTCTAGAACTTGAGGAACGCCTCCACGCTCCTCAGGTTAAGAGCCCCCACCAGCTCCCTGACGACGTTGGTCATGATGGTGAAGATCGTGAGGTAGCCCTGGAGCCTCTCCC
>Ga0080006_1157544_pt1 | contig 23983 bp, 17 predicted proteins | sample RS3BMetagenome_FD_69209 | JGI IMG/M metagenome (GOLD analysis project Ga0080006, IMG submission 69209) | Ferric oxide microbial mat and aquatic microbial communities from Rainbow Spring, Yellowstone National Park, USA - RS3B (SPADES... ...
ACAACGCACAAAACCAGAAGCAAAATCACGCCCACAACTCTAAAACCAAACACAACACCTCCACGCACACCAAAATATAACATTAACCCAAAAACCCCTCAAACCACCAATGTTTAGCGTGATGTGTAACTTTCTCATGTCCGAATTAGCTTGGAATTAAGGGTATAAAGATAGTTACATTCGTTCTCTATTTACAAAGTTTACAAATACTGACTCTATCATAGCTGTCAGAGTATATGAAGAAATACAACCATACTCTAATAATTGAATTACAAAAATCAGTATAAAACAAGACATTAAATGCTTGCTAGTTTTCAAAGAGCGGTTTATCAAGGAAGGCGTTCAAACGTGCTTAGCGGCTATCCGCAAACCACCGAGTCGTTGTAAGCGCCTCTAGTACAATTTAAGATATTGTTATGATTTAAAAGGGGTATGTAATTCAAAATTATATCCAATAGCGTATAAGCATATGACCCAAATATTATCGGAAGATTTTCCTTAACCAAAGATTTTTACGCATCTACTGTTTATGACTTTATGCGGAATATATCTAAAAGCTGGTTTCTTCTCGACAGCATTTCACAAGACTTTCTCGGTGAGGTTAACCCAATAAACATCGCTTTCCGTACATCCGAGAGGGGACTAATAATGATTGACACTGGGATTCCTGGAAGCCTTAACTTGATCGAAAGAGAGTTAGAGGAGGCGGGACTTTCTCTTAAGCTGGTGAAAAGCCTGATTATCACACATCACCACCCCGATCATATAGGAAACATTAACCTCATTCATCAGCGATACCCAAACATCCATATCTACGCACATAAAATTGAGATCCCGTATATAACGGGAGAAATGGAGGTAGCTAAAGGTAACATAAGTATTGATGAACTAAGAGAACTCTTTCCCCGTGTCACTAGAAAGCAAGTGGAACAGTTCTACAAAACTCAAAGCCTTGTATTTTTCAATGGAAATCTAAGAAGTATATCAGAGAGAGAATCAGGCGAGATACCTCCCATGCTTAGAGTGATACACACTCCGGGGCACACACCAGGGCATATCTGTATCTACGATCCCCAAGAGAAGATTTTGGTTGCGGGCGATCTCATGATGTACTGGAAAGGCAAGCTTAGAGGACCTGTCGCCAGCTTCTCAAGCAACTACACACTAGCTATGCGTTCACTCAAGAAGGTATTGAACCTTGAAGTAAGTACATTAGTAGGCTACCATGGTAATATTTACCAAGGCAACATCCAAAATGTCCTCGAGTGACGTTCTTTGATCACTTCTTAATCCTATGATATCCTCTACAAGAAAGCATGTACGGGAAGCTTGATTACGTTATATCACTGATCAATAATACCCATTAAAATTCTCATGGAACTATATCTGAACAAATCTACAATGATACAATAACTCAGGATTACAATATCGCGCTCTTTTTCGTGGATTACCTGGGTAATTTTAGCCTCATATGCTCTAGAACTTTTTGTTTCTTTATAACCCATAGAGTGAAAAAGAACTATGTTTATTCAACATAAATTAAACAGCATACTTAAATATAACATGTAATTATAACTCTTGCCTTGAAACCTGAGAAAGAGCCTAGTCAAACAGGGTTCACAGTGCCGGTAAGGTATTCGCTGTTTATTACTTTAATATCATTCTTTGGGTGGACGTTGGCCTTTATGGATTCACAGTTCTTTGGACTGCTCGTTCCTAAGATTATAGCTGCTATGTCGCTTTCGCTCAACGATATCAGTCTTGTTACGTTGTTTTCAAATATATTTGGGGCTTTGGCATCAATAATTATGGGTCAAATCATGGATAGGAGGGGGCGGCTACTACCCTTCCAGCTCACTCTTATCTTTTATTCGCTAGGCTCATTGCTTACCGCGTTAAGCAACAATCTCTTTACATTAACTGGAGCAAGGTCCGTCGTAGCATTTGGAACAGCACCAGAAGGAAGCGTGGCTAGTGTGATGGTTACTGAGAATACAAGCAGGAAGGTGAGGGGAATCGCGACTGGGCTGCTACTCTTAGGGGTGCCCGTCGGAACAACTATAGCCACAATAATAACTGGGCTGGTTGTTGTTACGGCCGGCCTTAGCTTCAGGACAGTCTTTCTTATAGGCATATTCCCTGCTTTACTGATTTTACTCGTCAGACTTCGAGCAAAGGAAAGTGCGAGGTATGTCGAACTCAAAAGAATCAAAGAAGGCGTTAAGGCAGGTGAAGGCATAGACCCAAAGGGAAGAGTTGATCTGAACAAGCTTACGCACGATCCAATAAGACAGCTATTCGAACCCGACCTTAGAAGAAAATCATTGGTAGTCATAATCTTCACAACACTTGCTTCTGGTGTTTTCTTCAGTATACTGCTTTTCGCTACGGAATACCTTACGGTCGTAAAGGGGTTAAGTTATGGCTTATCACTCTTCGTCGTCGGAGCAGGGTCCTCGGCATCCATAATAGGCTATGTTGCAGCCACGTTCATTGGTCAAAAGATAGGGAGAAAAGAAACAACAATAATCTTTGGTCTTCTTGGCGGAGTTGCTCTTCTAGCTCTTGCCATATCAAAATCATATACGGGTGTACTAGTTAGCTATGTACTCTATCAGGTCTTCTTTGCAGCTATTGGTTCAACGTTCGTTGCTTTTTTTGCTGAAATGTATCCCACGAGGGCACGTGGTGCAGGGCAGAGTCTAAATTTCGCTTCGCAATCGGCTGGATTCGCAATTTGGCCGTTAATGTTTACTGTAACAATTGCTGCCTTAGGATGGAATACTGCATTTTTGCTCCTTGAAGTTGTACCCCTCTTCATATCGGCGTTGAGCCTACTAGCTGTTAAGAGAATAAACCCGCAGGCAGAACTCGAGGACATAGCCATATAGTCATATCGCTGCAAATGAAGATGGTGTCTGGATAACGCTTTTCTACGCTTGGATACAGAGGTCACCGCGTTCTAATCTGGACACAAATGAAAGTTATTTAGATAAATATCAATCAGCTTCAGTTATATGAAAACATAAAAAGGCTATAGGGCGCAATTTTAAGTCCAGTACCTGATAGTGTCATATCTGTGGTCAGTTATTTGCTGCTATATTGTATGATGCGGATATTCCCTGGTTCTATACAATGAACTTAGAAAATAGGATAACTGTTTATACCGTTAATATCAGTACATTGTAATACTTCTGATTTAAATATACACTTTGAGCATAATGTTTTTCCCTTGTATTACTTGCACACTTTACGCAAGAGCTAAATATACTAGTTGTATCAAAAATTTGTAGCTGACTTAGTAATTAATATTACTTCGATATAAAAATACAGTGTAATGTAAAAGAATAGCCTAAATGGTTACTGTAGTTTCACTGTAAGACTATTCAGATATGCGGGAGGAATTTTACCTGCAAGAACTATTTACGAGATTAGTCGTGGAAATCTGACTTTCCAAAGGTATCTTTATAACAAAGCTTTTAATCTCAAAAATTCCTATACTAACTATGTCTAAATCTCTTCTCATTAAAGCGGGAAATATTTTTCTGGGAACTTCTGACAAGGATGTGATGGATAATGCATTTATCCTGGTAAGGGAAAACAAGATACTCTATGTCGGGGATAAACCTCCTAGTGGGGAATACGATATAATGGACCTCGATGGGTTTTTCGTCATGCCAGGTATGATAGACCTCCACGTTCACCTTTCGTCGAGTGGTGAACCAAATTATACTAGCCGTATAACTGAAACCACAGAGTATCAGGCGCTCAAGGCTTACTCAAACGCCGAAAAGGCCCTTCAATCTGGCTTCACAACGCTGCGTGATGTTGGCGCAAGTGGAATGCAAGTGATATCTTTGAAAAAGGCTATAAACTCTGGTCTCGTCCAAGGACCCAGAATATTCGCGGCAGGGAGGATGATCACAGAGACTGGCGGGCACGGGGACACACCTTTCGGCTCGGGTAGAGTGTGTGATGGTGCAGATGAAGTTAGAAAGGCTGTAAGAGAACAGATAAAGGCGGGGGCCGACTTGATAAAGCTGAGCGTTTCGGGCGGAGGTATGTCCCCCCAAGATTCACCTGACGAGCCGCAGTTCACAGTGGAGGAGATCTCAGTCGCTGTTCAAGAGGCTCACAGCAAACATCGGCGAGTGGCTGCCCATGCTCAATCTAACATTGGAATAAAAAACGCCTTGCGCGCGGGGGTTGATACAATTGAACACGCACTCTACCTCGATGAGGAATCCTGCAAAATGATTGTGGCTCAGAACAGAATCATCGTACCGACCATGATCTCCCCCTTCCTTACAGCTACTTATGGAAAAAACGCGGGTGTACCTGAGTGGGCTTTAGCTAAGACCCAGATGGCGCTTGAGCCACACAAGATGAGTGTTAACCTCGCAAATAATATGGGTGTTAAGATAGGCTTTGGCACCGATGCTGGAACACCGTTCAATTACCATGGACTTAACGGTCGAGAATTTGAGTGCCTAGTCGTTCGGGGTGGTCTTACACCTGGGCAAGCGTTATACGCCGCAACGGGCATCGCGGCCGAAGCTCTAGGAAAGAATGATAGCCTAGGTACCATTTCGGCGGGGAAACTCGCTGACATAATTGCTATAAATGGAAATCCACTCACGGATATTAAGGTCTTAGCCGATCCGACGAATGTACGGTTCGTTATGCTAAATGGTCAAGTAGTTAAGAGCGCGTCATAGTGTCTTCTTGTGAATTATTAAAACCTTAGTGGGGCATCTGGGTAGGTAATCAACACACAGCCAATAAATCCTCGATGATAGTTGCCTGTTCTAATCAAGGTTCTCCAAATATGGTGTATTTGTGCCTTGTATGCAAAGCCAAGCTAGCCTATTGTTTCAGCTCTAATTAGGCTAACACAGTATTATCAGACTTCCCATCATGAATTTTAGCTCCAAAGGAAGGAATACATCTATCCTTTATTTTTGACCGTTTATCAAAGTACACACACGACGGTCTTATATTGGTTGTGCGCCATATTAAAAAATTCGCGAAGACTTCAGAATGATTTAAAAGTAGCACTAAGATTGTATGCTGGGTGTTAAGAATATTTGGCATCTGGCTTCCGTGAAGCCATACCGAAATTTGGCGGGGCTGACCTAGAGGTAACTAATTTGAGTGTGTCCTACTTGGTTCAACAAACTAAGTTCAATGCTCTCGACTCAGTTTCACTCAGTGCTACTCGCGGAAGCGCTGTGGGAGTGGTAGGGGAGTCTGGTTGTGGTAAGTCGACCTTCGCTTGGAGCATCTTAAGGTCTCTACCTCATAATGCACAAGTAGAAGGAGGCGAGGTGTTGTTAGACGGCGTGGATATTTTGAGCATGTCCGAAGAGGACTTTGGATCCAAAATACGCTGGAAGGAGCTAGCGCTAATCCCACAGGCTTCAATGAACATGTTTAACCCTGTCTTCTCTATTGACGAGCAAATAGCTGAAACCATAAGCGTCCATTTAGGTCTAAGCATAAAGGAGAGCCGCGAAAGGGCAAAAAGCCTTCTCCGTTCGGTTGGTATAGACTTAAGACCTAATGGATTATACCCCCATCAGTTGAGCGGGGGAATGAAGCAGAGAGCCGCTATAGCTATGGCTCTTGCTCTCTCCCCTAAGATCCTAGTAGCTGACGAACCCACTACAGCGTTAGATGTCATAGTCCAGTGTCAGATAATGACGTTACTGGACGATTTAAGGAGGAATACCGCTATGACGCTTGTACTAATCTCGCATGATGTATCATTGATTACACAATATACGGATACAGTCGTGGTTATGTACGCGGGTAGGGTTGTTGAAGCAGCTTCAACTAAAGAGCTTATAAAAAAGCCGCTCCATCCATACACCTCTGCTTTGCTTAAGTCAATACCGAGCATTAGAGGGCCGAAAATTCGTCTAAAGGGAATACCTGGGTCACCACCGAATCTTTCAATGAACATTCAGGGTTGTAGATTCGCTGCACGTTGCGCGTTTGTGCAAGAAGAGTGTCGTTTGCGGGAACCACCATTAGAAGAGGTAGAATCCAACCACTTCGTAGCGTGTTTCATGTGGTATAAACTCGTGGAGCCGAGAAATTTATGACCCAAGATATTCTCAGAGGTTTAGGGCTAAAAAAGTATTTCACCGCTTCAAAGGGACTAAGCCTGTTTGGCCAACCCCAGCTTATTAAGGCGGTAGATGATGTGGACATAAGCATAAAGCCGAAGGAAATTGTGGCAATTGTTGGTGAATCAGGGTCTGGCAAGACAACGTTGGGTCAGCTTTTGGTGGGAGCTATAAAGCCGAGCTATGGAAAAGTAGTGTACAGAGGCGAAGATATAAGCCAGATACCCGCAGGAAGAATGCGTTCTTTAAGGCGTAAACTGCAGATAATTTATCAGGACCCATTCGAATCGGTTGACCCACGATTCACGGTCTTCGACATAGTGAGTGAAGGAGTTTTGGCTCATGAGATGGTTTCAGATCGGAGTCAACTTCGAAGTCTTTTAAGAGATGCGTTAGAAACAGTCGGCCTCATTCCGGCCTCACAGTTTATCGATAGATATCCTCACCAGCTTTCGGGGGGACAGCTACAGCGAGTTGCGTTTGCACGTGCAGCCATTCTGAACCCAGAGATAATAGTTGCCGATGAGCCAGTATCCATGCTTGATGTGTCGATTAAGGCTGAGGTAGTCAATACGATGCTTGATCTAAGAGACACACGGGGGATAGCATTCGTGTTTATAACCCATGACTTCGCGTGGGCGAGGTATGCGTCCGACCGGATAGCCGTCATGTATTTGGGTAAGATTGTTGAATTCGCTGATACGGATGAGCTCTTTGCGAACCCACTTCACCCATACACTCGCGCTCTTATGGCAGCTACGCCGTCGATGGAGGTAAACTCGGAGCCACCAAAGGTGCTCCTCAAGGGTGAGATCAATCACAGGCTACAAACGGATATTGGCTGCGTTTTGGCTCCGCGTTGCCCCCATGCCTTCGAAAGATGTTCACGAGAAACCCCCGTTCTAAAAGAAGTTTCAACAAATCACTATGTTTCCTGCCATCTTTTCTAGGTTCGCTCTTGAAGCTTCGGGTTAAACTCCTCGTTAAGCGCGTTTCCAATCAGAATAAATGCCATTGAAACTAGGGCTATGGCTATTCCCGGAGGTAGAAACCACCACCATACAAACCCTGAGACAGGAGACACAACATATGCCTGCGCCTCACCCAGCATCCTTCCCCATGAAAATATGTTTGGGTCGAAGAATCCCAGGTATGCGAGAGCGGCCTGCAACAGTATGGCGGTTGGGACAGCCTGTGCAAGCAATGCAAAAATCAAACCCGTCAAGTGTGGGATTATATGTCTTCTAATGATGACTCTGGGTCTGACACCAAGGGTTCTAGCCGCCTGAACATAGACGCGCTCCCTTAGTGATAGACTCTGTGAACGTATTGCTCTAGCATATACCTGCCATCCTAGTAACCCTATTAGCAGTATAATCAGGTTGTTGAGGTCTACTTTTACGCTTGAGATATCGATCACCAGAATCAAAACGAGCAGGAGCGGTAATACGGGTATACTAAGTAATATGTCGTTTATCCTCATGAGTGTTTCATCAACGAAGCCAGCATAGTAACCAGCTGACACCCCCACAAGTGTAGCTAGAGCAATCGTCAGTAGTGCCGCAAGAAGTCCAACCTCCAGTGATGTGCGCGCCCCGTAAACAAACTGTGACCACACGCTGCGTCCTTGGTCGTCTGTGCCAAGAACACCATACACTGATCCATAAACGTAAAAAGAGACTGAAGAAACGTACACTACAGTGGACCCCGTTGCTTTGGGTAGCATCAATGTTAAGGATAGAGTGTAGTTTCCCACTCGGCCTAGTACGATTGGTGCCACCTGTGCCAATGGGTTATTGGGAGTTACCTGTTGAATCATCTGCTCCGATGCAGAGTCAGCGCTTACTCTAATCCAAGTGTTAGCGTTAGTTGGTACAGTTTGCTGTAACAGTGTATAATTACCGCTTGGACCAGCTATTGTAATCGTGACACGAATCTGGGTTGTGGTCGTATTAGCAACTAATAATTCGAAACCCGTTATAAATCTGTGCGGGGGGCTATACTTATAAGTAAATTCAGTGCTTAGCGTTAAGGTCGTTTCTTCCATGTTCATTGGGGATGGCACAACGATTTTAAGGCTTGGTTCGTTCAAATTGGATGGGCTGGCGCTGGGATTGACCCAGCTATAGTGTATGCTCATGTTGCTATCAGTTAGTGTGTTATTAGCGGGTGAAAACCTCCATGAGTTTAGTTCTGTTTCTGAAGTGAATCCCCCACCATGGATGTATTGTGTGTTGGGTGGTAGGGATCTGTATTGGGGGAATACCGTTGCCCACTCAGGTACCGAGAGAGGGGACGCGAGGCCAATTGAGTTGACTGGATTCTCAGGCGTAAGCAAAGGGGCGATCACCGCCATGATCGAAAAGAAAAGTATTATGCCAAAGCCTGTAAGAGCCGTTTTGTTCTTGAGTATCTTCATAATCTGTTGTCGACTATTTGACATTATTTCACCTGAACCTAATTCTAGGGTCTATAAAACTATATGTTATATCCACAAGCAGATTTCCTAAAACGACTAGAACAGCCACTATAAAGAAGATTGCTTGGACAGTTGGGAAATCTTGATTTTCAATGCTCACGAAGAGTGTATAGCCGAGACCTTGGAAAGAAAACACTGTCTCAGCGATAACCGCCCCCGTAAGAGTCTTTGCTAGCTGGATTCCTAAAGTGCTTATTACGGGGAGAATTGAATTACGCATAGCGTACTTACTCAATATCAATCTGTTAGGTATTCCTCGTACCTTGGCCATGCGGATATAGTCCTCAGCCAACACGTTTATCATCGTGTTACGCACAATTACAAGGTAGCTGCCAAAAGTTACGATAAACAGTGTTACCCATGGAAGGGTCATGGCCCAAAGAAGGTGGGTCACATAGTTTATCCCAGTATAGCTGCCGTTAGGCGTGGTTTCAGCCGTTGATAGAGAAATAGGGAAGAGATGGAATTTTACTGAGAGTAGGAAGAGGAGCATTAGACCTATCCAGAAATCTGGTAGGGAAAAGGTGGAGAATGAGGTGAGCTGTAAGAATTTATCGAGTCTTCCTCTATTTATTGCAGCCTTGGCGCCGAGAAGCGAGCCAGCTACCGCGCTAGCTATGAGCACTGTGCTTATTAGTAGTATTGTTCGAGGCGCGTATTCCTCAAGTATTTGAGAAACTGGCTGATGCCCTGCTTGAAAAGAGTATCCAAAGTGAGCCGTGAACATAGCCTCAATGTACTTCAGGTATCTCACATCCCAAGGCTGGTTAAGCCCTAATGTTGACTCTACTTGAAGTATCAAGGAAGGAGGCCAACTACTCCCAGCAGACGCTGGAATAAAAAAATATACTGGGTTTATATTGAGTAAGCCTTGTGGAATCAGCTGAAATATCAGGAAGTTTATGTTAGCAATAATAAAAATTGTTAGAATAGCGTAACCAAGACGCCTCAGGATATAGCCAAGTTCTGGCATTTCTAGATCACATTCATCTTCTGCGAAGTAACAACACGGCGGCCGCTACTATAATAATGACTACTACCACAGCTATAACAATATTAGTAGTCATTGAAGATTTGGGCTGCGTCACAGACGAGGTTGTTGAAGCTGTTGACGACACTTGGATAGCGGAGAATCTCAAGGCCTCGTGGTTGATTCCACCCGCCGTGTAAGTGGCATTTACGATGGCCTCGTAGAGATGATTGGGGGTTAGGCTAGCGGTAGAAACACTCCCTGTATATACACCGTTACCCGCGGTTGTTAGGGGAACTTTTTCCACTACGCTGTTCCCGCTCTCTACATAGAGGTAGGCTGTCGCATTGGTTATAGGAATCTGGCCTTGTGTGATGTTAGTAGAGAACGTGTTACTTGACGGTGAAATCTGTGTAACATAAAGCCACCAAGGAGTTCTAAAGTACCCAGGATTCCTAGTAAGGGTTATGGGTCCACCCTTTATCCAGCTCTGGAACACGAATGGTCCTGATCCGATGAGGGTTCCATGAGAAGCTGGATCATATGATTGGACTTGACTCAAGGGTACGCTTTCCCATATGTGCATGGGTAGTACCCATACATTTCCAGCGGCGTAGATATCCCAAGCGGATGTGTCATTGAGGTAAAGGGTTACTTGGTATATATCACTTGGATTGACCTGAGAGTCAACCAAGCCTGGTAATTCGCCTGCGACCGGTGAAAAGGCGGCGTTTGATGCATAGGGACCGCGTGCTCCTGCATAAGCTTCATACCAAATCGAGAAGTTGTAGTCCAGCGCGGTAAGAGGCGTGTTGTCTTGGAATGTGGCGTTGTGCACAAAGTTCAAGGTTATTGTCTGACCGTTGACAACCGTATGTCCATGTGGGGTCGTGCCAGAAAATGGGGTTACGCTATAGCTTGATACTAACCATGGTATTAGTTTTGTTGCGTTGCCGGGTGCTATGGCTAAGGCTGGATCAAAGATCGAATTAAGCACGTCGGTATCATAGTTGAAGAACGAGCTTATAGGATTGAGCGAGTCGGGTGGAGATATCAGCGCTACTCTGAACGTACCGCCAGTAGACGAGTTGGTCTCATGAACGTTAAGCACGGTCCATTGAACTACGTGTTCACCTTCTTTCCATGTCGAGAACCCGGGCTGAAACACGTAGCCACTCCACCCACTTTTAAGAGATGGTATAATCCACGCAGCGTAATACCAAGGGATCATTGGAAGTTGCTGTGCTAATACGTACTGAGCTTGATATGCGGCATCCCTAATGACCGAAAGGTTGTTTGAGGTTTCCAGAGTATATAAATAGTTGTTTAGGGTACTGTTATCGAAGAGCATAAAATTGGAAATTCCTCCAATAACATGATAATCATAGAATGTATAGTAAAGCCAGTTGGGTGTGTTACCAGCAATAGAACCCCCAGTGTACATATAGTAATTATGAGATGACAGTACACCTACGGCTGTCGCATGCGTGATTACTTGGACATTTATGGTGAGATTTATCATAGCTGCATTCTGTTGTATCATCTTTGCAACCTGCTGCCATTGAGGAAACTCAGCCCTCGTGTATAGTTGGACAGAAAGAGGCTGTCCTGTTGAGCGGACTATCCATTGGCCGTTCGAGTGAGTTAGATTAGAAACCTGTTGAAGCTGTCCTACTGCAGCCTGGAGATTCTCATCGTAGGTTGGGACGTTGGGATCATTGTAGCCGCCATAAAGCTGAGACGGTAAGAACGACTGTGAAGCAAGTCCCTCATTACCTTGAAGTATCTGTGTCTGAATTGCTGAGTAATTCATAAGGTAGGCTATCGCCCTCCTAAAATGAACGTCACTAGTTGGCCAACGCTGCGTATTAAATGCTAAGTACCCAAATTCGTATGAAACAGTTGAGTTAACATTAAGGTTGGGGCTTGAGAGTGCGTCTGAGATATCAGCGGGATCCAGCACGTTGTCAAGTATATTGGCCTGTCCTTCCTTGACAGCTAAATAAGCGCTGTGAGTGTTTAAGAATTCCTCATAGATCAAGTAGTTTACTCTCGGTCCGTTTGTCGATGCATTGGCACCCAATATCACAGAGGATTCTTGGGCCGCAGATACGGCAACTCCGTTCGCCGTAAGGAGCGCAAGTAGTCCAACCGTTAAAGCAAGGAGTAAAACTTTGTTCATGCGAATTAAGATTTGCTGTAGCTAATAAAGATTGCGGCTAAAAAATAAAAAAATTTCATTATTAAGTTTTAATCTAGAGACGCCTAGATAATGATATATGTTCGTATCTTTAATATAGCAATATTTAGAATAAAAATAATTCTAAAAAAATTAAAACCATTATGTATATAATAGTAAATGCGGGCTATGAAGGCTGTGTACACAGTGGTCAAGAAGCTTACACTGCCTATCTCGATGTATCATATAGCGTAACCTACGAATTAGACTCTTACGAACCCACTAAAGCATATTTCCTATTGTTTTTTATGCGACTTGTTTACAGGTAAATCGAGTTCTTTCCTATTTATGATCACCCCATTCTTAATTACTGTCGATAATTTATTCAGATTTCTGACATCCCTAGTTGGATCCTCATCGACCGCTATTAGGTCAGCAATCTTACCCTTTGCAACCGAGCCGAGTTTGTGATCCAGTGCGAGCGTCATTGCAGCGTTTCTTGTAGCACATACTATTACGTCAAAGGGGCTTATACCCGCGTCTTGTAAAAGTTCAAGCTCATGAAGGTAGTCTGGACCAAACGATAGATCAGTCCCCGCGGTTATAATCGCCCCTTGATCGTGCATTAATTTGATGTTGCGCTTAGCAACAGGCGTCATCACCCTCATCCATGATGCCCATACATTCTTGCGTTGTCTTTCGGATTCTTCAGTGTAAAGCTTTTCCCTTTCTTCTTCCGTAAGACAATCGGCATAAAACCCCTTATTTACAAACTCTGGATTATCAGCGAGCCTGAAATACCGCTCTCCGATTGCGAGGGTGCTAATAACGGGTATCTTCTTCGAAGCAACAAGCCATGCAAATTCCTCAGTTATCGGAGACTGTATAACAGGATGAGCCAATACATCTGCACCACAGTAAATGGCCTCTCTGGCTCGAAGCTCATTGGAGATATGAACCGCCACCCGAAATCGCTTAAAGTGGCAGTATTCAATTATACCCTTTAGTACACGTTTCTCCAAGATTGGAATGAGGGGTCTAACACCCCAGTTATGCTCGTCATACGTAATCTTTACTAAATCGGGATGATTTGCTAAGTGTGACTCTAGTTTTTGTTGGTCTAGTGGTAGGTCCCCTATTTCAGTTCCAAACTGTGACCCATGACCACCTGGTGCTGTGACTATACTACCTGCACAAAAAATTCTAGGGCTCAATGCTTTTCCCTCTCTCTCTAACTTTCTTAATCCGTAAATAAACTCCCCAATGTTTCCCAAATCGCAAACACTCGTAACGCCACAGTAAAGATAGCTATGAAGTCGGGGCGTAACATCCGGGACACTGCGAGTAGTTTGCCTTTCAGGTATGGGCTTCTCGAGAGTTGGACCAGATGTAAGATTTGGGTTTATATGAACATGCATATCCATTAAACCGGGCAATAAGTATTTACCAGATAGATCTACCACGTCGGTGTTACCGGTGCTCGGAAAATTGTCCCTCGATAACTCTACGATAACGCCATCTTTGATTCTAACATTGTAACCATCTAATATCTCCTTACTTACCGTGTCCACTACGATAGTATTCTTAAGGATAAGGCTCATTTGTGCGATTTTAACCTTCAAACATCTTATAAAGTTATTGGCTGCAATCAGAATATTTTTCTGAATAAATCTAGGACGGGGTATGATAAGCCTTCTTTGAATGCACTTTCTGTATACTATTCAGAGCAATAGTGAACAGAGAAATATTCTTGGAATAACCCTTAGCCGAAACCTTCATAGAAGCCACTCTAGCTTAAAGCGTTTAACCGAAAAGACATTAATTCATCGAGTGGCCGAACGCCTAGAAAAACGCTCGGTAGTGAATGTTTTAATGCCATCCAAGGAATATATACACATCAGAATATCGTCAAAAAATTATACCCACCAAAATCATTGCTAAAAATTACTGTTGATATTTTGGTTTAATAACTATGCCCATGGTTGACAGTGTCCTCTATTTTCTTTCACCGCCTATTTTTAGATTATTTTAATAATCATTTATTAATCGGTAAACAGTTGTATATAACATGGGAAAACTTGTTGTTTTAGGTGATGTGTTCGATTCATCCCAGATTATAAGGGATGGCTGTGTTGTGGTTGACGAAGATAGTGGTCTCATAGAGTCTGTGGGAAGGCGCAGTGAGGTGGATTTCCCGGAGTCCGCAAGGACGGTGAAGGGTGCTATGGTGTTACCTGGACTCATAGATGCCCATGTCCACTTTTTCGGCACGCGGGAATACTCACTCATGTCGTGGGTGAGTGTACCAGAGACCCTTGCGGCTTTAAGGAGTGTCAGGGATCTTCGAAGCCTTCTGTATAGTGGGTTCACCACTGTGAGGGATATGGGTAGTAAGGGGGGTGCCCACTTGGCTAGAGCGGTGCGTGAAGGTGTTATACAGGGTCCACGTGTGTTGAGCTGCGGTAAATCTTTGGGTCAAACTGGGGTGACGACGACCCTATAAACCTTCCTTTAGATGTGGCTGAGAGGCTCTCTTACTCATACTTCTGTGATGGTCCCTGGGGGTGTCGTCGCGCTGTGCGCTTGGTTTTAAGGGATGGAGCCGACTTTGTTAAGGTGTACTGCGCTACTGGTTCAACCCCTGAGCCCAAAACCGGGTCTGGCCCAATGATAAGACCCCAGTTCACAGTGGAGGAGCTCAGAGCAATAGTGGATGAGGCGCATCGCTCCGGTATCAAGGTGGCCGCACACACCATTGGGCCAGAATCCCTACAGAACGCGGTGGACGCAGGAGTCGACTCACTCGAGCATGGGATGGGGCTCACCGAAGAACTAGCCGCGGAGATAAAGAAGAAGAACATATACTATGTTCCAACCCTCAGCATCTTCACCGAGTCACAAGAATTTATGAAGTATGTTCGCAACCCCGAGCTAGGGGACCCAGTATACGTACGCCAACACCTCACAAAGGATATGGAGATAGCTAAAAACCACTCGCTCAAAATTGTCTGTGGCTCAGATTTCGGCGGCACATCCAACGCCGAGCATGGGAAAAACTATAAGGAAATACTCAACCTATCAAGATTTATAGGCAACATAGAAGCGCTACGTGCCGCAACCGTAAACGCGGCTGAATGTATAGGCTTGGAGCGGGCTGGTCAAATCAAAGAGGGCTTCCACGCGGACATGGCTGTGCTAAGCGCCGACCCAACAATCAACGTTGAGAACCTTTCACCAGCCAAAATCATTTGTGTCATAAAGAATGGGGTAATCTACCCGTAGAATCTATAGAGCACCACTATCTGCGGTGCACCCTCCTAGCTTAGCTCAATTTGTGTTAGATTGTTTGGTCAGCGACGTGTTCGTGGGTCTAGGAAGTCACGCACTAAGTCACCTAAGAATGCGAATGCGAGCACGATCACAAATATCGTAAGCCCTGGGAGTATGGGGTACCAGGGAGCGAACTGAATGTAGTTTAGGCCGTCATAGATTATTCTACCAAGGTCGGAGTGAGGTGGTTGGGCGCCCAATCCCAAGAATCCTAGAACAGAGAAGAGGATTATAACGTTTCCGAAGTCAGCCGTGGCGTATGCGACCATGGGTACCACGACGTTTGGTAGTACGTGGTCCACCACTAGCCTGGCTCTACCCACACCCGCAGCCTTAGCTGCGGTTATATACTGTTGTTCCTTGACGGTGAGTGTCTCGCCGCGCGCTAACCTTGTGTACACGGGCCACCACACCACGGCTATTGCGAAGATGGCGTTAAGCAGGCCTGGTCCGAGGGCGGCGGCCACTGCCACCGCGAGCACCAAGCCTGGAAATGCTAGAAATATGTCTGTCACACGCATTATGACTTCGTCAACCCAGCCACCAAAGTAGCCCGCAATAGAGCCGCTTAGAAGTCCGACGGTAAACGAAAAGAGCACTATTGCTACCGATGCCCCAGCATCGATTGGTGCCCCGTAGAGCACCTCGAGGAAGAGATTCCTTCCGACGTCGTCTGTACCAAACGGGTACCTGAGGCTTGGGGGTAGAAGTTGGAGGTCCACATTTGTGTGGAGCGGGTTGAAACCTGTGATTGCGGGGTCTATTCCAGCTACGAGTGAGTATCCCAAGTACACCACTGTAAAGAAGAGACCGAAGACGTAAAGGGGGTTGCTTCTTGCGAGGTTCAGGAAGAGTTTGAGGCTCTCCGCGCGACTCTCATCCATTCCCGCTTCGGCCTCCGTGCTCACTGTATCCTCACCCGCGGATCAAGCAGCCCATAGGCCACGTCCACCACTAAATTTGTGACTATCACTACAAGTGTGTAGACAACCGTCACACCCATTATCGAAGGAAAGTCAAGTGATAATATGGATGTAGCTGTGAACTCACCTATCCCCGGCCAGAAAAAAATGGATTCTATCACGATCGTTCCAGAAAGAAGCAACTCCAACGCGAAGCCTATAACTGTTATCGTGGATGTGAGCGCGTTCCTCAACGCGTGCCTGAATGTCACAACACTACTCGGTAAACCCTTGGACTTAGCTGTCCTCACATAATCCTTCTGAAGGGTGTCCAGCATCGAGCTCCTAGTTATCCTGGAAACGATTGGGAAGGTTATTATAGAGAGCGCGGTTGCTGGTAGTATTATGTGACGCACAGAGCTCACTAGGTCGGGCCAGTTATGTGTGAGCAGGCTATCAACAATATACATCCCAGTTATGTGTGCGGGGGGAGCCAGGGATGGTGAGAGCTGACCTTGGCTTGGCAAAATCCTGAAATAGTAGGCGAAAACCAACTGGAATCCTAGTGCGACAAGGAATGGCGGGGAGGCAATGCCTGTTAAATACAAGACTCTGATGGGGTAGTCAAGTCTCCTACCAGACCACAGGGCTGAGAGAACACCTATAGGCAGGCCGATCACTAGTGAGAGTATGAGCGCCGCGATGCTGAGTTCGATTGTCGCTGGAAAATAGGTTTCTATGAGTTGTAGAACAGGCAGATGGACAACAGGTGAAACACCCCAGTTACCTTCAAACAGCCCGCTCATATAGTAGTAGTACTGGAGGTATAGTGGGGCTTTAAGGTGATACTCTGCGGCTATGGCTTGGAGCGTCTGTGGACTTGCCTTTTCCCCCGCCCAAGCGAGCACCGGGTTTGGGACGGCCACATGTGAGATGAAAAAAGTGAGGAAGGTTACACCAAAGAACACCGGTATGGTGAGCAGGGCTCTCCTTGCTATGAATCCTCCAATACCCACTAGACCGACACCTAAGAGTAGGGGTATATGTAGATTGCTGAGTAGTTGTAGCCGTAGAGGATAGGATTCCAGTACACGTTGTGCACGTTTGAAGCGTAGGCTGGGACACCGTAGCCCACCACACTCTGCCAGAGCCAAACATTGTCTCCAAGCTGCTGGTCAAGTTCTGTTATCTTTGAGTATAGTATGGCTTGCTGTGTGAGGTTAGCCGAGTTGAGTGCTTCGGTTGTCCATAGGTTGAGCAGGGTGTTATTCACATTTGAGTTGTCAAACACTGAGTTAATATTCTCGAATGAATAGGCGTAGTCGTCTGGGTACGCGAAGTCTGGGAACCACACTGACCAGAGTATATCGGGGTAGTTGGAGACACGTGGAACCGTGGCCGCAATGTTAAAGTAGGTGGCTTGGGTCACACCCTCCAGTGTAACAGTTATACCAATCTGGGCTAGGTCGGACTGGATTATCTGAACCGTTGCGAGCACGACAGGGTCACCCGTATAGTAGAGGAGGGTTAACGGGGGTATGCCCTTACCTCCGGGGAAGCCTGCTTCCGCGAGAAGCTGCTTTGCCTTTGACAAGTTATAGCCTGTGGGCATTATTGAGTTGTTGTGACCAAACATACCTATCGGTATCGGTCCTTGGAATGGTACACCGTAGCCGTAGAGCACCTTATCGATTATCTGCGTTCTGTTAACAGCATAGTTTATCGCCAGCCTGACATCTGTTATGTTAAGCGGGTAGGCTTGAGTGTTTAGGCTGAGCCACGCTATGTCGTATGAGAGCCCGTGGGATTCGGGGATTACACCAGGAGTACTGTTGATGTCTGGGAGGAGGTTGAATGGCACCGTGTAGAGCATCTGAGCGGAACCCGATTTGAGGTCGTTTATCGCATCCAAGGTGTTGGTAACATACTCTATAACCACCTTGCTAACGTGAGGTCTTGGACCCCAATAATAGGGGTTCAGTGTTAGGGTTATACTTTGACCGTGAATCCAGCTCGACACAACATAGGGACCCGTACCTGGGGCGCCGTTAGCGTCCACGTAAGTGTTCTCTGTGCCATTCGCCTGAACGCCGCCGTGCTCCTGTATGAATTGTGGGTACTCTATTCCACCCGGCGGCGCGGCGAGTCTAGCCATGAATGATGGGATTGGGTGAGCGAGGTGGAAGGCAATAGTGTACTCATTCACTACTTGGATGCTTTGATTGGGGTTCTCCATAACCGCAAGCTGAGCTGGGGTTGGATCTGTGAAGTTAAATGTGTTCAAATCCTGTAAGGTGATATTCCCGGGCGTAAAAGTCGCTGGCCCCAAAATATAGCCTGGTGGACCGTTGTTAAGGGTGAGCCTATAGTAGTTGAACCACACGTCATATGCGTTAAATGGGGCGCCATTGCTGAACCTCACATCATGCCTTAGACTGAAGGTATAGGTGAGGCCATCCGGGGTAACACTCCAGTTAGTAGCGAGAACACCAACATAGCTGTTGGTTGAGTTACCCTGATACCATACGAGTCCTTGGTAAATGTTCTGTTCTATTTCATAGGCTGGTGCATCAGTGCTCCAAGCCACGTCGAGCCCGCTTGGCTCACCGAGTGTTTCAGCGACAACTAGGGTCTCATTATACGGTGCACCCGCTGATGTTGAAGTAGTGGTTGTACTCGAACCGCTACCAGTGGAGGTAGTGAACGAGCTAGTCGTACTTGTGGGTGGCGTAGTACTGGTTTTAGACGGTCTGCTAACCGCGTACACCGAGGCAGCTATAACAATTACAACCACGACCACTAACACCACCGCGAGTGTGCGATTCACTCCCTTCCTTCTTTTATTCGTGAGCATAGTGCAACTTTACAGCACTAATATTTAACCTTTTTCATTTATCGTTTCCACAATGAATAATAACTAATTCCTCGCAGTGGTCTCATTCAGCTTTTTGTCCACACTATTCTTCGAGCCGCATAGCTATTAATATCAAGTGTGTGCAAGGATTTCTTATCCAATAGAGGTCGGCAACTATTATTCAGAGAAATACAATTCATGAGCCGCATAGTAAGCTTGAGCGTATTGGGTTTGATTCACGATCAAAGACCAGCCCTTTATAGCATCTTTCAAATAGATTGTTAGCTTATAAAGATTCCAAAACTTAGTCTTCCTCACCGCTGGGAACCCTCAAAGAATAAATAAGAGTGAAGGTGAGGTTGGATGTACCAAGTCCACGTGAAGGTCACTTTTCGAAAGGCTCTATAAACTTTCCAAAACCTCGCCCTTTCAGGCGGTGTTTCAACGTCGCATCCACCGCGGCCGGAACCACGGCTTCCTCGCTCCCGCCTACTCTCCGCATCCCTAACCACGTCTCAACAACAGGCTGCAGTAAAGCTCCACGGGGTCTTTTCTCCCGGTCGGGGGTCCCTGGACCGTGCACCGCCATTCACGGTAGACCAAAAATTCATGTGTGGATTACAATCAGCGCTAAACGCGGATTTGGGTCTACCCCTCAGGGCGGGGTGGTTCACAACTGTATCTTTTCGAACTCAACTATGAAGTCGACTACTATCTGCACCGCTTTATCCATGATTCTGCGACCCACTTCTGGCGTCGCTTGCGCATAGTCAATAGGTCTAGCGTCTGGTTGCTCAACCATTGAACCCACCTCCGAAACATCGCTGGTCCTCAGAAAAGTCCCTATTCTAGCCCCCCTAAAGTAGAGGTTGGTTATACCCGCGACCACTAGCTCACCCGATATGTTTTTGGCCATAGCGATATTCGCCCTATCACGCTTTACTAGCAGTGGCCTCAGATTTGCTATAAACGCCGTCTCAGCGTAGCCCCCATGCTGCTCAGACGGGTATCCGTCCACTTCTGGCACAATATCCCACCACTGAATTACGGCTGATAACACTCTGTGCCTCCGCCTAAGCTCTATGGCAACTTGGTTGAGTGACTCAGCGTTACCGCCATGTCCATTGATAAAAACAAATCTCTTAGCCCCCCACTTAACCAGCGAGTCACAGATATCGCAGATATAATTGGTTAGGTGTTCTCTGCTCACCGATAAGGTTCCCGGGAAATCCATATGATACTCAGCGAAGCCCACTGGTATTACTTGGGTTGTTATCACGTTTGCCTTCTCCGTGACAAGTCTAGCCAACCCTTCAGCCGCCATCCAATCAGTGCCAAGCGGCATATGTGGTCCGTGCTGCTCTGTGCTACCCGTTGGTACTACCACTGTCTGCGTGAGCTCGAATGCTCTCTTTGCCTCCTCCCAAGTTAACTCTGAAAGGAAAACACCCATGCTATATTTAGTGGAGACATATAGAAAAATTTTATGTATTCATCGAAATATGGGCATATGGCTCTCCTTTCGACTAATTTTAGGAAACAATCTACGTTGTGATGGCGTACTCTACCTGTGTTGAATCAAACTCTTATTTCTTTTAGCTCTGTGAAATGATGGAATTATCAACCCAACCCCAATGCATCATTCTAGGCTGTGTATACAGTTCACTAAGATTAACCCGCACCCTCTTCACATCATACTAACGCTTCCAGCGAAGTGGCAGGCCGCATAGTGGTTTGGCTCAACCTCAATAAGCTCCGGCTCCTCCCTAACACAGACATCCTTAGCAAATGGACACCGCGCGCTGAACCTGCACCCGTGTGGTGGGTTTATGTTACTCACTGGTTTCTCCTGTAGTGGTACATCTGGTAACCTAGTGCTGACTCCTGGCTCCAGTACCGATGAGAGAAGAAGCTGAGTATAGGGGTGAAGGGGGTTTCCTGCAACCCGCTCAGCGCTGCCCAACTCCACTATTTTCCCCAAATACATCACGGCGACCCTGTCAGACATGTACTTAGCCACTGAAAAATTATGGGTTATAAGCATATATGATAAACCAAACTCCCGCTGAAGCTTTTGCAGGAGTGTGAGTAGCTGGGCTTGGACTGACGCGTCAAGTGAGCTCGTTGGCTCGTCGAGCACTATGAACTTGGGTTTGGCGACTATAGCTCTAGCTATACTTATTCTCTGCTTCTGGCCACCGCTGAACTGGTAGGGTAGTAATCTTAGCTGAGATTCGCTCAGACCCACCGCCCTTATTGCCTCGGTCGCGCTATCTACTAGAACCCCGCGATCCTTTATGCCAGCTGCCCTCAGTGGCTCAACCACTACGTCGAAAACCCTCTTCCTCGGATCAAGAGAAGAAACGGGGTCTTGGAAAACGATCTGCATCTGCCTACGGATTGCTCTGAGGTCAGAGTAACCCAAGCTCGTTATGTCTAACCCATTGAACACTATTCTGCCTGAAGTCGGCTCAACCAGTCTCAAAACGGTCAATCCAAGCGTAGTCTTACCCGAGCCAGATTCACCTATCACGCCAAGCGTTTCATTCTCCGCGATGCTCAAACTAACATCATCCAGTGCGTGAACAATAAGCTTTGGATGGCGTCTGAGCCTTGATATGAACCCGCTTCTTACTGGATAGTGTTTTACAAGATTTTTCACCGCTAACAGTGCGCGGTCGGTCTCAGTCAAAGATCCCACCTGGCTAATCATAAAGGTGGCACGCAACCCTTCTTCCCTCAGACAACACTGTTAGACCGGGTTCAACCGATCTACACCTTTCAAGCACCTGAGAGCATCGGGGATGGAAGCGGCAACCCAGTGGATACTTACCGAGCGGTGGGACAGTACCAGGTATGGGGCTTAGTCCCTCCTTCTTTGTGTTTTTCGGGAAACTAGCTATAAGGCCGCGCGTATACGGGTGCATCGGTTTCTCTATAAGGCTTTTACGCTCAGCTTCCTCAACTATCCTTCCAGCGTACATTACCGAGACCCGGTTTGCGACAGCGGACACCACTCCCAAGTCGTGTGTTATCAGTAGCACAGACATCCCATACTCACGTATAAGGGAGTTCAACAACCGGAGGATTTGGGCTTGAGTTGTCACGTCTAACGCAGTTGTGGGCTCATCCGCAACGAGAAGTGAAGGTCTCTGAGCAATGGCCATCGCAATCATCACCCTCTGATTCATGCCACCACTCAACTCGTGAGGATACATATTCGCGACTCTCAATGGTTCCTGTATACCAACCTTAGAAAGCAGTGTGTGCACTTCCTCTTTATGCTTTATATATAATGACTTAGCTCTCGCTAACAGCATAGTACCTTGGCTGAAACCAAACAGATGTCCATCAGCCTTCGGATCGTGGGATCTATACCCATACATCTTTAGAGACTTCATTGTGAGTGACTCAGCTATCTGCTCACCCACTCTCAGCACTGGATTAAGGCTGGTGATCGGCTCTTGGAATATGGTTGCGATCCCACTTCCCCTATAACGCCGAACCTCACCCTCTCTGAGTTGAACTAGGTCAACTCCGTTAAAAATGATGCTGCCCTTATATACAACCTGAGAGTCTGGAAGAAGTCTGCTGAGTGAGAGCCCCAGAGTACTCTTTCCACACCCACTCTCACCCACAAGAGCGTGAACCTCCCCTTTACGCACCACCAAATTCACGTCTTCAACAGCCCACAACAACCCTCTTCGCGTCTTATAGCCAACACTTAGGTCACGTGTCTCGAGCACCAATCCATCGTCCATACTTTTCTCTTATAACTTTAAAAATAGGATCGGATTTAAACTTACTGGTCTAAAATGGTACATTGATAAGCAATCGCGGCGTCGCCTTCACCCATACAACACTTAAAGTTCTAGAAAGCTTAAAAACGGTACAAATAGTGTTTCCCTCGGGTTTGGGTCATTGTAGAAATTCTTTCAATGATCTTTGAGCTAGCCCAATCAGCGCTCCACCAACAAAGCCTTGGAGCCCGAAGGCTTGGCAGATGTGGTTTGGGAAACCACGTCTTTACACACTGTCACTATACAACGGCCCGCAGGCTGTGGAGGTCATAGGATCACCAAGACACTCTCCCGCCAACTTCATACTAAGTTTGGGGGTTGCTCATGGTGCTCACTGGGAAAAGAAGGAAGAGAGACACCTGATCAGACTGACCGCCTCCTCTAAGGGCGTCCGTTGCAACCAAGACGCAGAAAAGTCTACCGTCACACATAGTCAACGCTGCATCCACAGTTGTGATGGAGTGCTCGCGTGACTGTGGCTTAAATTCGAGCTTTTACTCCAGAAACCCTACTCATCCACTCCTTGGAATTACCCGGCTTAGAAGGGGACTCAACAGTCATAGTGTATCCTTAAGGGTTGAGTGTTCTTCTTCTGTCAGGTAGGCTCAAGTCGAACTCACTAAGCACACCACCACAACCCCGAACTAAGCTCGAGTGAAACTATACCCATTGCTCAAAGACAATCAGCCAAATTCTTGAGGAAGCCAAATATTTCTTCATGTAATGAACACTAGGGTTCACACCAATTGTGTTAGCTTAGAGGCATCAACTACAGTTAAACCTGATTTATGTCTTATCTTAAAAAGGGACACCGTATCATAACTCGGTAACACCAAAGTTTGAATGAATTTTGATGTGCTGTTTATGGTCTATAGTAGTTAGGAAGTTAAATTAGCGCCTTCTGCCAATGGTTAACATGGTCTCTCTCCTTCCAATACTGCCTGATCATGTTGAAAAAGGTGTATTCCACTTTTATCCGCAATATTTTATAGAGATTCATTCTGAAACCATCAGGATAACTTAGAGGCTAACAACTTTTCACACTTCGCTTGCCGCGCTTATTGCATCTATAAGGACAGTGTGACAGAATTATCATTGCAGGTTATGTTTTGATCTGATTCTGAGCTTGATTCGAGCGAGGCGCGGATACACTCTGCTATATAGGATGAATACTTCTTACTGAAGCTGTGATGAAGGTTGATGAGGGTTCTATCACCATCATTTGTGGATTCGTATTCAGCTATACGTGTGTACTTGCACTGGAGGCTTAGATAGGATAGAAAGTTGTGGCGGCTCCACCCTTTTTACCAGAAGAGAACACCGACCCTATTCTTGCGT
>Ga0080006_1146509_pt1 | contig 23976 bp, 29 predicted proteins | sample RS3BMetagenome_FD_69209 | JGI IMG/M metagenome (GOLD analysis project Ga0080006, IMG submission 69209) | Ferric oxide microbial mat and aquatic microbial communities from Rainbow Spring, Yellowstone National Park, USA - RS3B (SPADES... ...
CCAACGACGCGGCCGTCGCCGCCGCCCGCCACGCCGACGCCGGCTACGAGCTCTCCGAGCGCAAGCTCCAGGAGGTCCCCATCCACACCCCACTCATCGGACCCAAGTCCCAGCCGCGCAAGGAGCCTGCCCCGAACCGCTCCTGAGATCACCAAAGCGCCCCGGCGGACGCACCCGCCGGGGACTGGCGCAGCGCCGCTTGGATCTGGCTCTCCACGTCGTGTGTCAGACGCACCCAGATCACGGCGCCCGCGGGATGCAGGTAACCAACGGGCGGCAGGATCGGCCGCGCGTCGGCAAGCACCCAGGCGTAGGTACGCGGATAGGGCGGCGGGCCGTCCGGCCGCAGGCCGGCTCCGAAACGCTGCCACGCGTCCCGGTAGGCGTCCGGGGCCAGCGGGCCGACCACCTCCGACAGCGTGCAGACGCCGATGATCGTGCCGGTGCCCGCGGCCGCGATGGCGATGCGGCCCCTGACCGCGGTCGACCTGCCTCTGATCTCCCATTTCTTGGTTCCCGACGCGATCATGCCAGCCCACGGCTGGCGGACGATCAGCGCACGGTGGATGTCCTCCGCGCGCGTGCCGTCATCTGACGCAAGATCCAGTCGCAAACCGCCTCCCGCCACGTGCCTTCGCCCCGGCCGGGATTCTTCAGTCCGGCTCGGAACCGCTCGCCCGGAGGGTGTGATAGGCCTCGGCGGCCGCTCTGGCCGTCGCCTCCTGCTTCGAGCCGCCCTGCCCACGGCCAAGCTCCTTCTGGTCCACCAGCGCGGCCATCGTGAAGACGGGCTTGTGCGGCGGGCCCTCTTGCGCCACGAGCTCGAAGTGGAGCTGAAGGCCCGCCTCCTGCGCGTACTCCTGCAGGCGCGAGCGCGCGTCCCGCAACGGCAGGGGCGGGTCGTCGAGAAGGGGACCGAAGAGTTCCTGCACGAAACCGCGGGTCGTCTCCGAGCCGAGCTCGAGGTAGAGCGCGCCGAGGACCGCCTCAAAGGTGTCCGCGAGCACGGACGGCTTTCCCCTTCCGCCGCTCTGTTCCTCGCCGCGACCCAAAAGAAGCCGCCGTCCGAGCTCCAGCTGCGAGGCGAGCCTCGCCAGGCTCTCCTCGCAGACCAGGGCCGCACGGCGCATCGTCAGGTCGCCTTCGGGCAGATCCGGAAAGTGGCCATAGAGCATCTCGCCGACGAACAGGCCGAGGACTGCGTCGCCGAGGAACTCGAGCCTCTGGTTCGTCTCCTTGATCCCCTGCTCGTTCGCATACGAGGTATGGACGAACGCGAGGCGCAGCAACGCCGAGTCTTCAGGAAGCCGCATCGTAGCGCCTGAGCGCGAGCGAGACGTTCTGGCCGCCGAAGCCGAAGGAGTTCGTCAGGGCGTACTCCACCTCTGCCTTGCGCGCCGTCTGCGGCAGGCAATCGAGGTCGATCTCCGGGTCCAGGTGCTCGAGGTTGATCGTCGGCGGCAGCACGCCGTCCTTCAGGGCGAGCGTCGTGAAGATGGCCTCGACGCCACCCGCGGCCCCCAGCAGGTGGCCCGTCATGGACTTCGTCGAGGAGACGGCGAGGCGGTCTGCGTGGTTGCCGAAGACCCGCCGGATCGCCAGGGCCTCGCCGATGTCGCCCTTCAACGTCGATGTGGCATGCGCGTTGATGTAGCCGACCGCTTCGCGCGGCACCGATCCGTCGCGCAGAGCGAGTTCCATGGCGCGCGCCGCACCCTCCCCCTCGGGCGATGGCTCGACCATATGGTAAGCGTCTGCGGTGGTCCCGTAGCCCACCACCTCGGCGTAGATCTTGGCCGAACGGCTGAGGGCGCGCTCCCGCTCCTCGAGAACCAGCATGCCGGCCCCTTCCGCCATGACGAAGCCGTCGCGGTCGCGATCGAAGGGCCGCGAGGCCCGCTCGGGTTCGTCGTTGCGCGTCGAGAGCGCCTTCATGTTGATGAACCCGGCGTAGCAGAGCGGCAGCAGCACGGCCTCGGCACCGCCTGCGATCATCAGGTCGGCCTCGTCGTGCTGGATCGCCCGGAAGGCGTCGCCGAGCGCGTTGGCCGAGGAGGAGCACGCGGTCACGAACGTCATGTTCGGACCGCGCAGGCCGAAGCGGATGGCGATCTGGCCTGCAGCCATGTTCGCGATCATCATGGGAATGAAGAACGGCGACACGCGGTCCGCGCCACGCTCGAGAAAGATGCGGTGCTGCTCCGTCAGTGTCTCGATACCGCCAATGCCCGTGCCGCAAATGGCACCAAACCGGTCCGGGTCGTAGTCACGCTCACTTAGGCCTGCGTCGCGTATGGCCTGTTCGGCGGCTGCAACGGCGAACTGGACGAAGCGATCCGTGCGACGTGCATCACGGCGATCGAGGAACTGTGCCGGGTCGAACCCCCGCACCTCGCCGCCGAAGCGCACGTCGAGGCCGCTGAAATCCAGCCGCTCCAAAGGGGCGATCCCGGACTTGCCCGCCTGCGCGGCCTGCCAGGTCGTTTCAACATCCGGGCCGAGAGGCGTCAGGGCCCCCAGACCGGTGATTACCACACGCTTGCGCAATCCCGCACCCCCTGCACAAGGTCCGCACAGTGCGACGGGGAGCCAAAGCCCCCCGTCGCGCCCGAGAGACCTATGCGCGCTCCTTGATGTAGTCGACCGCGTCCTGTACGGAAGCGATCTTCTCCGCGTCCTCGTCCGGGATGTCGAGGTCGAACTCCTCTTCAAAAGCCATGATCAACTCGACGATGTCGAGGGAGTCTGCGCCCAGGTCGTCGATGAAGGACGCCTCCGCCGTCACCTGTGCGGCCTCCACGCCGAGCTGGTCGACGATGATGCCGCGGACCTTTTCCATAACCTCGTTCGCGTCTGCCATTGATTCGTCACCCCCCTTCGCTAACCGGCCGCCAGGCCGCCGTCGACAGGCAGCGTCACGCCCGTGATGTACGCCGCCTCGGCACTCGCCAGGAAGGCGACGGCCGCTGCAACCTCCTCAGGCGTTCCCGCCCGGCCGAGCGGAATGTTCGCAATGAGCTGGTCGCGTCCCTTGATCGCGCCCGACATCTCGGTATCGATCAGGCCGGGCGCCACGGCGTTCACCGTGATGCCGCGCGACGCCACCTCCTTCGCCACCGACCGCGTCAGCCCCAGCATCCCCGCCTTGGCGGCGGAGTAGTTGGCCTGACCGGGGTTTCCTACCATGCCGGCGACGGAGGAAATGTTGATGATGCGCCCGCTGCGCTGCTTCAGCATGGGCCGCAGAGCTGCGCGTACCAGCCGGAAGGCACCGGACAGGTTCGTCTCGAGGACGAGCGCAAACTCCTCATCCGACATGCGGAGTACGAGGTTGTCGCGCGCGATGCCGGCATTGTTCACGAGCACATCCAGGCGGCCGGCTTCGGCGAGCACCGCCTTCACCAGCCGCTCCGCCTCGCCCGGCTGCGCGACGTCGCCCTGCAGGACGAACGCCTTGCCGCCCGCCGCTTCGATCTCCATGACCACCTCAGCCGCCTGCGTGGCCTCCTGACGGTAGTTCACCGCGACAAGAAACCCCTCGGCAGCCAGCCTGAGGCAGCACGCGCGACCTATGCCCCGGCTGCCGCCGGTAACCAGCGCCGCCAAAGCAGGCATCATGCTAGCAAACCTCCTTGACCCAATCAAGCGTGGCCGCAAGATCGGAAGATTTGTCCGTGATCAGCGCCCGCACGTCCCGGTCGATACGGCGCAGGAACCCTACCTGCGCACGGCCCGGCCCCACCTCGACGAACTGATCGAATCCTTCCGCGAGGAGGTAGCGCAGCGAGTCCGCAAAGCGCACTGGATGCGAAACCTGCCCCACCAGCGTCTCGACGACCCCGTCGGCCGGCGTGGGCGTTGCGGTCAGGTTCGCGATCACCGGGAAGCGCGGCGGGCGGAAGTCGGCACGCGCAAGCGCCGGGCGGAGAGCTTCCCCTGCCGGACGGAGCAACGATGAGTGGAACGGCGCCGACACCGAGAGCCGCACGCTGCGCGCCCCGAGCTCGTGCACCGCCTGCTCCAGCCACGCAAGCGCGGGCAGCGTCCCGGCGGCGACCAGCTGCCCCGGCGCGTTGTAGTTCGCCGGCTCGCAGGTGCCGGGCGCCCGCCGGCACAGGTCCTCCACCACCTCGTCCTGCAGGCCGAGGATGGCCAGCATGCCGCCCGTGCCCTCCGGCACGGCCTCCTGCATCAGCCTGCCGCGCAGGCGCACCAGCGCGACGGCCGTGCGCCAGTCGAGGCTCTGCGCGGCGACAAGTGCGCCGTACTCCCCGAGCGACAGGCCGAGTGCCGCATCCGCCTGCAGGCCCTGCTGCTCGAGCACTCGCCAGGTGGCAATGGAGACCGTGAGGATGGCGGGCTGGGTCCACTCAGTGCGCCGGAGCTCCTCGTGCGTCGCGTGGAAGCAGATCTCCCGAAGCGGCAGGCCCGTGGCCTCCTCCGCCTCCTCGAACACCTCGCGTGCGACGGAAAAGCCCTCGTACAGCTCCTTGCCCATGCCCGGGTACTGAGCCCCCTGGCCGGCGAAGAGCAGCGCCGTCCTGCTCATGCTCCTCCCTCCCGACGCAGTGCATCCTCCATGGAGTGCACCGCGCCGCAAGCGACATACTCATGCGCCACGCGCACGCCGTTCCGAACCGCGAGGGCGCGGGAACTGCCGTGGCACTTGATGACCGGCCCGCGCACGCCGAAGAGCGGCGCCCCGCCGTATGTGGCGTAGTCGAGACGCTTGGCCACCGCCCGCACGCGCTCATGCACCAAGAAGCCTCCCAGGCGGGTCTGAAACCCCTTGCCGAGTTCATCGCGCAGCAGGCTGAACACCCCCGTGCCGACGCCTTCGATCACCTTCAGGGCGATGTTGCCGACGAAACCGTCGCAGACGACCACGTCGACCGTGCCGGCGATCAGGTCCCGGCCCTCGATGTTGCCGATGAAGTGCAGCGGTTGCTGCTTAAGGAGGTCGTATGCGCCACGCACCAATTCGTTGCCCTTGCCTTCCTCGATGCCGATGTTGAGCAGGGCGACGCTAGGCTGCGACCGGCGCAGCACCTGTTCGGCGTACAGGCTTCCGGCCAGCGCGTACTCGACCAGATCCTCGGGTCTCGCGTCCACCGACGCCCCCGCGTCCAGCAGGAGTAGTGGATGTCCGGACAGCGTCGGGAGTACGACGCCGAGGGCTGGCCTGCGCATCATCTTGCCGAGACCGAGCAGCGAGGCGGTCATCAAGGCACCGGTGTTGCCTGCGCTGACGAACGCATCGGTCTGTCCCTGCCGCACCGACTCTATCCCGACGACGATCGACGACCGCCGCTTCTGGCGGACGGCCTGTGCCGGCTTCTCGTGGGGACCGATCTCCTCCGGCGCTTCGATCACGACGAAATCGGCGCCGGCCGTGTTCGCTTGCGTGAGGAAGGGTGCAATGCGCTCCGCCTGTCCTACGAGACCGACGGGAATGCCGAACGAACGCGAGGCCTCCAAGGCCCCGAGCACGACGTCCGCCGGCGCGTGGTCGCCACCCATTGCGTCGACGGCAATGCGCATTTGTTACTCCCCTTCCGCAAGAACCTCGAATTTGCCTCGGAAGACCTCGTCGCCGCCGGCGCGCAGGACTGCCAGCACCACTTGCCGGCCGCTGCTGCGGCGGATCACCGTCGCCTTGCAGACCAGCGTCTCACCAACCGCGACGCCGCGTCGAAAACGCATGCGCGCCAGCGGGATGACCGGGCGCTCGAACTCCACCACGGCCAGGGCAAGCGTCTCCGCCTGGGCATAGAGGAAGTGGCCCTGTACCCGATCCGAATCGCGGAACGCCATGTCACGCGTCGTCACGATGCGGCTCAGGCCGCGCAAACCCGGCTCTAGATCCAGGATCTCGCCGAAGACCTCGCGCGCCGCGAGCAGACGCGTGGCGCCGTAGGCCTGTTCGGCCACGCCCAACGCGCGGGCTCGCATCTCCGGGATACCGAGCGCAAGTCGATCCAACCGGATCGTCTGCACGCTCACGGCCAGCCTGTCGGCGAGCGCACGATCGGTCATGAACGGATCCTCCCGCAGTGCGGCCTGGACGAGAGACCTTCTGGTCTGCCGTTCCACGTATGATCCTTCCTACCTAGTGTTAGCACCAAGTATATAGCCCATGGGCGCCGCTGACAACCTCGGCCGTGCACAGGAAACCCCGGGGCCGATGCCCCGGGGCGGATCTGCGCCTAGTCGACCTTGACGACCTCGCGCCCGTCGTAGTAGCCGCAGTTGCGGCAGGCCTGGTGCGGAGTGTGCAACTTCTTGCACTGCGGGCACGGTACCAGGGTGATCGGGCCCAGCTTCCAGTTGGCGCGCCGCGAATCACGGCGAGCCTTAGAGTGCCTGCGCTTGGGAACGGCCACGGTACTACTCCTCTCTCGGTGGCAGCAGTTTGGCGAGCGGAGCCAGGCGAGGGTCCTGGTCGTCGTCTGCACAGCCGCACGGTCCCTCGTTCAAATCCTTGCCGCACCGCGGGCAGAGGCCGCGGCAGTCCGGCGTGCAGAGCACGCGCATCGGCTCGGCGAGGACAATCGCCTCGTGGATGACTGGCTCGACGTCGATCGTCCCCTCGGTGATCAGCGGAGCCTCACCGCTCTCGTGGAACGTCTCCTCCGCCTCGATCTCCACCGGCAACTGCACATCGCGCAGGCAGCGGGCGCACTCGCGCTGCAGGGTGGCATCCACACGAAGGTCGACGTGAATACCGTCCTCGCCGAGATTCGTGGCCTGTCCCTGCACCTCCAGATCGCCAGCAAGGCCGAGATCTGGCAGATCCTCGGCGGATACCCGCAGCGAGACCGCCTGCTGGGACCCGAACAGGCGGCCCCTGAGTTCGCCGACGGCAACGCCGAGCATGGGCACCACCTCAACTTCGCCTAGTATACGGTCGACCCTGAGGGGCGTCAACTCGCGCCGCTGTCCTGCCCCTCTCCGAGCACGACCTGCATGCGCCTGGCCAACTCCTGGCTTTCTGAGATCACCTGGCGCAGGCGCTGCAGATTCTCCCGCAGTTCCTGTGTAAACTCGCTCTGCGCCTGCGCGATCAGTTCCGCCTGCGCCGTCGAGCCAAGCACCCTGCCGCCTTGGGACCTGGCGCGGCGCATCAGCTTGCGCAGACTGCTGCCCGTCTGGCTCGACGCGGACTGCGAGCCGCCCTGTTGTCCCTGCTGCGCCTGTTGTCCCTGCTGCGCCTGCTGGCCCTGCTGTCCAAGCTGGCCCTGCTGTCCAAGCTGGCCCTGTTGCCCAAGCTGGCCCTGTTGCCCAAGCTGGCCCTGTTGCCCAAGCTGGCCCTGTTGCCCAAGCTGGCCCTGCTGCCCGAGCTGGCCCTGTTGCCCAAGCTGGCCCTGTTGCCCGAGCTGGCCCTGCTGCCCGAGCTGGCCCTGCTGCCCGAGCTGGCCCTGCTGCCCGAGCTGGCCCTGCTGTCCGAGCTGCCCCTGCTGCCCGAGCTGGCCCTGCTGTCCGAGCTGGCCCTGCTGCCCGAGCTGGCCCTGTTGCCCAAGCTGGCCCTGTTGTCCAAGCTGGCCCTGTTGCCCGAGCTGCGCCTGCTGTCCGAGCTGCGCCTGCTGTCCGAGCTGGCCCTGTTGCCCGAGCTGCGCCTGCTGTCCGAGCTGCGCCTGCTGTCCGAGCTGCGCCTGCTGCCCGCCGGACGCTTGTTGCTGCTGCCAGGCCAGGGCGAGCTGGAGCAGAAGCTGCGGCACGTCACCGGATCCAATGGTCGCACCCGCACCCTGCTGGACCGCACCGGGCTGCGTGCTGCTCGAACCGGTGCCGCCTGACGGCGCGCCAACCCCAGCACCGTTCAGACCGAAGCCAGTGCCGCTACCATACAGCGCGGCACCGCCGGACGCATGGCCGTTCGCACCCGAGCTGCCACCAGTACCGGTTCCCTGGCTGGATCCACCGCCACCGGAGCCGCCTCCTCCCGCAGTGCCGGTGGAGCCGCCCCCTGAGCGCATGGTCACGCCTGCAAGGAGTCTCTGCAGTTCCTGTTGCACCATCTGCTGAACCTGCTGCTGCGCGTCCGCTCCCTGCATCTGCATCCCCCTGCCTCATCCGCATGGGGACGCCCCGTCAGCTCTTGCGCAAGGCGGAGAGGGCCTGGTTGAGCGTCCCGACAGGTATGATGCGCATTTTCTGCGTGATGCCCAACGCACGCGCCTCGCTCACCGCGTCGGCGTAGTCCCCGCGCGGCACCAGGAAGATCTTCGCACCGGAGTCGTAGACGGTGACCACCTTTTCCTTGATGCCGCCGATCGCGCCGACGTTTCCGTACGCGTCGATCGTGCCGGTGCCCGCCACTGTGGTGCCGTGCGTCAGGTGCCACTGGGGACGCAGCTTGTTGATGATCGACAGGCTGAACATCATGCCGGCCGACGGCCCGGAGATCGAACCGGTCTGGATGTGGATCTTGAGCGGCACGATGAACCCGGGCGACTCCGTGCCGATCAGGGCGCCCACCATGGCGTGGCCCTTGACCGACGTGCTTGGCACCGTGCCGACCACGACGTGCAGGAGCTTGCCCTTGCGGCGCACCGTCATGTCGACAGGCGTACCCGGCTTCACCCTGGCCATGAAGTTCAACAGCTGCTGGTCGACCTGCATCGTGTGCCCGTCGACCGCGACGATCACGTCCTGGGGCTTCAGCTTTCCCGCGGCAGGCGTACCCTGCTCGGTGCCGTAGACCAGCACGCCCTTGCCCGTCTCACGGGCCGGCAGGCCGATTGCCTTGAGCGCAGCCACCTTGGCCATGAGATGGCTCTCGGACATGAGCTGCTCGTTCATCTGCTCGTACTGCGTCTCCGAGACGCCCGTGCCCAGCAGCTCGCTCGCCGGCATCACCTCGCCGTACGGCGTGAAGCGGCCGATGAGGTAGTAAAGGAGGTTCGCGGGCTGGATGTCGACCGCCACCATCAGCATGCGGCCCGGCGGCGTCCGGCTCACGCCCTGCACCTGGACGATCCGGTTCAGGTTCTCGGTGACGCCGGGCAGGATGACGTAATCACTGGTCGGCGTGAACCAGAGCGCGGCAGCTGCTACCGCCACACCGATCACGATGCCGATGAGCCATTTGAGTCCCCTAGCCACGACGTGCCATCTCCTTTTTGTGCAGTACGGCCTGCAAGGCCTCGATCTGCGCCATGGCTGCGGCACGGCCGGCCTCGATCAGGCGCTGCGCGCCCCCGGCGGCCGAAGCGTTGGCCGCCGTCACTGGTGGTTCGATCACGACGTCTGCCCCGTCGTGTCCGTGGCTGATCTCGCGTTGCATGATATCGAAGGATTGCATGACGACATCGAACGCGTTGCGTACCTGTACCATCTGTCCCGGCTCCATCATACCGAGAGCGACGGCGACGACGTGCTCCGCCCCGAGCTCGCGTGCCGTCCGGACCGGCACACGCTCGAGGACGGCGCCGTCCACCAGCAGCCGCTCCCCGATGCGAACCGGGGCAAAGATGCCCGGCATGGCGCTCGAGGCGCGCGCCGCCCGCGCCGCAACGCCGCTTGTGAACACGACCTTCTCGCCGCGCTCCACGTCGGTGGCGACGATCGCCAGCGGCGGGCGCATCTCCTCGAGCCTACGATCCCGCGTCAGGAGACGTACAACGCCTTCCAGACGCTGGCCCCCGATCAGGCCCATACGCGTCGGGCGCAAATCGAGGAGGTGGCTGCGACGAAGCCCGAGGCCGAGTTGCAGCAGTTGCTGACCGGTCAGGCCGGCACCGTAGAGCGCGCCGATGACCGCGCCGATGCTGCAGCCCACCACGAAGTCCGGCCAGAGTCCGTACTCCTCGAGTACGGAGAGTACGCCGATATGGGCGTAGCCGTAGATACCCCCTGCACCCAGCGCCAGAGCGACGCCGCCTTGCGTCTTGCGCATCGCGTCCTCCCGCCTTGCAGCAGAAAGTCGAGGCTAGCGTTGGATCGGCGAAGGAATCTTATGCCTGAGACACCGCCAGTCGACGCAGGGCCTCGGCCACGGCGGGCGTGACGAAGTCGCCGAGCGGGGCGTCGAACTTGGCCATCTGCTTGACGAGCGACGAGCTGAGGTAGGCATAGCGGCTCTTGGTCAGCATGAAGAAGGTCTCGACCGTCGGTTCGAGATGGCGGTTCATCATGGCCATCTGCACTTCATAGTCGAAGTCGAGCACCGCGCGCAAGCCGCGCAGGATGACGTTCGCGCCGTGTTCCTTGGCACAGGCGACCGTCAGCCCTCCGAACCGCGTCACAGAGACGTTCGGGATGTCCGCGAGCGCGCTGCGCAGGAACTCCTCACGCTCGGCGACGCTGAAGACCGGCGACTTCCCTGGGTTCTCGAGCACGGCGACCACGACATGGTCGAAGATATGCGCCGCACGCTGCACGACGTCGAGGTGGCCCCGGTGGACGGGGTCGAACGTTCCGGGATAAAGGGCCCTCGCCAATCAATCCTCGCCCCTTCCGAGAAAGCTGACGCTCGTCTGACCGTACGCGGCCACGCGCAGCAGCCTGTAGGCTGGCGGCAGGGCTGGCCCATCCTTGCTGAGATGCTCCCACGCGACCACGAAGTCATTCGCCAGAAGCGGTCGGAGCGCCGTCAGCAGGGATGTCCACTCCGCCTGGGCATATGGTGGATCGCAGAGCACGAGGTCGAAGGGACCTTCGCCCATCATCCGGCCGAGCGCCTGTGGCAGCCGTCCCCGGCATACCTTCGCGCGGTCGCCGAGCCTCGTCCGCTCGACATTCTGGCGCAAGACCCGCAGAGCCGCCTCATCGCTCTCGATGAAGACGCACGAGGCGGCGCCGCGGCTCAGGGCTTCGAGCCCCAGCGCCCCGGTGCCGGCGTAGAGATCGAGCACCCGGGCATCCTCCAGGCGAGGCGCGAGGATGGCGAAGAGGGACTCGCGGACGCGGTCGAGCGTCGGGCGCGTCGCGCGCCCGGATACCGCCAGAAGGCGGATGCCGCCGGCAGAACCCGCGATCACCCGCACCCGGTTCACCTCAGGGGGATTATACCATAGGACTAGTCGGCTCCCGCCCCGTCGAGAAGCGCATAGCGCAGAGTATCAGCGCGCAGCCCGCGCCTGAGGCACTCGAGCGCGAGGATCTCCTCGGGCGGTACGTTGCCCAGGCTGACGTTCGTGCCGAAGCGGTGGATCAGCTCCTGCTGCTGGGACTTGAGCGGTGCCTCCCAGATCAGCCGGTGGATGTCCCCCGCCGCACGCATCACCTTGAGCAGTTCCTCCTCCGCGATCTCCCCCTGCGCATCGTAGATGCCGACGCCCCGGCCGCTCTCGCGCCCTTCGACGATGATCTGCTCGGCGCCGGCGGCCAGATCGTCCACGATCGTGCGATGGATCTGCAGCGCGCCCAGCCGCTCGTCCGGGTCCTTGCGCCCCACCTCCGTCAAGACCAGGAGTCCGGCGGCGCGCGCCACGTGGATGGCCTCGCGGCGTTTGGGCGCGGGGACCGTCACGGTGCCGTCCGACACCTCCGCGGCATCGAAGCCGAGTTGCGCCACGCGTTCGACGAACGCGCCCAGCCGGTCCTGCAGGATCGCGATCTCGAGGAACGTGCCGCCTGGGTAGACGTGCACGCCGTGTCTGCGGATGAGCTGGATCTTCTCGCGCAGGACCTCGGGCGGATAGAGAGCACTCGTGCCAAAGGGCAGTTTCCAGTAGTCGATGTACTCACTCGCGATCGCCAGGAGGTCCGCCGTCGGTCCCATCCCCATGCCCTTGTCGATGACCATCGTCCTGCCGTCGCTCCGAGGCTTGACGCTGCGGTCCGCCAGCGGGTCGCCGATCACGTCCTGCCAGGCTCCGATGCCGCCCTGGCCCACCGCACCCCCTCCTCCGTCCGCCAGACTATGTGGCAGCGGGGAGGTTCGCTACCGGACGAGACGGCGGGCCGCCAAAGCGCGGCCGGCTAGGAACTGGGCCTCGGCCGCGGCGGGCGAAACGCGATGACGTAGCGGTCGTTCCTTCCCTCCGCCTGCCCCTGTCCCTTGAGCATGGCCTGGGGATTCATCAGCAGCAGGTTGAGCGCGGTCGTCGCAGCGATCACGCCGGATGCCGCCCAGAACAGCGGGGCGTTGCCCAGATGCAGCAGCCAGCCGAACGTGGGCGGCCCGAGTGCGACGCCGAAGAAGCGCACGCCGCCATACAGCGACGTCACCATGCCGCGCTCCTTGAGCGCCGTCGACGACGTGATGAGCAGGGTCAGCGTCGGCAGCACGAGGCCGCCTCCGACGCCCATGAAGAAGATGGCGGTGAACAGAACCCAGCGGTCGGTGAAGAACGCGTTCACCACCATGACCCCGCCGACCACGGCGAGGCCCGCGACGATCACCGTCTTGGCGTGGGCAGGATGGCGCTTGAGGTAGCCGCCAGCCAGCAGCGACGTCGCGGACAGCGCGGCCACGGGCAGGGCGAGAATGAAACCGGATGTGAGCTCCCCCATGCCGTAGCGCTTCTCCAGGACCTCTGAAAGGTAGAAGAGCGTCCCGAAGAGGATGAACATCACCACGGCCCCGGAAAGCAGAAGAACCGACAGGGACATGCCCTTGCGGGCGAACACCGCCTTGAGCCCGCCGAGATAGGCGGGCAAGCGCCGCTGCGAGCGTTCGGCCCGCGGCTCGCGCACCCACAGCCAGATGGCGAGTCCAAGGGGGATCGACAGCACGGCGAAGATATAGAAGGGAAGAAGCCAGAGTATGATGCCCACCACAGCGCCCGCGATCGGGCTGACCACCTTCCCGAGCCCGTTGGCCGCCTCCAGCCAGCCGAGCACTTGCGCCCGCTCCCCGCTCCTGAAGATATCCGCCGTCAGTGCCATCGCGAGCTGTGCCATGCCGGCGGCGCCGGTCCCCTGGATGATGCGCCCCGCCAGCAGCCCGGGGTAGGCCAAGGCGCCGAGGAAGGAGACGGAGAAGCCCGCGATCAGCGCTCCGACGCCGAAGATGATCAGCGCCGGAGCCATGATCGGCTTACGGCCGTAGCGGTCCGAGAGATAGCCGGCGAACGGGATCAGGAGACCTGCCGGGACGGAAAAGGAGGTCACGACGAGCGACGTCTGCAGGCCGGACAGGTGCAGGGCGGCCTGCATGCGGGGAAAGACCGGAAAGAGCATCGAATTGCCCAACACCATCATGAACGGCACAGCGGCAAGCAAAGCTATGGAGCCGCGCATCGAACTCTTCATGGATGGAATCGCGACCCCCTGGCCCGTCAGATGGCCCGTCGGGTTTCTAACCTGGCGGCGCAGAGCGTAGCCTGTCACAGGGAGTGCCTGACTATGAGCCAGGAAACCGTCGCGTTGCTGCTGATCCTGGCGGTGGGCGCCTTCGGCAGGAACTATATGGTCACCGTCGCCGCCATCGCCGCACTAATCCTCGCGGCGCTGCCGCTGCCCTCCGTTCTGGAGGCACTGGCGGACAACGGCATCCGCGTGGGCATCTTCCTGCTGATGCTCGCCGTTCTCGCCGAGCTTGCGATCGGACGCGTGCCGCTCCACAGCCTCGTGCGCGAACTCTGGAGCGTCCCGAGCCTGCTCGCGATCGTCGGGGGCATCCTTGCCTCGTGGATGAGCGGTCGCGGCATCGAGCTGCTTCAGCGCCAGCCGCAGGTCGCAATCGGGCTGGTGATAGGTTCGGTGCTCGGCACGAGCTTCTTCGGGGGCGTCCCGATCGGGCCGCTCTTCGCCGCTGGCGTCACCGCCGTGGCGATCGGCCTTTGGCAGGTGTTTTCGCGTTGACCCAGATGGTTCTAGGATGCGATGCCGTATCCGGATCGCACACTAGCGCCGTATTCTCGAAGGAGGTGACTGGAGCATGGCGCAAGGCAGCAACACCGGAAACCGCGCAGTCGTTCGCGGGGCGGAGCCTGCCCTCGACTCGTTCAAGTACGAGGTGGCGCGCGACATCGGACTGCAGGTACCGCAGGACGGTTACTGGGGCGACCTGCCGGCTCGCAGCTGCGGAGCGGTCGGAGGGCACATGGTTCGCCGCATGATCGAGATGGCGGAGCAGTCCCTGGCCGGACGCGGTGGCATGGGCACAACCACGCGATAATTCGGACGGAAGGCAGGGTGGCATCGGTCCACCCTGCCTTCCCTCATTGCTTCGACAAGGGCGGACGCGAAGAATTTGGCGCTCATAGGCGCGCACGGCGAGGAAACGATAACGGGCAAGGGAGGTGAATACATTGGCGCAGGGATCGACCACGAGCAACCGCTTGCTCGTCAAGGGCGCTCAGCAGCAGCTCGACCAGTTCAAGTACGAGATCGCCTCGGAACTGGGCGTGAACCCTCAGGGCGGCTACTGGGGTGACCTTCCGGCCCGTCAGTGCGGTGCCGTCGGCGGACACATGGTTCGTCGCATGATCGAGATCGCTGAGCAGCAGCTCGCCGGTGGCCGTCGCTAATATCGTCTATCGTCACGGTGAAAGCGCCGCGGGGCATGCGCTCGGCGGCGCTTTCGTTCGTGTCTGCACCGTGTTGTCGTCTACTTATGTGAGATATTCCTCATTGCCCCCGCGGCGTGGTGATGCGACATCGCGAGACGTGCGGGCGATTTGTCCTCGGCGCAGAGGGCGGCGGGGCTGAGCGCCGGACACGCGCCAACGCAACGCTTGGACGGGTCACGTCCTTGCGGCAAAATAGACTTGGCTCGCACGCCCTTAGCTTATGCCGCAGACGTGTTCCGAGGAGTTGTGCCTGTGCCGGCCTACCACATCGACGGAGGAAGGCGCCTGCAGGGCGAGGTGCCCGTGAATGGCGCCAAGAACGCGGCCTTGCCCGTAGTCGTCGCGGCAGCCCTGGCCGCGGAAGGTCAGTCGACGATCGACAACGTTCCGCGCCATACCGACATTCTGGATCTGCTGGCGATTCTCGAGGCACTTGGCGTCACGGTTCGCTTCACCGGACCGAAGACCCTGTCCATGGACGCGTCGGGGCTCGCGCGGCACGTCGCGCCGTACGGGCTGGCAGCGCGCCTGAGGGCTTCCACCTACATCACCGGGCTGCTCCTCGCGCGGCTAGGCAAGGCTGAGGTCGCGTTGCCGGGCGGCGATGACATCGGCGCCCGCCCGGTGGACTTCCACTTGCGCGGGTTTCAGGCGCTCGGCGCGGATGTCGCCGTGGTGCGCGGCGCGATCCACGGCACGACGGACGGCCTGCGAGGTGGCCGTTTCTTCATCGACCGCCAGTCCGTGGGCACGACCTGCAATCTCATGCTCGCCGCCTCGCTAGCCCAGGGGACGACGCTGCTCGAAAACGCCGCCCGCGAGCCTGAGGTGGTGGATCTCGCCAACTTCATCACCGCCATGGGAGGCAAGGTCCACGGCGCAGGTACCGGCGTCATCCGCATCGAGGGGGTGCCGCGCCTGCATGGAGCGCGGCATGAGATCATCCCGGACCGCATCGAAGCGGGTACCTTCCTCCTGGCGGCCGCGGCCACGGCCGGTCGCGTCACCGTCCATGCGGTCATTCCGGAGCACCTCCGGGTGCTTACGGCAAAGCTGCGCCTCGCGGGGGCGCGCATCCGCACGACGGCAGACTCGGTGACGGTGGACGCCCCGCGGCGGCTGACCGCCCTCGACGCGCGCACCGAGCCCTACCCCGGGTTCCCGACCGATCTGCAGCCGCAGCTCATCGCGGCACTTAGCCGTGCCGACGGGGTCTCCGTCGTCGAGGAGACCGTGTTCGAGAACCGGTTCGGGTACACGAACGATCTCGTCCGCCTGGGAGCGCAGATCCGGATCGTCGGGCAGAACACGGCCGTCGTCACGGGTGTGGATGAGCTCAGCGGAGCCCCTGTGGCCGCGACAGACATCCGGGCGGGCGCGGCGCTGGTCATCGCAGGATTGGCGGCGCACGGCACGACCGACGTGCTGGGCGTGCACCACATCGCCCGCGGCTACGAGCATCTCGAGGAGAAGCTGAGGCACCTTGGCGCACGGATCCATCTAGTCGAGGATTGACGCGCCGGAGCCCCGCGCGCGCAAAGGGGCCTTCTGACCAATGGTCAGAAGGCCCGGGCCACCTGCGTGCGCGTCGGCGACTGCGCCGTCCGGCTCAGGCCAGGACGTTCAGGATCTGCCCCGTCTTGGAGCCGTTGGTCGCGCCGCCCTGGGCCTCGACGCCGTGGTCGCCGTCACCGTCCGGCCGCTGCTGCGCGGCCGGGGTGGCCGCCTGTTGCACAGCGGCCCTGCGGACCGACGCAGCCACCTGCTGCGTCGCCTGGTACTGGGGCTGCCCCGATACACCGGACACGTTCATGGGACCACCTCCCCCACGGCAAAGCTACCACTTCCCACCTGAGGCGCGTCTGAGGAGAAGGAGGAACAACGCACATGGGGCCCTCGCGCGTGCCGGCGCCCTGTTCGCGCTGGCCGAGCGCCACATCGGCCCCGCGGCAGCAGCACGCCTCACCCTCGCCGTCAGGAGTAAAGCCCGAACTCCCCGATGTCGATGCCGGGCTGCAAGCTCGTGTTGAGCGCGCCCGCGATGAATCGCGAAAGGTCTTCGATCTGCGCGTCGATCTCCTTGGGTGTGACGGTTCCAGCAGGTCTGCAACGACCTCTCTGTAGCGGACCTAAAGAGTCACCAGGGGCTGTGGCGCCAGCTCTCCTTCCCGCAATAGGGCAGCCTCGGTGCCATCGATGAGCACCCGCAGTCCGTGCTCGAACGCTTCTTCGCCCAGCGCGCTGCAGCCAATCCGCATTGCCGTGAGTAGCATCGACCTACGGTCGCCGCCAACCTGCAGAGCCGTTGCGTCAGCGCCCACGCTCTTGGGGACTACTTCAGAATCGAAGGCCGGAGGCGCGCCACGTAGTAGGTGGGCACAGCCGTGTCGAGCCAACTGACCCAGCCACCGGTCACGAACGTCCATGCCCCCGCGATCAGCGGCGGGCGATAGGCGACGTCGTTCCGGACGTCGTAGACGTCGCCGTTGCCTCCGCCGCACGAGACGAGCGGGCCGCTGACGATCGGTATCGGGTTCTGGGTGCCCTCAACGAACACGAGCTTCCTTCCGACGAGCGCGTAGAGGCTTTGCCCCGCCAAGAACGCTACGACGTCCTTGTCCGCGACCACTGGCGCGATGAGCGTCGGACTCCGTGCGACGGCGTCCATGTCGCCGTCGCCCAGGTCGATGCGCAGGAGCTCGGAGGGCGGAGCCGTGGGGAGATCAGTCCATGGCGTTGCCACCAGGAGAAGGTCGCGCCCCTCAAGCGCTGGCCACGCTACGGTGACGCCGTACAACCTCAGTGGCCACTGCGAGCGGCTGCGGCTCGGGAGGTCCGGGATGCGAGGGGCTTGCTCCAGATGGCAGGCACGCGCAACGACCAGTGGTGTCGCACCGCCTCGCAAGAGGTGCACCTGGAGGACCTCCGTGACGTCGCATGCGCCCGTCCTCAAGGCGCCGGCGACGTAGAGGCTGTCGCCAGCCAGCACCGCACCGCTGAGCGCGCGGGAGGCGGTGAGTTCGTCCGTGAACGGCCGACGCACGCCGGTCCTGAAATTGTACAGGTAGTAGGCGACAGGGCCGCCGTCTTGATCGCTCATCTGTCCCCAGAACACCCAGTCGCGGTCGACCGTCACCTGGAAGGGTTCCTGATCCGGGGCGGCTGGGCCCATCAGGTTCTGCGATTTGCCGGTCGCAGGGTCGAGAAGCAGGAGGCGTCCCGGTCTCGGCGTCATGTCGGCCATGTTTCCCGGCCAGATGGAGACCAGGAGGCCCCGACCTGGCGCGGCTCCGCTCACCGATAACCGATCTCCGTGAAGATGGTACGCGGGTCCCTCAGTGATCCTCGCCAGGTTCGACACGTGCCAGGCGACGCCACGCGCCGTTTGGGTGCTCGGCACCCCAAAGACGTCGGTTCGGCCGGTCGACCGCGGGGCAGAACTGATGCAAGCCGCGAGGATCAGTACCGCCGCGGCGACCGCTGGTAAGCCCCTTCGCATCGGCCCCGCCTCCGGCGCAAGGTTCTGTAGGATCAGCCCAACTCCTGCCACACATGGTCTGCTCAGCGCAGGCAATGGTCGACGAGAGCACGCAGACGGTTGGAATGGAAGCATCATGCAGGTGCCGCCGTGGACGGATGGAATTACTCGGGCGACCCGACCTGAAGCCGCTGCACCTTCGATCGGAGGCGCGCCGGATGAAGCCGCATCTGGTCTCGGTGGCCGCACTCGTCGCACTGCTAGCTGGCTGCGGGTGGCGCAGTACCCATCAGGCCGCGTCCGCGCAGCCTGCGCTCCATGCGTCCTCCTGCCTCAACCCCTCGACCGTGTACCTCTCCGAGGTCGCACATGGCGAAGCGTTCGGCGAGAGTGCAGCGTGGCTGAGCCTCAGCCTGCTCGGTGGCATGAGCTCACCCGACGCCATGAACAGCGGGCGTCTCGTGGAAGCAGTGGTGGCCGACGGCCCCATCTGGTCGGTGGAGGATCTCTGGCTGACGCCCAAAGACGCGGCTCGACTCCAGGCCTTCGCACGCAGCCATCCTACGTCGATGGCTCTAACCGTCCAGGCGTGCTTTGTCGGTCGACGCCAGGTCGCGCTCCGGCGGATCGCTGTCGCCCAGGGACCTCCTGCCCAGCGCGCCACCCAGCTCGTCCAGGGCATCGAGATGGCCGGCCCCAAGAGCGTTGCTCCCGGCGACACCCTCTTCGTCGTGCTGTCCAAGGGCAGCATGTACGACATGGTCTACCGATGGGGACTCCCGGGCGGCCCGGGGGGCGAGGTCTGGTACGCCTACGACCAGACCAGGGACCTTCTCTACCGATTACCCATTCCGGTGCTAGCCTCCGCGGACGCCCAGGACGTCTTCGAGTTCACGGTGCCGCAGGATGCGGCGCCCGGCTCGTACTTCCTCGCCCTGCTCAGACCGCCAATGCCGCGCTCGCCTGGCACGAAGCCGGGAGAGCCCGGCTTCGGGTTCATGAACGGAATCAACCCTGGAGGGTTCACGTTCAAGGTCGAGGCGCGATGATGGACCACAGGCACGGTCAGTCGAGGCGGCGGGGCTCGCGGCGCGCATGCACCCGGGAAGGACCAGTGTGCCGAGGCGAACACCGGCAGTGGCTCTCGGGCCCCTGGTTGCCCTCGCGCACACGGGGTGCGGGTCCTGGCCCAAGTGAGGTCGGGAGCCACCGATAGAGCGCACATGACCGTGTTACCAGAGGCACTAGGAGTACAGACCGAACTCCCCGATGTCGATCCCTGGCTGCAGGCTGGTGTTCAACGCGCCAGCAATCAGCCTGGAAAGATCCTCTATTTGCGCGTCGATCTCCTTCGGCGTCACCATCAGATCTCCCACGGACTCCCCGAGCACATGGGCGATCAGTGCGTCGCGCTGCTTGTCGTAGAGTTCATCGAGCACTTCGTAGAATTGCACGTCCTCCTTCAGTTCCTCGATGAGACCCTGGATGGTGTCCCGCGCGATCGTGATGGCATGCACCACCGTCGGGACGCCGATGGCCAGCACGGGCACACCGAGCGTCTCGCGGTTCAACGCCGCGCGATGGTTGCCCACGCCGGAGCCCGGCTGGATGCCGGTATCCGCGACCTGGATGGTGCTGGCGATCCGCTCCACGGATCGCGCCGCGAGGGCGTCGATGGCGATGACGAAGCCAGGCTGCAGCCGATCGACCACGGCCCGCACCATCTCGCCGGTCTCGATGCCGGTGATGCCGAGCACTCCTGGGGCGAGTGCCGCCACGGGGCGCATGTTCCGCTGCACCTCCGCCGGCACCACGGACCTGAGATGGCGCGTCACAAGCAGCCGCGACACGACGCGTGGCCCCAGCGCGTCGGGCGTCGCCTGCCAGTTGCCCAGGCCGACGACGAGCGCCTCGGAGAGTCCCTCCCCAGCCGGCAGCATGTCGACGAGCACCCGGCTCAGATGCTTGCCCACCGCTGCGGCGTGCTCGCGATCGTGGCGCCGCAACTGACGCGACTCGAAGGTGACGTAGCGCCCGACCGGCTTGCCTACCGCCTCGGCACCCTCAGGGGTCTCCACCACCACTTCGCTGATCGTGATGCCATCTTCCGTCCGCTCGTCCGCCCGCACCCCCGAAAGCCTGCGGGAAGCCTTCTGCGCGTCCCGGTGTGCCTCGATCGCCAGATCCGTGCGAAAACTCGGCACCGCATCGCCTCCGACCGACTAGTCTGCCCGCCCACGGCCCGCGCATGCGATGCGGCGTCCCACCTGCCTGGGAGGACGCATGCCCTGCGCCTCCGGGCCATTGTCTCACTGGCCTGCGGCCTCCAGTTGGCCAACGGAGACACGACACGCAGGTTCAACCTGCGCTGGTCACGGATCGGTCTCGCAGGCCGACAGAAGAGACCATCCTCTGGCGGCAGGAGGCAACCCTTCCAGCGCGAAGTGCAGCATCTCGGGAGGTGGCTTCGCTGCCCGAACTGCGGCGCGTCCTGCGCCTGCCGACCATCGTCTCGACGAGTGCAGGTCTCGCCTTCGCGGCCGTCAACTTTCTCGCCGTGATCCAGGTCGCAGACCTCGTCGCGGGTGACTCCGCCTGGCTCGCCATCGTCACGGCCGGTGTGCTCTGCCTGCTCGCAGCCGGCGTCTTCGGCGAGTTGAACGCCGTCCTGCCTTCGGCGGCCGGCATCCGCCTCTGGACGCGGCAGGGCATCAACGACGGCTTTTCACTCGTCTTTACGCTGCTCTACCTGACGACCATCCTCGCCGTCATCGCCGCCGACAGCTTCATCCTCGCGCAGGCCATCCAAGCCGGCATCCCGGCCATCCCCGGCATCATCTGGATCGTGCTGTTCCTCTCCCTCGCGCTCTGGGCCAATCTCCGCGGCGTCAAGATGGCCGGGCGCGTCCAGGACGCCACCACCTTCGTCTTGCTCGGCTCGCTGACGCTCATCGCCATCGCGGCGATCGTGCACGTGCACCACCCGTGGCATACGCCGCTCGCCCCCGGCGGCGGCTACCTGCAGGCGGTCGCGCTCGGCGTCTTCGTCTTCGTCGGTTTCGAGTGGGTGACGCCGCTCGCCGAGGAGGTCACGGACTCGCGCCTGATGCCGCGCGGCATGTTCATCGCGATCGGTTTGATCGCGATCGCCTTCGGGCTGTTCAGCCTGGCGGCGACCCACCTCTTGCCGACGCACGCCCTGACGAGTTCGCTCGTGCCGCAGCTGCTGGTAGGCAGAGCCGCCTTCGGCGAGCTCGGATTCTGGTGGATGCTCGTGATCACGGTGATCACCGCAGGTACCACCTTCAACGGCAGTTTTGTCTCGGCGTCGCGCCTGCTTTACGCGCTCGCGCGCGAGCGGTCCCTGCCAGGCTGGTTCGCCGCGCTGAACGACCGCTTCGTGCCGATGCGCGCGCTCTACGCCCTGTTCGGCACCTCGGTGGTCCTGGCCGTCCTCGTCTTCGCCACGGGCGACTACCGCGTCCTGATCAACGCAGGAGCGGCTCTGGAAGCGGTGATGTACGTGGTCGCGGCATGGGCGGTGATCGGCCTGCGGCGCCGCCAGCCGGACGCCGAGCGCAGCTTCCGGTTGCCTTTCGGCATCATCCTGCCCATCCTTACCATAGTGGTCTTTCTTGTGCTGGCTGTCGGAGCCGCCACGAGCCCCTCCGGCATCCCCGGCCCTGTGCCCTGGGTGCTCGTCGTGCTGCTCGTGATCGCGCTGCTGAGCCTCCTCTACGTGCGGCTCTATGTACCGAAGCTGCGCGTGAGACGGCAGCGGCCCTCTGCTTGAACGTCGCACGAAGGAGGAGACCCGCCTTGACCTGGCCCAACTGGCTCCCGCCGTCCCCGCCGCTTCCCGATCTGATCGCGGATCTCGCAGCTCTCGTCGCAATCCCCGCGCCGCCGCAGCGCGAACACGAACGGGCCGTCGCGCTGCGCGACTGGCTTGGGGCACGCGGCCTGCCGGCCGGGATCGACCAGACGGGCAACGTCGTGGTGCGCTGGGGACCGGCCACCGGCAAGGCGAAGGCCCTCCTCGCCCACATCGACACGGCGCTCGACGTCGGCCAGGTGACGCCGCGCGAGGAAGACGGCCGCCTGTACGGCCACGGCGCCGCCGACAACGGCAGTGGACTCTGTGTCCTCTCGCACCTCGCCGTTCTCGCGTGGCAGAGCGGTGTGCAGCCGCATCGTCCGATCTACTTCGTCTTCAACGTCGGCGAGGAGGGCCTCGGCGACCTGCGTGGCGCGCGCGGCTTCGTGGCGGAGCACAAGAAGGATCTGGACGGCGTCATCGCGCTCGACGGCCGCCTCGGCGACATCGTGCACCAGGGCATCGCGTCGAGACGTCTCGACGCCGGCTTCGAGACCGTGGGCGGCCACAGCTGGAGCGATTTCGGCAGCCCTTCCGCCATCCATCTGCTAGGGCAGGCGATCGCCCGCCTGGGTGACCTCTCGCTGCCGCATGCGCCGCGCACCACCTTGAACGTCGGCATCGTCTCGGGGGGCAGCGCCGTGAACGCGATCGCGCGTGAGGCCCACTGCCTGATCGACCTGCGGTCGGAGGACATGCGCGAGCTCCACCGCCTCGAGCGCGACGTGCGCGCCGTGTTCCAGGATCTCGCCCACATGCCGGTGCGCTTCCACTGCCAGTGCATCGGCGACCGGCCGGGCGGATCCGTCGAGCGAGACCACCCGCTCGTCGCCACCGCGGCAGCGGCACTCGCCGACATCGGCTTGGCGCCGCTCTACACCGCGGGCTCCACCGACGCGAATGCGGCCCTGGGTCAAGACATCCCGGGGATATGCTGCGGCGTCGGCCGCGGCGGTCTCGCCCACACTCCGGACGAGTGGCTCGACGAGTCCTCGCTGGTGGACGGCCTGCAGTTCGCGGCGGCACTGCTGAGCCGCCTGGCAGGCAAGATCTGATGCGTGCGGCCGATGCCGCTGGCTGCGCCATCCTGGATGCGCAGGGACGCGTGCTGCTCGTGCACCAGACGTACCGCGACCGGCTCTGGGAGGTACCGGGCGGCGTCGTGGCCCCCGGCGAGAACGCCTGGGGCGCGGCGGTGCGCGAATGCCGGGAGGAACTCGGCGTCACGCCTGTGGATCCGCAGTTGAGCGGCATCTATTACCGGCAGGCGAGCGACAGCTACGTCTTCATCTTCCGGGTTCAGGGCATCAGCGGCACGCCTGCGCCGGACGGCAAAGAGATCGACGACTTCGGCTATTTCCACCTGCAGGACGTTCCCTGGCCGGTGACGTCCTTTGCGTTGCAGCGCCTGCGCGACGCCGTCAGCTTCAGCGGCCGCGTGAGCCTGCGCACGGAACTGCGTCGCGAGCGCCGCCTCGTCGGTCAGCGGCTGGAGGAGGCCAATCGCTAGCGAGGCGACGACGCCTCGAAGAGGTCGAAGAATCCCGGAAAGGACACCGACGCCGCGTCGGCACCCTCGATCTCGACGTCCTGCAGGCAGCGCAGGCTGAGGAGCGCGCCCGCCATGGCGATGCGGTGGTCTCCGAGACTGTCCACCACGCCGCCTCGCAGATGGTCTTGGCCCTCGATGCGGAACCCGTCCGGCAGCTCCTCGAACAGGCCCCCGACCGCTTCCGCCATGCGCCTGAGCGCAGCGATGCGGTCCGTCTCCTTGACGCGCAGCTCTGACGCGCCTCGCACCGTCGTCACACCCCGGGCACAGAGCGCGAGGGCGGCGATCACAGGCAGCTCGTCGATCAAGGCGGGTATCTCGTTCCCCGAGATGTCCACGCCGACCAGCCCGTCGCCGCGCACCGTCACGTCACCGCTCGGCTCGGGCAGCTCGCGCTGCACCCACACCTCCGCGTAGGCACCCATGCGCCGCAGGACCTCGAGCAGTCCAGTGCGGCCCGGGTTCAGGCCGACGCCGTGCACTGTGGCCTCGCCCGTCGGCGAGAGCGCCGCGGCGGCCAGTCGGCGGCGCGCGCCCGGCGCTTGATGTTCGCCGGGCCGCCGCGCGCCAGGAAGCGCGCGACCAGCCGGCGCAGCTTCTCGACCTG
>Ga0080006_1245266_pt1 | contig 23953 bp, 22 predicted proteins | sample RS3BMetagenome_FD_69209 | JGI IMG/M metagenome (GOLD analysis project Ga0080006, IMG submission 69209) | Ferric oxide microbial mat and aquatic microbial communities from Rainbow Spring, Yellowstone National Park, USA - RS3B (SPADES... ...
CGGCCGGCGGAGGGGGCGCCGCCGGGCGCGGGCCCCGTGCCGCCGGCGCCCCGGGGGGGTGCCGGCCAGCTGGTGGCGCCGCTCCGCGAGCCGCGGCAGCCGGCCGTAGACCTCGTCGCGCCGCCGCTGCACCTCGTGCGGCGTGCGCCGCAAGAGGTAGCCGCCGAGCTGCAGGTTCTCCTCGACGGTGAGGTTGACGAAGATCCTGCGCCCCTCCGGCACGTGCCCGAGACCGAGCTGCACGATGCGGTGCGCGGGCATGCGCCCGATCTCCTGGCCGAGGAAGCTGACGCTGCCGCTGCGCGGCCGCTCGAGGCCCGAGATGCTCCTCAGGGTCGTGGTCTTGCCGGCGCCGTTCGAGCCCAGGAGGGCCACGATCTCGCCCTCGTCCACCGTGAAGGAGAGGCCGCGCAGGGCCTCGATGCTGCCGTAGAAGGTGTGCAGGTCCCGCACCTCTAGGACGGCCATGCGCTCGCCTCCTCGTCGTCCTGCACGTCGCGGCCGAGGTACGCCTCGACCACGCGCTCGTCGGCCTGGATCTCCTGCGGCGTCCCGTCGGCGATCTTGCGGCCGCGGTCCAGGACCACGACGTGATCGGACACGCCCATGACGAGGTTCATGTCGTGGTCGATGAGCACCACGGTGACGCCGAGGTCGCGGATGCGCCGCACGAGCCCCATCAGGCTCTGCTTCTCCGAGGGGTTCATGCCGGCCGCCGGCTCGTCGAGCAGCAGCACCTTGGGCTGCGCCGCGAGCGCGCGCGCGATCTCGAGCCGCCGCTGGTCGCCGTAGCTGAGCTCGCTCGCCCGGTGGCCGGCCTGCTCCGCGAGGCCGCAGAAGGTCAGGAGCGCCTGGCACCGGAGCAGGCTCTCGCGCTCCTCCCTGCGCTGGCGGCCCGTGTGCACGAGCGAGTCCAGGACGTTCGCCCGCTGGTGCGGGTACATGCCGACGAGCACGTTCTCGTAGACCGACATGTTCTTGAAGAGGCGAATGCCCTGGAACGTCCGACTGAGACCCGCCTCGACCACCTGGTGCGGCGCGCGGCCGAAGAGCGAGAGGTCGTGCAGGTGCACCTTGCCTGAGTCGGGGCGCGTCACGCCGGTGATGCAGTTGAAGACGGTCGTCTTGCCGGCGCCGTTCGGGCCGATGATGCTGCAGATCTCGCCGCGCTGCACCGTGAACGCGACGTCGTCGACCGCCGTCACGCCGCCGAATCGTCGTCTGAGGCCCGAGACCTCGAGCGCCGCGCCCCCGCCGTCCGCCGGACGCCGCAAGGCGTCGAGCGGCAGCGGTGGCCCGAGCTTTCGCTCGGAGCCCGGCCCGAAGGGGTTCTCCTTGCGCCTGGCCGCGGGCCAGATGCCCTGGGGCCTGACGAGCATCAGGACGACCAGCCCGACCGCAAAGACGAAGAGGCGCCAGAGCTGCATGAAGCGCAGGAACTCCGGCAGGCCGACGACGACGGCCGCGCCCAGGAGCACGCCAGGGAAGCTCGCCATGCCTCCGAGCACCACGACCATCAGGATGTTGATCGACTGCGTGTAGGTGAAGCTGTCCGGCGAGATCGCCGTCAGGCGCGCCGCGAAGAAGGCGCCGGCGAGGCCGCCGAAGATGGCGCCGAAGACGTAGGCCCAGAGCTTGACGCGCACCGACGGCACGCCCACGGCCTCCGACGCCGACTCGTCCTCGCGCAGGGAGAGCCAGGCGCGCCCGAGGCGCGAGTGCGCGAGCTGGCGCGTGAAGAAGAGCACCACGAGCACGAACGCGATCGCGAGGTAGTACTGAGAGTTCTGGCTGAAGAACTGGTAGCCGAAGATCGACGGCGCCGGGATGCCATAGATGCCGTTCGGGCCGCCGGTGAAGCCGAGGTTCGTCGCGGTGATGCGCACGATCTCGCCGAACCCGAGCGTGACGATCGCGAGGTAGTCGCTCCTGAGGCGCAGCGTCGGGTAGCCGACGATCACGCCGGCGATGGCCGAGAAGGCCACGGCGAACGGCAGCGTCTCCCAGAAGGACATGTGGCCCACCGTCGAGAGCAGCGCCGTCGTGTACGCGCCGATCGCGTAGAAGGCCGCGTAACCGAGGTCGAGAAGGCCGGCGTAGCCCACCACGAGGTTCAGGCCGAGTCCGAGCATGTCGAAAGTCAGGATGCCAATGCACACGTCGACCCAGTAGGCGTTGGCCCCGAGCGGGAAGATGAGCGCGAACACGAGGACCACGAGCGGGCCGAAGCGCGTCAGGAGGGACTGCGCCGACCCTAGGCGTTGGGTCATGACGTCACATCCTCTCGACGACGCGCTCGCCGAAGATGCCGGTCGGCTTGAAGACGAGCACGAGGATCAGGACGGCGAACACGATCACGTCCTGCCACTGCGAGGAGATGTAGCCGGCCGCGAGGGACTGCAGAACGCCGATCAGGAGTCCGCCGACCATGGCCCCCGGAATATTGCCGATGCCGCCCAGGACGGCCGCGGTGAACGCCCTGAGGCCCATCAAAAATCCCATCATGAAGTTGATCTGCGTATAGTAGAGCCCCATCATCACGCCCGACGCGGCGGCGAGCGAGCCGCCGAGCAGGAACGTGATCAGCACGACGCCCTCGACGTTGATGCCCATGAGGCGCGCCGCGTCCTGGTCGAACGAGAGGGCGCGCATCGCCGTCCCGACCGCTGTGAACTGCACGAAGAAGTAGAGCGCGACCATCAGCGCGATGGCGAGGATGAACATCGCCACCTGCACGTAGCCGACCTGCGCGCCGAGGAACTGGAAGCCGGTGAGCGGGAGGATGTTGGCCGGAAAGGTGTCGAAGCCGGCGCCGAAGGCGAGCATCGAGCCGTTCTCGAGCGCCAGCGAGACGCCGAGCGCCGTGATCAGGATGGAGAGGCGCGGCGCCCGCAAGAGAGGCTGGTACGCGACGCGGTCGATGCCCATCGCGAGGAGCCCGACGGCGATCATCGCGATGACCATCGCGAGCAGCAGCTGCACCGGCACGGGCAGGTGCATCCCCGCCGCGGCGCCGACGACGAGCCAGCCCGCAAACGCGCCGACCATGAAGAGGTCGCCGTGGGCGAAGTTGATCAGGCGGATGATGCCATAGATCATCGTGTAGCCCAGGGCGACCAGGGCGTAGAAGGAGCCGATGGTGAGGCCGTTGACGAGGTACTGGACGAAAACGCTCACGGAGCGTGCCCCCTTGCGGTCACTGAAGCGCCTGGGTCCCGCCAGAGACGGCTGGTGGGCGGCCAGCCTGCCGCCGCCGCCCACCAGCCGCCGCAGGCCGCGCCCCGGCAGGCGCCGGGGCGCGGCTGGGACTCAGCGGGGAACCGGAACCCACTTGCCGGACGGGTTGAGCTCCTCGTAGGCGGTGAACTTGCCGTTCACGACCCGCAGCGTGATGTACACGGCCGGGGTGCGGTCGCCCGACTTGGTGAAGCTGAAGCGCCCGGTGAGGCCGCGGTAGTTCTTGATCTTCGCGAGCGCCGCGTCGACGGCCTTGGGGCTCACCGAGTGGGCGTTCTTCATCGCCTGCGCGAGCACCATGACGGCGTCGTACTCGTACACCGAGTAGGGGCCCGGGCCGGTGTGGAAGCGGGCGTGGTAGTTCTTGAGGTAGCCCGAGGCAGAGCCGAGGAACTGCGCCAGCGGCGCCGTGGTGATGATGAAGTTGTCGGCGGCGGACCCCGCGGTCGAGAGGACCGTCGGGTCGTTCGTCGCGTCACCGCCCATCATCTGGAACTTGTAGCCGAGCTGGCGGGCCTGCTTCAGCAGGAGACCCATCTCGGTGTAGTAGCCGGTGTAGTACAGGACCTGCGGGTGCAGCTGGTTGATCTGCGTCAGGACCGAGGTGTAGTCGCTCTGGCCTGGCGTCAGGTGCTCGACGGTCGCCGTGATGCCGTACTGCTTCAGGGCCTTCACGGTGTCTTGCTGCAGGCCGACGGCGTAGGTCGAGTTGTCGTCCATGACGACGACCTTCTTGGCGTGCAGGAAGTTCGCGATGAAGTTCGCCGCGAACGGGCCCTGCTCGTCGTCGCGACCGATCGTGCGGAAGATGTCGTTGAAGCCCTGCTCGGTGAGCTGCGGGTTCGTCGAGGCATCGAGCACGAACGGCAGGTCGCCCTGGCTGTGGAACACCGTGGACTCCGGCAGCGACGCGCTGGAGCAGTAGCCGCCCGCGACGGCCGCGACGCCCTGCGCCACGAGGTTCTGGGCTGCCTGGGTGGCCGTCTGCGCGTCGCAGGCGTCGTCGACCGGCACCAGCTGCAGCGGCCGCCCGAGCACGCCGCCGGAACCGTTGATCTTGGCGACGGCCAGCTTGGCCCCGTTCACGATGTCGACGCCGGCGCTCGCGTAGCTGCCGGACAGCGGCACCGGAACGCCGATCTTGATCGGGCTCTTCGCGGCCGATGCCACCGGAGTGGCCGCGAGCATCAGCGACATACCGCTGAGCGCAGCCAGGATCAAGGAACGCTTCATCGTCACGCACATGACCTCCCTATGAAGCCTGGAGCCTTGCGGACCACCCCGTCGACGCCGCCCCCAATGGCGTACCATGGTCTACAGGGCTGTGGATGGGCTAATTCTTTACGCTAAAGCGTTCTCCTCCTAACACGCGTATGGTAAATAGACGGCTCCATGTGCCACCGTGTCACCAGCCGCCGTAGGCCATCCAGCCCCCGTCCACGGTGAGGTGGCTGCCGGAGATGTAGCTCGCGTCGTCGGACGCGAGGAAGAGCGCCGCCGCCGCCACCTCCGCGAGCGTGCCGTAGCGGCCCATCGGCGTGCGCCGCTCGATATCCTGGTCGGAGTAGTCGCCCTGGCTCTGGTCCTGGACGTCGAGATTCGTCCGGATGTAGGCCGGGTCGAGGCAGACGACGCGCACACCCTGCCTCGCCCACTCGTTCGACAGCACCTTGGTGAGTCCGATCAGGCCGTGCTTCGCGGAGCAGTAGGCGGCGCGCTGCGGCATGCCCACCTCGCCGAAGATCGAGCCGATCTGCAGGATGACGCCGCGCCCCCGCGGCAGCATGACGCGGGCCGCGGCCTGCGAGCCGGCGAAGGCGCCGGCGAGGTTCACCTCGAGCACGCGCAGGAAGTCCTTGAAGTCCAGGCTGAGCGACGGCCCGATCGCATTGATGCCCGCGTTGTTGACCCAGACGTCGAGGCCGCCGAACGCCGAGACCGCCGCCTGGGCGAGTCTCGCGGCGTCCTTTGGCCGCGAGACGTCACCCGCCTGCGCGACCGCCTCGTAGCCCGCCTGGCGCAGGGCCTGCGCCGAGGCTTCGGCGCGGTCCTCGCTGCGCGAGTTGACGACGATCCTCGCGCCCTCCTGGGCGAAGCGCTCGGCGATCGCCTGGCCGATGCCCATGCTCGAGCCCGTGACGACGGCCACCTTGTTCTCCAGCCGGCCCATGCTCGCGCCTCCCCTCTCTCGCCGATCAACCCATGTGGACGTCGCCCGACCTGCGCAAGGCCTGGCTTCTCCCGACCTCGGCGATGCGCCGCTCCGCGAAGCGGTCGGCGGCGAGGTAGGTCGGGATGCCTTCGCTCTTCGCGAGGCGGAAGACCTGGCGCATCGTGTCGCCGATCCGGCGCACGTTCTCCATCGCGCGGTCCGGCTGCATGCCCCCGGGCAGGAGCCGATCGGTGTCGAAGATCGTGCCGCCCGCGTTCGCGACGTAGTCCGGGGCGTACCAGATGCCGCGCGCGTGCAGCATGTCGCCGTGGCGCTCGGCCTGGAGCTGGTTGTTGGCGGAGCCGGCCACGACGCGGCACCTGAGGCTCGGCACCGTCTCGTCGTTCAGCGTGGCGCCGAGCGCGCAGGGGCAGTAGACGTCGACGGGCAGGACCGCCATGGCGTCCGGGTCGGACACGGCCTCGGCCCCGAACTCCTCGACGACGCGCCGCACCTTGGCCGCGTCGATGTCGCCCGCCAGAACCTTTGCGCCGCGCTCCGTCAGGATGCGCACCGCCTCGTAGCCGACCGCCCCGAGTCCCTGCACCGCCACCGAGCGCCCCTTGAGGTCGGGCGTGCCGAACGCCTCCTCGCAGGCCGCCTCCATCGCCTCGACGACGCCGAGCGCGGTCGCGCCCGAGATCGGTCCCGCGCCGCCCCAGGAGGCCGGCAAGGTGATCACGTACGGCGTCTCCATGCGCATCCACTCCATCTCGCGCAGCGTCGTGCCGACGTCCTCGCCGGTGATGTAGAGGCCGCCGAGCCGGTGGATGAACCGGCCGAGGCTGCGGAAGAGCCCCTCGCTGCGGTCGGTGCGCGGGTCGCCCATGATGACGACCTTGCCGCCGCCCAGGTTGACGCCGGCCGCGGCGTACTTGTACGTCATGCCGCGGGCGAGCCGCATCGCGTCCTCGATCGCGTCGCCCTCGCCCGCGTAGGTCCACATCCGGCAGCCGCCGGTGGCGGGGCCGAGCGTCGTGTCGTGGATCGCGATCACGGCCTTGAGGCCGACCGCCTTGTCCTGGCAGAGGAAGACGTTCTCGTAGTCGTAGTGCTCCATGTACCTGAAGATCGTGCTCTCCATGGCTCTTGGACCCCTCCTTCAGCGCTTGGATGCCTCTTCGCCGCCGATGCCCGCCAGCCGGCGCGCCGCCGCCACCTTGCCCTGCAGGTCGAAGTGGCGCATCGCCGCGAGCTTCTCCGCCTCGAGCGACCCCTCGGCGTGCACCGCGAGCACCTCGTGGTAGCCGGAGAGGTCGGAGACGGCGAGATCCGTGACGAGGTAGAGGGCCCGCAGGCGCTCCTCGGCGCTGCCCCTGGCCCCTATGAGGTACTTGCGCAACGCCGGCCCGACATCGGCCGAGGTGAAGTCGTCCCAGGCGGGCGCCGTCACGAGGAGCCCCCCTGCGATGTCCTGCACGTCGCGCAGGGCCTCGTGGAAGCCGTGCGCGAAGTGGTACTTGGCCGTGTTGACGGTGAGGGTGTCCGGCACGAAGACGCCGGGCTGCTCCAGGCTGCCGAGGAGCGCCGAGGCCTCGAGCAGCCGGCGGACCGTCGCGGCGTACATCGCCAGGCTGCCGAGCTTATCGCGGACGTGGCCCGCCCCGTCGATGCCGTTCAGCTGCGCCATCAGGCCGGCGGCGCCGACGAGGAGGTCGACGAGCGGCAGCTTGTAGCTGACGGCGGTGAAGCGGTGGAAGTCGACGAAGGCGAGGGCGAGCGGTCCCGCGAACTCCACCTCCCCCGCCAGGAAGACCTGCTCCCACGGCACGAAGACGTCGTCGAACCAGGTGAAGCTCTCGACCATCTTGTGCTCCGCCGAGAGCGGGTGCTCGACCGGGCTGCGCCGGCCGGAGAGATAGGGGCTCGCCACGAGCTTCAGCCCTTCGCTGGCGACGGGCAGCCAGAAGCTCACGGCGTAGTCCTCCTCGCCCGGCTTCATGGCCCGCGTCGGCAGCACGATCATGGCGTTCGCGTTGATCGAGACGGACGTGTGCAGCTTGGCGCCGCGCACGACGATGCCGTCCTCGCGGCGCTCGACGATGTGCAGGTACTGGTCGGGATCCGCCTGTCCCAAGGGGCCCTTGGCCCGGTCGCCCTTGCTGTCGGTCTGCGCCACCGCGAGCGCCCAGTCCTCGGCGCGCGCCTGCTTCAGCAGGGCCTGCACCCGCGGCAGGTAGGCGGTGCCGCGCCGCAGGTCGCAGGCGAGGGCGACGCGCAGCAGCGCGAAGAGCGCGTCGGTGCCGATCTCGTGGATGAGCGTCACGACCGTCCGCCCCTCGAAGGTGGCGGCCTCGATCGCCCGCATGCGCGCGAGCAGGTCCGCCGCGCTCCTGGGCACCTTGTAGAAGCGGCTCACCGCCTCGCCGTCCACCTCCGCGGTGAAGAGGTCTCGTGTCTTCGCCTCCTCGGCGAGGCGGTAGTCGATCGCGGCGTGGTCGATCGCCTTGCGCAGCACCGGATGCTCCGTGACATCCTCCACCCACTCGCCGCGGAACATGACCTGACGCCCGTCGCGCAGGCTTGCCACGTACTCGTCCGGGGTTCTCAGGCTCACCTCGATCCCTCCTGGCGCAACGTGTGGAGCGGCTGGCCGAGGCCCGCGAGCGCGGCCTCGCCCCATGCCTCGGAGAACGTCGGGTGCGGGTGGATGACGTCCGCGAGGTCCTCGAGCGTCGCGCCCATCTCGAGCGCGAGCGCCAGCTCGCCGATCAGGTCCGACGCGTGCTCCCCGACCAGAGCGGCCCCGAGCAGCGCGCCGCTGCCCTCCTCGGCATAGACCTCCGCGAAGCCGTCGCCGGCGCGCCCCGCGAGCGCGCGGCCCAAGGCCCGCAGCGGGAAGCGCCCGCGGCTGACCTTGTAGCCCTGCGCCGTGGCCTCCTCGTAGCCGAGCCCCGCCACGGCGATCTCCGGGTCCGCGTAGACGACCGCCGGGATCGCCTGCGGCCGGAAGGCCGCCCGCCTGCCCGCCGCCACCTCCCCGGCGACGCGCCCCTGCGCCTCGGCGCGATGCGCGAGGAGCGGCGGCCCCGTGAGATCGCCGACGGCGAGGATGTCGGGCACCGCGGTGCGCATCTGCTCGTCGACCGAGAGGTATCCCTCGCCCGGCAGCGAGACCGTCTCGAGGCCCAGTCCCTCGACGTTCGGCCTGCGCCCGACCGCGAGCAGCATGAGGTCGCCGTCGACCCGCGATTCCCCCTCGGGCCCGCTGAGCTCGAGGCTCACCCCCTCGCTGCGCCGCTCGACGCCGCGCACCGTCGACGAGAGCCGCAGATCGATGCCCAGGGACTTCATGCGCCGCCCGACCGGCTCGACGAGCCAGGGCGAGATGCCGGAGAGCACCCGCGGCAAGGCCTCGACGAGCGTGACGCGGCTGCCGAGGCGGGCTGCGGCCATGCCCAACTCGACGCCGATGTAGCCGGCGCCGACGATGACGAGATGCCCGGGCAAGGCCTCGAGCTCGAAGAACGCCCGCGGCAGGATGACCTGCCGTCCGTCCGCCTCTATGCCCGCTGGCTCCGCGGCCCGCGATCCCGTGGCGAGGATGGCGTGGCGGAAGTGGTGGATCTGCCGGCCCTCGGGCCCCTCCACCTCCGCGCTCGTCGGCGAGAGGAGGCGCGCCGTGCCGTGGACGACGTGCACATGGCGCCCCTTGAGCAGGGTCGCGACGCCGGACGTGAGCCGCTCGACCGTCGCCAGGGTGAACGCCTTGAGCCGCGGGATGTCCTGCGGTCCCCGCGCGAGGGGCAGCCCGAGCTCCCCGAGCCCCTGCGCGCGCTGGTAGTCGGCGGCGGCGGCGACCCAGACCTTCGAGGGGATGCAGCCGTGCTGCAGGCAGACGCCGCCGAGCGCCGCGCGCTCGACGAGCGTCACGTCGAGGCCCAGCCCCGCCGCGTGCAGGGCCGCGACGTAGCCACCCGGGCCGCCGCCGATCACCAGCAGGTCCGAGTGGTGGACGATCTCGCCGACGACCATCACTGCACCTCCAGAAGCAGCCGGTCCGGATGCTCGAGGAGCTCGCGCAGGCTGAGGGCGAAGCGGCCGACGTCTCCCCCGTCCAGGACGCGGTGGTCGAAGGCGATGCTGAAGTGCAGGATACGGCGGACGGCGATCGCCCCGCCCTGGACCACGGCCTCCTCGCGCACCCGGCCGAGGCCGAGGATCGCCACCTCGGGCCGGCGGATGATCGGCAGGCCGTAGACGCCGCCGAAGGCGCCGTGGTTCGTGACGCTGAAGATGCCGCCTTCCGTGTCCTCCTGGACGAGCGTGCGTGCCCGCGCGTCGCCGGAGAGCCGGCGGATCTCCTGCGCCAAGGCCCGCACGCCCAGGCGGTCGACGTCGTGCACGACCGGCACGATCAGCCCGTCCGGCGTGTCCACCGCGATGCCGATGTGCATGCCCCTCTGGCGCACGATCTCCTGGCGCTCCTGGTCGAACCGCACGCCGACGCCGGGGTGGCGCCGCAGGGCGACGGCCACCGCCTTGAGCGCGAACGGCAGCAGGGTCAGCCGCTCGCCCGTCCCCATGGCCTCGAGCTCGCGGTTCCAGCGCCCGCGCAAGAGCCAGAGCTCGGTCACGTCGCAGTCGTCGAGCTGTGCGGCGGTCGGGATGTCGCGATGGCTCTCCGCCATGTTGCGCGCGATCACCCTGCGCAGACCCTGGAGCGGCTGGCGCTCTGGCGGTGCCTCCCCTGCACCGGCCGCCCGCGCTGCCGCCGCATCCGGCCTTTTAGGGGCCGCCGGCGCGGAGGCGGGCGCCGGAGCCGATTGGCGCCGGGCCTCTGCCTGATGGCGCTCGAGGTCCTCGCGCGTGACGCGCCCGGCGGGGCCGGTGCCCCGCACGTCGCGCAGGTCGATGCCCCACTCGAGGGCCTGCCGCCGCGTCGCGGGCGACGCGAGCACGCGCTGAGGCGCCCCGCCCGCGGGCTGGGCGGCCTGGGCGGCTGCCTCGCCGGGCGGCGCGGAGGCGGGCGCGGGGGCCGGAGCCGGCCCCGCGGGCAGGCCTGCCGCGAGGGCGATCTCGAGCAGGGTCTCGCCGACGCGCACGAGGTCGCCCTCCGCCTTGCGCCGCTGCACGACGACGCCCGCCCAGGGCGATGGCAGCTCCGCCGTCACCTTGTCCGTCTGGATCTCCACGAGCGGCTGGTCTTCCTTGACCTCCTGCCCCTCGGCCACGAGCCAGCGCAGGATCTCCGCCTCCTGCATGCCTTCGCCGATGTCGGCGAGCTTGAACTCCATGCCATGCCTCCTCAGGCCGAGAGGGTGCGTCGGGCGGCGGCGGCGATGCGGGCAGGACTCGGCACGTAGAGGGCCTCTGCCTGCACGAAGGGATAGGACGTCGGCCAGCCGGTGACGCGCTCGATCGGCGCCTCGAGGGCGTAGAAGGCCTCCTCCTGGATGCGCGCCACCACCTCGGCCCCGATGCCGACCGGCCGCGCCGCCTCGTGCACGACGACGGCGCGGCCGGTCTTGCGCACCGAGGTGATGATCGTCTCCGCGTCGAGCGGCGCGACCGTCTGCAGGTCGATGACCTCCGCGTCGACGCCGTCCCGCTGCAGTGCCTCCGCCGCTTCGAGCGTGGTGCCCACCTGGGCGCCGTAGGCGATCAGGGTCACGTCGCGGCCCTCGCGGGCGACGCGCCCTTGCCCGATCGGCACCAGATAGCGCCCGTCCGGGATCTCCTCGCGGAAGCCGCGGTAGATGCGCATCGGCTCGAGGAAGAGCACCGGGTCCGGGTCCTCGATCGCGGCCAGGAGCAGCCCCTTCGCGGCGTAGGCCGTCGCGGGCAGGACCACCTTGATGCCAGGCGTGTGGGCGTAGAGGGCCTCGAAGGAGTCGGAATGGAGGTCCGGCGTGCGCACGTTGCCACCGTAGGGCGCGCGGATCACCATCTGGGCCCTGAGCCTTCCGCCGGTGCGCAGCCGCAGGCGCGCCACCTGCGAGCCGATCTGGTTCATCGTGATGTAGAGAAAGCCGCCGAACTGGATCTCGCAGACGGGATGCATCCCCGCCGCGGCCAGGCCGAGGCCGACCCCGACGATGCTCGACTCCGCGAGCGGCGTGTCGAGGACCCGCTCGTCGCCGAACTCCGCCTGCAGGCCGTCGGTCGCGCGGAAGACGCCGCCGTTGCGGCCGACGTCCTCGCCCAGCACGAGGCACTCCGGATCCTCGCTAAGGCCGATGCGCAGGGCGTCCTGGACCGCTTCGACGAGATTGGCCTTCACAGTTCCCCCACCTCCCGAAGCTCCGTGAGCGCCCGTTCGCGGTCGCGGCGGGCAGCAGGCGTCTCCTGGGCCCAGGTGAGGTCGAAGATCTGCTCCGGCGTCACCTGCGGCAGCGCCTCCGCCGCGGCCACGGCCCGGCCGAGCACCTGCCTCGCCTCCTCCTCGAGCCCTTCCTGCAGCCCTTCGGTGTAGAGGCCCGCCCCTTCGAGGTAGCGGCGCAGGCGCGGCAACGGGTCCTGCGACTCGTGCAGCCGCACCTCGCCCTCGTCGCGGTAGCGGGTCGGGTCGTCGGAGGTGGTGTGCGGTCCGAGCCGGTAGGTGACGGCCTCGATGAAGGACGGCCCTTCCCCCCTGCGGGCGCGCCCGAGGGCCTCCTGGCAGACCGCATGCACCGCGAGGGCGTCGTTGCCGTCGACGAGCGCCGCCGGCATGCCGTAGCCGAAGCCCTTCTGCGCGATCGTGGCGCTCGCCGTCTGCCGCGCGCGCGGCACGCTGATGGCCCAGCCGTTGTTCTGCACGAAGAAGACGACGGGCAGGTGGTGCGCGCCCGCGAAGTTGACCCCCTCGTGGAAGTCCCCCTCGCTCGTGGCGCCGTCGCCGCAGCAGGCGACGACGGCGGCGCTCTCCCGCCGCAACTTGAGCGCGAGGCCGAGGCCCGCCGCCTGGGGCATCTGCGCGCCGATCACGATCTGCACCGGCAGGGCCCTCGTCCCCTCCGGGAATGGGCCCGGCACGCCGCCGCGGTAGAGCGCGATCAGCGTCTCCGCAGGCACGCCGTGCACGAGGTAGGTCAGGAGCTCGCGATAGGAGCCCGCGAGCCAGTCGTCGGCCGTCATGGCGACGCCGAGCCCCGCCGCGCTCGCCTCCTGGCCGCGGATCGACCCGATCGTGCCGATGCGGCCCTGGCGCTGCAGGCTGAGCATGCGCTGGTCGAAGACGCGCCCGAAGACGATCCAGCGGAAGAGCCGCAGGGCGGTCTCGCGATCCGGCAGCTCCGCGCCCGCGATCGGCGCCCCGTCCTCTGTCGTCAGGCGCACAGGCGTCCAGTCGTCCGGAGCCCCCCGCAGGTAGTCCATCGCCCTATCCCTCCCCTTCGCCCTCGCCCTCGGCCAAGGCGCGGCGCGTGAACTCCACCGCCCGCGTGATGTGGTGGTGGATGAGCTCCTCCGCCAATGCGCCGTCATGCCCGCGCAGCGCCTCGATCACGCCCCAGTGCTCGTCGCGGAACGCGTCCGCGAGGTCGGTATCGAGCAGCATGACGCGGCGCGTCGGGCGGTAGAGTCGGCGCATCGCGCCCTCCAGTACGCGCGACACCTGCTCGAGGGTCCTGTTGTGCGCCGCCGCCACGAGCGCCAGGTGGAAGTTCGTGTCGGGGTCGGTGGCGTCGGCGCGCGCCGCGATCGCCTCCTCGATCTCCACCGCGTAGAGGCTCAGCCGGTGCAGGTCGGTGATGCTCGAGCGCTGCGCGGCGAGCCGTGCCGCCTGGGACTCGATGATCTCCCGCGTCTCCAGGAGTTCGAGCACGTCGGCCTGCTCGTGGGCAAGGAGCGCGCCGAATGCGCCGGAGACCGCCTGGACGTCCCGCTGGCGTACGATCGCCCCTTGCCCCGTGAGCTCGATCACCCCGGCCCCGGCCAGCGACGCCAAGGCCTCGCGCACCGCCGTCCGGCTCGCGCCGAGCAGCTCCCCGAGCTTGCGCTCCGGCAGGAGCGCGTCACCGGGCGCGAGCTCGCCCCTCTCCACCATCGCCTCGATATCCTCCGCCACCCGCCGGTAGGCGGGCTTCTCCGTCAGGCGTCGAATGTGCATCGCCCTCCTTCGGTCGACCATGGTCGACCATCTGCAGGCGATGTTCGCCCCCAGGCGCGGAATCCCTTCCTTGTTCGGGCCGGGACGTCACCGCAGGTTCTGCCCGGCGGGTTTACTTGGCGGGCGGCAGGTGGTATGTCATCTGCAACGGGAGGGGATCACCCTGGAGGAAGTGCGGGCCGATGTCGCCATCGTCGGCGGCGGCGTCATGGGGCCCTCAGTGGCCTACCATCTGAGACGAATGAACCTTGCGGAGAACGTCGTCGTCTTCGAGCAGGACCCTTTGCACATGCACTCGTCCACGGGCCTTTCGGCCGGCGGGATCCGCCAGCTCTTCTCCTCCGCGGCGAACATCGCGCTCGCGCGCTGGAGCGTCGCCTTCTACCGGGAGTTCCCGCAGGCGACGGCGACCGCCCAGGGTCTCGGGCCCGACGTCGGCTTCCGCCGCAACGGCTACCTCTTCCTGCTGGACGGGGGAAACGAGGCGGGCCTCTTGCGCCGCGCCGACTTCCAGGAAAGGCACGGCGTCGAGCTCGAGCGCCTGGGCGTCCAGGATATCCAATCCCGCTTCCCGGAGCTGGCGACGGACGGTCTCACTGGGGCCATCTTCGGCGTCCAGGACGGCTTCCTCGATCCCTACCAGGTGATGCGCGGCTTCACCGACAAGGCGCGCGAGCTCGGCGTGCGGTTCGTGCCGGAGGAGGTCCTGGCGATCAAGACGTCGGACGGAGCGGTCCAGGCCGTCGAGAGCGCGAGCCTGCGCGTCATGGCGCCCGTCGTCGTCGACGCGGCGGGGGCATGGGCGGGAGCTGTCGGCCGCCTGGCAGGCGTCGACGTGCCCGTGGTGCCGACGGCGCGGCAGGTCTACGTCTGCCAGGTGCCCGAGGACCGGTTCGGGGGCTATCCCCTGACGGTCGACCCGAGCGGCTTCTACTTCCGCCCCGAGGCCGGCGGGCGCATCCTCTGCGGCAAGTCCTTCCCGGACGACCCCCGCGACTTCGTCTGGGACTGGAACCGCTCCCTGTTCCAGGACGCCATCTGGCCGGACCTCGCGACCCGCGTGCCGCTGCTCGAGCGGCTGCATCTCGAGAGCGGCTGGTGCGGCCTCTACGAAGTGACGCCGGACGACAACGCGATCATCGGACCCCATCCGGATCTCAAGGGCTTCTTCGTCATCGCGGGCTTCTCGGGCCATGGCATGATGCAGGGTCCCGCGGCGGGCCTGGCGCTCGCCGAGATGATCGGCTACGGCGAGTCCCGCAGCATCGACGTCGCGGGGCTCGACGCCAGGCGCTTCGCGGAGGGGCGCCTGCTGCGCGAGGACGCCGTCGTCTGATGCCGTCAGGAAGGCCCCTCCCGTGGAGCGGGAGGGGCCTTCCTGATAGACTTCCTTCAGTGCACGGTGCGCTCGATCATCTTGTGCAGGACGGAGCTCATCGCGTGACGCTCGTCGTCCGTCCCGTACTGCCACATCTGCTTCAGCAGCACCTGCTCGGGCGACTGCGGCGTGGCCTCCTTGAGCAGCCAGTCTCCCAGCCGCTTCGCGGTCACGTCGATGTGCTCCTTGGAGAGCCCCATCCCCTTCGCGACGTCGAGCTTCTGCTCAAGCTCCTTCTCGAAGTGCTGGAACGATTCTGTGAGCTGTGCCAAACGTGCAAACCCCCTTTGCTGTTCTGCCAGTATCCTGCGGTGGTGGCGTGAATCTCATGCAAGAGGAGGCGGGTCGATGACGCTCGCGAAACGGCTCGAAGGGGCGCTCGACCTGCTGCCGGCGACGGGCGTGCTCGCCGACGTCGGCGCGGGCGACGGCCTTCTCGCGCGCCGGCTCGCGGAGCGCCCGGAGGTCTTCCACGTGTTCGCGACCGAGTTCGGGGAGGCGCCGTTCCATCGCCTCGCACTTGCCTGCCAGGGGGCTCAGAAGGTCTCGCTGCGCCGTGGCGACGGCCTGAGGCCGCTGATCGGCGAACCCTTGGACGGCGTCGCCGTGCTCGGCATGGGTGGTCGGACCATCCTGCGCATCCTGGACCTCGCGCGGGTCTTCCCGACGGCCGTCTTCGTGCTCGGGCCGATGCAGTCGGCTGCGGACCTGCGGCTGGGCCTCGGAGCGCGCGGCCTCGCGATCGTCGACGAGCGGCTCGTTCTGCAGGGCGGCAGGCCCTATCCGCTGATCGCCGCGAGGCAGGGCGAGGGCCGGCCGCTGACGGCGCTCGACGCCGTGCTGGGCCCCGTGCTGCGGCGCACGCGGCCGAAGGGCTTCCATCTTCTGCTCGAGCGCCATCGCCATCTGCTCGACGCGCGCCTGCGCGGCGCAGACGAGGCGAGCCGTCGGGACATCCTGAAGGAGATCTCGCTGCTGGAGGCCGAGAGCGATGCAGACGCCTGACCTGCTGGAACAGCTGCGGCCATTCATCCACGACCCTCATGGAGACCTTCGTCTCGTGGGCCGCATGCCGGCCGAGGTGGCGGAGATCCTGGTCACGCTCGGGGAACCCGCACATGCCGCTCCCGGGACGCTCGTCGTGACGGCCGACGCGGTCTATGGGCCGGCCGTGGCGATCGGCGATGCGGCACTCGCCCACCCTGAGGGCCTGCTTGCGTCGCTCCTGGCCGCCGTTGGCGCGCTGCGCGAAGAACCTCTGGGTTCTGGCAGGGCCAATCTGCGCAAGCTCACCGTGTTCGTGCCCGAAACGCACCTCAGCGCCGTGCGAGACGCCGTCACAGGCGCCGGTGCGGGCAGGATCGGCCGCTACAGCGACTGCACCTTCACGCTCCACGGCGAGGGCAGCTTCCGACCGCTGCCGGGATCGCACCCCTATCTCGGCCAGGAGGGCGTGCAGCAGCTCGTCCCGGAAGCGCGCCTCGAGGCCGTCTACGCCCCCTACCGCGAGGCGGCGATCCTCGCCGCGATGCGCCAGGCCCATCCCTACGAGGAGATCGCCTACGACATCGTCGAGCTCGCGAACTTCGACCCGACCTACGGAGCCGTGCGCGTGGGCGACATCGAGCCGACGCCCGCCGAGGCGGTGCTGGAGCAGGTGCTCTCGGCCAGCGGATCGAATGCGCTATTCGTCTGTGACGGAGGGCGACCTGTGCGCAGGGTGGCCGTAGGCCGCGGCGTGCAGTTGTCTCAGGCGCTCGCGGACGCAGCCCCCGACCTCGTAGTGACCGATCGCATGCCGCCTGGCTTGGCCATTGCGCTCCACGGCCGCGGCGCCACGATCGCCGAGATGCGCGACCTCGACGCGTGCGCGATGCATCACCTCGCCGAGAGGCTTCGGCAAGCGGTCTTTGTTCCAGTGCGCGATGCCGCGGAGGGATTGGTGTGGCGAAGCTGCGGGACCCAAGACAGCACCGATCGCTCCTGATCCACGCCGATGCGACCGCGCGCGGCAACCCAGGAGAGGCCGGCATCGGCGTGGTGCTGCTCGACCGGGAGGGCCACGTCGTCGAGGAGTTCGGCCGGTTCATCGGCACCACGACAGAGCACGTGGCGGAATATTCCGCGCTGATCGAGGCCCTGCGCACCGCGGCGGGCCTCGGCGCCGAGGAGGTTCAGGTGCAGTCTGGTTCGGATCTCGTCGTGCGGCAGGTGTCCGGCGCGCAGGAGCTTCGCCAGGGCGGGCTGCAGCCGCTGCTCGTCGAGGTGCGCAGGCTGCTCCTGCGCTTTCGCAGGTGGTCGATCCAGGTGCTGCCGCGCGAGGCGACCAGGCGCCCCGGCGAACTTGCGAACATGTCCATCGATCGCCAGCGCAACAAATAACGACCGTTGCAATCGCGTCGCAATCCGACTAACGTATAGGTTTGCGAGTAAGCCAGATGATCGCGGGCCGCGAGGCCTGAGGAAAGTCCGAGCTGCGCAGGGCAGGATGCTGGGTAACACCCAGTGAGGGCGACCTCAAGGAAAGTGCCACAGAAACATACCGCCCGAAAGGGCAAGGGTGAAAAGGTGGTGTAAGAGACCACCGGGGTCCGGGCGACCGGGCTGCCAGGCAAACCCCATCTGCAGCAAGACCAAATAGGGAAGGCATGACGCTGCCCGCCGACCTTCCGGGTACGGTCGCTCGAGGTGCCAGGCAACTGGCATCCCAGATAAATGATCATCCTCGACAGAACTCGGCTTATGCTGCTTACTCGCAGTCCAGTTCCGCGGGTTATCGCCGTCGGCCGCCCAGTTATCGACTTGGGCGGCCTTGCTTTGCGCCGAAGCGTTTATCGGCGCCCCCTGCCATCAGGGTGAGTGTCCCACGGCGGGAAAGCCTTTGCACTGGAATATCGTGCTTGTGATAGCTCTGTGCAGCCGGGTCAAAAAGGCGCGGCCAGTCCGGCGCCGCCGCGCTCAGACGTTGCGGAAGTAGAGGAAGCGCGGCTGATCTGCGAACGGCTCGAACCCCGCAGTGGTGAGCCACTGGGGGTCGACGTCGGGCAGGTCGTCGAGGTCGACCAGCAGGATCCCGACGAGCCAGAGGAGCACCGACATCGCCCGCCGTAGGAACCCCGGCACGTCGACGGCGTCGTCCGTGCGAAAGAGGCGGCGCACCAGCAGAACGCCGGCCGAGAGATCGAGCGCCTCGCCGAAGTCCCCAAAGGGGATCTCCCCCTCCGCGTCGACGATGCTCGACGACGACGCCCGCACGATGGGGACCTGCTCCCCGAGAGTGTCCACGAGGTACTTGAGGTCGCCGAGGCCGCGATGCAGGAAGACGCCGCCGAATTCACAGAGTAGTTCCGGCATGCCGGTGGTGCCAATCTGCAGCTGGCTCACGGTCAGGAGCAGAGCGGGTCGCGGCTTGCCGCTAGGAAAGAGACTGGCCCGCAGGATGACATCGATCTCGCCGTCGGGCGAGAGACCGATGTCCCTGGCATCGATGCGGATCTCGTGCATGGGGGACGTGTCTTTAGGAACCCGGCGGGCACCGCGGATCAGCCTCTTCATACGCGTTTCCTTTCGCCCGCGCGTTGCGCGAGCCGTGCGGCATAGGTTCCTGCGCAAAGTCTTGGCCCAGAGAACGCACTGGCACACACCTGTGCGCTGCGTCCGACCGCCGCCCGAGGGCGAGAGATGAAGAAGGCGCAGTGCCGCGGCGAAGTAAAACGGCGGGCGCCGTGCCCATGACATCGGTCAGACTGTCACACGGTCTTCGGAACGGTCGGCCACAGTCGCTCTGGTAGGAGGCCTCGTTGGGGCAATGGGGCGCGCGCCAGTGCCTCAACGCCCTCGGCGCGCGCAGCGCGTGCACGCTTACACCGGATGCACTTCGGCCGTCGACGCAAGTGGGCTGTGGTCGTTGATCCTTTGGGCAAGCCGCACGTGACGCTCTGGCTGGAAGTAGCCAAGGACGGGGGAACCTTCACCGTGCTACGGCAAGCTCGTGACGTGCTCGACGCCCTCCAGTTCAGGATTACGGTTGCCAGGCCGTGGTCCGCGCGAGCGTGGCGAACTCGCGACCTCTTGATTCGTAGTAAAATCCCGCGGGGTGCTGCTCGTTGCTCGATGGTGTGCAAAGGCTGTCCTGGAGCGACTTCCGCGGCCTATTAGCTCAAGAATGCCGACATTGCGGCATCGCGTTCTAAGGAAATCGGGGACCATCCCGGGGACCAGGCAGATACGGCCTCACGTAGGGCGGGCGCACCACCGCAGAACGGCACGATTATACCCATCCAAGCGACACCGGGCATTCTCGGCACGCTCGGCCGAGACTGGACCGACCTCTCGACGACAGACAGGGCCAGCGCGATCACGGCCGACGCCGGCATCTTAGGTGGAGGAGTTAGGCCCAAAGACCAACGTACGGATGACGGTCCCAGCACTCGCGATCGAACTCGCGGGAGCCAGAGTCGCCTAGTTGCCTCGCCGCGACCTCGCCCTGGCGCGTCACAAGGGACGTAGCACTCGCGTTGAGTTCGGCCATCGAGGAGTTGGCCGTTTTCGAGCGCGTGAACCGCCGGCGGGCCTCCTGCGACACCCCCGCATCCGACAGGGCCACCTCAAGCGCCCTACGGATGCTGTGCCAGCCGACACGGTTGGGCCGCGGAATCTCCAACACCACCGCCCACATGCTCGCGAACGACTTGACGACTGCATTGGCATCGCGGTGCTCTAGCTTCTCTGGGATGTACGACTGAATCTCGGGCGGTAGCCATTGCCAACGAATGACGCCGCCCTGCTCGGTGCGGATGAAGAGGCGCGATTCCCGCGTGTCTACATCCTCCGGCCGGACGGCGGCGATCTCGCCGGCCCGCATGCCGAACGTGGTCGAGAGTGCGAGCGCGAACACCTGTTGTTCCGTCAGATCGCCGCGACGGGCCGCCGCGATGAAGTCCGTAACCAGATCCTTGTCGAGATCCGTCCGACGCGACTCGGCCCAGTTGTCGTAGTGCCAGCCGCGCACCTCCGGGATGTGGATGCCGTAGTGCCCGGACTCCCGCAGGAGCCGATCAGTACGGCGGAAGAACGAACGGATGCAGCGGCGGTGGAGATCCGCCGTCCCGCGCTTCATGCCCCCGGAGACGAGGCCCTGGATGTACTTCGTGAGCACCTGGTCGTCCTCGGAGCCGTTTGCATCAAGATATCTCCCCACGATCCGTCCGAACTTCGGCCCGACGGATCGCTGGTATTCAGCCAGCGCCTTCCCGGCGAGCATTTCCTGACGCCATTCATGGTCGCGTAGACGGTCCGCAAGGTGTGGACTTACGCTGGTTGTCTCGTCTCCGCTTTGAGTTGCGAAGCTCCCGGTTCGATACGGCGGCATCGACTCCTCAGTCATCTCAAAGTAGGCTGGCCAATGCTCGTCCAGCCATTGACAAACGGAATCACCACCAAAGAACTCAACAGCTGTTGGCCGGTAGGAACTGTTTTTGATTGTGTCGCTTGCTGGCAGGCTGATCGATCCACTCGTGCAGACTTCTAGCCGGCTAAGTTGATATCGTCCTTCCTCGTTGGGCACCTCGAACCTATAGCTCAGCGCCTCTTGCGCTTGCTGTATGAGTGTTTGCACTGAAGAGTTCGGCTTCCTCTTATTATTGTGTATATCTCCAACCTTGAGCTGCATCCCGCACAGATAACGCCGCCCCTTATCCTTAGAGAAGTATAGAATGTCCAAGCCGTGCTCATTCACACCGTGCATGTCCGACACTGATTCATAGCCCATCTTGCGTAGGAGCGGCACCATCACATCTCGGCGAAATGAGGTTTCATCGAGGGCCCGGAGCCGTTTGAGCTTTTCGCTATCGGTAATAACCATTAGCCACACAGCACCTCACGAGGCGTTTGAGGCCAGTTTCTACACATGGCAGGAAGCTCCTCTCTCCAATAGCCGGGATCGCGGATCTGCTCTCTTAGTGGCGGTTCGTAGTGGCAGGCTCGTAAGAATCGCCATACCCGACTCAACCCTCTCGTCTGGAGAAGCTCGAAACCCGCTCTGAGAGCGGGACTTGAACCGACAACCTTACAAATCTCACATTACCCCTCGCGAGCTAACCAGGGCGGCGCCCAAGATCGCCCAGTTCCTCTCGTGCTGATGTCTCGCACTGATGTGCCAAGTCGTCCTGGTGTACTCTTCCAACGCGCGATCTGTATTAAGCACCGAAATCCGTAACTCGATACCCCGAGTGCACCAGCAGGCTGGCCACGTAGCTCTCATAGAGCATGCCGATGTCGGAGGTCGAATAGTGCTCTTCGTCTAGCGTTGGCCGTCCGACAGTTGGCTTCCACGGGCGTCTACACAAGCGGCCCCTCCCACTCCGAGACGTTCGTTGAGACGGGGCTGAACTCTGCCATTTCGCAGGAAGTGCCGCCCAACCGTCGAACGTCGCCGTTGAGGTGATCCTCATGCCAAAGAAGGGCTTCGGGTCTCGGGAGCGTGCGGAAGAGGCGGCGCAGAAGTTGAATGACGCCCTCGGCAGGTTCGGGGTGGAGTACGGCGTCAGGGGCCACACCGATCCCGTCACTGGCGAGCACAGGGACGACGTGGTACACCGCAAGCCGAAGAAGCGGAAGTAGGGTGTCCCGATGTTTGGCTCACACTATGTGGTTTGGCTCACCTGCAAGAATTGCGGCTTCATGAAAGAGGTCAAGATGCGAAAGGGCGAAGAGATCCCTCGCACCGCGACACTCTGCCCGCACTGTCGCACAAAGAACGCCTACTATAGCTCCCGATCAGTCGGTTGGAATCTGCCCAGCTTCGGCAGCGGAGACGACGACTCAGACGAAGATTGACCGCTCCACCGACACAGCTCGTCCCGCCTTCCCTATCCAAGGACCCGGAGTCGTCGTGGGCGGCAACGGGCGGGGCTTATTGGGCATTTCTCCATGGCGTCGATATCGCTCCTAGCGCCTTCGAGGAGGTGCCTCGCAAGCAGGTCTCGGGAGCGAGGCCATAGGTTCGAATCTCTGGAGCGTGTTGTTACAGCGCACTAAGCTTAGTGATGATGGCTTCGAGAATAAGCGAAAGACCTGACCAATCCTGAGTCCTTACCTGGTCCGCATTTCTTTTAGCGGCCTGGAGCTTTTTGCGGAAGTTGTCTTGCAGTGCTACCTTGTTAATTACCTCACCTTGATACGATCCAATTTTGCCCATATAGCCCTTCCACTGTATCGGTGTTAGCGTTCCGTCTTGCTGAGTAAGCACGTCCGTTCCAAGGTACAACTCAATAGAACCCGCCAATCGGTTCACATTCATTACCGTTTTCCCTTGAGGTCCGAGGGTGGGGTAAGCTTCGGCCAGTTTCAAGTCAGGGTAGTGCATGACTGCGTAGTTCGATGGCAGGCTAATATCTCGAAGCGCCATCGCCGCCTCATGCGCTGCACTGTCATTGTCCAGCACGGCAATCACGCGATTGGAGACTCCGGCAGCCGCGAAGCTCTTCAACGTTCGCACTGCCGCCGGTGCACCGCCTTCGTTGCCCATTTCGAAATCTAGGAAGCGAAATGAGGTGAACAAGATGAGGCTTCACAACTTCAAGGACGCCGCGCAACGCCTGCACATCGTAGCTGCCCTCTGTGATGATGATAGGTAGGCTGGTACCAACCTCTGGGACGGTTGGCCAAGGCTCTAGTGGCCCCTCTTCAGCTTCCATCCAGCCCCCCTTAACAAGGCTGGTGACATTAAGGACGATTGGCTCATTCGCAGGCATGTTATCAGCAATTACCCGTAGAACTAGGCGTGGGTCTACGTAGTCAAGAAGTTTGAGTGGGTTGGGTATCCGTGAAGAACTCGTTCGCTGGTGCGGCTTCGGCGTTGAGGCGAAGTGTTTACTGATTTCAGCGTTCCAGGCGTCGAAAGAAAACTGAAGGAAGTAATTTAGTTCCTGCTGCATTTCGGCCTTTATGTCGTCATCGACACTACTGAGATAGGACTGCACATTGCGTGTAATCTCAGCCTTATGCTTAGCTTCGGCTACGACTACGGAGCGAACAAACGATTCCCCAAAACCGAGGACGTTTAGGCGATCCTTAAGCGTCGCAGCTGTGGCTTGGCAAACGTATTCTTCCATATCATCATCGATCTCTGATCCATCCGACTCGGCACCGACGCCACTTGCCCAGTTTTGTGCATACGGAATAGCTTGGCGACCTCTGAGATGTAGCAACTCATCGCCAGCAAAGAGATATAGCACTTCGAGAGGCAGTTCGTTAGCAAATGCAAGCACCTCGTTGCCGTTGACGAAGACGCTTCCATAATCGCTCATGGATCAAGTGTCGTGGGGGTTCGGCCAATCGTCAAGTTGCGGTCGCCTAGGGCTCTTGAGGGGCACTGTCAGCGCCGACTCCGCCCGCTCTACTTGTACCGCTGGGCCAGTCGCGACCTTAGCCCCCAGCACCGCCCGCACCACGGCGCGACCGCCGGGCCGAGCAGCCAAGGGGATGGCGGGGCGGCGGCACGGCGGGCTGGGGAGCGGCTGAGGCAAGCGAGGATGCGGGGTCGGGTGGTGAGGTGGCGCAGAGGGCACGGGGCTGGGGTGCATGGGGCCGCCGAGTAATGGTCGGCGAATCCCGTGATCTTCAAAGGATTGTCGGTCAACCAGCATCGCTCGAAGAACTGCCGCAGGAAACCCCGTCCATCTGCCGAATCCGACCCTCACTAGGGGCTGGCGGAGGCTTCGCTAATGCTGACAGTTCGGTGTCTGAACGTAGGCAAGGGCAGTTGTACCATCATACGCCCACCTTCAGGTCGCATAACAGTAATCGATATTGACGACAGGGATGCATCTCTCACTGACCCAATTGAATTGCTGCAGAAAGTGTATCCGAGAGAGCATGTCTTCCGCTTCATTCTCACTCATCCAGACATGGATCACATGTCCGGATTTGATCGGCTGACTTCGACCATTCGGATCGAGAATCTTTGGGATACTGTCGGCAGCGGAGCGATAATCCCCAATAACAGCAGAATGAAACTCCCCACCCCGAATCGAAGGGAGGATCCACCAGCCTGGCAAGCGAGGTGGGTTCCCTGTTGCGGAGTGGAGAGCGC
>Ga0080006_1163993_pt1 | contig 23949 bp, 20 predicted proteins | sample RS3BMetagenome_FD_69209 | JGI IMG/M metagenome (GOLD analysis project Ga0080006, IMG submission 69209) | Ferric oxide microbial mat and aquatic microbial communities from Rainbow Spring, Yellowstone National Park, USA - RS3B (SPADES... ...
TTGGAGAAAAAGGTTACCGATCTGGATTGACACAACATAACAGCAAGATATTTAAAGGGGGAAGCGCATAAGACATCTGTGAGAAAATGGTTAGAACTCAGACAAGAGAAATTCAGACGCTGAAGCCTATAATATCTGGCGGAGTACGCTTTGATGGGATAGAGGAGTTTCTGAAGGATGAAAATGGCGTTAAGGTTTCAAGCGAGAGGATACTCGGACTTGTTGGCACGCCAGAAGGCTATGATGAAAACAGGGGAAAACAGATATTCTATAACCTTGAGGGAAAGAAGCTTCAGCTCACAAAACGCATGAAGATAAACGACAATAATGAGTTAGTAAAGATAGAAGGAAAGAATGAGAAAGAAATCGCGGAGGAATGGAAAAAGCTTCCCAAAAATAAACGCGTTTTTGTTTCAGATTATGCTATAAAAGAAGTCGCCGAAGGCGGCGCGCTGCTCCTCTTCGTCGACTGGCCGGGCGATGTTCGGCCGGGCGACGGGTTTATCCTCGGCGGGGTCGGCCGGTGGGGCGACGTCGTTGGTCGGGTTGCTTACGACAAGCAAGCGCAAGCTGACGGATCGACACAAGAGGCACCAAAAACTGTGCTGCATCGATTGTTCGACGAGTATACGAGACTTAGAAAAAGCTTGGCCAGTGCGCTAAGGCAATAGACGCGAAACTGATGGAAAACGGATCTTCCCAGCAGCTTACCGCCAGTACTTCTTAGTCCTTACAAAATTCTTCTGCGCCTCAATCAGGTCTATGATGAACTGCTTGTGGCTTTTCCTCAGTAGCTTTAGAGTTCGTGCAGCGGTAGCGGCTCCAACGCCATAGACAGCAAGCGCAGCCAAGGCCCTGCTGCCATATGCCTCTACCAGGCTCGCCTCGCGCATCACCTCTTTGTACGCCTTTTCCTCAATGCGGTTCAGGTTTCTTCCAGCCATCTTCTTTTTTAGTGCAGCGCTTTTCTCAGCATCGTTAATCCCTATCATCGGGCTCTTGCAGCGAGGGCAAAAGACAGGCTCGTCTTTATCCACAGACACCTTCTTCGAGAACTCGAGACCGCAGTAGGTGCAGAGAAGCTCCAGCTTCTTTTCGTTTATCTTGCGCTCCAGCTCATTGATTGATGCTTCGCTGGGCAAGACAGGCAGCAAGAGCTCCTTGTATTTGTATGAGGCGCGCATTATCTCCTCTGCCAGAGGCGAAGCGTCGCCCTCGAACACCCTTATCTGGATCACGCCCTTTCTAAGCCCGTCTATGAACCGGAGCGCGCTTTCAAGGTCGAAATAATTCTTCTTCAGGTCCCTGATCGTCTCCTCCGCTATCGGCGAGTCCCTGTAGAAGCCTATAAGCCTGTCAGCGCTGCTCTTGGTCACAGCCGCTTTCTTCTCGACTACTCCGAAGAGCTTGCAGACCTGGACAAACTTGTACCTGAAGAGGTCGGTGCTTGCGATGAAGCCGTCGCTCCTGACTATCTCCTCAATGTTGTAGTTCTTGATCGCCTCAAAGACACGCCTCATTGCAGTCCTCCTCTTCGCGCCTCCGAAATCAACCACCAGCGCGTACGGCGTAGTCTTTACTGACACTCTGCCTCCTGAATTCTGCGACGCAACATAGCCAACTATCTTCGCCATGAGCTCGTTTGCGAGCTTCCCAAGCGCCATATGGACGACAGCATAGCCTTCGAGCTCCTCTATGGCAAGCAGATTGCCAGCAGGCATGAAGTGCCTTCTTTGAGACTCGATGAACTTGTTCACGAGCTCTATCGTCGGCTTCCCCACAAACTCCGTGTCTTTTTGCACGCCTTCCAGCATAAGCGCGTATACGCCTTCAGCTGTTTGTGCAGATACAGGTATGTCCTCGCCTTCCCAGTCTGGTATCGCAGCCTCGAACTCGTCGCTCTGCTCAACGAAGACAGCATCCTTCTCTATGCTTACTACTTTCCATGGCAGCCCCTTTGTTATGAAAGTTGCACCCTCCTCTAGATAGTTGGTTGCAAACTGCTCGTCTAGAGTGGATATTATCCTGTTGCCCACAGCGCTTTTGACAAGCAGGCGCGTGGTATCGGGTATTACGCTTATGTTTGTGAAGAAGTAGCCCCTAGTCCTGTATCCTATGCTCACATAGTTGTCCTTCACTCTCACCAGCCTCTCCCCTTCGAGAAAGCTCAAAACCTTCTCAAACTCTTCCTGCTTCAGTCCAGCATACGGCGCAGCGCGCCTTATTATCCCGAAGAGCTTCTTCGACTCAAGCTTTTTGTACTCCAGCACGATTGCGCATATCTGGTTTGCAAGCACATCAAGCGCTCCCTCCTCCATCCTCGGAGTCTCGACCTTACCCTCCTTCATCTGCCGTATTATCGATAGCGACTCCAGCACCTCGATACAGTTCGCCACTATTATCTTGCCGTAGGACACCTCCTTCTCCCTGTGTCCTCCTCTGCCAATCCTTTGGATCAGCCGTACAACCTGCCTTGGGGACCCGTACTGTATGACAAGGTTGACCGAGCCGATATCTATGCCAAGCTCAAGCGAGCTTGTCGCAATTATGCTCTTGACCTCCCTCTTCTTGAACTCGTTCTCGATCTTTATCCGCTCCTCCTTGTCTAGGGAGCTGTGGTGTACGCCTATCCCTCCGAATCCAAACAGCCTGTTGAAGTAGACCAGCTTGCTTCCCAGAGACTCAACAACCTGCCTAGTGTTTGCGAATATGAGAGTGGATTCAGAACCCTTCACAAGCGCAGAAATCCTCTCTATGCGCGCAAGCGTCTGAGCGTCAAGGTCGAACTTCTGCCTGAATTCAGGGTAGTCTTTGTCAGGGCTCTGCGGCATCTCTATCGCAACCTTTATCTCCTTCTCGCCCTTTGCGTCGATCACAGTGCACGGCCTGCCGCCGCACAAAAACCTTTTCGCCTCCTCGCAGTTTCCAAGAGTGGCGCTTATCCCTACCCGCTGGTAGTCGTTTGAGAGCTCAGCGAGCCTCTCGAGAGCTACTGCAAGTTGTGCACCCCTCTTGTTCGCATAAAGCTCGTGCAGCTCGTCCACCACCACCGCTCTGACGTTCACTAGCGCACCTCTCAGCCTGGGTGAGAGGAAGATGTTCTGCAGCGTTTCTGGCGTGGTTATCAGCACCTGGGGCGGCGAAGCCGCCTGCAGCTGCCTTTCTTTTGTGGGCGTGTCGCCGTGCCTTACGGATATGCTTATCCCCAGCTCCCCTGCCATCACCTCCAACCTCTTCAGCAGGTCCCTGTTCAACGCCCTGAGCGGTGTGATGTAAATGATTCTTATTCCGCGCTTATCCTTTTCTTTTGTAAGCCTGCTGAAAAGCGGTATCACCGCGGCCTCTGTCTTCCCGCTTCCAGTTGGCGCTGTTATTATGCAGTTTTCGCCCTTCTCCACATGCCCGAACGCTAAAGTCTGCACATCGGTGAAGCTGCCGAACCGCTTCAGGAAGATTTCGTATGGGTCTGCAACCATGTTTCTAGCCAAAAGGTATGAACGCGCTCCCAAACACCACTCTGCTGGCATTCGAGCTCGTGTAGTTTAGAGCAAGGCTCAGGTGGAGGTTAAGCTGCAGGCCTGTGATGGGAGTGGCGAGGCTGTAGCAGGCAGTTTTGATTTCATAGCTAGCGCCTTCGGCTAGGGTTTTGTTCAGCGTTGTGCTGATGATTCCTGCGTTGCGGTAGCACTTTATGCTGTTCAAAACTACCGAAGAGTTCAGGTTGTTCTTCACCCAGAATGAGATTGTGCCGTTGTTGTAGGTGACGTTCCCGCACGCGAACAAGCTGTTGAACTGGCATGTGTCTACAATCCCAGAAGCAAATGCAAGCGATCTGCCGCTCACATTGAGGCGCTGCAGTATGCTCTCGGCCACAGGCACCTGATTGAGCGCCAGAGTGGTGTTTACGAGCGAAAACGCAGTAAGGTTGTAGCCGCCTTTGTAAGCCGTCGTTCTTATCAGCGCAAAGCTGCCTATGGCTCCGGATCTTGGAAAGATGTAGGTGCTGCAATAGGATGTCCCATTTGCCTCTCCTATAACCCCGAAGCACGTCGCATTGCCCATGCCCATGCTTCCATTCGATATAGTGTCGTACACGAAAGACGTGTTTCTTACCAGCAAAAGCCGCGCAAGATAGTCGCCGCCCTCGGCAATCACGCTGTAATTTCCGAGCGCGGTGGAGTTGCTTGCCGAAAGCCTCTGCCCGAACTCTGCGCCCAGCCCCTGCATCTGCACCTGGCTTGGATTCGCGCTGCTCGAGTTTATCATTCTGTAGCATGCCTCGGTGTTCTTTTCTGCCAGTATCTTTAGCCAGCCGCCCGAGTACCACCCGCAGAAAGTCGTGTCGTTGTGCATCTTGATGAATGTCACCTCGCCGTCTGAGGTGCTCACATTTACTGTGCTTAGGGACGAGCCCAACGTGGCCGCCGAGAAAATGCTCGGCGAAAGATAGCCCCTGACCCATATGGAATATGCTGCGCTGTCATTGTTTGAGTAGTTGGCTTCAGCCATCGAAACGTTCTTTATGTAGTATGAGGTGAGGTTGAATATCGGCTTGAGGAACTGGTCGATCTGCCCATTGCGCGTGAGCTCGAAGAGGCTGACGTTGAAGTGGTCGTGCATATACGACCCCATGAGGTACGCGCCGCTGGTCAGAGTGGCCTGCCTGAAGGAGGTGATGTTGGCCTTCGGAAGGAGCGATGACGGGGCTGCGCTCTGGGCCTGCAGCACGCTGAGCGAAGTATAGGCCTGCGAATGCGACCTGTCAACTATGTTGTACAGCTTGCTCGGGTCAGCGACCACGCCTATAGTATAGCTTCCCGCTGTAGTGGGGGAGTAGTTGTAAAGGATTGTTGTCTGCTTGCCTGCTGGCAGGGTCACCTTGTATAGTGTGGTGAGGTTGCCGTTTACCACTACGCCCAGGCTCATGTTTGTTATTGCATTTGTGCCATTGTTGAACACTTCTATGCTGAACTGCGCTTTCTGATATGGGTATATCTGAGGCTGCGCGGCCGGGCTTATGCCCAGAGTGAGGCTTATGAGCGGCTGGTAAAAGAATCTGAAATAGAAAGCTATCGCAGCTATTGCTGCGATAAGACAAACCCATAAATAAACCTCTCCCTTCACCCTATCCCTCGCAACCAAAGCCAGACTTTAGTGTGGGCAGTCTATTGCACCTCATCCACTGCGCTTTTGCTCTTGAGCTCCCGAATGGCCTCTCCTATCTTTTCAGCTATCTCCTTGTAGTCCGCTTCGTAGAGCCCGGAGGCCCACGTTGTCGCATCGTACCTGTCGCCTACAGCAGGAGGCTTGAGATAGAACCTTCCCTGCGAGTTTTCAACGAGCCCCATCTTCTTCATGCGGAGCAGGTGGTACCTCAGCGTCTTCTCGTTCATTGGCTCCCAGTTCTTTGTTATGTACTCCTGGAGCTCAGCCACGTTCGGATCGCGCCTTTTCACGAACTGGAAGTTCAGCAGCGCATCAAGAATCGCAATCGAGCTCAGCCTAGACTCACCTGGGTTTATCACTCCTAGCGAGAGAGCCAGCCATCTCACAATGGACCTCCGTGTCTCAAGCACTTCTTTGGTGAGCCTCATGTTCCGCAGCATGACCTCCTTGTCTATAAGCTCAGATTCGCTTAGCTCCGGCATAGATCAAACCAAAATTTTGTTAGATAATTTTTGCAGCCCACATTTATATGCCTTCATATTTCATGAGTTTGGCCCTCGCTTTCAACCTGCCATGAAGTGCATGCCGATTCGATTGCTGCTCTGTATAGGCTACAACTTATATAAATAGCGAAACAAAGTAGAAGATGCAGAAGTCGCAATAGCCTCTCCGAGGGCGTGGGCTTCCTTGTCGAGTATAGGTGAGAAAATGTCGCAACAGTCAGATCCTTCAGAAAGCGAAGCAGAGAAGACGGTACGCGATTACCAAAATGTGCAGGAGCAGCTACGCGCTGTCACGCTGCAGCTTGATCAGCTGCATGCGCAGAAGGCAGAGCTGGAAAAAGCGAAGGAGGAAGTTAGCGCGGCGAGCGGGAGGATCTACATAACAGTCGGCGGCGTCATCGTTGAAACCAGCAAAGACAAGGCTCTTTCAGATATAAAGGAGAAGTCAGAGCTTACCGATGTGAGGATAGCGTCCATGTCAAAGCAGCTCAACGAGCTCAAGGCCAAGGAAAAACAGCTCAGCGAGAAGATAACTCGGATGTACGAGCAGAGCCGGGGAGTGGGCTGACTTCGATGCGCGCCATCAATCTTGACGAGCTCTGCAAGGAACTCGAAGCCCACCGGGGCAAACGCGTAGTCCTCACTTTCCATACCATAGGAGACAGGGACGCTGTCGGATCTGCCGTGGCGCTCTCGTCCTATTTCGCCGATGCAACTGTATTCACGCCAGATTTTATAACAAACAATGCAAGGCGCATGCTTGCGTATGTCGGCTACGCAGACAGGATAAAGACCCAGTTTCCCGAGGGCACAGAGCTTGTCATAGTGCTAGATGCCAACAACACGTTCGCGCTCGGCAGGCTCGGTGGCAAGCTCGTTCCGTCTCTTGCAGAGATAATCTTCATAGATCACCATGCGCCCCACAAGGAGATGACCCTTGACGCATATGCATTTAACGATGAAACCTACAACTCCACGGCGAGCATCGTATATGAGGTGCTCAAGAAGCTCGGCCAGAGGGTGGATAAGAGCATCGCGATGCTGCTTCTGAATGGCATCATCGCAGATTCAGCGGATATGCAAAACTCCTCGCCTCTGACCTTCCGCCAGGTGGCAGAACTTCTGGAGATTGCGAACACAAGCTTCTCTTTCTTCTCGGAGTATTTTCACGAGGCAATACCCGCGGGCAACAGATATCAGGCCATAAAAGACGTCACTTCTGCAAACGTGGAGATAGTGGGCAGCTATGTACTGGTTTACGGCAAAGCAACAGAGCATGCGAACGTGGTCGCAGACGCGGCGCTCAGGCTCGAGGCCGATGCAGCTGTGTTCTGGTCGGTGAGCAGCACCGAAGCTTCTGTATCAGCCAGGCTTCGGGCGCCTCTAGATAAGAAGCTGTCGCTGCATCTAGGGGCCATAATGGAGGACATAGGTGTGCTCATAGGCGGAACAGGAGGAGGGCATGCATGCGCTGCAGGAGCATACGGAACAAAGAAGGAGTCGGCGCAGATTGCAGGAGAGGAAACAGTAAGGAGAATAAAGGAATACCTGAGGAAAGGCCGGTAAGGCATTGACCGCAAGCAAGCGTTTTATTTCTTGGTTGAGAGATATTCTGGGAGCATGAGGATAGCAATAGCATCAGATTTTCATCTGGGCTACGAGAGGTTCCGTGAGGATGCATTCAAGCAAGCAGAGGAAGCGCTTGAGGCGGCTGCAAACGAGGCAGACGCAATAATCATACCTGGCGATGTTTTCGACATGCGCATTCCAAGGCCCGATGTGCTTGCCGAAGCAATAAACCTTTTCAGGAATCTTTCGAAGAAGGAATGGAAGGCAAAGGTCACAGCAGTTATGGCCGCAAGTAAGGCGTACACCACAGTTCCCGTTGTTGCCATACCAGGCACGCATGAGAGGCGCGCCCAGGGGGTCGAGAATCCGGTAAATCTGCTCGGGCTCGCCGGCCTGCTAGTGGACGTAAGCGATGGCTACGCTGTCATTGAGAAGGGGAGCGAAAAGGTAATGGTCTATGGAATAGGCGGCGTATCAGAGGAGCGATTCCTCGAGACAATAAAGAAGCTTGACCCCAAACCGCTGCCCGGTCACTTCAGCATTTTCATGTTCCACCAGTCGGCCTACGAGCTGCTCCCGTTCAGCGAAGATTTCATACATCTTGACCAGCTCCCAGAGGGCTTTGACCTCTATGTGAACGGCCACATACACAGCAGGGTCGAGAAGAAGGTGCACGGCAAACCATTCCTTATACCAGGCAGCACCGTGCTCACTCAGCTGAAGGACGGCGAGCAGGAAGAGAAGGGATTTTTCATTTTTGACACAAGCACGGGCACGTACACGTTTCACAAGATAAGGTCAAGGCGTTTCGTTGTTGCAAAGCTGAATGCAGATGGGAAGAGCGCAGACGAGCTCGGTTCCGAGATAAGGAAGGCCATAGACGCGGCGATTGGGACGAAGGGCGGGATGCCGATAGTCAGAGTTGAGATAAACGGATTGATGAAAAAAGGAGCGAGGAGCATAGACCTGGATTTCCAAGGCATAATAAAAGAGTATCAGGGCAGGGCCCTTGTTGAGATAGCAAAGCCAGGAATGGAGGAGATAGAGGCTAGCAGCGACATCGAGGCGCTGCGGAAGGGCTTGATGGAGAATATGTCTGTGAAAGACTACGGCCTTGGGATCTTTGTCGAGAAGCTAAAGGAGAGCAAGTATGGGCTAGGCATAGGCCCATCCGAGCTCTTCGAACTGCTCAGCGATGATGCGAGCAAGGATAAGGTGATAAAAAAAGCCCTAGAGCGGCTCTTCTCTACCTCCTCTCCGCCCGCTTCTTGAATTCCGCATACTCGAAGAGCGCCTCGAGCGAATCTATCGCAGCTATAGGAGAGCTATACACCGGCACTCCGTTCTCCTCCAGTAGCTTCGCCTGCCTCAGCGTATAATCTGCGCCTATGCTGATCACAATCAGCGGCTTTGAAAGTGCTCTCTTCTTCTGAATTACCTCATTGGTCACAGATGGATCCGCGCCTGGCGTCTGATAGAGAACAATGACGAGCAGCATGTCAGTGTTCTTGTCATTTCCTACTGCGTCGAGCGCCTGCCTATATCTGTCCCCGCTCGCGTCGCCCGCAATGTCGAGCGGATTCGCGATATTCACAAGAGCAGGCATCGTCTTCTTCAGCGTTCTTTTCGTCTCCTCGCTGAACTCAGCCATCCTCAGATAGCGCGAAGACGCAATCTCATCGGTTGCTACCACCCCCGCCCCTCCGCCATTAGTTATCACAGCTACCCTGTTGCCCTTCGGCCTCACTTCCGAAGCAAAGATCTTCGCAAAGTACATGAGCTCGCTCAGGTCGTTAGCCACTGTGAAGCCGAACTGCCTGAACACAGCCTCGTGCACCGCATAGTTTCCAGCGAGCGATGCAGTGTGCGAATGCACTGCAGTTGTGCCAGCGCTCGTCCTGCCTGCCTTCAGCACCACAACCGGCTTGATCTTTGTCAGCTTCCTAGCGATTTCGACGAACTCCTTGCCGCGCTTTATGCCCTCCAGGTACAGCACTACGACCTTCGTCTCCTCGTCATGCATAAGATACTCAAGTATGTCGACCTCGTCAATGTAGGCAGCATTGCCGTACGAGAAGAACTTGGAGAGACCGAAGCCTTCGCTCGCAATCACATCGAGTACAGTGCTGCCCACCGCACCGCTCTGAGACACAAAGCTCACAAAACCAACCTTTGGCCTGCTTATCTTATTCATCGGGAGGAAGAGCGTATCCACTTTCGAACGCGTATCCATCACGCCCAGACAGTTTGGGCCCATCATAGCGATGTGGTACCTCTTCGCTATTTCTGTTATCTTCTCCTGCAGCTTCACCTCGCCCGTTTCAGCAAAGCCTCCGCTTACAACAACAGCAGACTTCACCCTAGCTTTTCCGCACTGTTCAAGGACCAAAGGGACGATGTGCGCTGGCACAGCGATTACTGCAAGGTCGACAGCATCTTTTATTTCAAGAACCGTGCTGTAGGCCTTGCGGTTGAGCACCTCCTCAGCATTTGGGTTGACAGGATATAGCTTGCCCTCGTAGCCTGCGCTGATGTAGTTCTGCATTATAACGCTGCCAACTTTATTGGGATTCCGCGATGCTCCTATTATTGCCACACTTCGCGGCTTAACCATCGGTGTCAGATCAACTCTTGGCATATGCTCACTTCAAGATGCGTATGTCCACCACGTCATACGAGTCATGCCTGACAATAACGGGGTTGAGGTCCAGCTCCATTATCTTCTTGTTCTCGCTTATCAGCCTCGCCACCTTCATAATCAGCGAGATAACCTCTTCGCTCGCCCTGCCGTTGTAGGTGATTATGTTCTTTGAGCTAAGCTCTGAGAGCATATCCTCTGCGTCAGCCCTTGTTATCGGGCAGAGCCTAAGCTGCACGTCCTTGAATGCCTCCACGTACACTCCGCCCAGTCCAACGAGCACTATCTTTCCGAACTGCGGATCGGTGTTACCGCCTAATATTATCTCAATCCCGCTCTCAGCCATCTTCTGGGCTAGTATCTTGTAGGGCTTCAGCTTCTTGCCGCGCTTCAGCAGTTCGTTGTAAGCCGCTGTTATCTCCTTTTCCCCGTCCAGGTCAAGCTTCACAAGGCCCGCCTTGCTCTTGTGCAGCTCCTTTTCCGAGATTAGTTTCAGCACAATCCTTCTTCCGTTCGCAAAGCGGACAGCATCTTCTGCGCTGCCTACGTACTTGCTGTCTACGCTCCTTATCCTATATTTATCAAGAAGCTTTTTTGCCTGCATGTAGTCGAGTAGAGACATGGGCTCACTATATCGCGGGAAGCGCGCCAGGCATGTACACATATAGATAGTAAATGGCAACTAGTATTGCTATCGCAACAACCGCCCCAATCAAGAGCTTCCTGCGCGGCTTACCGTGCAGCTTTATAGTTTGAGCAGCCTGGGCTGTTTCCTGCATGCCACCGTTCTGCTGTGTCTCAGCCTGAGCCTCTTGGGGCTGCGCGGTATTGGCTTGAGGCTGCGCTGCCTGCTGCGGCTGCTTGGCCTGCTGCGGTTTCGGAGGCTGCACAGCCTGCAATGGCCTGGACCTGAGGAAGCCCTGCTCGGTCAGCATGAGCTCTACGTTGCCGTTCTTCAGCTCATAGCTGAGGAAGCCCTGCTTGTATAGCTTGTAGAGCCTGAAAGCGAGGTCCTTCGAGCGCACGTTGAGCGTGCTCTGGAGTTCCGTCGGGAAGCGCTTTCCGCCGGACATCTGCTTAAGTATCTCCTCATCCAGAGCGTCCAGCGATTCCGCGGCCTTAGCCTCGGCATCTGCGTTCAGCTGCTTGCCAGCATCTGTTACCACTATGCTATTAGGCCCAGGGTAGTAAGCGGTGAAGTCTATGAGGCCCTTTTGCTTGAGAGAGCCTGTGATGTTGGCAGCATCGAAAACACTCGCGTTTATCGTGCTCCCGAAGCGTTCGAGGGTCGTGTCCTTCTCTATCTTAAGCAGGCAGGCGAGGTCAAGGAAATTTACATTCTCAACAGCAGAAGCCATTCTACCGCTTAACCTGAGGGTGTTGAAAATTTAAAATACCGTTAGTTCCAGTAATACAAATTTTTCTTCTTGTAAAGTAAACCTGTAAACTACCCACCCTTATCCTTTAAACTTTTTCTGCAAAGTAGACAGTAAGGTCTATTCGATTAGACCTCAGGCGACTAGATTATGAGACTAACCCCTGAGGTACGACTTTTGGTCGTACAGAGAAGTGAGGAGTAAGAGTTTAATAATCTTACGGCCGACGTCAAATATGGTTTTTGGTTTTTTTATTTTTCAAAGCATAAGTTTTTCGCCTCATCGACAAGATTTTTCCAAAATCTGCCCATTTTTGCCCTTTTCCTCGTGTCGTCGCGTACAAATCTTAAAGTGTTACTATGATGTCGATAATGTCGATAGATATATATAAGATGGACAAGGAGCTATTTTGTTTCAACACGTGTGCATATCTCGGATAAATTGATAGAGAAATATATCGCAGAACAAAAAGGGATGCTCTCGCGCGGGAAGGAGTTTCCGAAGGAGATAGAGAAGGCCAATGCGATCGTTGTGAGGGAGAGAAAGAGCATCAAGCCCTACAGCGGAAAGTAGCGGCAACTGTCAAGATGGCAGACTGAAAGCATAGACCTTTCATAGGCATTCTTCATCCACTGCTGCATACAGGCGATCAGAATCTGGCAATAAAACATCAGAGAACCGGTTTTCTGCCAAGAAGAAAGAGGTGTTAAGGCGTGGTGGGTGGGGATAAAATATAAGGCGCCTTAACACGTGAGAAAGAATTAATGCTGAAAGGTTTATATAGTTTACTACGTCATGCGCCGATGTTTATAACTAGGTTATTGCAATTTGCTATTGGTGCTTTGCATTAACGACGATGAGCTGCCGGCATGGATGGTCTGCGACGCCATAATATCCAAGATGCGTGACGAGCTTCTTTCAAGGGCAGTCGCGCTGATGCACGAACAGCTCGACAAGAAGCGCATCTCGCTCGAAGGGCACCTGCCCACTATGAGCGAGGAGAGCAGCGAGAAGGAGAAGGACGCTTTCCTTCTTTCACAGTTGGTGAAAGAGCACACGAACATTGAGAGGCAGCTAGGCGGATACCTAGAGCGAGCCAATATTGGAAGAGACGATGCCCAGAGGATTGACGAGCTACAGAGATTCCTGCTCGAGCTGAGGCAGATCGTAATGCTGAAAGATTACAGCAGGGAGTGCGAGTTCTGGCTGGCTGAGGTGGAGAAACAGCTGAAGGAGCGCGATGCAGCAAGGATACTTGCAAACACTATGGCAAGCGAACGCGGGAAGAGGCGCGAGGTGCTTGAGTTTGTACTTAAAGACAGGGAGATCGCGAAGGACGGCGTCTTCAGCGAGGATGAAAAAAGAGTAATGGAGGAGGCACTTGCGCTCTCTGGCGGATAGCATCATAGAACCGCTTGCAAAACAACAAAGCTGGAAACGCAGCAGGGTAGACCGCGGATTGGCCTGCCGAGAATAATACTTCAGCCCCTCGAAAGACTGAAGCGGCTCTGATTGCCTGATTGCGGAATAGGCGCCAACACAGCACCCAGCATAAAATAGGCGTGAGATTGCTTACCAAGGAACCTGTTTTATCCTTGCCTTGTGTGCCAGCACATTTGTGCCCTTGTGAAGCAATCCTGTCAGCAATGCGACAACGAGCAAGCCTGCATAGTTCGGTAGCCCCCCGAAGGGCAGGGAGAAAAGCAGCGCAACAATGAAGAATGAATATTGGTCCAAAATCACCACATGTGCGCCTTCGGCCATTCCAGCGCGGCGTTTTATAAAGCTGTTGATGAGATCCCCTGCAACTGCACCGAGGGCTAATGCAAAGCCCAGCGCCAAGGGGAAAGAGAGGAACGCGTATTCGAGCGTCGCAGCAACGAACCCACCCAGGATGCCTGATGCTGTTCCGCGAATCGTCTTGTGTTTGCCAAATATAGGCCTGCCCATCAGCTTCTTGTTGAAATCTAGAGGCGCGCCCCCTCCGAATATCACAGGAGCGCCATTAGCCACCCATGCTGGGAGTATGAAGATTATGGGATAGAAGAGCAGCGCGTAAAGGATGTCTGTCATGCTTATTGCGCCTGCTTCTGCTCAATCTTTGCCTCTGCGAACCTCCTTGAACCGCCGCCGCTGAATCTCTGCCCCTTGAGCTTTGAGTTGAGGAACTCGGCGGCGCTCTTGCCTGACGCGCTGCCTGCCATGCATATCACGTGGCCATACCTGTTTCTCAGCAATACTATGGACTCGTTGTTTCTTTTCACTAGAAGATCGGCTATCTTAATCAGCGTCTTCCTGTCCACATCAAGCTCCCTCTCTATCACCTCAGCGTCCTGTATCAATTCTGCTATGCTGTCGGCGATAAGCTCATTGCCCTTCTCAACCTGCTTGTGCAGCGCCCTGAGCTCCTCCTGCTGCTCCTTTATCTTCTTCCCGACAAGCAGGGGATCCACGTTGAAGGCCCTCGCGAGATCATCGAGCTCCTTGTGCATCGCCTCAAATCTTTTCAGCGCAGCTGGGCCCGCAACGAACTCTATCCTATCTATGCCGTCGTGTATCCTGGCTGTATCGATTATGCAGACTATGCCGAGCAGGTTCTCTCTGCCGACTGCGTGCAGGCCGCCGCATGCCTCGGCGTCGATCAGCTTGCCCTCTCTGTCCCTTATCGTGACTATGCGCATCCTTTTCGCGGGGGCGCCGTGGCCCTGGTAGATGGAGAAACCGTACCTGCCCTCAGCCTCGCCCCTGCTCATCTCCTCTGCGTGCACCCTTATCCCGTTGAATAGCCACGCATTGACCATCGTCTCTATCGCCTTCACGTTCTCCTCGCTCAGCTTCTCGTAGTGCGCTATGTCTATGTGCGCCTTGTGTGCCTCCTTTCTTGCCCCCTCCTGCCAGGCATGATCTCCCAGCACTCTTCTTGCCGCAGCGCTTATCAGGTGCGTTGCGGTGTGGTGCGCTATTACAGCGTTTCTTCTTTCCTCGTCGACGATTGCGTCAACAATCTCGCCCTTCTTAAGCCCCGAGTTCTTCTCAGTGAAGTGGACTATTATGTCACCAACTTTCTGAACGTCCTTTATCTCTTTGCCATCCACCGTGCCTGCATCGGCCACCTGCCCCCCGCCCTCTGGATAGAAAGGCGTCTTGTCGAGCACGAAATAGTTGTCCTTCGCAAAAAGCACCTTGGATCTGGATCTAGTTGCAAAGTCATAGTACAGCTTCTTTGTGGGCGGCAGATTTTTGGGCAACGAGATCCTTCGACTCTCATTCTCTCTCCCTCTCTTTACCATGTCCCCCTGGACTATCGCGGTGTAAGAGCCATCTGGTAGATCGAGCTTCACCTTTCTGTCAGCTGCCACCTTCGCTATCAGTTCTGGCGTAGCGCCATGGCTCTCGTAGAGCGTGCGCATCTGCTCCTTGCTTATGCTTTTGCCCTTCTCGAGCAGCACCTCCACTGCCTTCTTCGCGCTCTCTTTGGCATGCTCGTATCTGTCGCGCTCCACATTCACCACCTTTTCAATAATGTCGTGCTTGGTGGACAGCTCCGGGTACATGGGCTTCAGGTCTGCGGCGATAAGCTCTGCGAGCGTCCTGATGTCTATACGCAGCCCATACTCCTCAATGAAATCGAAAGACCTGCGAAGCAGCACGCGCAGGTTGTAGCCTCCGCCGACGTTTGAAGGCAGTGAGCCGTCGGTTATAGCAAAAAGAAGCGTCCTTGTGTGGTCAAGAAGGGCATAGATCGCCTGCATCGGCTTGATCTTCCTCTCGTAGTCGCGCGGGGCTATCTTCGCCATCTGCAGTACGCGCTTCTCGGCATCGGCCACGTTTTTAACCTCATCCCTGTTGAGCGCGCCGCCGTACTTTGCGAACTTTGAATAGAACTCAGTGTCGAGCTCCATGTTGAGTTCGTTCTGCACCTTGTCGAGCACCTGGCCGAAGACAGCGTCGTAGGCGGTGTTTAAGCCGGTGTAGAACCAGAGCTCCCGCTCAAACCCCCAGCCGGTATCGACTACCTTCCCCTCGAGCTCGCGGATTCTGCCTTCGGCAAGCTCGAACTGCGTGAATACGTTGTTGCCCAGCTCTGCGCCCTTGGAGAAGAACTCGAGGCTGGGTCCGAACTCCGAGAAATCTGGCATCGCCCATACATCCTCCGAATATTTTATCTCCTCCGGCTCTATCCCGAGGACCTTGGTCAGGAAATTAAAGTTCAGCTCTATTGTCCTGTCGCGCCAGTAGCCCTCTCTGGGATAGTTGAACGAGGTCTGGTTGGCCATGACGAAAGTGGTGAAGTGGTTGCCTGTAACGCCGACGTTTTCTATGTCCTTGAATCTCAGGCACGGCTGCGGCACAAGCAGCGGGTTTGCGCTGTATTCAAAGCTCATAAGGCCATTCTCTATCCTCTGAAAATCCTGTATGCCTGCTATTGTGAAGTAGAGGTCCTGACGCCACCTGCTTACAACAGGATACCTCTTTATTATTGCGTGGCCGTTTCTCCTGAAGAAGCCCGAGAACTTTTTCCAGAAATCGGTATAGCTTATCCTCTCAGGCTTTTCCTTGAAGAAAGAGTAAGGAGTGTGCGAAGAATCGCCGCAGTTATTTGTTTCCGCGATTGCCCAGAACCATTTGCCGCATATGCTGCACTTCTGCCTCTTGAATCCCTTTTCCTTAAATGTCTCGGTCGAATAGTACTTTTCTGGATTCTTCGAGAACTCGGCGCGCAGTTTGTCCTTGCTTATCTCCTTTTGATTTGCTTGCAGCATTAAATCACTCAGTCCACCACACCTTGCACTCGTTGCCGAAGAACTTGCAGAACCTGCACTTCCAGTTTTCAGCCTCGACCACAGGAACTGACTCCCGCTCGCCGTTCCAAAACTTCAAGGCGTAGCTTATTTCGCCCATTGCCTCGTCCTCGCTGTACTCTATTTCTGTGCTGCTTATCTGTTTTCCGCTGAACCTGTCCACATAAACCACCTCTAGCCTGTCGCTCAGGGCCGGAATGGAGTATAGCTCTTCAAACATTTTTTCCGATATAGCGTATGGGTTTGCGAGCTCTTCCCTTATCCCCATCGCGCTCAGCTCGCGCTTGAAAACATCGGAAAGGCCGTTCTTGGTAAGCCTGTAGGTCCTGGTGAAGTTTTCGTGCGTGTACCTTTTAGCCTTTATGTCTCCCAGCATCTTCCTGTATAGCCTCACCTGCACAAGGTGGGGGCGAGTGTACACCTCGGTCAGCTCCCTGTTAGCGTCTGTGGTTTTGCGCTCTATCACCTTCACCTTGCCGCCCACAATCCTCATCTCGTCTATCTGGCCGGACAGCCTGTAGCCGTTGATCGAGCCATAGACCCGCAGCTCCCTGCAGATGCCCTTCTCCTTCAGCGAGAGGAGGGAACGGTAGTTCTCGTATGCTATCTTGTACATCAGGTCCTCGTACGTGACAGGCTCGATGGTGAGCGGCACATAGACCTCTCCCTGAAGCTCCTCGTGAAGCTGCTTGCCGCGTTCCATGAACTTGGTGTACTTCTTTCCATAGAGGTAATTGTACTCCATCTGTCTTTCACACCAGAACTGGTTGGCTATGTCGGTGACTAGTATGGAGCTCTTCCCAAGCCTCTTGAGCACGCCGTTTCCCCCAGCCTTCACCTAATCCCTCGCAACGGAAGCCCACGCCCTTCAGGGGCGGGAGTAAGTTGTGATAAGCATAAGTACCTTGAGATTGAAGTATCTTTGGTTAAGGCATAGGCCTTTTGCTGTCCGATGAAGTTGGCTTGCCCAACGTTGCTGTGCAGCATGCAAATCACTCTGATGGAAAGCCCACGCGCTTTTAGCGGCGGGTAGTTTACTATCCATACCTTTTTCTTATCTGCTGCATCACGTGCCTGTGCAGCTCGCGCAGATGCCTTCGCCTGTCCTTCATCATTACTACATCTGCCTCTCCGAAAGTGATCATCACATGCGAGAAAGGCGACGGGATCGGCGTCTCTATCACCCTGTACGCTATCTCCCCTTCCTTTATCTTTTTCAGTATCTCCCTTGCGCGCGGAAGATCCATCACATCCTCCAGTATCTCCCTGTAGGTCTCCTTTATCACAGGAAAGTCGGGGCTTATCTCCTCCGCTGCCTTCATCACCAGTTCCGAGTTTATCTGCTGCCTCTTCACGCTTATCTGCCTGCCCTTGTAGTTCCTGAGCACCATGAAGGAGCGCACAGCAGCGTGCCTGAACCTGCGCTTCATCATCTCCGTCCTCCTGATGTTGTCCCTCAAGATGCGCGCAGCGTCGCTCTTCACCACCTCCGACACGAGCCGCGATATGTCCTCTTCGCCTATCTTCAGCGCCGCATCTGTCACTATCACAAAGCCGTTGTCGTTCACCATTATGCCAACGTCAGTCTCGAACACATCGCTAGCCTCTATGGTGAAGAGCCTCGATAGCGCGTCGTTCACGCGCCTGCCGTACAGGCTGTGGAAGATTATGTAGCTCCTCTGCCTCTCCTCATCTGCAGTCTTCTCTATGAGTATTAGTTTGTCGTTCGGCACGTGCTTCGCGAAAAGAAGCTGCTCTGCAAAGTAGGAGACTATGGAGCTTTTTGTGTTCTTGTCAATTGGCATTGCATCCAGCATCTCCTCAGCAGCCTTCCCTCCGGTGAACTTGCGCTTCTTCAGCAGGGCAGCTATGCCCTTTGCTCCCTGCAGCTCCTTCCATATAGCCTCTGAAAGGCTGCGCCTGAACCCGCCGATCTCCAGAGCAAGCTCGTATGTCAGAGGAAGCTGCTCCGAGAACCACGGAGGTATGGTTGGTATCTTGCTTTCTGCCCTTGTCACGTACGCCCGCATCTCCCTGCTGTGGTCGAACCTGTACAGCCTGCCGCCAAGCACGAAGATGTCGCCAGGCTTGAGCCTTGAGAGGAACTCCTCCTCTATGCTTCCTATCCACCTGTTGCCCTCTCCGTAGACGTTCACTGAAACCTCGTCCGGTATTGTGCCGATATTTAGGAAGTATATCAGCCTGGTAAGCCTGCCGCGCCTGCCGATCACACCCTCATTCGCGTCGTACAGGATCTTGGCATAAACTCTTCTGCTCTCAAGGCCAACGTAGCTCCCAGAGAGGTATTCGATTAGCATCATGAAGTCCTTCCTGTCGAGGGAATGGTATGGGTATGCGCGCCTGACCAGCGCGAAAGCGTCATCCACCTTCCATTTCTTCGTCAGCGCCATGCCCACTATGTGCTGTGCAAGCACGTCCAGCGCATTCTTGGGTACAGCGAAGGAGTCGAGCCTTCGCTTTCTTGCGGAATCCAGCATGACGGCGCATTCCACAAGATCGTCGCGGTTTATCGCCACTATTTCGCCTCTTGCCGTGTCAGAGAACCTGTGCCCGCTTCTTCCTATGCGCTGTATCGCCCTGGTCACGCTCTTCGGCGAGCCCAGCTGCACCACGTTGTCTATGTAGCCTATGTCTATGCCCAGCTCAAGGCTGGTGGAAGATACAACGCACTTGAGCTGCCCTTTCTTCAGCATCTCCTCAACCCCGAGCCGCGTCTCCCTTGACAATGATCCGTGGTGCGCGGCTATGTGCTCCTCGCCGTACTTGAACCTGCGCATCAGATTGTACACGACGCGCTCTGTCCCGCTTCTTGTGTTGGTGAAGATCAGAGTTGTCCTATTCTTCTTTATTATCTGGTTGAGCGTCTTGTATATAGACTCGTCTATTTTCTTGTCTGTGGCGTTGACTATGTCCGCCACTGGGCACACGGTCAGGTAGTCCATCGGCTTGTCCCAGGTGGCGTCTATTATGTAGCAGTCGCGCTCCTTTCCGTCGTCTCCATAGCCCACCAGGAACCCGGCGGCGGTTTCGAGGGGGTAAAGCGTGGCACCCAAGCCCACCCGTGTAAAGTCCCTTCCGGCAAGGTCTGCAAGCCTCTCCAGCGAAAGCGAGAGATGCACTCCACGCTTGTTGTTCGCAAGCTCATGTATCTCGTCTATGACCACGTACCTGACGCTCTTCAGGTTCTCCGAGAACTTCTGCGCGTTAAGCAGTATCGCCAGGCTCTCGGGTGTGGTGACCAGTATGTTCGGCGGATTCCTGAGCATCTTCTGCCTCTCTGCCTGCGGCGTGTCTCCGGTGCGTATCGCAACGCTTATCCTCTTGACGCTCCCGCCCAGCTTCTTGTATATCTCGTCCAGAGGCTCGTTCAGGTTCCTGTATATGTCGTTGTTAAGGGCCCTGAGTGGCGAGATGTACACGCAGTATATTTTTTCCTCCAGGGTGCCATTCTCAGCCATGTCCATCAGATCGCTGAGTATTGACATAAAGGCAGAGAATGTCTTGCCGCTTCCGGTCGGGGCGGTTATTAGAAGGTTCTTCCTTTCCCGCACAAGCTTGAATGAGTAGAGCTGCGGCGGGGTCGGATTTTTGTACTTTTTCTCGAACCAGTCGCGTATGTAGAAGTTGAGCGCGCTCAGGCTCTCCTCTCTGCTGAACTGCTTCGTATAGCGCTCTATCATAAAAATCGGCGGATAAGCAAGCATTTTAATATTGGTGCCATAAATACTTAATCCCGATTCCATGCCGAAGAAGTCAGGACGTTCAGCTTCTAACAAACGCCTTGAGGCGCTCCTGAGGGCGCAGAGGATGAGCGAGCTGCTGAAGATAGGCGGCATGCAGAGCCAGGCTCTGCTCGACAGCGCAGGCGAGAGCAGACCCACAGACGAATCCCATGTGGTGGAGCTCCTGGACAAGGAGAAATACACAAGGTCTGAGATGTCAGGCTCTGCGTCGCGGGCAAAGAAGAAATCGCGGCCAAGGAGCGCGAAAAGGGCATCGGCAAAGAGAAAGCGCGGGAGATAAAGCGCCTTTGTTACCAAGCAGTAAGCAATGGGACCGATCTGAAAGAGCAGGGTCCTAGCGCCATGCTTCTGGCCCAAAGCGGCAAGGCTTTGTCACCCTGTGCAACAATGCTACTGCGCGGCTATTCCTCCTTCTCCGCTCGCTTGCCCACCGATAGCTTGACACCGTTCGTGTCCCTCGTTATAGTTATGTCCAGATTCTCGCTGCCAAGCATGCGCCTGAGCTCTTCATACGTGTATGAGCCTATCTCCTCCTTTCTCTTCTCCTTTATCACCTCGGCGCGCCTCTCCATCAGCGTCTCACGCTTTATCTCAGCGAAGCCGAGTGCCAGCGTCGGGTTCTGCACAGCGTACATGTCGTCTATTCCCTTCTCTATTGGCTTGTAGCCCTCGCTCTGGTATATGAACGGCAGCACCGCCTGGAATTCAGATTTTATGCTCTCTACCATCCTCTCCACGTTCTTCTTGCTGCCCGCTATCACAAAATCGTCGCCGTTGAGGAAGCCGACGAAGGTGCCTTCCATCTCCTTGGCCTTCACCTTATCCTGCAGCAGCTGCGATACGAGCCGAAGTATTGCTATGCCAGCCTCGTTCCCGAACTTGCTAGCAAAGCTCGCGAGCCCCTCCACGCGCAGCCTCCCAATCTCATAATCCGAATCCGCTTCCTTGATAGATTTCTCTACGCTGTCGCTTATCCTGTCCTCATTCGGAAGGTCTATGAGCGGATCGAACTTCTTTCCCTTTTTCTTGAGGAATATGGTCACTAGGCTGCGCAGCTCGTCGGGATCGAATGGCTTCTTTAGGTAGTAGTCGGCGCCATACCGTATCCCCTTAAACCTGTTCGTGGTCGCGTCCATGGCGCTGACTATTATGACTGTTATGTCATTCAGCGCAGGGTCCTTCTTTATCATCTGGCATACCTCAAGGCCGTCGGCTCCCGGCAGCATAAGGTCGAGCACCACCAGGTCGGGCTTTTGGTACCTTATCTTCTCCATCGCCTCCTTTCCGTCGTAGATCTGGGTTATTTCGTATCCGGGGCCAAGCGCGATTGTCATCAGCTTGTTTATGTTCGGGTCATCCTCTACCACGAAGACGCGTTTTATGCGCTGGGGCTCCTGGAGCATGTAATACGTTGGTATGCCCCCGCTGCTTCTTGATGCAAGCGCATTCGCCTTAACGAGCTCAGCCAGCGCCCGCTTCAGCGTGTCATTGTCTATTTCGAGCGATGATGCATAGTCCTTGAGCTCATCGTATGTGACTTCCTGCCTGTCGTTTATCAGGGACATTATGTCCGATTCGACATCCTCGATTCCCTTCATGAAGTTTCCCGGTCGCATACTTAAGTTGGCAACGAAAGTATAATATTGTTTGTTATGGAAAAGCGTAGAGTAGCAGGGCAGGAAAGGTGGCCAGGTGAAAGAGCATAAGAAGGGATTTGCGCTGCCAAGATGGCAGCTTTCGCTCAAGCAGATCGCTGGCTTGATTGCAGTGCTGATAGTGCTATATGCGGTTTACGGAATCTTCGTTCAAAAGGTGGTGACAGTCACGTCTGCAATAAGCCTCAGCCTATCCGCAAACCAATCACAGTTCATAAGGATATACAACGGCAGCATAGCCGACATAAAGCTGCACTCGTCATCTGGCACAAACGCCACATTCTACATAACTAGCGTGCCTGTGCTCTACGGCCCAGTGGTGTTTTTCCAGCTGAAGCCGCTCTCAAGCCTAAACGTCAGCACCACGGGCTCGCAGACAGCAGACATGAACATACGGCTGGTGTCGAGCAGCAGCAGCGGCGTGACAATCGAGATTACCCCGCTCACCGCTTCGCTCGGCATAAAGCCAAGCAGCAGCATCACGCTCATCAACCCAGCAAGCCTGGGCAGCGTCAGCATATCGAACGTCACACCTCCTTCAATTCCAACGGTATCTACCATTTCCACCAGCTCGACTACCACGATCTCCACCAACACGACCCAAGGGCTCTTCCAGCAGGCGCTCTACCTGTTCAACAAGACGGGCACAGGCATGCTGATGAAGGAATACGCAGCGCTCTACAGGAAAGACACCGCGTGCACGCCTGCGGTATACAACTCCACCTACTTCCAGTACTACGGCAAGCAGCCACCAGCGCCAATCGATTTCGCAAACGTCAGCTCGCAGACACCCACGAACATAGTATACAACGAGAGCAAGCTGTCTAAGACAAACGTGCTCATAACCTACTCCACAGTCTCCCCATCGCCTTCAACCACCGGACCGGCTGTGCTCGCAATTATAAACACATCCTCAGCCTCTTTTGTCCAGAGCCTGTCATATACTGGAGTTTACGCCGGCTTCAACTACACGATACTCAACAACTCCTACTCATTCCAGAGCAAGATACTGAACAACTGCGGGGCCTACATCTCGCCTCCTTGAGCTGGAAGACAGGGTGCGAGCGGAGGAATTGGATGGTTGATTCGGAAAGCGTGCTCAAGGAGCACAAAGAAAGGAAGGGCAAGTACGAGATACTCTCGAAGGTGCCGCTTGGCACTAGGGAAGAGCTCTCAACATTCTACACGCCGGGGGTGGCATACGTATCAGAAGCGATAGCCCGCGATGAGTCCGGCGCATACGAATACACGACCAAGGGCAACACGATTGCAATAGTGTCTGATGGCACCAGGGTGCTCGGCCTCGGGGACATAGGGCCGAAGGCAGCGCTGCCGGTCATGGAAGGCAAAGCCATACTCTTCAAGAAATTCGGAGGCGTCGATGCAATTCCAATATGCATAGGCACGAAGGACGAGAATGAGATAATAAAGTTCGCTACGCAGATAGCGCCAACTTTCGGGGCACTGAACATAGAGGATATAGAATCGCCCAAGTCTATCAGAATCGCCGATAGGCTGGCGAGGAGCCTTGACATACCCGTATTCCACGACGACCAGGAAGGGACGAGCGTTGTTGTTCTCGCCGCATTGCTGAACGCAATGAAGATTGCCGGAAAGAAAAAAGACGCCAAGATAGTAATAAACGGCGCCGGCTCCGCAGGCATTGGGATAGCCAGGCTGCTCACCAGAGCCAGCTTCAGCAGCATCTATGTTCTCGACACAAGCGGCCTGATATACAAGGGCAGGAAGGAAAACATGAACGAGTTCAAGGAAGAGATTGCAAAATCGACCAACAGAGATGCCAAGTCCGGCACGCTCTCCGAAGCCGCGGAGGGCGCAGATGTGCTTATCGGCGTTTCCCAAAAGGGAGCCTTCAGCAAGGAGCTTATATCAAAAATGAATGAAAGGCCCATAGTGTTCTCGCTAGCGAATCCTTATCCTGAAATAGGGTACTCAGAAGCGAAGGAAGCCGGTGCTTACGTTGTGGCAACGGGTGCGAGCAACACCCCAAATCAGGTGAACAACATTCTAGCCTTCCCATCCATAATCAGGGGCCTGCTGGACGTGAGGGCAAAGGGATTGAACTATGAGATGCTTGAAAGCGCTGCAATTGCGATTGCAAAGTCAGTGGGCAAGGACCTGAGCCCTGAAAAGATAGTGCCGAATCCTCTGGAAAAGAATACCGCAATAAAGATAGCAGCGAACGTATCAGCTGCGGTTGCAGCCGCGGCGATGAAAACCGGAATGGCCAGAGTGGAGAAGGATGCAAAGGAGGTAAGAAAGAATACAGCCGGACTCATAAAAAGATACTGGCGCATGGAAAGAAAATTGGCGGTATAAGAGACTACCAAATGTTGGAAACAAGAATTTGACTCTACCTCCTGAGCTCAAACGGAGTGAGGCAGGTTGCTCTGATTTCCTGCTTGAAGCTTTCAGGACCCATTAGTCCTCCTGCGAAGTCTATGTATCTGCGCAC
>Ga0080006_1135462_pt1 | contig 23942 bp, 21 predicted proteins | sample RS3BMetagenome_FD_69209 | JGI IMG/M metagenome (GOLD analysis project Ga0080006, IMG submission 69209) | Ferric oxide microbial mat and aquatic microbial communities from Rainbow Spring, Yellowstone National Park, USA - RS3B (SPADES... ...
GGCCCCCCCCCGCCAGCCGGGGCAGGGGCGCGACCCCCCCCGGGTGGTCGTCCCCGGGGCGCGTCTCGACCGCCCCGCCCGCCACCATGGCGTCCAGCAGCTCCCGGCCCTTGTCGGTGCGGACGATGGTCAGCGTCCAGTCGCTGAAGGCGCCGATGCCCCCGGTCGAGATGTCGGCGTGCTCGGCGGCGAAGTCGGGGCACGAGGTGCACCCCTCGCGGGTCCAACCGTGCGCCTCCTTGAGGGGGATCTCGTGGAAGGCGCCGTCCCGGGTCCACACCTGGAACACGCCCTTGATGTTCATCTTCGTGATGTCGGCCCGGGCGATGCCGTACTTCGCCTCGAACAGCTCGGGGAAGATGGCGTCGTCGAACGTCTTCGAGCAGAGGAGTCCGATGGTGAGGGAGAGCCGCCGGGCGATCTTCCCCGCTTTGCGGGCCGCCATGACCGGAGGACCCGACGCTTGGCAGCCCATGCCCACCAGGGCGATCCGTTCGGCCCCGGCCTCGATGGCAGCGGGGTAGGCCAGGGGGTTGGCGGAGTAGGTGTACCGGGACCCGGCTGCGGCCAGCACCTCCTCCCGGGTGGTGGCCACCGCAGGCACGGCCTTCCATGTGGATCCGTCGCCCTCGAGGGTGGAGACCAGCGCGGCGTCGATCACGTCGTGCTCGAGCGCCCAGATCAGCAGCGCCGTGACCAGTCCGCCGTCCTGGCCGGCCAGGTGGACGTCGGGGTCGGTCGCCCGGACCAGCAGGATGTCCGAGGAGATGCCGGCGACCTCGTCCGGCCCCCGCTCGCGTCCGAAGAGGTGGGTGTCGATCTCCGGCTCCCAGAGGCGGAAGCGGGGGCAGGCGCGGGTGCACATGGTGCAGCCCTTGATGCCGTGGGTGCAGTCCGTCGCCCCTCCGTCGGCCTCGATGTGGAACGGCTTGTACCGCCCACCGGTGTCGTCGTAGGAGAGGACGTCGTGGGGACAGGCGATGATGCAGCCGGCACAACCGGTGCAGAGACCGGACGTGACGACCTCGCGGTAGAGCTCGGCCCACTGGGGCTTCTCGGGAGGCATCCGCCCACCATAGCGACGGCGATCGCCGCGGTGGCGCCCATCGGCCGACGGTTGGCTACCCTCGGCACCGTGCCGGAGCTGCCCGAGGTCGAGGTCTACCGGCAGCGCGCCGAGGTGGTTGTCGGCCGTGAGATCGTTGCGGTGGACGCCCCCGACCGCTGGTACCTGAAGCACGGCGCCACGCCCTCGGCACTCGGCGCGGTGCTGGTCGGCAGCCGGCTGCGGGGGGCCCGGAGGATCGGGAAGCTGCTCCTCCTCGACACCGAACGGGGTCCCGTGGTGGGGATCCGCTTCGGCATGACCGGCCAGCTGGTGGTGGACGGGGACTCCGGTGTCGGCGAGCTCCTCTACGCGCCGGCGCGTCGTGACCCCGCATGGGACCGGCTCACCGTCCGGTTCGTGGACGGCGGCTCGCTGGTGGTGCGCGACCCTCGGCGGCTCGGCGGGGTGACCATCGACCCGGACACCTCCCACCTCGGGCCGGACGCGCTGGTGATCACCCGGGACCAGCTGGCGGCGGCGCTGGCGGGCTCGACGGCTCCCCTCAAGGCCCGGCTGCTCGACCAGGCCAGGGTGGCCGGCATCGGCAATCTGGTCGGGGACGAGCTGCTGTGGCGGGCCGGTCTGTCCCCGCTCCGGGAGGCCGGGTCGCTGATCGGGGACGAGGTTGCCCGCCTGCACCGGGAGCTGGGCCGTACCCTGGCCGCGCTGAGCGGGCGCGGCGGATCGCACCGGGGCGACCTGATGGACGAGCGGCACCCCGGGGGCCGGTGCCCGAGGGACGGGACCGAGCTGCGGAGGTCCGTCATCGGCGGCCGGACGACGTGGTGGTGCCCCCTGCACCAGGTGTGAGGACCTCCCGGGCGCCTACCCGGTGATCTCGGCCAGCACCTTGGCTGCGTGCCCGTCCGCTTTCACGTGGTACCACGCGCGGCGGATGGTGCCCTCCGCGCCGACCAGGAACGTCGACCGGATGACTCCGATCGACTTCTTCCCGTAGAGGGTCTTCTCCCCCCAGGCGCCGTAGGCCTCGCCCACCGCGTGATCGGCGTCGGTGAGCAGGGGGAAGGTCAGCCCGTACTTGGAGCGGAACGCTCGGTGCTTCCCCGCTCCGTCGGCGGAGATGCCGAGGACGGGCACGCCGGCGGCGGAGAACGCGTGCAGGTTGTCGTTGAACTGGCACGCTTCCTTGGTGCAGCCGGGGGTGTCGTCCTTCGGGTAGAAGTACACGACCACCGGCGCTCCGGCGAACTGCGCCAGCGACACCTGGTTGTCGTCCTGGTCGGGCAAGGTGAAGGCGGGCGCCTCGTCCCCGGTGTCCAGCTTTCCCATCGGTCGTCTTCCTCTCGTTCGGTGTTCCCGCCTGGTGCTCGCCTGGTGCCCGCCTGGTGCTCGCCTGGTGCTCGCCTGGCACTCCCGCCTGGTGCCCCCGTCGGCCGGAGCCCCGCCCCCCGGAGCCTCCACGATCGCACATTCCGCCGGGCGCGGCCACGGCGGGTGCGTGGGAGACTGGGGGCGATCGCAGCACGAAGGGACCCTGTGCCATGACCCACTCTCCGACCGACCCCACCCCCGCCACCGCCGCCCCGACCAACCGCCGCAAGGTCTGGGTCGAGGGACCCGGTGGGATCGAGGTGCCCTTCACCGAGGTCCGGCTCTCCGACTCTCCGGGGGCGGACGGTCCTGTCCCCAACGAGCCCGTGCTGCTCTACGACACGTCCGGTCCGGGATCGGTGCCGTCGGTCGGCCTGGCCCCGCTGCGTGCCGCCTGGATCTCGGGCCGCGGCGATGTCGAGCCCTACGACGGTCGTCCGGTCGCCCGGCGGGACGACGGCCGCGCCGCGGTCCGCCGCACGGGCCCCGACCCCGAGAGGTTCCCCGCCACCCGCCGCCGGCCGTTGCGTGCCACGGGGGGACCGGTGACCCAGCTCGCCTACGCCCGCCGGGGCGAAGTCACCCCGGAGATGGAGTTCGTCGCCGTCCGCGAGGGGGTGGAGGCCTCGTTCGTGCGCGACGAGGTGGCCGCCGGGCGGGCGATCCTTCCCGCCAACGTCAACCACCCCGAGTCGGAGCCGATGGTGATCGGGAGCAGGTTCCTGGTCAAGGTGAACGCCAACATCGGCAACTCCGCCGTCTCCTCCTCGATCGACGAGGAGGTGGAGAAGCTGACCTGGGCGACCCGCTGGGGCGCCGACACCGTGATGGACCTCTCCACCGGTCCGGACATCCACACCACCCGCGAGTGGATCGTCCGCAACTCGCCGGTGCCGATCGGGACGGTGCCGATCTACCAAGCGCTCGAGAAGGTCGACGGGAGCCCCGAGGAGCTGACCTGGGAGCTCTACCGCGACACCCTGGTGGAGCAGGCCGAGCAGGGGGTCGACTACTTCACCATCCACGCCGGCGTCCTCCTCCGCTACGTGCCGCTCACCGCCCAGCGGGTCACCGGCATCGTGAGCCGGGGCGGGTCGATCATGGCGGCCTGGTGCCTCGCCCATCACCAGGAGAACTTCCTCTACACCCGCTTCGAGGAGATCTGCGAGATCATGGCCGCCTACGACGTGGCCTTCTCCCTGGGGGACGGGCTCCGCCCGGGATCGATCGCGGACGCCAACGACGAGGCCCAGTTCGCCGAGTTGCGCACGCTCGGCGAACTGACCGAGGTCGCCTGGCGCCACGACGTGCAGGTGATGATCGAGGGCCCTGGGCACGTCCCCTTGGACAAGATCGTGGAGAACGTCACCTTGCAGAAGGAGGTCTGCCGCGAGGCGCCCTTCTACACGCTGGGCCCCCTGACGGTGGACGTGGCCCCCGGCTACGACCACATCACGTCGGCGATCGGCGCCGCCGTGATCGGCATGGCCGGCACCGCCATGCTCTGCTACGTGACCCCCAAGGAGCACCTGGGCCTGCCCAACCGCGACGACGTGAAGCAGGGGATGATCGCCTACCGGATCGCCGCCCACGCCGCCGACCTGGCCAAGGGGCATCCCGGCGCGCAGCGCTGGGACGACGCGCTGTCCAAGGCGCGCTTCGAGTTCCGGTGGGAGGACCAGTTCGACCTGGCCATGGACCCCGAGACGGCGCGTGCGTACCACGACGAGACGCTGCCGGCCGAACCGGCCAAGACCGCGCACTTCTGCTCGATGTGCGGACCGAAGTTCTGTTCGATGCGCATCAGCCAGGACGTGCGAGAGTACGCGGCGGCGAGGGAGGTCGATCTCGCAACGGCGGTGGAGCTCGGGATGAAGGAGAAGTCGACCCAGTTCCGCGAGTCGGGTGCCGAGCTCTACCGGGAGCCGTCGAGCGCCTGACCCCGGGTCGACCTGTCCCCGGTCGGGCGTCGCGGCCGGCAGCGTCCCGGGTCGGGCGGCGGGCCGCCCCTCGGTCGGATCGGTGCCCGGCGCAGGGCCGGCGGATCCGGATGAACCCGGATCCGGGTGTGCCGGGCGCTACACTGGGGTCCGTGGCAGGGCGGTTCGCCCTCCACCGGGGTCTACCTCATTCTGCTCGTCTTCGCCTGCGGTCGCCGGCCGGACGACCGGCCCGGGGCGGGCCCGAGTGCCCTCGTGAGACGCACGGGGGCCGACGGTCGGCCTGGCCGTCACCAACTGACGAGAGTGAGAACCACCACCCCATGACAACCACCTCCGAGCAGGAGGGCCGCGCCCCGGCGGGCGTAGCCGACCCCGACGCCGTCCAGGACGATGCGGGTACCAACGAGTCGGAGGCGCCGACGTTCGACTCGCTCGGCGTCGACCCCGCCCTGGTGAAGGCCCTGGCCGTCCAGGGGATCACCACCGCCTTCTCCATCCAGGCGATGACCGTGGCCGACGCCCTTGCCGGACGGGACGTGTGCGGCAAGGCTAAGACGGGGTCGGGGAAGACGCTGGCCTTCGGTATCCCCCTCCTGCAGCGCACGATGGCGGCCAAGGCCACCGAGCCCGGTCGGCCCCGCGCCCTGGTGCTCGTGCCGACCCGCGAGCTCGCCGTGCAGGTGAGCGAGGTGCTGGACCCCCTGGCCGAGGCGGCCGGGCTCCGCACGGTGGCCGTCTACGGGGGTGCGGACATCGAGCGCCAGGTGAAGAAGCTCCGCCGCGGGGTCGACGTGGTGATCGCCACCCCCGGACGCCTCATCGACCTGGGCGACCGCGGCGAGCTGTCGGTGGCCGACATCGAGACGCTGGTGCTCGACGAGGCCGACCGGATGGCGGACATGGGGTTCATGCCCCAGGTGGAGTGGGTCCTCCGTCGCCTCGAGCGGGACCATCAGACCCTCCTCTTCTCGGCCACGCTCGACGGGGCGGTCGACCGGCTGGTGAGCCGCTACCTCACCGACCCGGTACGCCACGAGGTGGCGTCGGCCAACACCACCGTGGACGCCATGGAGCACCGCTTCCTCGCCGTCCACCAGATGGACCGGGTGAAGGTGGCCGCCGCCATCTGTCGGCACAACCAGAAGACCCTGCTCTTCGTCCGCACCAAGCGGGGGGCGGACCGACTGGTGGAGCAGCTCCACAAGGAAGGGATCCGGGCGGCGGCCATCCACGGCGACCTCCGCCAGGTCAACCGTGAGCGGACCCTCAAGGACTTCTCGGAGGGGAAGCTCCCCGCCCTGGTGGCCACCGACGTCGCCGCACGTGGTCTCGACATCGACGCGGTGGACGTGGTGATCCACTTCGATCCGCCGGAGGACCACAAGGCCTACCTGCACCGATCGGGCCGCACGGCGCGGGCGGGGGAGGCCGGCGTGGTGGTGACCTTCGTCCAGTGGAACCAGGTGCTCGAGGTCGAGCGGATCCAGAAACGGATCGGGCTCAAGGTCCCCATCGTCGAGATGTTCTCCAACGACTCCCGCCTGGCCGACCTCAGCGGGTGGAACCCGCTGACGGACCGGGCCTGAACGGGCCCGACGGGACCCCCACCGTGGCCGAGCACCGTCCCGTCGCCCCGCTGCTCGTCGACCCGGGACACGGGACCGTCGAGCGCATCCTGGTGGTGGTCGCCCACCCCGACGACATCGACTTCGGTGCGGCGGGGTCGGTGGCCGCATGGACGAACGCCGGAGTGGACGTGGCCTACTGCATCGCCACCGACGGTGACGCCGGAGGGTCGGACCGCGCGCTGGCCCGCAGCGAGATGGCGGCCATCCGGCGCGACGAGCAACGGGCCGCGGCCCGGGAGGTCGGGGTGAGCGAGGTGACCTTCCTCGGCTTCCCCGACGGGCGGGTGACGCCCGGCATCGAGCTCCGGCGCGAGATCTCCCGCGTGATCCGCCGGTTCCGGCCGGAACGGGTGGTGGCACCCTCGCCGGAGCGCAACTGGGCGCGGATCCACGCCAGCCACCCTGACCACCTGGCGGTCGGCGAGGCGGCGGCGTGCGCGGTCTACCCCGACGCCCGCAATCCGTTCGCCCACCCGGAGCTGCTCGCCGAGGGCCTGGAGCCGCACACGGTCTCCGAGCTGTGGTTGATGGCGACCGAGCGGGCGGACCGGGCGGTCGACGTCACCGAGTGGTTCGACCGGAAGTTGGCGGCGCTCCGCTGTCACCGCAGCCAGGTGGGAGACACCGGGGACCTCGACGACATGCTCCGGTCGTGGATGTCCGGGACCGCCCTGGCGGCCGGCCTCCCCGAGGGCAGGCTGGCGGAGGCCTTCCATGTGGTGGAGACCGGGTGAGCAGGGGTCCGGGTCAGATGGGGACCGGCACCGCCCCGCGCCGGTGACGGGCCCGGCCGGCGGCCACCCCTGGGTGGTGGTCCGTCACGTCCCCCACGAGCCCCCGGGGCTCGTCGCCGACGCCCTCGGCGAGGCCGGGCTGCCCTTCGAACTGGTCGCTGTCGACCTCGCGGACGAAGGTGCCCGGGCCGGCAGTGCCGCCGTCGAGGCGCTGGAACGGCTGGACCCGTCCCGGATGGGAGGGTTGGTGGTGATGGGTGGCCCGATGGGCGTCCGCGACGACAGCCACTCTCCCTGGCTGGCCGCCGAGCGGGACGCCCTGCGGCGTGCGGTCGACGCCGGGATCCCCGTGCTCGGCATCTGCCTCGGCGCCCAGCAGCTCGCAGCCGCGTGCGGGGCCGAGGTCACGGTGGGCGACCACGACGAGGTCGGGCTCGGATCGGTGACGCTGACCGCCGCCGGGCGCCTCGACCCGGTGTTCGGGCCCGAGTACGGCGGCCTCGGCGACCCGACCGTCCCATGCGTGCACTGGCACCGGGACACGTTCTCCCTTCCGGAGGGGGCGGTCCACCTGGCCGCCACCCGGAGCTTCCCCCATCAGGCGTTCCGGATCCGGGACCGGGTCTACGGCCTCCAGTTCCACGTCGAAGTGGACGAGGTGCTGGCGGCAAGGTGGCGACCGCTCATGCCGGCCGGGGCGGAGATGGAGGGCCCTCGGCTGGCCGCGGTCACCTCGGTCGGTCGGCGGCTGCTGCGCCGGTTCGTGGCGGTGGCGGGCTCGCCGCCGGCCGGCGCTCCGCGGGGCCTGGCGTGAAGGACGGCGTGACGGAAGGAGCGGCGGCCGGCACGGCGGCGGCCGGCACGGAGTCGGCGCGGGTCGGCGTGGTGCCGGCCGGACCGGAGGGCGATCCCACCAAGCCCCGCCTGCGGGGTGTGCTGCACGAGGCGGCCTTCTTCGTGTCCCTGGTGTCGGGCGGGGTGCTGGTCTCGGCGGCACCGACCGCGGGCTCGCGGGCGGTGGTGACGATCTACGCGGTCTCCCTCTCGCTGCTGTTCGGGGTGAGCACTCTCTTCCACCGCCGTACCTGGGGACCGGCGGGACGCCGCCGCATGCGGCGGGCCGACCACTCCACCATCTTCGTGGCCATCGCGGGCACGACCACCGCGGTGGCCGGCATCGCGCTCGACGGCTGGCCCCGGGTGGTGCTGCTTGCGATCGTCTGGGGCGGTGCGGCGATCGGGATCGTGCTTCGGCAGGCGTGGCTGGACGCCCCCAAGTGGGTCATCGCCCTCCCCTACGTGGTGGTGGGGTGGTCGGCGCTGTCGGTGGCGCCTCAGCTCTTCCACGCGCTCGGGGTGGCCGGGTTCTCCCTCCTCATCGGAGGCGGCGTCGCCTACTCGGTCGGCGCGGTGGTCTACGCGCGCAAGCGACCGTCACCGGTGCCCGGGGTGTTCGGCTACCACGAGGTGTTCCACGCCTGCACGATCGTGGGGGCGGTGCTCCACTTCGTGCTGATCGCCTGGTTCGTGCTGCCGCTGGCCTCTTAGCGAACCTTCGGGGCCTTCCCGCGCCGAGGACTCGTCGACCCAGCTCGATCGTGGCTGCTCGTCGCCGGGAACGAGGGCGTCAGCGCTCGCGCGTCGAGATGCGGACCGCTGGCCGACCCGGGCGGTGCCCGCATGCCGGGGCTACGCTTCGATCCTGATGGAGCCGGATCTTCGTGCGGCGTTCGACGCCACCACGGTCGGCATGTTGTTGGTGGACCTGGATGGCACCATTCTCGAGGCGAACGCCGCCTACTGCTCCCTGGTGGGCCGGGACCGCGAGGGCGTCGTCGGCCACGACTCGCTGGCTTTCACGCATGCCGACGATCGCTGGCTGACGACCCGGGGCCGCCGCCAGACGCTCGACGGGAGCGCTCCGGTCCAGGGCGCGGTGTTCGAGAAGCGCTACGAGCGCCCCGACGGCCAGATCATCTGGGTGGAGATCTCCCAAGCCCTGGTGAGGTCGAGTACCGGCGAGCCCGCGTACTCCGTCGTTTCGGTCCGGGACACCACCCGCGTCCACCATGTGGCCGAGGCGCTGGCCGAGGCGGAGATGCACTTCCGGCTGGCCTTCGAGAGCAACACGGCACCGATGGCGCTCCTCGACGTCGGCAGGCATGTCGTGCGGGCCAACGACGCATGCTGCCGGATGGCCGGCAGGACGCTCGACGACCTCGTCGGCCAGGACATCCTCGACCTCACCCATCCCGACGATCGACCGGCCACCATCCGCACCTACCAGATGCTCTCCTCCGGCGAGGTCGATCGCGTCTTCTACACGAAGCGTTTCGAACGTGCGGACGGTGACCTCATCTGGGCGGAGGTTGCGGTCGACGCGCTCCAGAAGGGCCCCGACGGGCCGGAGCTCTTCCTGGTCTCGATCAGGGACGTGACTGAGGAGCACCGGCTCCAGTCCAAGCTCTCCCATCAGACCCTCCACGACCCGCTGACCGGGCTGGCGACCCGGATCCTGTTCGAGGATCGCCTGGCCCAGGCGCTGTCGCGGGCACGCCGGTCGGGTGGGACGGTAGCGGTGATGCTGCTCGATGTCGACAACCTGGGACAGGTGAACGAGACGTGGGGCCACCGGACCGGCGACGAGCTGCTGCTCTCGATGGCGGGCCGCCTGGCTCGCGCCGTGCCTGACCCGAGCGGTCTGGGCCGGCTCGGTGGTGACGAGTTCCTGTACCTCGCCGAGCATGTGGACGGAGCGTCGGGTGCCGAGGGGATCGCCGCCGGGATGCTCCACGCCCTCGGCGACCCGTTCACCGTCGGTGACGCGCGGCTGACCGTCGGGGCCAGCATCGGCATCGTGGTGTGCAGGGGTGGCGAGGTGGAGTCCCATGTCGACCTTGTGCGCGATGCCGACAGCGCGATGCACCAGGCCAAGCGCCTGGAGAAGGGGAGATCCGTCATCTTCAGCCGCGCCCTCCACGAGGTGCAGCGGAGCCGCTTCGCGCTGGAACAGGACCTGCACCAAGCACTCCGGCGGAACGAGCTGGCCATGCACTACCAGCCGGTCGTCGACCTTGTGCAAGGAGGTGTGGTGGGGTTCGAGGCCCTGATGCGGTGGCGGCACCCCGAACGGGGCTGGGTGTCGCCCGACATCTTCATCCCGTTGGCCGAGCAGAGCGACCTGATCATCGAGCTCGGAGCGTTCGCGATGACGACGGCGCTCGATGACCTGGCCCGATGGTCCGCCGCGGTGGGCCCGGACCTGCCCTTGGGTGTCTCGGTCAACCTGTCGGCGCGCCAGATGCACGATCCCGGATTGATCGGCGTGCTCAAGGCGCTCCTTGCCGAGACAGGTGTTGCCGGCGACCGCCTCGTCCTCGAGGTGACCGAGACCGCGGCGTTGAGCAATGTCGAATCGAGCCAGCGTCTGGTCGAGGAGGCGGCCGAGCTGGGTGTCCGTTTCGCACTCGACGACTTCGGCACGGGGTACTCGTCGTTCTCGTACCTCGCGCTGCTACGGCCCGACTTCATCAAGATCGACCGGTCGTTCGTCAGCGATGCCGCCAACAGCAGCTACGACGCGGGGCTCCTCGAGGCCATCGTCGCCCTCGGCCACGGACTGGGCATCACCGTGCTGGCGGAGGGCATCGAGACCCACGAGCAGGCGGACCGCCTGCGCCGGCTGCGCTGCGAGCTGGCCCAGGGGTTCCTGTTCGCCAGGCCGATGGTACCCGCTGACATCCCCGCCTGGCTGGAGGGCGCTGGCCGCCGGTGAGCGGCGGCGACCGGCCGGTGGGGGATCGGGAGGGGATGGCGGTGGAGAACGGCAGGGGAGGGCGCCGGTTGCAACCCGGCCGGGCATCCCGGCATCAGCTCTGGAATGTCGGTGATCCCGGCACCGTCGAAGAGGTGAAGCGGAAGGCCCTCCAACCCGGCGGTTCGCTCAGGGTCCGACACCGGCAGGAACGGCGTTCCGGTGCCCCACCGTGTCGTCTCCGGGACAGCTCCAGGACAGCTCCAGGACAGCATACGAGTGCGAACTCCGAAACACGTGCGTGATAAATTCTGAGCATGAGGACGACCGTGGAGTTCGACCCTGACACCGCCCGGGCCATCGAGACACTCCGGACCGAGCAGCGTCTGGGGGTGTCCGAGGCGGTGAACGAGCTGATCCGGCGGGGCCTGGTCGCCCGGCCCTCCCGGCCACCGTTCCGGCAGCGCACCGCCCCGCTCGGGTTGAGCGCCGACGTGTCCAGCGTCGCGGATGCGCTCGAGGTGCTCGAGGGACCGACAGCTCGCTGATGCTGGTCGACGCCAACATCCTGCTCTACGCGGTCGACGAGCGGTCCCGAGCGCACCCCGCCGCCCGACGCTGGCTCGAGGAGGCGTTGAACGGTGCGCGCCGGGTCGGGCTCCCCTGGCAGTCGCTGCTGGCGTTCGTGCGCATCGTCACCCACCCGCGGGCGCTGCCGACCCCGCTCGCTGCGGACGACGCCTGGTCCTTCGTCGCCGAGTGGCTCGATGCTCCCGCCGCGTGGGTGCCGCAGCCAGGCCGCGGGTACCGGGACACCATCGGTCGGCTCGTGTGCGATCTCGATCTCCGGGGCAACCTGGTCAGCGATGCCGCGCTCGCCGCTCTCGCTCTCGAGCACGGCCTGACCGTGGTGAGTGCCGACTCCGACTTCGCCCGGTTCCGAGGACTCACCTGGCTCAATCCTCTCGACACCTGACGGCGTCGTCGGGGCCGGCACGATTCCTGGGGCTTCGGCTGCGGTCCGGTCGAGCGTTGTGGAGCGCGCGACCTGGACGCTTCGGACCGGTCAGGTGGACGGGCGCGCCATCTGGCGGAGCATGTAGGCGAGGATGCCCCCGTGGCGGTAGTACTCGGCCTCCATGGGGGTGTCGATCCGGAGCCGGGCGGAGAACTCGACGACCCGGTCGTCCTCGGTGGCCCGCACCGCGACCTCCTTGGGGACCTCCCCTGCGTTCAGCACTTCGACGCCGGACACGCTGAACTGCTCGTGGCCGGTGAGACCGAGCGAGGTCGCGCTCTCGCCTTCGGAGAATTGGAGCGGGAGTACCCCCATACCGATGAGGTTGGACCGGTGGATCCGCTCGTAGCTCTGGGCGATGACCGCGCGGACGCCCAGGAGGGCGGTCCCCTTGGCGGCCCAGTCGCGCGACGATCCGGAGCCGTACTCCTTGCCCGCCAGCACCACCAGGGGCACGCCCCCGGCCGCGTAGCGGAGCGACGCGTCGAAGATGGTGGTCAGCTCGCCGTCGGGCAGGTGGAGGGTCATCCCGCCCTCCGTGCCCGGGGCCAGTTGGTTGCGGAGGCGGATGTTGGCGAACGTTCCCCGCATCATCACCTCGTGATTGCCGCGGCGGGCGCCGTAGGAGTTGAAGTCGGCCCGGATGACACCATGGTCGGCCAGGTAGGCCCCCGCCGGGGTGGAGGGACCGATGTTCCCGGCCGGCGAGATGTGGTCGGTGGTGACGCTGTCCCCGAGCACGGCCAGGACGCGGGCCCCGGCCAGGTCGCGGACCGGGGAGGGGTCGGGGGTGATGCCCTCGAGGAACGGGGGCCGCAGCACGTAGGTCGAGTCGCCGTCCCAGCTGAAGGTGTCGCCGGTGGCCGTCTCCACCCCCTGCCAGCGTTCGTCCCCGTCGAACACCGAGGCGTAGCGGTCGCGGAACATCGCAGACGTGAGCGACGAGCGGATCGCGTCGGTCACCTCTTCGGGCGTCGGCCACAGGTCGGCCAGGTGGACCGGGTTGCCGTCCCGGTCGGTGCCCAGCGGGTCGCGGTCGAGATCGACGTCCATGGTGCCCGCCAGGGCGTAGGCGACCACCAGTGGGGGCGAGGCCAGGTAGTTCATCCGGACGTCGGGATGGATGCGTCCCTCGAAGTTCCGGTTCCCCGACAGCACGGACACCACCGAGAGCTCGCCGTCGTGGACCGCTTCGGACACGCCGGGGAGCAGGGGGCCCGAGTTCCCGATGCAGGTGGTGCACCCGAAGCCCACCAGGTCGAAGCCGACCTCGGCCAGGGGCCCGCTGAGGCCGGCGCGGTCGAGGTAGTCCATGACCACCCGGGATCCGGGCGCCAGGGTCGTCTTCACCCACGGCTTGGGCCGGAGGCCGCGCGCCACCGCCTTCTTCGCCAGGAGCCCGGCGGCGACCATCACCTGCGGGTTGGAGGTGTTGGTGCAGCTGGTGATGGCGGCCACCACCACGGCACCGTCCTCGACCGCCGACGCGGAGCCGTCGTCGAGGGTGGCCGGCTGGGAGTGCTTCTCGCGTCCGAGAGCGGTGCGGAACGCCTCGCCGGCTCCGGAGAGGGAGACCCGGTCCTGCGGGCGGGAGGGGCCGGCGATGCTCGGGACCACGGTGGAGAGGTCGAGCTCGATGGTCTCCGAGAACACCGGCTCCCCGTCCTCGGGGCGGTGGAACATGCCCTGGGCTTTGGCGTAGGCCTCGACGAGCGCCACGTGCTTCTCGTCCCGCCCGGTGAAGCGGAGGTAGTCGAGGGTTACCTCGTCGATCGGGAAGATGGCACAGGTGGCCCCGTACTCGGGTGACATGTTGCCGATGGTCGCCCGGTTCTCCAGGGGCACCGCGGCCAACCCCGGCCCGTAGAACTCGACGAACTTGCCGACCACGCCCCGCCGGCGCAGCAGTTCGGTGATGGTGAGCACCAGGTCGGTGGCGGTGGTGCCGGCCGGCTGGCGACCGGTGAGGCGGAACCCGACCACCGGTGGGAGCAGGAGCGACAGGGGCTGTCCGAGCATGGCGGCCTCGGCCTCGATGCCGCCGACGCCCCAACCGAGCACGCCCAGGCCGTTGACCATGGTGGTGTGGGAGTCGGTGCCGACCAGGGTGTCGCAGTAGGCGCGGCCGTCGTCGGTGGCGAAGACGACCCGGGACAGGTACTCGAGGTTGACCTGATGGCAGATGCCGGCCCCGGGCGGGACCACCCGGAACCCGTCGAAGGCCTGCTGCGCCCATCGCAGCAGCTGGTACCGCTCGATGTTCCGCTGGTACTCGATGTCCACGTTCCGGTCCTCGGCGTCGGGGCGGCCGGACACCTCAGCGATCACCGAGTGGTCGATCACCAGCTCCACCGGCACCAGCGGGTTGACCCGGGCCGGATCGCCCCCGAGCTCGGCCAGGGCGTCACGCATGGCGGCGAGGTCGACGACGCCGGGCACGCCGGTGAAGTCCTGCATCAGGACCCGTTCGGGGGTGAGGGCGATCTCCGTCGCCTCCCCGCCGCCGATCCCGTGCCGCTCGGGGTGGCGGCCCCAGTCGGCCACGGCCTCGATGTCGGCCGCATGCACGTTCACCCCGTCCTCGTGCCGGAGGAGGTTCTCGAGCACCACCTTGATGGAGTAAGGGAGGCGCGCCACATCGAACCGGTCGGCGAGGGCGCCGATCCGGAAGATCTCGTAGGTCCGGTCGCCGACCACCAGGTCGGATCGGGCGCCGAAGGAGTCGGGGCCTGCTGCTGGGGAGGGCTCTGCCATCTCCCCATTGTGGTCCCCCAGACCGGTGGCCGCTAGACGGCGCCCCGGAGCGGGCGGCCCGGCCCAGGGCGGATCAGGATCAGAGGTCCGGGGCGGAGACCGGGGGGCGGGCGACCGGGGCCTTTGGCGCAGCGGTGCCACGGTGGGAGAGTGTGGGGATGGCGACCGTCGAAGTGGGTGCGGAGGAGCTCTCCGTCGAGATGAAGGGGATGGACCGGGTCTGGTCCCTCCACAGCCGGCTGACCATCCCACTGGCGCACGTGTCCGGAGCCAGGGTCGACCCCGAACAGGTGCGGGCTTCGGCGAGCGAGGGGATCAAGCTGGGAGGTGCCCGGGTCGGGAGCCATCTGACCGCCGGCACCTTCCGCCAGGAGGGCAACTGGGTCTTCTGGGATGTCCACCACGCCGAGCAGTCGGTCATCATCGACCTCCACGACGAGGAGTACGCGCGCCTGGTGGTGGAGGTGGACGACCCGGCGGCCACGGCCGTCGCCGTCAATCGGGCGGTCGGCGCCGCCCCCGCGTAGCGTCCCCGTGGACGTTCGGACGCCGGTAGGTGCCGGTCAGGTTCGGGTGCGGGTCAGGTGCGGTTGCGGTACCGCCACACGGCGAGCGGGGTGAGCACGAGGAGCAGTCCGACCGACCATGCCGCCGACTGGACGACCCAGCTCGCGGTGGGTCCCCCGATCATCAGGGCGCGGCAGGCGCTCACCGTCACGCTCACCGGCTGGTAGGTGGCGAAGCCCTGGAGCCAGCTCGGCATGGAGTGGACCGGCACGAAGGCCGACGACGCGAACGTCAGGGGGAAGAGCAGGGGGAACGACATCACCTGGGCCGTCTCGCTGTTGGGCGCCGACAACCCGATGACGGCGAACCCCCACGACAGCGCGTAGGCGAAGAGGAGGATCAGCAGGACCCCGGCCAGGTAGGCGGCGACCCCGGTGCTCGGTCGGAATCCGACGAGGAAACCGACCCCGGTCATCACGATCACGACCATGATGTTCCGGCAGAGGTCCGCGGTGGTCCGGCCGGCGAGGACCGCCGAGCGGGCCATGGGCAGGGCTCGGAACCGTTCGATCAGCCCCTTCTGGAGATCCTCGGCCAGACCGATGCTGGTGCTCACCGAACCGAAGGCGACAGTCTGGACGAAGATCCCCGGCATCAGGTAGTCGACGTAGGGGATGCCCCCCGGGGCCGTGATCGCTCCGCCGAAGACATAGCGGAACAGCAAGACGAACATGACCGGCTGGACGGTGGAGAAGAACAGCGACTCGGGGATCCGGGTGTAGCCGATGATGTTCCGCCTGGTGACGGTCCAGGTGTCGGAGAGCGCCCAGCGGACGCGTCTGGCGACGCCCGTGGCGTGCGGGGCACCGGAGAGGGTCGGGACGGCGGCTGCGGTGGCGGTCATCGGGTTCCTCCCTGGGTCGGCGCTGGGGTGCCGGGACGCCGCGAGGAGCCTCCGTCCTGGTGGGGCTCCTCCTCGGTCCGGCGTCCGGTCAATGCCAGAAAGACGTCGTCGAGGCTGGGCTCGCGCAGCGTGAAGCTGGCCGGTGTGATGCCCAGCTGGTCGAGCGACCGGAGGGCCCCCATGGCGGCTTCCGCCCCCTGCTCCACGGTGACCTCGACGACGTTGCCGTTCTGGTTGGCGGTGTGGGGCCCCAGGCTGTCGAGCACGGGACGGGTCCGTGCCGCGTCGTCGGAGTTCTCGAGGCCGACCTCCAGGACGGTGGCCCCGAGCTCGGCCTTCAGCTGGGCAGGCGTCCCTTCGGCGATGACCCGGCCGTGGTCGATGACGGCGAGCTGACCGGCGAGCCGGTCCGCCTCCTCGAGGTACTGGGTGGTCAGCAGCACGGTGGTCCCTCCCTCGACCAGGCTCTCGATCACCGCCCACAGGTCGTTGCGGCTCTGGGGGTCGAGCCCGGTCGTCGGCTCGTCGAGGAACAGGACCGTCGGGCGCGCCACCAGGGCGGCGGCGAGGTCGAGTCGGCGGCGCATGCCTCCCGAATAGGTCTTCAGCACCCGATCTCCGGCGTCGGCCAGGTCGAACTGGACGAGGAGCTCCCGGGCCCGTTGGGCGACGAAGGAACCCGGCAGGTGGTTGAGGCGACCGACCATCACCAGGTTCTCCCGGCCGGTGAGGTTCTCGTCCACCGCCGCGTACTGGCCGGCCAGCCCGATCAGGCTGCGCACCAGGCCGGCCTGGCGGACCACGTCGTGACCCAGCACCCGGGCGCTCCCCTGGTCGGCTCGCAGGATGGTCGTGAGGACCCGGACCGCGGTGGTCTTGCCCGATCCGTTGGGCCCGAGGAGGCCGAAGACCGTGCCCTCGTCGACTGCGAAGGAGACCCCGACGAGCGCGTGCACGGTCTGCTTCCCGGTGAACGTCTTGTGGAGGTCCTCGGCTTCGATGGCGGGTGGCATGCTCGTCGTTCCTGTCTGGGTGGGTCGATCGGAAGCCGCGCCGACCGGTTCCGACCGGTGCATCGGGCCCGGTACCGGAGCCCACGCTCCGACGGCCGTGCCGCAGCTTCCTTGTGTCACGGTGTCTCTGTGTCGCTGTGTTTCCGGTTCGCAGACCGACAGCGCAGCCTGACCGGACACCGGCCGGGCCACCCCACCTACCGTAGGCGGGAAGCCCGCCTGGTCGCCCGGCCCGCCGGGTTCCCGGAGCTCCCTGGGGAAGAGGGACCGGAACAACCGTCCCTGTTGATTAGTGCTAAATCGATGCTAGCGCGGCATCCCCACCGTCGGAACCCGCATTCGGGAGCGGTGCGGCGCTACCCTCGCGGCATGCGAGTTGGCGATGTAGCACCGGACTTCGAGCTGCCGGACGAGGACGGGACGATGAGGCGCCTGAGCGACCTCGTGGTTGCCGGGCCCGTGGTGCTGTTCTTCTACCCCGCGGCGATGACACCCGGCTGCACCGCCGAGAGCTGCCACTTCCGCGACATGAAGGCCGAGTTCGACGCGGTCGGGGCGCAGCGGGTCGGGATCAGTGCCGATGCGGTGGAGAAGCAGAAGCGGTTCTCCGACAAGCACTCGTTCGACTACCCGTTGCTGTCGGACCCTGACGGCGCGGTGGCGACCCGGTACGGGGTCCGCCGCAAGATCACCGTCCTGTCTCCCACCAAGAGGGCGACGTTCGTGATCGACAGTGATCGGACGGTGCTCGGCGTGATCCAGAGCGAGGTCCGCATGAACGTGCATGCGGACCGGGCACTCGAGGTGCTCGCCGCCCGGAAGGCCGGGTGACCGCGTCCGGTCCGGTCTGTAGGTCAGGTCCGGACCGGGCGACGGCTCACCTTCGGCAGTAGCGTGAGCCCGTGGGGAAGAGCGTCCGACAGCTGGCGGGTCCGTCGGCACCCCGCACGACTGCCGTCGCGGTGGGGATGACCACGCCTCCCGGGCGACCGACTCCCGCGACCCCTGTCCGAGCCCCGAGAAGCCGGGAGGAGAAGGCGGAGCTGTCGGGGACAGGTGCCTGGCACGGCCCTTGCCCAGGTGTACGGGTGCAGCGTTGCACGTTCTTGTGTGGCGGCGGACCACCGCGGACGGTGCGAGCGGCACGCCTGCCGGAGTGCTGATCGGGACCGGACGGCGATGAGCCCTAATCCCATCACCGGCAGGTTCGAGAGCATGGCCCAGGCGGTGGCCGAACGCGTGGTCGCGCTGGTGGTCGCGTCACTCGATGTGGACGCCCTGGTTCAACGGGGCGACGTGGACAAGCTGGTGCAACGGGTCGACGTGGACAAGCTGGTGCAACGGGTCGACGTGGACGCCCTGGTGGAGCGGGTGGACGTCGACAAGCTGGTGCAACGGGTCGACGTGGACGCCCTGGTGGAGCGGGTGGACGTCCAGCGGCTGGTGGGGGAGCTCGACATGGATGCCCTGGTCGAGCAGACGGAGCTGGGGGCGATCATCGCCAAGTCGACCACCGGCGTCGCCACCGAGGTCCTCGACGTGGTGCGGGCGCAGGGGGTCGGCCTCGATGACTTCTTCGCCCGCTGGACGAACCGGGTCCTGCGCCGCGATCCGTCCGCGCTCCCTGTCGGTCCTGGGGCCCTTGTGCCAAGCACGACGCCCGCGCTCCCGCCGGGCCGCCGACCGTCGCCGGAGGTCCGGCGTTGATGGAGCCCGTCCCGCCCGCCGCGGTGGCGGAGGGCCGGCAGGGCCACTACGCCGGAGCGGTCAGCAGGCTGGTCGCGTTCGGGGCCGACGTTGGGATCTCGTGGGGCCTCTACCTCCTCGGGCTGGCAGGCCTCTCGTTCGCGGTGTCCCTGGCTACCGGCCGGACCTTCTCCCTCGACAAGTACCAGCTGGTTGCTCTGGGCGTCCTGGTGGCGTGGGAGTTCACCTACTTCGCGTACCAGTGGTCTCTCGGCGGCAAGACCCTGGGCATGGCGATCCTCGGAATCCAGGTGGTCGACGCGGATGGCTCGCCGGTGACCACCCGGCAAGCCGTGGTGCGGACGGTGGTGTTCCCGCTCAGCGTCGTCGCGGTCGGCCTCGGGTTCGTCGGCATCCTCGTCCAGCGCGAGCGGCGGGGCTGGCACGACCGCCTGTCGGGCACCGCGGTGGTGTACTCGTGGGACGCCCGGGCCGCCCGGCTTCGATGGCTGGCGAAGCAGGAGCCGGTGGCTCCGCGGTCCCGATAGCCCCCTTGGCCCGCTCGCACGCACCTACCATTGTCGTGCCCCGCAGGGAACCACCCATCGAACGACGACCTGCCGACTCGTCGATCTGCTGACTCGTCGGCTTGCTGCCCGGCCTGCCGGCCGCCAGGTCGGGGGTGTCAGGAGGCGGGTCGGGCGGGAACGGCGTCGAGCTCTGCGGGCGTGAGCCGCCACGCCGCCGCAGCCGCGTTGGACCGGACCTGGTCGGGGGTGGTGGCGCCGGCGATGACCGAGGCGACCCCGTCCTGGGCCGCCAGCCAGCCGATGGCCAGCTCGAGGATGCCGTGCCCGCGCTCCGCTGCGAAGTCGGTGAGCGCCTGCACGGTGGAGAAGTTCTCGTCCGTGGCCCCTTCCGCCAGGAAGGCGAGCGAGGCGAACCGCGACCCCTCCGGGAACGGCTCACCCCGGCGGTACTTGCCGGTCAACATCCCCGAAGCCAGCGGGAAGTAGGGGACGATCCCGAGGTGGTGCCGGCGCGCCGCCGGCACGACAGTGCGCTCCACTCCCCGTTCGAGCAGGTTCCAGTGGGTCTGTACGGCGACGAACGGGGACCAACCGTTCGAGGTGGCGACCTCGGCCTCGCGTGCGATCAGCTCCGCGTCGACGTTGGACGAGGCAGGATGGACGATCTTCCCCTCTCGGACCAGCGCGTCGAGGGTCTCGAGTGCCTCGTCCACCGGAGCGTCGTCGTCGGGGTAGTGCTGGTAGTAGACGTCGATGCGGTCGGTGCCGAGGCGACGCAGGCTCTGGTCGCAGGCGGACAGGATGCGGTCGCGAAGGACGCCCGGCGTGTAGGGCTCGTCGGGGGGGCGCGGGGTGAACTTGGTGGCGATCACCACTTCGTCGCGACGGGTGCCGAGCGCCTTGCCGAGGAACTCCTCGGACTTCCCGCCGCCGTACATCTCCGCCGTGTCGAAATGGGTGATCCCCGCGTCGAGCGCGGCGTGCACCACCCGGGCCGTCTGCGCCTCGTCGATCTTCATGCCGAAGTTGTTGCAGCCGAGCCCGACGACGGAGACCTCCGGGCCGAGATCGCCGAGTCGTCGTGTCTCCATGGGAAGCTCCTCCGTGCTGGTCCGGCGTCGTCCCGCCGTGCTGGTCCGGCGTCGTCCCGCCGTGCTGGTCCGGCGTCGTCCCGCCGTGCTGGCCTGCCGGTCGTGCGCAAGCGGGGCCGGTGGCCGTGCCGTGATCCGGATCGGCGGTCCGACGAGAACCTACCGGTTCCGCAGCCACGGCGCCCGACGGTCCGGGCCGATGACCGGGTCGTGGCGCGCAGCGGCGCGAGAGAGCGGGGGAACGCTGTGGCAACGTTGAAGGCGTGGGTGCCCTGTTCCCTCCCGGCTGGCGCGACCTCGGACCCGGGGCGGTGCTCGTCCCCGGTTGGCTCGATCCCCTCGCCCAGGCGGAGTTGGCCGCGTCGGTACGGCGTTGGATCGCCGACGCCGGCGGGTTGCACTCGCCGGTGATGCCCACCGGGGGGACCATGTCGGTCGGGATGGCCTGCCTCGGCTGGCAGTGGTTCCCCTACGGCTACCGGCGGACCCTCGACCGCGAAGGCAGGCTGCCCGTCGCTCCGTTCCCCGCCGAGCTCGGCGAGCTGGGCGGCCGGGCGGTGGTGGACGCGACCGGCGATGCCGACGCCGCCGAACGGTACGGGCCGGACGTGGCGATCATCAACCACTACGGGCCGGGAGCGAGGATGGGCATGCACGTGGACCGGGACGAGCGTGACCCCGCTCCGGTGGTGTCGATCAGCGTGGGCGACACCTGCACCTTCCGGTTCGGCACCCCGGCCACCCGGAACCGGCCGTGGACCGACGTGGTGGTCGAGTCCGGGGACCTGGTGGTCTTTGGCGGGGCGTCGAGACTGGCGTACCACGGCGTCCCCAAGGTGCTGGCCGGAACGGGCCCCCCCGGGCTGGGCATCACCGGGCGCATCAACCTCACGTTGCGGCGCACCGGGCTGTCGTGACGCGGGGACCGCGGACCGACCATCCGACGAACCGGTCACGGGCACCGGTGCGCGTCCGGCATTCCCGTCGCGCAGGGGGGTGAGCGTCCACGAGCACCGCAAGTAGGCGGCATGCGCCCCCCCACCGCTCGGTGCACTGGCGCCGGGTCCGAACCGACCGGTCTCGTCAGGGATGACGGCGTGATGGCCGGACGGTTGTCGGGTGCCCCCGGCAGGAGCCGGGCCAGTCCTCCGACGGATGGTGCGGCTGAGCCGGCGGCTTGTCCCCGAATGACCTCGGGGGTGTCGTATCCGACCGGTACGATTGCTCCGTGCCCACCTCGACCCTCACTGCGCCCGCGTTCGGGACCGGGATCTGCAGCTTCCCTGAGAGACGGCCTGCCTGACCACCGGAGCGCTCGCGGTGTCCGCCACCCGATCGAGTCGATCGTTGCGGTCGCAACCGCGTCGGTGCTCGCGGGTGTGTCCAGCTTCGAGGCTGCCAGCCAGTTCGCGGCTCAACTCCCCCAGGACGTGCTGGCGAAGCTCGGGTGCACGTGGAACGAACGCAGACAGGCCTGCGTCCCGCCGTCTCCCGCCATCTCCCGACACCATCGGCCGGTGCCTCACCGGCCTCACCGGCCTCACCGGCCTCGACGCCGACCGCCTGGACCGGATCGTCGGCGGGTGGCTCGCTGACCACGACATCACCGCACCGAAGAAGCAGGCCAGGACGGCAGAAAGCACCGACATCGACGAACGTGACCCGCTCGTTGGGATCGCGGTCGATGGCAAGTGGCTGCGAGGATCGGGGTGCAAGAAGCCGTACCAGGTGAAGCTGTTCTCCGGCATGTTGCACGGTGTCGGTGCAGTGATCGGCCAGACCCAGGTCGGCGACGACGGGTCGACCTGCGAGCTCAACTCGATGCGCCCGCTGCTGAAGCGGCTCGGCGACCTCCAGGGCAAGGTCATCATCGCGGATGCACTCCACTGTCAACGCGACCACGCAGAGGCGATCGTCGCAGCGCACCACGGCCACTACCAGTTCGGGGTGAAGGAGAACCAGCCGGGACTCCTCGCAGCACTCGAGGCCGTCGACGAGGGCAAGTTCAGTGCGGAGCACACGACGGAGAACCGGGGGCACGGACGCATCGAGACCCGCTACGCAGCGGTTGCACCTGTGCCAGAAGGGCTCTTCCCGCACGCGACCCAAGTGGTCCGCATCACCAGAGACCGTGCGGACCTTTCCAACGAGGGCACGATCACCGTCGCCTGGTACCTCACCAGCCTTCCGCCGGGAAAGGCCGGACCAAAGAAGCTCGGCGATCGGGCCAGATCGCACTGGGGGATAGAGAACCGGCTCCACCCCTGGAGAAGGTACGCGATGTCGTCTACCGCGAGGACGCATCCACCGTCAGGACCGGCAACGGTCCACGGGTGATGGCGACACTCCGGAACACCGCGATCGGGCTCCTACGCATCAACGGCGCAACCTGCTTCGCTGCTGCACTACGCAGCTGCGCCTGGAGCCTCACAGCTCTCCTCGCCGTCCTCAAGCTATGACCAGACTTTGCGGTTGTCCCTGGCCGGTCACCCGCCCCACGTCTACCTGAACGAGCAACGCCTCAACGCGGTGCTCCTGCCATTCCTCGCCACCGCGCTCTTCGGCCCCGAGCGCACCGACTACTGGCGGAACGCCCTCGACGCCGCCGCCGAGCCTGAACGGACCGCCCCGGCGAAAGAGCGCGCCATCGAGATCGAAGCCGAGATCGCCGACCTCGACCGCCAGATTGGCCGCCAGCTCGTCAACCTCGAAGCCGACGACGTGACCCCGGGTCTGCGCCGTCGTATCGGTGAACGGGTCGCGGAACTGGAGGACGCCATCGGCGTGCGGCGTGAGCGCCTCGTGGCACTCGCCCGAGCCTCGGCGACAGAGGCGCCCACGTTGGCCGACGTCGCCCCGTTGCTCGAACGCCTGCCGGATCCTCGCCGGCATGCTCGACGCGGCGCCCCAGGGCGAACTGCGGGCGATGTTCGACTCGCTACAGCTCGACGTCGTCTACCAGCCGACCGACAGCGCCCTCGATGTCGCAGTCTCCCTCTGCGATCTCGGCACCGAGACCGCCCGGCCCGCCGCGCAAGTTCGCGCGGAGGACTGGTCGGTGCCCCCGGCAGGAATTGAACCTGCGCACATGGCTTCGGAGGCCAATGCTCTATCCGCTGAGCTACGAGGGCGTGGGTGGACGGACGTCGGGTCTTCCGATCGGCGTGACCGCCCCTGCGCAGTATCCAGACTAGTGCGCCGGACCGCTCCCGTGGCCCGTCGCCTGGGGCGCCGTCCGCGACGACGTATCCTCGCGCTGCATGCCGTTCCGTGACCAGCTCGCCGATGCCGTCAGCCGCGCCCTCGCCACGGTGGCGACCGACCGGGGCCTCGACGTCGCTGTGGCGCCCGGGGATGTCCATCTCGAGCGGCCGGCCCGGCGCGAGCACGGCGACTGGTCCTCCAACGTGTGCCTGGTCCGGGCCAAGGGGGCCGGCACCAACCCGAGAGCACTGGCCGAGGCCCTGGTCGAGGTGCTCACGGCGTCTCCGCCGCCGCACACCGTCTCGGTGGAGATCGCCGGCCCCGGGTTCGTCAACTTCCGCCTCGACGACGGCTGGCTCCACGACGCGCTCGTCGAGGAGCTGGCCCTCGGTGAGGAGGGCTACGCCCGACCGGATGTCGGCCACGGCGAGCGGGTCCAGGTGGAGTTCATCTCGGCCAACCCCACCGGCCCCATCCACGTCGGCAACGGGTGGTGGGGCAGCTACGGCGACGCCCTGGCCCGGGTTCTGGCCCGCGCCGGCTACCTGGTCAGCCGGGAGTACTACGTCAACGACACCGGCGGCCAGATCCGGCGGCTCGGGGAGTCGCTCCTCGCCCGGCACCGGGGCGAGGCGGTCCCCGAGGGCGGCTACCAGGGGGAGTACGTCACCGAGCTGGCCAGCGTCTACGACGGCCCCGACGACATCACCGCCGCCGGCCGGTGGGCGGCCGACCC
>Ga0080006_1141280_pt1 | contig 23917 bp, 20 predicted proteins | sample RS3BMetagenome_FD_69209 | JGI IMG/M metagenome (GOLD analysis project Ga0080006, IMG submission 69209) | Ferric oxide microbial mat and aquatic microbial communities from Rainbow Spring, Yellowstone National Park, USA - RS3B (SPADES... ...
ATCCACACTTTTATCACTCCCCAAACCTCGTGAGCAGTGCCCGTCATCAGTTAGGGGGATCATCAATGAAAACTACTTCGGTGATACTACATAAACACAACTTGTCAAAACGATATTTAGATGATTAAAAATAACGAGTATTTACGTAGAAGCGTTACAGTCTTACCTAACGTATCTCACCTCATAAACTTCGTCCTGTTTGAGGACTACGGGACAGTGGTTCACCACATAAAGGTGTGACGAGGACTAACGTGAGTCAGATCGAGGCCCTCATCCCAGAGTCAGCAGTTATTAGATTTCGCCTTGACTCCAAGGCTACACCTAACGAGAAATCCCATATCTGCTGCCAGAGTGAAGAGTCTCAACGTCACCGTTCTGGCCCTCGGGTATGCGAGGCACCAGCACGACGCATTTTACGACAGAGCTAAGGCGTTAGCGGAGGAGGAGTCGGTGCCGAGCTCTGTCATCAACCGGAACGTCACTGGGATGTGGGATCGGCTAGGAGTTCCTGGTCGTGAAAGGTTCTGGCATCTCACCGGGAGATCACTGATAACCGAGTGTAGCTCCATCCTGCTCTGAATTACCCTTAACTCCCAAGGTTCGAGGCCGTCTGCGGTCGGGATCAGGGACCCCAGAACATCCTTAGATAAGCTCTGATGTTATGATGAACTTTCACAACCTGAACTTTATCCACTCCAGACCTCCCGTCTCGGTTCCAGGACTTACCGTGAGCTCCAAAACGTTGTTGAACACCTTGACGTTCCCGGCGAGGCTGTGGGAGGTCACCTGACCTGGAAAGATCCACAGGGCCTCATAGGGATACTCCGCTACTTCCCTCTCATATTCGTTCTCATAGACGTTCTCTCCCCTCCTGGTTTCCCCCTTGAAGTCGATCACGTACTCCACGAAGGGATAGTTAGTGGAGATCAGCCCTATCCTGACTATTCTGACCCTGGCCTTTGTGACCTTACCATTGATCGCTATCCTCTCCTGGTCGAGGAAGTACTGCATGTTCTCCTTGAGAGTCTCGCGTTCCTTGGACAGCTCGTCCGGGGAGAGCCCGGCATAGTAGGACTCTGGGTCGTAATAGTAGAAGACCACGAGCTGGTTGACCCATCCGTCAGAGGAGACCGAAAAGAAGCCCCTGGCGTACACTGGTTTTACCCGATCGCTCAAGTCATCTCGTGTAGGAAAGTGAGACTAATTACTTTAACTCTTAGGTTTTTGGTTTACAGTAGTTATTAGATTTCGCCTTGATTACAGGGCGATATTCGAGGGAAAGTCCCATAACTGCTGTGACTTAGGTTTTCGGATCCCACCAGTCTCAAGAGGTCTGAGATAGGCGGGGACCGGATCCTCAGACGGGAGATGTCTCACATGTCAGGGTCTTTGAGACTTAGTTTTAACGTTAACTTATTTAATACTAAGAGACTACAAATTCTGAGAAATCCGATGACTGATGAGAGAAAAAGGCCTCGATAGGGCTACCCACCTTTAGCGTACTTAATAGGAAGGTGTTCTCTTGTAGTCAGCTCATTCAACGATGCAATGAGCGACGAACCTGGCCCTCCTGGGATATGGTAAAGGTCTTGACTCAGACCTACTCTTTCCCCTGAGATGCCTTCTGGTCAGCTTCCTGAGACCCTCGCGACTGTCGGAGAGGCATCCGGGAAGGAAAGCTCGAGCCGGACCCCAAGGACCCGACCTGGGAATTGTTCCTACCAGGGAATGCCTAGCCCCCGTCTTGGATCGGGTTCAGACCGCAGACCTCGTCCCCGCAGATCTTAACACCTCCCCACGACTCTGATCTGACCCAGCCCTCTACCTTGTGATCCAAGGCCTAGCACCGCGACAACTTCCAGCTAAAGGTTTAACTGCGTCACGGTTTTATTCCACCTCCTCACTATCACCTCATGAGACTCGGCAAGGACGTGGAAGTCCTCCCTGGCTCTCCTAACACCCTGATCTATCAGGGGAGGGTGGTGATCGATCAGGGTGGAAGGAACTCGTCCGTCAAACTAAACGCTGAAGTACAGATGGCCACGCACGGACACATGGACCACATCTTCGGCCTCACGACGGAGGCAAAAGTCAAGTACATCCCTCCCCAGGACATGTGGGCCCTCAACATGATAGGCAGGAGAGCGATGACCTACGGGTTCAGTTCTCCCCAGTCACCCCTGTTCACCTATGACTTGGTGATCGGGGAGATATCCCTTTCTGGGGACCCTGAGGTGGAGATTGTGCCACTCCCGGGCCACACTCCGGGTCACTCCGGTTACATACTGGGCTCAACCTTGTATGCCGGAGACTCCTTCTTCGGCCAGAAGGTGCTTGAGGGCTTCGTGTTCCCCTTCTTCGTTGACTTCTGGGCTGCACTGGAGAGCATGGAGAAATTGAGGGAGTTATTTAAGGCGGTAGAGAACGTGGTCATCTCTCACGGCCCCGTGTATGAGAAGAGGAAGATGCAGGAACTCCTGGACTTCAACGTTCAGTACGCGGGAAGGCTGTTAAAATGGATCGAGGACGAGATAAGGGGGAAGGAGGCGACGTCCCAGGAGGTGACCGTGAGAGTAATGATGCGGGCGGGGGCAAAGGAAGTGAAGCCTACCAATCTCCTGCTAAACGAGACAGTGGTGAAGTCGATCCTCTCGGTGAAGGCTAAGGAGTTCAGGGTCTCAGAGAAGGGGTTAGTGTACAGGGGCTGAGTCCCTCGCCGAAGAGGGCTAGACTCCTTGAACTTCATTGACTGAGGACTGACCGGATCAGGAACTCATAGGAGGAGCTACAATGGCGTGCCCTCGTCAACCCTCCTCAACCCAAGGGATTACCTTGAATCCCTGCAATTGTGGTTTGATCCTTTTGTCCCTACACTTTCATTTCACTCATCTTATGTTCAATCATGATGGAGTGCAGGGACTTGGCCATCAGCAACCTAACCGACTTCAAAGTAGGTGGGTCACGGGACTCCTTAGAGCCCAACGACACGGGGCTCACATCCCAGATCACTCCCACCCTTTTGGGCATAGCCCACATGGAGTAGGAGCTCATCTTTTATCAATAAAAACATAATAAATGGATATAAAAACATCTCTATTAACATGAAAAAGGATTCAGTCCTCCAATAGGAGTGTGGGGACTAATGCCGGTTAACCTTCCTACACCCCCCCATTCCTCCTAAACGTTCCAGACGATTTAATCCCATTATCGCGAAATAACCGGAAGAGATAAGCTTGTCCTCGGTTTTCTCGGCATTCCTCTCACTACCTCACCTACAAATAACGTACTTAAACCTCTTCAACGTTTAACTCGTTTACCACCTCTTCATCGTCTACCTACGTAACAGGTGACGAACCTCTCGTATCTCACCTGTGCGACTTCTCAACCTCCCTTAGACGTAGAACGAACCTGAGCGACAATTGAACTAGTTTGAGGAAACACTTATTTAGTAATTAGGAGTTGTGCACTTATGACTGACTCGAACCTAAACAACAGCTTTACTATGCCCATAACCAGGAGGGGTAGGTCGCAGATAGTCTTTCCGCCTCCTTGGTATTACGGCGTGACGTACATAGCCGCACACGTAAAGTTCACTGAGGAATCTGCGAACCAGGTACTACCAGAATTTCTCACTACTGACGGGGAGGGCTGGGTATACATCGCTGAGTTCGTCTCGGCGTCGGAGAGCAACTGGGACTACATGTACCAGGACCCCGACTTGGTGCAGTACATGGAAGGTGCCATAGGGTTCAAGGTAAACTTCCAGGGCAAGAACTACCTCTACTACCCGTTCATGTGGGTCGATAAAGACTGGGCCTTAGTGAGGGGATGGTTGGACGGCTACCCCAAGAAGATAGCCAAGATTGCCATGACGAGGTTACACCCGCTTCTTCCCAGATATAACAAGCCTGAAGTAGGGCTAAGGCTGGGAGGTTACGTGGTGAGGGGTGGAGCAAACCTGTTCAGACTTCAGGTGGAGCTGGAGGACAGGGCCGACTCGATCCCCACAAAGAACTTCGGACCGTTCATAAACATAAGGAGGTTCCCCAGCAGGGGAGACAACGAGGAGGATCTGTACGAGGTGGTCAGCAGGGTCAGGGACGAGAGCAAGTTCGGGGAAATATGGAAAGGGAAGGCTAACCTGGAGCTGGGAGGTTACGTGAACGATGAAGTGGATCTACTGAAAGTGGATAAAGTCCTGGGTGGGTATCACTTCACCCTGTACTTCAGGGTCACCAAGACTCAATTGTTGAGCAGGATAGTACACAATGTGGCTAAATGATATCTTGTAGCACTCTGTAAATTTCTCCCTCTCTTCCCCCAGGAGTTCAGGTGGGACCTCATTTTACGTGAGGTTAACTGAAGGTATTGTGAGGGTCGTCATACCACCTTCCCGATCATGCTCACGATTAATACGACGACTCCACTCAGAATTAGGATCGAAGATCAAACATTTTAGAGTGGCAATTGTGAGATCTTTTCCTTAGGCAGCACCCTGTAATCAAGGTAAAAACTGATAACTGCTGTTTAGAAGTTGATCTTACGCCTACCGCCTACGACGAGACGGAGGTTGGACTCTCCGTAAAAATTTAGTTCCTAAGCAGGTCAAACTCGTCCTACCTCTCTCACATGAAGCTCTCGTTATCCCTCAATGAGGATAAGACACGGGAGGAGTCTCCCAGACTTAGATCTCATCCCTAAAGAGAAGTTTAGGTCACGGGAAGAGGAGTCAACATAAGTTTTTACCTTAGGCGAGTAAAGTCACTCATGTCAGAGGAACCGGCTAGGAAGCTACTGGCCGACGAGGAGTTCATAGGGAAGATCGTGGAGAAGGTCTACGACAAGCTGAGGAACGACGAGCTATTGAGGAGGGCCGACGAGATCCTTAAGACGATCAGAGAGAGCGTGGGGAGGATAGAACGGATCGAGGAGGAGAACAAGAGGATCTGGCAGGAAATACAGAGCACCAAGGAGGAGATCAAGCGGATCAACGAACGGATAGAACGGATCGAGGAGGAGAACAAGAGGATCTGGCAGGAAATACAGAGCACCAAGGAGGAGATCAAGCGGATCAACGAACGGATAGAACGGATCGAGGAGGAGAACAAGAGGATCTGGCAGGAAATACAGAGCACCAAGGAGGAGATCAAGCGGATCAACGAACGGATAGAACGGATCGAGGAGGAGAACACCCGCATATGGAAGGAGATCCAGAGGATGAACGTATCCTTCTCAAGCTTCACCTCCCGGGCCGGTCATTACATCGAGAGGACCATCATGGAGTTGTACAAGGAGGCGTTATCGTTACACGGAATCGATCCGTCAGCAGTTAAACACGCCACCATAGTTGACGAGAAGGGAGTGGTCAGCAAGGGGCGAAAATACGAGGTGGACTTCTATGAGACCGACGACGCCATATACGTCTTTGAGGTGAAGAACTTCGCCGACGAGGGAGCAGTGGAGCAGTTGGAGATCAGGGAGAAGGTTTTCCGGTCGCTCTACCAGAAGCCCGTCAGGCTGTTCCTAATAGCCAACAGTATTGAGAGACAAGTCAAGGAGACGGCCGAGAGCGTGGGGATCACAGTTATAGCAGGCTTAGTAGTGGAGGACTGACGTTGTGAACTACCTGTCAGCTCAAGGCTGAATAGTCTGAGACGAGAGGAACCTCAAATTATCATAAAGATAAAATTAAATTGTCTGAAACTCTCACTTCTTCCTCTGGTCAACGAACACCTGCAGCTTGTAACCTGTCCACACAGTCTTCCCCGGTTCCACCCACTCTATCTCGACCTCGTCAGGGTTCAGTCCTATCCTCCCTGCCAAGATCTCCCTGGCCCTGGAATCGTACTCCCTGTCCACGCTCCTCCTGGTTTCAACCCTTATCTTCAGTTTGTCCATCTCGTTGGCGTAGACCATTATGTTGAACATCCCGGTGGTGTCCGGGATCTCGTTTACGGCGTCCTCCACGTATATGGGCAGCAGCAGCTTACCCCTGACCTTAAACATCCACTCAACCCTTCCAGGGATTGGCTCTACGAACCTGGCGTGGGTTATGCCGTAGGTTGGGTCAGGGTCAGTCACGAACTCGTTCTTGACGTAATCTCCCAGGGAGTACCTTATGAGGGGCATTGTGAAGTGGTTCAGGAGGGTCGCCACTAGTTCTCCCCTCTCCCCCTCTGACGCAGGTTCGTCGGTCCTGGGGTCCACTATGTCGAAAATCTCCATGTCTTCCCAGATCACCAGCTGTCCGTCCAAGTTGGGTACCTCTATCGCCATGTGACCGTCCGTCGTTCCCCACACACTTATGGCCAACCTGGCGTTGGGGTGTACCTGGAAGAGCTTCCTCTTGGTGTTCTCAGCTGCCGCTCCGCCGTGGAGGAGGAGTACCTTGAACGGGGACTCCCAGCCCTCCAGCCTCGCCTCCTCTCCCACCAGCCTGTGGAGCCAAGGCGTAGTAGCCAGCACGTCCACCTTCCATAGCCTGAAGATGAGGTTGTGTCTGTTCTTCCAGGAGAAGTAGGTCTCTCCTCCCCCCGCTATGGCTGTGGCCCCGCACCTCCACATGGCGGTCTCCACCAGGGGAGGTCCCCAGCTGTAGAACCCGCTCATATTTAGGTAATTGGCATAGACTACTGTGGGTTTAACTCCCGCGAAGGTCCAGAGGTATCTGGCCTGAGCCTCCTCGAAGTAGTCCAGCTCCAGTGCCCCCCAACCCTGAAACGTGGGGAGTCCCGTGGAGCCGGAGGTTGCCCCCACGAACCTTATCCTCCTGGCCAGATCTGGGACCATGATGGTCCCGAAGGGAGGGTTGGCCTGTAGGTCCTTCCTCAGCTCGTCCTTCCTGAGGATGGGTATCTTGACCACATCCCTCCAATCCCTCACAGAGCTTGGGTCAAATCCCTTGGACTTCCAGTAATTTCTGTAGAAGGGCACGTTCTCCCAGGCCCACTTCACTATCCTCCTCAACCTGAAGGACTTAACCTGCTCCAGTTCCTCCCTCTTCATTGTCATGGCTTTCTTGTTCCAAAGGGTCTCCGAAGGGTCAGGAGGGTAGGACGACCTTATGAAACCGCTCTCCCTCAGCTCGGAGTGCATCGTGTTATAGTCCTGGAGTGTCATGATTAGAGATTGCTTAAACAATTTAAAAACTTTAAGTCTTCGCGAAGGTACGACCCTCCCTCGCCATCTCCAGGAGTAGGGAATTCGGGGAGTAGGCCTTGAACCCCTTGGAGTTGATCTCCTTCAGGTGTTCGACCACCCTGTCGAGTCCAAGCTCATCGGCCATCTCCATGAGCCCCTTGGGGAAGTTGAAGCCCAGCTTCATGACCACGTCTATCTCCTGGGCGTTGACTATCCTGTTCTGTATCAACTGGGCTCCCTCGTTCACTGCAAGGGAGATGAGCCTGGCTGGATCCACACCCCTCTCCTCCCCGAGGCTAACCTTGACATACTTCCCAGGGGAAGGATAGGAGTAGAAGCCCTTGCCGCTCTTGACACCCAACTCCTTCCTCTCCACCCTCTCTCTGAACATTCTGCAGGGCACGTCCTCAGCTCCCCTCTCAGTTATCACCTTCCAGAGGTCGACTATCACGTCCAACCCCACGTAATCGGCCAACTCGAACATGCCCATTGGGAGCTTCATGACGTTCCTGGCGGTGTAGTCCACTCCCTGAATCGTGGCCTCCCCGCTCTCCACCTCCCTGCAGGACTCCTGCAGGAGCCTGAGGAAGATCCTGTTGCTCACGAACCCTGGAACCTCCACCCTCAACCTGACTGGAACCTTACCCATCCTCTTGGCTAAGTCCACCGTGAATTGGACCACCCCCTCATCTGTGTACTTGCTGGGGATCACCTCCACGAGCTTCATGAGTGGAGGGGGGTTGAAGAAATGCATCCCTATGACCCTCTCCCTCCTCCCCGTGATCTCAGCTATGTCGCTTATGGGGATAGAGCTTGTGTTGGTCGCCAGTATAGTTCCCTTGGGAGTTACCCTGTCCAGTTCCTGGAAGACCTTCCTCTTCAGTTCCAGAACCTCAGGAACAGCCTCCACGGCGAAGTCCACGTCCTTGGCCACGTCGTAGGAGATGGACATTTCGACCCTTGCCATCACCTGCTCCGGGGACTCCCTGATGGCTCCCCTCTCGTGAAGTCTCCTCAGGGACTCGGTCATCCTCTCCCGGGCCCTACTGAGTATATCCCAGGAGACGTCTATTAGCTTGACCTCCATACCAGAGATAGCTGCCACCTCAGCTATCCCGTGTCCCATGGTTCCCGAACCGACTACGGCTATCCTCATACGTTATTCGTACGGGAAGTAGGTAAAAAGAGTGACACTTTTACACTTTAAATATTTTAAACCCTCACGAGAGTAGATATTATGAAAGCTGCAGTCCTTCATGCGTACAAGGAACCTCTCAGGATTGAGGAGGTTGACATTTCTCCTCCCAGGAGGGGCGAGGTGCTCATCAGAGTAAAGGCCACTGGGCTCTGTCACTCCGACGTCAACGTCTTCGAGGGGAAGACCCCTGTGCCTCCTCCCGTGGTGGCAGGGCACGAGATCGCTGGCGTGGTGGAACAGGTGGGGGAGGGAGTTACTAGAGTTAGGCCTGGAGACAGGGTCATCTCTGCGTTCATACATCCCTGTGGAACTTGCAGGAACTGCGTATCAGGGCACGAGAACCTGTGTGAGACCTTCTCTTCCGTCCGGCTCAAGGGCATCATGCCAGATGGGAGCAGTAGGCTGAGCATGGGAGGGAAGGAGATCAGGGCCTTCCTGGGTGGAGGGTTTGCAGAGGAGGCAGTTGTGGGAGAGAACGCACTAACCAAGATACCTGAGGGGATGGAACTGGAGAGATTGGCAGTGTTGGGATGTGCAGGACTCACCGGTTACGGGGCAGTCCTGGCGGGTAAGGTAGAGCCCGGGGAGACTGTGGCGGTCATAGGAGTAGGCGGGGTGGGCCTTTCTACCATACAGGTCTTGAGGAGTGCCGGAGCCGGGAGGATAATAGCTGTGGGGACAAAGAAATGGAAGCTGGAGAGGGCCATGGAACTTGGGGCCACTGACACTGTCAACAGCAAGGAGGAAGACCCGGTGAAGGCCCTGAAGGAGATGACAGGTGGAGGACCAGACGTGGTCGTGGAAGCTGGAGGCAATGAGGAGACTATTCGTATGGCCTTGGACGCGGTCAGGATAGGTGGGAGGGTCGTGCTCGTGGGTTTGCCTCCCTCCAGTGCCATGATACCCCTTAAGGTAGCGTCCATAGTCAGAGGTGGGATAACCGTGGTGGGAAATTACGGGGCCAGACCCAGGGTCGACATGCCTAGACTCATGGAGTTGATCAAGCAGGGGAAATACGATCCATCAGCGTTAGTGACGGGCAGATTTAAGCTAGAAGAAATAAACGAGGCAGTTAAGTTATTGGAAGAGGGAGAGGCCATAAGGAGTCTGATAGTTCCGTGATCCATGGACTGGTCAGACTCGGGAGGAGGGAGTGTTCAGCGTTTTTATGTGTACGAGGAAACAGTTCGTCCCTACACTTTCATTTCATCATTTTGCCTTCAATCGTGATCATGTGGGGACTTAACCCTCAACCACGCATTAATTCTAATTACGTGTAGCTCACGGGACTCGTTGAAGCTTGATGGCACGGGTTCACGTCCCAACCCTCACTCCCTTTCTGGCATGGCTCACATCGGCGTGAGAGGTCATCCTCTACCAATAAGAGGTTTACAAAAAGATCTCTATTAACACGGAAAAAGAATTCAGCTAGTCCAAAACCCCGAACTCCCGGGGAGGAATGTTTGAAAATTCAGTCCCGACGAGACCTTACAAGGTTTACCTGAGGGCCAGAAAAGAGAAGTCTCAGAGAGGTGCTACTTTATACCGTGACGGATCAATGGATTCCCCGTCGGAGTGACTATCAGACTTAACCTATACTACGCGTTGATATTTGAGGGAAAGTCTCATGAATACCGCGTGAGGTAGACCAGTCCTGACATGGATTAACTCCCCGGTCAATCACTGAGTATTCCTGAGACTAGGGTTAAATAGAGAAAAAAGTTATTAATTCGTCCTCTTCCTTTACCTCGTGTTTAAGGCCCTCATATACGTCGAGACCAACAGTACTGTGTGTAGGGGACTCTCCGTCAAGGTCCCCATGATTCTCAAGTGCACCATGGGGAGCAAGGAGAGGGCCATGAAGAAGTAAGCTTTCCCTGACGACGACTACGACTTCGCACACAGGTTCGTCTCGACCTGTAAGGCGTATAGGCCCTCCGATTGCGTGGCCGTAGTCAGGGATCCGAGGATAGTCCGATTCATCTGGCTCCTGAGGGACAGGATGGAGGTGTTCAACACACCTATCAGAGTAATAAGGACTGACAGGTTCTGTATGACCAACGACACCATGAAGTACTTCCTATTGAAGAACCTCAGTGAGTACCTGGAGGGAAAGGTTCCGTGACCTTGAAAAGGTTTTCACTTGAAACCCAGCACGTCTGCGAAGTTTGCCAGGTCCAGGAGACCGTGACCTGAGAAACTCAGGAGCACGGTGTAGGTCACGTTCTTCTGCCTTGCCTCGTCCGCGATCTCCTTGAGGATAGGGAGTGCATGGCTGGTCTCCGGTGCCGGTATCCAACCCTCTATCTCGGAGAACATTTTGGCCCATCGGAAGGATTCTTCCTGTGAGTAATCCCTGGCCTCCACTATGCCCTTGGACATGAGCAGGGATAGGGTCGGGGCAACTCCGTGGTACCTGAGGCCTCCAGCGTAGACGGGTGGGGGAACGAAGTCCGAGCCTATGCTGTACATCTTGAGTTTAGGTAGGATCTTCGCAGTGTCAGGGTAATCGTACTTATATTCCCCCTTGGTCATCTTGGGTACCTCCGAGGAACCTGCAGCTATGTACCTCCTCTTCCTCTCACCCTTCCTCAGCTCCTCTCCCAGGAACGGATAGGCCAGGGCTGCGAAGTTGGAGCCTCCTCCCACAACTCCAATCACGAAGTCTGGGTCGTAACCGGTCATCTCCATCTGTTTCTTGGCCTCGAGTCCAGCTATGGTTTTGAACATAATGTCTGAGTTCACTACACTTCCAACCACGTATTTCCCTCCCTTTTCCGCGGCGTACTCGACAGCCTCACTTATGGCTATCCCCAGAGAACCGCTGTGCTGTGGGTTCTCCCTCAGGAGTTTCCTCCCGAACTCCGTGAGGTCTGAGGGTGAGGGATGGACCTCAGCCCCGTACATCTGCATCATGTACCTCCTGTAGGGCTTGGCGAAGTAGCTAGCCCTGACCATGAAGACGTAGGCCTTCAGTCCGAACAGGGCTGATGCTAGGGAGACGGAGGAACCCCACTGTCCCGCCCCGGTCTCGGTGGTCACGAAGTTTACGCCGTCCTTCTTGGCGTAGTACACGTGGGCCAGGGCACTGTTTATCTTGTGCGATCCAGTGTAGGTGTGACTCTCCATCTTCATGAATATCCTGACCCTGTTCCCCAGCTTGTCCTCCAGCCTCCTAGCCCTTATTAGGGGAGTGGGTCTGCCGACCTGCAAATACCTTTCCACGACCTCTTCGGGCACCTTCACATATCGATCATTTGAGAACTCTAACCTCAGAACCTCTGAGGGTAGTACTTTCTTGAGTACCTCGAAGGACTTCCCGGTCTCGTCCAATGGTGGAGGCAAGGGTTCTGGAAGGTCTGGTAGGATGTTGTACCATTCCTTCGGGATCTCGTCCTGGTGAAGGTCGTATCTTAGAACCATGAGGATATGGGGATGGTTTAAGCTAAATAATTTTACACGGCGATTATGGGACTTTCCCTCGGGTACCGCCCTGTAATCTAGGTGAAATCTAATAACTGCTGTCACATCTTAAATTCGAGAGGCGAGTAGTTTAGAGTCAAAGGTTCCACTACCTGCGTTATAACCAAAGGGGTCTTTTAGGGTACAGTTTCCGAGATTGGTAAAATTGAACTTGAGCGACTTGGGTAGGAAAAACTCACACCCTTTGGGTCTCCTCCACCAACCTGGTTCCAAGCGTCTCAGGACCTAGGTACTGTCCTATCCCCACCAGGATGGCCCCTATCATGAGCAACACAGCTGTGGAGAACCACACGTTGTTGGGAGTGTCCAACCCTTTGAAGAGATAGTTGTGCATCAGTGGAACGTATATGCTGAACCATCCACCCAGGAATATTCCCGAGGAGTAACCGAAACCTACACCGCTAGCCCTCATGGAAGCCTTAAACCTCTCGGAGAGGTATATGGGTATTATTCCCCAAGGTCCTTGGGTTATGACTCCTATCATCATGGACGCCAGGGACGCTAGGAGAACGTTCCCTTGAGACGCTGAGGTTATGAGGAGGTAATATACAGGTGCCGACAGCAACAAGGTCAGGACTGCCCAGATTAGGGTCAACCTCCTCCTCCCCACGTACTGGGAGAGGGCCCCGAAGAATAATGCCCCTGCGAACGCGGCGTAAGTGCCGTAGGAGTACACGGTCTCGGCGATGCCTAGGCTGAAAGTCGAGGGTTGGTGTTCCAATATCGCAGGAACGAAGGCGAAGAGAGAGTATGCAAAGAAGAACATGCCCGTCATGTACAACATGACCTGGAAGAAGTCCCTCCTGTAGGGCTTCCTGAAGAGGTCCACCAGTGGGGTTCTCCTCACTAGGTTCTTCTTCTTTACGTCCTCGAAGACTGGAGTCTCCTTCATGGCAAGCCTAACTGCAAGGGCCACAACTGCCGGAGCTAGCGCTGTCAGGAAGATATACCTCCAGGCATAATCCTCCACTCCCTTAAGTCCATAAATCCCTATGAACGTGGCCTCCACCACTGCAGCCAAAGCTGCACCGAAGGAGAAACCTCCCTGCACTAGACCGCTTATTAAACCCCTCCACTTGTACGGAGTCCACTCCATGGCGAAGGGATGGCCTGCTGAGTACTCTCCTCCAGCGAACACTCCCACCAGGATCCTGACCAGCACAAACAGGATGAAGGCCAAGATGCCCACCTGAGTGTAAGTAGGGAGTGCTGAGGTTAGAGCACTGGCCAAGCCTAGACCTATGACAGTTATGATCAGGTCGGCCCTCCTTCCTATCTTATCTCCGAGGTTGCCAAAAATGGCTGAGCCCAGAGGCCTGAATATGATAGTTAAGGAGTAGGACAGTATTATGTTGAACGTAGAGAGGAGGGGAGATTCGGGAGGTAGTAGCACCTTCGCCAGCACTGGAGCTATACTCAATATCATGGTTAGGTCGTAGGAGTCCAGGAGGAACCCCACGAACTGTGACGTCACGGCCTTGGCCGTGTCGGAGCTGAAGGATTGAGGCTCCATAGTCTATCATGATGAAAGAATTTTAAAAAGTTAGCTTAAGACGGTTAATAAATAATTTTTGAAACTGTCTTGAGAAAGTGTGAGAAGCGTTGTATTTATGGGGTCATGGGAGCACTCTCCGTGTCATCCCGTGGTGAGATGCAGGGGGTGGTAGTCTAGTTTAGCTCACTAGAGCCCCTTAACGTGTCCCTCTAGTGTCGAGCTTTGTGTAACACTAGATTTAATGTATTTGGATGTTCATAAGAAATAGTATACATTTATATTATCAATTTTTAGTAAAGTTTATAGCTTTGTAACCGTATTTATCATGATAAATCATGGGAGAGAGTCTCAAGTCCAATCCCGATTGGTATCTAGCCAGAGTAGATAGACTACCCACCTGGGGTCTGTCCTACGCCATCATATGGGCCTTGGGCTTCAGTTTCTTCATAACACTCTATGACGTCATAAACGTCGGGTTCGCCCTTCCCTACATTCCCTTTGTCGTGTCTGCATCTCAGGCCTCACTGATAGCCTCGCTGGGGCTCTTCGGCTACGTCGTAGGAGCTCCCATATTCTCCTACATGGCTGACGTCATAGGAAGGAGACCTACCCTGGTGTTCACAGCTCTCCTCACTGCCATAGGAAGTTTCGGAGATGCCTTCTCCGTGAATTACCCCATGCTAGCCATCTTCAGGTTTTTGACAGGAATGGCCATTGGGGCGGATCTCGTCCTGGTAATGACTTACATGGCGGAGACGGCCCCGGCCAGCAAGAGGGGGAGGTACACCAACTTAGCCTTCATTGGAGGATGGGCTGGAATAGGAATAGGCCCCTTCATTGCGGCTTTGATTGTGACCTCCAACACAGTGATTGGGTGGAGGATCGTGTTTGCAGTGGGTGGAATTTTAGCTGTACTCGCTCTTGCCATAAGGTACTACGCGCCAGAGACAGTGAGGTTCCTGGTCTCCAAGAGCAAGTTCGACGATGCCGAGAGACTGGTAGGGAGAATGGAGGAGGTATCCCTGAGGAGGTCTGGACTGGCGAGCCTACCTGAGCCTGACATGAGGAGCTACAGGATACCAAAGCAGAATCCCTTCAAGATACTGGTTAAACCTAAATATCTAAAGAGGCTGTTGGCACTATTTTTCCTGCTCTTCTTCGTATACTTCATGGATTATCCGTTCCTCGTCATTCCAGAGACGTGGGCCAAGGACGTATTAGGTTACAGCGGTAGCATGCTATCGCAGGTGGTGTTCCTGTTCGGCGTGGCAGGGGTCGGTGCGTTTCTGGGATCCATTTTGCTGAGACCCTTCATAGATAGATACGACAGGAGGAAGATGACGATCGTCTCAGTCGTGGTATACACCTTGGGGACGGGGATAATGGGATACGGAGGGGCCGTTAAGTCCCTGGCCCTGTTCTTCGTGGGGGCTTTCCTAGCCGAGCTCATAGGTGTGGGTTGGTATCAGTTGTACTACCAGATGTGTACGGACAACTTTCCCACCGCAGCTCGCGCCACAGGTTACGCCATTGCAGATGGAGTAGGGCATTTAGGTGGTGCAATAGGCCTCTTGGTAATATTTCCCATAATCTACGCCCTGGGAAACGTGGGAGGATGGGTGATCCCGTGGATCCCTGCTATCGCCATGACGCTGGTTGTCCTGGCCCTGACTCCCAACACCGTTGGTAAGAGGCTAGAGGAGATAAACGAGGCTACTGACGCAGTTCAATGAGACGGACGCAAGTGGGGAATTTCCCTTCTTCTTTTCCTTATCCTAGCTATCTGGTCGATTTTTCTGCTAAGTTGTTTACTTTCCAGCAGTTATTAGATTTCGCCCCGATTTTAGGGATCATTTGAGCCCAATCCTTTTTTATGTTAAAAATGTTTTATGTTAGATTATTACTTTTTTAAAAACACGAGCCCTCACACCATGTGAGCTCTACCCAGGAGGAAGTGACGACTGGGGAGCCCATGCCGTTAGGTTCTAGGAACCCCGTGACCTGCTCACCGTAAGTCTTGGTAGGTGATTGAGGGCTAAGTTCCCGCACTCGATCACGATTAAACGCAAAATGAGTGTAATCAACGTGTAGGGAAAACGGTAAAGTCTCATGACTGCTGTTCCTGGGGCTGTCCACACTATGGACACTCACTCATACTGATGTCTCACTAGCGTAAACTGAGAGTAGTGACAGGGCCTGAGCCGACCTTAGGACCGGAGACTCATCTACGACATGCTCGATCCGTCGTTCAGGGTTGCCGCACCCTAAGTTACAGCAGTTATTAGATTTTGCCTTGACTTCAAGGCTACACCTAACGAGAAATCCCATAACTGCTGTAAGTTAGTTTATTAAATTATCACGACAAATTCAATCCCATGTTCAGGGTCTTGGAGTTGGGGAGCAACATATCCGCTCCCCTGGCTGGTACCATACTGGGTGACCTGGGATACGACGTGATCAAGGTGGAACCCCCAAAGGGCGACGATCGAAGGGCGATCCCTCCATTCAAGGAGGGGGCCAGCGTCTATTTCTCCAGCGTCAACAGGAACAAGAGGAGCGTTGTCGTAGATCTAAGGAGAAGTGAGGGATTAGAGGTGTTTAGGAAATTAGCGTCTACCTCCGACGTGGTCTTGACCAACTACAGGCCCAGGGCACTCAAGAAGTTGCACATCGATTACGATAGCGTGCTTGAGGTCAACCCTCGCATCGTGTACTGTTCCATAACGGGCTACGGGGGCACTGATGAGCCAGCCTACGACGCCACGATCCTGGCCGAGAGCGGGCTCATGGACTTAACTGGAGAGCCCGACAGGCCTCCGGTCAAGTTCGCCACGTCCATCTCCGACGTGACCACAGCATTAACTGCCACAGTCCTCGTTCTCCACTCGCTACTGACCGGCAGGAGACCGGTCTTCCTCGACGTGTCCATGATCCACACCCAACTCTACTTGATCCTGGAGGACGCCTACGCCTTGCTCAACGTGGGCCTAGAGCCAAGGAGGACTGGGTCGTCGCACAGGTTCCTGGTACCTTACCAGGCCTTCCAGGCGGCTGATGGCTACGTTTACGTATCCGTGTTCAATGACGAACAGTACACCAGGCTTTGCGAAGCCCTGGGCAGGGAGGACTTGAAGGTCTACAAGACCCAGGAGGAGAGGCTGAGGAACAGGGACAAGATAGTGGGGGACCTCCAGGAAGTCTTCAGGAGGAACAACAGGGACTATTGGGTATCTCTGCTGAAGGCCTACGATGTCCCCTGTGCCCCCGTGAGGAAGTTGAGGGAGGCCCTCGAGATTTACGGGAGGAGTATGGTGAGGGAAGTCAGGGGGATCAAGTACCTGTCGTTCCCCTCCAACGTGTCCAGGGGAGTCGAGTTACCCTCCCCCAGGTTAGGTGAACACACCGTGGATGTACTCAAGGAGCTAGGCTACACACAGGAGGAGATAGGGACCCTGATTAAGGAAGGGGTGGTCATGGATGAGGGCCTTAAATAAGCTGGACGAGGAGGGTCAACTCCTCCTAGGGGTAGTCAGGGAACTCATGGGAAAATACGGTGAGAGCTACTGGAACAAGATGGATGAATCGCAGTCCTTTCCTGAGGACTTCGTGAAGGAATTTATGAAATTGGGGCTAGGGGCCATACTGATCCCCAAGGAGTGGGGAGGGGGAGGGAAGGGAGTCAGGGAGGCCTCCCTCATCCTAAGGGAGATAAACCTGTTGGGAGGGAACTCCTACTTCGTGCACGGCCACTACTACCTTACCGCCATGCTCGTGAGATGCGCAGGGAAGGAGATGAGGGATTGGCTCTTCCCGGAAGTAGTGCAGGGAAAGAGGGTCATGACTCTGGCCCTTACGGAACCAGAGGCCGGATCAGACAGCACCAGGATAAGTACCTTAGCCGAGAGGCAGGGGGACAGGTTCGTAGTGTCTGGGAGGAAGGTCTTCATCTCGAGGATCAGCCATACCGACTACTTCGTGTTGGTGGCCAGGACCAAGAGGGTTGATGAGGTGAGAAAGAAGACCGAGGGAGTGACCCTGTTCCTCGTTGACGCCAACGTGAGGGGTTTACAGATGAGGAAGATAAGGACCATGTCCAACACCGACGCATACGAGCTCGCACTTGACAAGGTGGAGGTACCAGAGGACAGGGTGATAGGCGAGGTGGACAGGGGTTTCCCCTGTCTCCTCAAGACCTTAAACGCTGAGAGGGTGATGATAGCAGCGGAACTGTTAGGGAACGTGAGGTGGTTCCTGGAGAAGTCCGTTGATTACGCCAAGAGGAGAGTCGTCTTCGGCAGACCGATAGGAGCCAATCAAGGTGTGCAGTTCCCCCTGGCTGAGGTCTACGCCAGATTACTGGCACTGGAGGAGCTCCTGGACGCCTCCGTGGAGGCTGTGGAAGGAGAGGAGGAGAGGAGGGCCGGAGAGATGGCTAACGCTCTCAAGTACCTCTCAGCGGAACTGGCGTGGGACGCCGCCAACGTGGCCATGGACGTCCACGGGGGTTACGGCTACGCTTCAGACTTAGGGATAGAGAGGAAACTCAGAGAGACCAGGCTCTACAAGGTCGCACCGGTCTCCCAGAACCTGGCCCTCTCTTACATCGCCACGGCCGTGTTGGGATTGCCGAGATCCTACTAGTACTCTATGTCAATTACGGGCGAAGTGGCTGTAACTCGACTCCGCGGTCAACCGGTAACTGGTAAGTGAGTTTGAGTATAACCCTACTCAGATGGGATTTATTGGAAAATCCCTTGATGGGAAGTCATGAAAGCTTTTTAGACAGCAATTATTGGAATCTTAGGGAGGTAATACGAAAAAGCCGGTATTAGCGAGAAGTTTTTCGACGTCGTCCCGCTGAAAAGGTGCGGAAAGGGACAGATCGAGTTGGCTAGGGAGAGGCAGTCAGGGAGATCAACAGGCTGGGCGTGGTCAGGGGGAAGGGGAGGAGCAGGAAGGTTAATTGGCCTGATCCTCATGGTCCTGATCAACGGGAGGGCCAGAGTCGTCAGGGAGCTGGTAGGGGAGCTTAACCTGGGGAGCGTGGAGGTGTTCCTCAGGCTCTCGGGCGCCGTTTAGGCTGACCACCTGGGCTGATGAAAATCTTTAAGTTACGTTAAAGTCCCATAACTGCTGGTAGTAAGACTCTGGGAATTTCTCCAAGATCAAGGCTTAACCAACACCTTTCCTATCTTCCTCTTGTCCTTAAGTAGTTCATATCCCCTCTCTATATCTTCGAGAGTGACAGTCCCCGCTACAACTGGAGTTATCTTACCTTCAGCGGTGAGCCTCAGGGCACCCTCTGCGTCCTTCTTGGTGGAGGAGGCGTGACCTATGAGCACTAAGTCCTTCAATATCATGTAACCTAACCTCAACTGGGTGAGCTGAGAGGGATCAACGTTTCCTATCTGAACCACCCTACCCCCCAACCATAGGCTCCTCAGACTTTCCTCGAAGGTGGGAGTACCCACAGTGTCGACGACCACGTTTATCTCCTCCCTCTTGGCTTCCTCTGAGAACTTGGTACCCACTATGACCCTGTCGGCGTACCTCTTCACTGCCTCAGCCTTCTCCTCGGAACTCGTCACACCTATGACCCTCGCCCCCATGGCCCTAGCGACCTGAAGGGCATGTATACCCACTCCCCCGCTGGCACCGGTGACCAGCACGGTCTCCCCCTCCCTGAGGTTGGCCCTCCTCAGGCCTCTGTACACCATTCCTGTGACGCAGGGAACCATGACTGCCCCTTCGTCACTGGCGCCCGAGGATACCTTGACTAAGCTCTGGGCCTTTACCACAGCATACTCGGCGAAGAATCCGTCCAGTTCTTCCGAGTAACCTTGTCTTGAGCGGCAGTATGCCTCCTCCCCCATCCTGCAATACTTACACGTGCCGTCCGGTGCGTAGAGGAGGGAGATGACCCTTTCCCCAGGGGAGAAGTTGATCCCCTCCCCCACCTCCTGTATGACCCCCACAACTTCATGTCCCAACACTACAGGGTACTTCATCCTTGGGTAGTAACCCTGGAGCTGAAGTAAGTCCCTGTAGCACAGGGCCGCTCTGGTCACCTTAATCAATACCTCTCCCTTCCCAGGCTTTGGGTCAGGGACCTCCTGTACCTTGAGCCCCTGACCTTTCCCCGGAACTACTGCAGCCTTCATGTGTTCAAAATAGCTCAAATTACTTAAAAGTCAAGTAGTTCCAGAGCAGGTATGGAAGTGAAGTCGAATGAGGGGATAGGTCTGGGGAGACCAGAGAGTTTACGTATTTCCCTAATATTACCTAACTTTAATAGCTCCCAAGGCCACCTCTCTCAAGGGATACCGCGTGAGTTACAGTATTAAGCTAAAACTTAAGCGTGAGAGTCACCATATGCTCAAGTCTGAGGTTATTAACCCGAGTACCCTGGCCACGTCCCTCAGGGATATGACGCCGACCACCTTTCCCCCTTCGGTCACGACCAAGTGCCTTATCTTCCTCCCTGCCATGAGCATGGCCGCCTCGCTCACCTCAGTAGTTGACTCGGCAGTCACCAGGTTGGTGCTCATTATGTTCTCAACTTCACTGTCGAGAGACACATCCGAGGCTATGGCGTAGACTATGTCCCTCTCCGTGACCAGCCCTTTAGGCTCTCCTCCCTCCACTACTAGGAGTGAACCCACTCCCTCCCTCTTCATTATCCTGGCTGCGTCCCTTATGGATATCTCAGGCTCGACGGTCACGGGATCCCTCATTATGAGCTCTTTTAGAATCATTGAATGATAATTGACATGGGGGAATAAAAGCGTGTGAGGTTGACCCAGGTGTTCAGAAGAAGGATTCTTAGTTCATATCGGTTTCAGTGTGATTTGATCCAGAGGTCAGGCCGGTCACTCGAGAGAGTTACGCCACGGGTAAACACTGAACCGGAGGGAAGTCATGTACTGACCTCCTTCACCATGTCCAAGTCCTTTGTCTCCTTCAGGGGTATCACAGATACCAGGGACAGAAGACCCCACATACTCAGAAATGCTGCCACTAACCAAGACTCGCTCAGATAACGCGACGGGTTACCGAGTAGGGCAATGAGCAGGATGGGCATGAAACCTCCCTCTAAGGCAGCAGCTAATTGTAGGCCGTAGCTGGCCCCAGAGTACCTGAACTTGACAGGAAACACCTCAGGATAGAAAGCTGCCATGGATGCATAGGGAGCGTAGGCTGCGAAACCTATCAGGAACTGTGCCAACACCATCTCGCCCACAGCTCCTGAAACGAACATAAAGACGTAAGGTATGGAGAACGCCGCTATGAGTACGTTTCCCAACACTATGGAAGTCCTCCTGCCTATCCTATCAGCCAGGATGGCGAAGAGGGGAATAGAGATTATGCCACCTAATGAGTAGATGTATATCAACAGAGACCTAAAGGGAATCTGGGCTCCCAGGACGTTGATGAAAGATGGTATATGAGAGGCTTTCTGGATCTGCGGAAGGAAGAGACTGGGCATCACGGTGGCGGGTATGTAGACCCCTATGAATACCCCTCCCACGGCCAACATGAGGAGCACTATCTCCCTCCACGAGTTGCGGAAGACCTCAAGGGAGGGCATTCTCGCCACTTCTCCCCTACTCTTTATGACGTTGAACGGTATACTCTCCGTGGCTAGGTACCTCAGGAGAGCTCCCAACAACGCAGCAACCCCTCCCACTAGGAATCCCACCCTCCATCCCACAGTGGAGAAATCTGAGGAGAACGCCAGGAGCACTGTGGCTGCACCTATAAATCCCAAGGGTGAGGCTATCTGAATCACACTGGTCATGAGAGCCCTCCTCTTTCCTAGATGCTCGCTCACCCAAGTTGAGACCCCTCCCCACTCCCCTCCTACACCCAGACCCTGCACGAACCTAGAGGCGAATATCAGGATGGGTGCCAGTAAGCCCAACTGAGAGTAGCCTGGGAGTAAACCTACCACTATCATGGCTAACCCCACTATAATCAGGTCGAAGCTCAGGGCGTGCCTCCTGCCCAACCTGTCTCCTAAGTGTCCGAACACCGTGGCACCCAGAGGCCTGGCGAAGAAGGCCACGGCATATGAAGACACTGAGGCTAGGAGAGACACGAGATATTCCTTGGACGGAAAGAAGATTGAGGGAAAGGCCAGAAGTGCGGCGTAAATAAAGAGGTAATAATCGTACCACTCTATGGCCGTTCCTATCAAACCTAGGGCGATGACGCGTCTCATTGAAAGAGATTGCATCCTCCAATATTTAAGCGGTGGTTATGATTCCGCGAACGTATAGCTTATATCCAGGAAAAAGGTTCTAAATATTTCAATCAGTTACTTGACGACCTCAGTTCGTCAGTCGTACACGCCCCTCTTCCTCAGTAACGCTACTCCACTCTTGTAACCCCAGAAGTAGAACCCTAGGGTCACCAGGATGAACACCATGTTATCCAGCGGAAACGGCAGATATCCCTGTCCCCCGAAGTAAGAGCTGCTGCTGTAGGATATGGCCAGCACAGCTACCATGTAGAGAGGTAACCAAATTCCGTACTTTATCTCATCCTTGCTGACTCCCTTGTATCTGTGGTAGAAGGCAAGGAAGACCATACCTATAAGGGCCGTGGTAACTAGGACAGAGGTTGCCTGCCAGCCTGACCAGAATATCATGAGTGCAGAGACCACAAAGGCCAGGGGAGCGGTGACTGTGAAGGCGGGTAGCTTATAGGGTCTCCTCACGTCAGGCGATATCTTCCTGAGCACAGCCAGGCTCACTGCCCCTGGAGCATAGGATAACAAGAGGCCGTCCACGACAAGGCTGAATATGGAGGAGAAGGATGGGAATAACGCCAGGAAAAGTAACGAGATGATCAGAGAGAGGGTAGTGGCAGCTATGGGTATGCCCTTGCTACTCATCCTGTTGAGGAACCTCGGGAACGCGTAGTCGTAATTGGAGAGAGCGTAGGCTACCCTCGATGCCCCACCGAAGTAGATGACCCCATCCTTAAACGACGCTATTATGGCTAGGATCATGGCCACTACCGCTATAAGTGTAAGGCCTAACGCCTCCGAGGCAGAGACGTAAGGATAGGCAAGATTACTCAACCCGGCCCAGTTCCCGGGGGTTATCCCCAGATAGGACCAGTCCACAGTTCCCGCGAAAACTAAGCTCTCCAGGACGTAGACGACAAAGACGATGATCAGGGTCATTAATATGGCCCTGGGCAGGGACTTTCCAGGATCCTTGAGCTCCTCAGCGTAATCGACCGGTTGCCTGAACCCTCCGTAACCATATATGGTGGCGGAGGTCGCCAGGAAAACTCCCGTGATACCCAACGGCATAAATCCTCCGAACTTAGGATCGTTCAGGTAAGAGGGGTTGAAGTGAAGTCCTAAGCCCACTATCATGATTGCCAATAGCAGGAGGGTCAACACGGTTAGGCCGTTGTTGATCTCTGCTAACCTTTTGATCCTCATGATATTTATAACGTAGATCAGAAGTATCCCCACCGCCGCAACCCCTATACCTAAGGGAGTGAGGTTTCCGTTAGAGTAGAGAGAAGGGAAGAAGTAACTCAGGTACTCCACCAGGGCTATGATTATGGACGCTGAGGCCAAGGTGTAACCTATGTAGGCCCCCCACCCGTTCAATACCCCCACTAGGGGACCGTTCCCCTTATAGGCGTAGTACCCGACACCACCGGCCTTAGGCCACGTAGATCCCAACTCCGCATAAACGAAGGCCACTGGGAGGATCAGAAAGAACGCTATTAACCAGGATAATATTCCAGCCGGCCCTCCGTCAGCCAGAACTGAGACCGGCGTGAAGGCCACAGCCGGCCCCAATATGGCGCCTACCGCTAAAAAGACCACTGACCAGAATCCTATCTCCTTCCTGAAACCGCCCTTCCTCGCCTCGGCTGTTCCCTCTCCTTCTCTCATAGCCTCCCACCCATTTCCTCATTTAAGAACTGATAGAATATGAACCTGGAAGGGGAGGTATATGTAATTCTTGGTTTACTTATATTCTTTACTATTATCATAATCTTCTCGTTATTTCCGTTAACATTTCCATTTATATTCTTATCTACCGTAAGGTGATGTTATGATTAACCTCCCCCACGGAACACATCTAAACTGTTTTCACCTGGAAGGGATTCACCATCACCCCGTTTTCCTCAAATTTTTATCAGTATACATGAACGTGTGCGGTTCTTTGGGTGTAATCCCGAGGATAAACTACAGATCACTATTATAACTATTATTCCTAAATAGGATAATAGACAAACAGAAATATTTCTAACTGAATTTTCTATATCTTTTATCGCGGCTTGAATAGAATGGAAGTTAAGGTTTCAGTTTAAGAAGGGCTGAATCCTTTTTCACGTTAATAGAAATCTTTTTATATCTGTTTATAACAAATTTTCGTTGATAAATAATGATCTCTCACACCAATGGGGCTATGCCCAAAAGGGTGGGAGTGATCCGGGATGTGAGCCACGTGCCGTTGGGCTCGAAGGAGTCCCATGACCCACCTACAGTAAGTAGGTGGTTGAGGGCTAAGTCCCTACACTCGATCATGAATGAACATAAAATGATTGAAATGAGAGTGTAGGGACAA